>Ga0207646_10000227_pt1 | contig 77131 bp, 72 predicted proteins | sample KBSK5502metaG_FD_184343 | JGI IMG/M metagenome (GOLD analysis project Ga0207646, IMG submission 184343) | Corn, switchgrass and miscanthus rhizosphere microbial communities from Kellogg Biological Station, Michigan, USA - KBS K5-50-2 metaG... | ecosystem: Host-associated > Plants > Roots >... | reverse complement strand
GAGGCGTATCGAGATCCGACAGCAGACCGGGTCGGACCGGGGGTGTAAGCGCGACTGTGTCATGAGCCACTGGCTCGCAGAATGAATGCGACACACCCCCAGAAGATGTTCATGCCCCTTGAGGGCGTAGAGATGACTGGGTGCGACCCCGTTCGGCCCGAGCTGCATATTGACCGTCGCGCTTTCAGAGATGACTCAGAGAATAGCCGTCCCCGCGGAAGGGGGTCGAGTGCCATATTGGATCGGCCAAGCGAATCGCTTACGAGGGTGTCTCGGGTTGTGTATTAGAGCACGCCGCTCGCGGCTCCGATTGACGCAACGAGGAGAGCAAGGCGATAGTGGCTCGAGCAGCGCCATGAAGCGTTTGAACGAAGGGGGGAAGTATGCGCGCTGCACGAAATCCGAGGCACATGAAAGTCGTGGACTCTGTCGAAGTGAAGGTGGAAGCCTCGCGCGAGGCGACTGCCCGGGTCCCGCAGGAATGGGACGAGGGCGGCGAGCGGCCGGCGTGGATCAAGCCCCGCGCCTTCGCCCGCGTGCCGACCCACGTGGTCGGCGTGTTGGAGGACCGGCGAGGGTACCCGCGCGCGGCGTTGAGCCTGCCGCTGCGCCTGAAGCGCGTGGCCGGCCAGCGGGAGCCTGTGCCCATCTCCCTGGTGACCAAAAATATCAGCTCGAGCGGCGTTTTTTTCCTCTGCCCGCGCAGGATCGAGCCCGGCACGCCCATTGAACTCGAGGTCGGCCTGGTGGAGCGCCCGCTCGGCCGCGGCAGCGTGCGCATGACCACCGCCGCGCACGTCGTGCGCATTGAGTCCGCGCAGACGCCCGGCTGGCATGCCTTGGCGGCGACCTTCGACGACATCAGCTTCCAGCGCGACGAGCCTGTCCCGCCGCGCTTCCGGGAATCTTGATAGCTCGCCCGTAGCCTTTCAACAGGCTGGCCCTTTTTGTCTTGACACGCGAGGGTCGTCTGCCTAGAATTCGCGCCAATCCGCCTGAGATCAGAGGCGGAGGGGCGCTCAAGCTAAACACAATCACGGGTTGAGGATCGCAGCCTTTGAGGAGCGGCACGTCCTAATTTTGAGGAGGTCTCATGGGCCTGAGGGGCAAGATTCTGCTCGTATTGTTCGCGGCGACGCTTTTGCTCGCCACCTCCGCAGCAAGTCAGACCATCGAAAAGGGCGAGATCAGCGGGACGATCATGGACCAGACCGGTGCAGTGATACCGGACGCCAGCGTCAAGATCATACACGTGGCCACTGGCGCAGAGCGCACGCTAACGACAGGCACCGACGGCCGCTACGTCGCAGGAATACTCCCTGTCGGCGAATACCGCATCGAAGTCTCTGCTAGCGGCTTTGCGACGACAATTGTGAAGGGTGTCCGCCTCGCGGTAGGACAAAACCTGATCCAGGACGTCACCCTGAGACTGGCGGCTGTTGGTCAGACAGTCGAAGTGCAGGCCGAGGCCGGCGCGATCGATCGGGGCGAGACCCGCGAAAACACCGTGATCGACCGGACCTACGTCGAACGGTTGCCGATCAACGGACGCGACTTCCGCGACTTTGCGAACTTGACCCCCACCGCCGATACGACCCCGGGTCTGCGTTCCCCGGTGCGCCTTGGAGGCCAGCAGGGCGAATACACCGAGTTGATTATCGACGGCGTGGATAACCGCGACTCCTTCTTCGGCGAGTGGTTCGGATCGCTCGAGACCAAGAACTTTACCTTCCCCCAGGATGCCGTCCAGGAATTCCAGGTGCGCGCCGGCGGTTTTTCGGCAGAGTTCGGCCATTCCACCGGCGGCTTGGTCAACGTGGTCACCAAATCGGGCACCAACGATTGGCATGGCACCGCGCACTGGTTTTTCCAGAGCCTCAATCTGGTCAAGGACACGTCCGTCCCGGCAGACCCCACCACGATCATCCCCCCGGGCTTCAATACTCGCCACCAGTTTGGCGGCACGGTGGGCGGCCCTATCATTAAGGATAAGGCGTTCTTTTTCATCGGCGTCGATCGGCAGAAAAAAGCGGGGCCTCTGCTTACTGCCTTCGGAGATCTGATTGGAGTTCCGTCGGCGGCAAGGGCCGTGCCTGAACTCAACATCCCTGACCTGGCGAAATTGCAAGGCACGACGCCTCAGAGACAGGACTTGCTGACCCCGTTGGTTAAGTTGGACTATAGGATTACCCATAACACTACGGCCACCTCGCGCTTCAACTACACGCGCAACGAAACGGATAACTTTACCGGCGGCCGCAGCCAGATCTTTGTCCCCAATGCTGTAGAGTCCAACTTTGAGAACTTTGTGAACGAAGGCCCCGTGGCGTCGCAGTCGGTGACCACAGTCATCAACCCGAAGACGGTGAATGAGGCGCGTTTCGCTTACTCTTTCGAGCGGCGGGACCGCATCCAACGGGCGCCTGGCCCGGAGACAACTATCGGGGGCGTGGGAACGTTCGGCCAGGAGTTCTTCCTGCCCATCACGAACCACCTCAAGCGCTACCAGGTGATGGACAACTTCCGCCGCACCTTCGGCAAACACGACTTAAAGTTGGGCGTGGACCTGAACTCCAACGGGGACGCTGAAGTCTTTATCGGCTTTGCCGGCGGAGTCTACAATTTTGACACCCTGAATGATTGCACGACCATCGACCCAAGCACAGGGCAGCCCTTTGCATGCTTTTTTGCCGGGACGGACTTGAGCGGCAACCCGATTCGAAGACCAAAGTCCTTCCGGCAACTGTTCGGGATCAATGGCCACGACGCCGTCGAGAGCGGGACCCTCCCTTACTACTGGCAGCATGAGATAGCTTTCTACGTGCAGGATAACTGGCGGGTGAATCCGCGCCTGACTTTGAATCTGGGGTTCCGCTGGGATGGAGTCAAGAACCCTCAGCCCCAATTCGGTCCCATCCCGGGAGACCAGGTCGCCCTGGGCAGACCCGTCATCACCAGCAGCGGCGTCACCCAGAGGGTCGGGCCGGTGCCGCAGACGATTCCGAACGACTATAACAACGTGGCTCCACGCGTGGGGGTGGCCTACGACCTCACCGGAAGTGGAAAGACGGTCGTACGCGGCGGCGTGGGCATCTACTACGCTGTTCTGCCCAGCATTTTCTACGCCAACTACCTCACCGGGCCGGGAGTTCGAGGGTCAGACTTCACCATCCCGCGGTGCCCCACGGCTGCGCCCGGTCAGGTCAACTGTTTCGACCAGACCAGCGGCCAAGCCAACGTCGGAGGAACGATCCTGAAGTATCCGGGTCGGCTGCCCTCGAAGCTTCCGCCGGCTCTGGCGTCTCTTATCCCGCCGCCGAACATTACTTATGTTGACCCGGACTTCCAAAGCGCTCGCGTGCTCAACATTCAGGTCGGAGTGGAGCACGAGATTGCTCGGGACTTCAGCGTCTCGGCCAGCTATTCCTATAACCGGTCGGAAAACCTGCGCATCGGCGGTTTCAACAGTACTCCCTATGACCGCACCATCGACCCTGCCGGTGTGACGCATGACAGTTTCGGGCGCAGCATTGGACCAGCAGCACCAGGCTGCACGGTGGGGTTGGCGTTTTGCATTCGTCGGCTGCCGCAGTCCACCTCTCCGATCAGCGGGGCGAATGCCTTGACCACCTTCGGCCGGGCGCGCTACCACGCCTTCATCTTGCAGGCGAAGAAAATCTTCAGCCATAGCTATCAGTTCGGCGCCAACTACACATTGTCCAAGAACGAGGACAACGCCTCGACCGACCGCGACAGCGATGCCTTCTTTGGTCCATCGGACCCCTTCAACCTGGACCTCGATTTCGGCCGCAGCCAACTCGACATCCGGCACCAATTTTCGGCGTACGGTTACTTCCTCCTGCCTCTCAAGATCGAGTTCAGCACCTTCATCAGTGCGCACAGCGGGCGGGCCTACCCTGCATACCGCGGCTTCTGTCCGGGTACCGGCTACCAGAGCGGCTTCCAATGCTCGAATTTCTTCATCAGCGCAATCCGGCCGGCGCTTAGCAGTGGCGGACTGCTCCCGCGCTTCCCGTTCCGGAACACTGACTTTGCCCAGTGGGATGTTCGCTTGGGGCGCGAGTTCCCCATCTATGAACGTTTGAAGCTGCGATTTACTGTTGAGGCATTCAACCTGACCAATCGGAGCAATGCCTTTTCGGACACGACCCGCTTTTCTGTCAATGGCGTGCACTGCGGTGGTTTGTCCGCGGAATGTGTTCCGGACCTCCCGCTCGGGCCAAGCTTCCTGGATGGCCCCAGCCCCAGGGGGCCTCTCGCCGGGCAGTTCGGACTGAAGTTCATCTTCTAGCGCGGTCTCGCGGCGAGCGTTTCTGCGATAGACCGGCTTGCCTGATGAAGGCAGCCGGTCTATTGTTTCTGGGTGAGATTCGCAGCAAGTGTAGGTTTGTGGCTGGCGCTCGGCCAGACAGCAGCGCAAGCCCCTTCCCCATTCCAGACTACTTACGCGCGAGGTGTGCAGGCCCTGTCCCGGGGCGAACTCGGCGCCGCCGAGGCTGCTTTTCGTGAAGCGCAGCAACTGAATCCTCGCAATGCGCTCGTTCATGTTCAACTCGCTGAGATTCACGCCCGGCGCGGTCAATTTCGAGAAGCTATCGTCACCTTCCGGCAAGCCATCGCACTCGCCCCGCGCGAGACCCCGACATATTTTCGCCTGGCGCTGCTCTATACCCAGCTCCAGCGGTTTCACGACTCGCAGCAAACGCTGAAGGAGTTGCTGCGCATCCGCCCGGCCTATGCAGACGCCTATTTGCTCCTCGGGCGCGTGGCTCAAGAGCAGGGAGACCACGCGCTCGCGGAAAAGCATTTGCGGCACTATCTCAAATTGCGACCAGGAGACCCGGAGGGTTTGTGGCGGCTCGCCACCAGTCTCGCGGCGGAAGAAAAATACCCGGAGGCAGAGCCTCTGCTTCAACAAGCTCTCAAGAAAAATTCGAATCTGGGCGGCGCGCACTACAATCTGGGCGTCCTCTATAGCCGTCGCGGCAAAGACCTCCAAGCGAAATCCCACCTTGCGGAGGCCACGCGGCTGCTTCCGGAAAACGCCAAAGTCTATTACGAGCTAGGGAATGTCTTGGTGCGGCTCGAGGACCTCATCAGTGCCGAACAGGATTTCCGAAAAGCGCTTGAGCTCGACCCCGCCTATGTTGAAGCTCACTACGCGCTCGGCACCCTTCTGCGCCGCACCGGGCGGCCCGAGGAAGCCTCGCGGGTCCTGGCAGAGTATGAACGCCTCAGCTCGGCGGCCCTGGAGAGCCGCGAGCGCACCCGCCGCATCTCGGCGTATTTCTGGGAGGTTAAAGAGCTTTTGGAGCAAAACCGGCTGGAGGAGGCGGAGGCAAAGCTCGGCCAAATCTTGGAGCTCGAGCCGCAGAATGACCTGGCCTACTATCGCCTGGGGCAAATCTTCTACCTGCGCCATGAGTACGAGCGCGCGCTGGAGAGCGCGCGCATTGCCCTGAGTCGGAAGGAATTTGAGCCCACTTACTACATGCTCGAGGCCATGTGCCTGGAACGGCTGGAGCGCGGCGCCGAAGTGGCCACCGCGTATGAGCGCCTCCTGAGCCTGGTGGATTATGCGGATGCCTACCTGGCTCTGGGTCGCCTGGAGCTCCAGCGGGGCGACACCGCAAAGGCTGTGGCGCAGTTGCGTCGCGCGGTAGCCTTGGAGCCGCAAGATCCCGAAATGCGTTTGGCGTTGGCAGAGGCACTCGAAAAAGCCGGCGATCGCACCGAAAGCCGAAAGCAGCGCGCTGAGGCCGAAGCCCTGCGGGGTAAATCGAATCCGCGCTAGCGCTTGACCGGCTGCGCTGGAGCGCGCGCCTCTACAATGCCTTGGCCTTCGCGCACGCGATAAAATTTTCCTGCGGCGACGTTCTCGAGCAACTCCTTTGCGCCACTGGGCCACTGGATTTCGATCCGCTCAGCGCGGTCCGCTTTTCCCAGGCCAATGTGGATGCGATGGTCGCTTGAGGAGAGATAACTCCCGCCGCCTGCCAGGTAACGCGTGAGTACGCGTCCGGCTACGGTGCACCGCACCCGCGTGCCAATCGGATCTCGCGGGCTCTTCGTGCCTTCGAGCGCCAGCGAAATCCAGCGGTTCCGGTTGCCGCCGTCGTTGCGCAACAACTCCGGGCTTCCTCCCAAGTTCTGAACGACTACGTCCACGTCGCCATCGTTATCGTAGTCTCCGAAGGCCGCCCCCCGGCTGACTTGCGGCACCATCAATGCGGCGCCGTGTTGGGCGGCCACTTCGCGGAAGCGCCCGCCGATATTCTCAAACAGCAACTTTCGTTGCCGATATGTGCTGTCGGTCCGGAAAAGCTCGATGTTGTCAATGACGTGCCCGTTGACGACTAACACGTCCAGATCGCCGTCGTTGTCGTAATCGAAAAATTCCGTTCCCCACCCGACAAAGGGCAAGCTGGGCGCCGCGAAACCCGTCTGGTAACTGGCGTCAACAAAGCCCTTTCCCAGGTTGCGGTAAAGCTCGTTATATTCGCGGTCCAGGTTGGTCACGATGAGATCGAGGCGACCGTCGCCGTCGTAGTCTCCGGCGGCAGTCCCCATGCCGGCATGCGGGCGCCCGCTCTCATCCAGCGCAGCCCCCGAGGCGATACCGATCTCCTCGAAGGTGCCGTCGCCGCGGTTCCGGAACAGGAAATTGCGCATCGAGTCGTTGGCGACAAAGATGTCGATCCAGCCATCTTCGTCAAAGTCTGCCGCCACCACGCCCAGGCCCTTGCCGACATGCGCGGCGATACCGGAAGACTTGCTGACGTCGGTGAAGGTGCCATCCCCGTTGTTGTGATAGAGCAGGCTGGTCATACCGTCATAGACGTCGGGATGACAGTAGGCCCGAATGCGGCGCACGGGGTCGCCGCAAGTGACATTGTGGTCGAAGTCAAAATTGACGTACCGCGCGACGAACAGATCTAGCCGGCCGTCGCGGTCGTAATCCAGGAAGGCTGCGCTCGTGCTCCATCCGCCCCCAGCCACGCCTGCCCGATCCGTGACATCGGTGAATGTGCCGTCGCCATTGTTGTGGTAGAGAATGTTGCGCCCAAACGTGGTCACAAAGAGGTCAGTCCAACCGTCGCCGTCATAGTCGGCAGCAGCTACCCCCATTCCGTAGTATCCGTTGCCACCGACCCCAGCGTCGTCGGTGACGTCGGTAAATGTGCCGTCGCCGTTGTTGCGATAGAGTGCGTTGCGGACGGGTGCAGGGGCAGGGTGCCCCGGAACTGTCCCACCGTTTACGAGGTAGATGTCCAACAAGCCGTCGTTGTTGTAGTCCAGGAAGGCAACCCCGGAACCCATCGTCTCCAGCACGTATTTTTCCGGCGAGGCCCCGTTCCAGTGCTTGAAGTGAAGGCCAGCGGCCTGAGCGACATCAACGAACTGAACTGGAACACCGGGTTTTGCCTCTCGCTTCTTGACGGTCTGGTGCCGCTTCTCACTTTCCTGGGGCGTGCGCGTTTGGTCGCCGAATACGAGGTTGCCCAGGAGGAGGATCGCCAGTTGAAGACGCGCGTAGGAAGAGAGCATCGACGGAGAGCGCATTATAGGGGCCTCGGTTTGCTGGACGCAAGCCCTGCGCATACCTGGGCGGAGGTCGGCCTCTTGGCTTGACGTCGCTTCGGAGCTTGCATTATAAAGCGCAGCCGACTTGAGTCCGGCTGTTGCGACTCTTCCATTCTGCTTGGAGGCCCCTCATGCATGCGCGTCTTCGTCTTCTTAGCCTTCTGCTCGCCCTGGTTTGGCTGATGCTGCCTCCGCCTTTGGCGGGGCAGCCCAGGCGCAAGGTGGTCATTGACCAGGACTGCCGCGGTCCGGCCACGACCGATATGCAGTCGATTCTGGTGTTCATCCAGTCGCCCGAGATCCAAACCCTGGGCATCACTGTGGTCAGCGGCGACCAGTGGCGCGACGAGGAGGTGGCCCATACTTTGCGCCTCCTCGAGATCATCGGCCGCACGGACATTCCCGTTGTCCCCGGCGCCGTCTTTCCCCTGATCAACAGTAAGGAAGCCGTCAAGCGCTGGGAAAAGATCTATGGAAAGGTCGCCTACCAAGGCGCCTGGAACGAACAAACCGTCGGCAACTACCCGGGCGCGTGGAACCGGGGGCGATACTACCGGCCATTTGAAGTGCCGCCGCTACCGGAAGGGAATCCCACCACAAAGCCGGCCGACGAAGATGCTGCGCATTTCCTGATTCGGATGGTGCGGCAGTACCCGCACGAAGTGACCGTCTACGCCGCCGGGCCGCTAACGAACCTGGCCTTGGCCATTGCTATCGATCCCTACTTTGCCGAGCTGACAAAAGAACTCGTGATCATGGGTGGTAGCATCGCTCCGGCCTATGAACGGTACGACCAGGTCACGGCAATTCGCCGCGAGTTCAATTTCTGGTGGGACCCGGAGGCAGCGCACATCGTCCTGCGGGCGCCGTGGCCGAAGATCACCGTCACCACCGTGGATATCTCCATCAAGACACGGTTGCGGAAGGCGATGATCGAGGAGATCGGCAAGGCACAAACGCCGGTGGCGCAGTACCTTGCCAAGTGGGCCGATGAGGAATACATGTGGGACGAGCTGGCGGCAGCGGCGTGGCTGGAGCCGAACATCATCACCAAGCAAGAGCAGCTCTACATGGACGTCAGCATTGACCACGGAGCAGGCTACGGGGACACGCTGGTGTGGACGGCGGGGAACCGGCCCGGGCTGGGCGAGCGTCAGGTGAACGTGCAGGTGGACTTGGACAAAGAAAAATTCTACCAACTGTTCATTGATTTGATGAAGCGCCCCACGCCTGCGGCCAAGACTGCCAAGGGCTCCTAGTGTGGGCCACCGGGAGTCTTTTTCTGAGATCGGCTTTATCGCCTCGGTTCCTGGCCCGTAAGATCGCTGAGTCCCGCCTTTCTTTGCTACGTTTGGCATTGATGCGCCGCACCGATTCCATCCGCGCCGTCCTGTTCGATTGGGACGGCACGTTGCTCGACTCCCATCACGCCGACACGCAGGCCTACTTGGCGATGTTTCGCGCGCTGGGCATCCCCTGGGGCCTCAAGGAGCTTGCGCGGCATTATTCACCCGACTGGTACCGCGTCTATCGTGCGGCGCGGCTTCCACGCGGCCGCTGGGAGGAGGCCGGGCTGCTGTGGCGCCGCTTTTACCGGCAGCAGAACCCCGTGTTGCTGCCGGGCGCGCGGCGCGTGTTGCGCGCGCTCGAGCGGCGTTACACCCTTGCGCTGGTCTCGAGCGGCGACCGCTCGCGCGTCCTGGGCCAGTTGCGTAAGTTCCGCCTGGCGGAGCTTTTTGCCGCGCGCGTTTGCAGCCAGGATGCCGACCGGCGCAAGCCGCACCCGGCGCCGCTCGAACTGGCGTTGCGCCGCCTGCGCATGGCCCCGGAGGCTTGCGTGTACGTCGGCGATGCCCCCGAGGACATCGAGATGGCGCGCCGCGCCGGGGTTCGCGCGATTGCGGTGCTCGGCCCCTGGGCCACGCCCGAGCGGCTGCGCGCTGCGCGGCCCGACGCACTGCTTCCTACCATCGAGCAGCTACCGCACCTGCTCGAGAGACTCAAGGCCTAAGCCGATTCTCCGGAGCCTGCTGGCGCGCATATATCCTTGTTTGAAGGCGGGGCGGGTCACTTCGATGCTGCCGCGGCGAGCGGCTTGTAGTCGTCCCAGCGGATGACCAGGCGGATGTGCAGGTTACTGTTCTTCAGGGTAAGGGTATTGTCGGAGCGGGAATAAGTGGGGAACCAGTATTTCCCTTCGATCGGCTGGCGGTAGGTCTCAAACGTCGTGAAGGGAAGCTCCGGCGAGGAGACATCGCCGATTTCGGTCACCCATTTGCCGTAGGTTTTCACAATCAGCAGGTCGTGGTCGTCCACCCAGACCAGCCCTTCGAAGTAGGCGCGCTTTCGTTCGACCTGCCGCGGCTTGACACGGAATACATACGTGGTGAGCTCATCCACCTGCTGCTTGCCGGCGTAGGTGAGCTCGTACTTGTCGAGCTGGTCGGAGGTCAGCACAAACGCCGGGATGCGCGCCAGCGTCTCCACATCCTCGGGGGCCAGGGTGATGCGCCGCAGAGTGGAGGACGGCTCCTCGAGGATTTTCTCGTAGCGCTTGGCGTCAGCGGCGACCACGAGCTGCGTGACGAGTTGGAATTCACCCGCCGGCTTTCCCTCTTCGTCGAATTCCTGCACGCGGACCGTTTTTCGGAAGGTGTACCCCACGCGCGCGCGCTGGAATTCATCTTCCTTCTGCGCAAAGCGGTGGATGATCTCCTCGGCGGGAATCGGCGGCGGCGCGGGGGCCGACTCGACTGGAATGCGGACTACCTCGTGCTTCGGAGGCGGCGTGAGCGGGCCTTGCGGAGCCTGCGCGGCGGCTTCGGGTCTGCCGGCGCTCAGGGCGAAAACCAACAAAGACGCTGCGCCGAGGATCACACTTTTGCGAGGCATTGCTGTTTTTCCTTCTTTCTTAGATGCCTCTGTTCGGAGCCGCGCGTCGGCCTGCTATTCGGCGGGCAACATAGTGTACCGCAGCGGGTTTTGGCCTGGCTCGCCGCCCGGACCGATTGCCGGGAACTGCAACTTGAGCAGTGCGGAGAACCTCTTCATCTCGATCGTCATCCTGCCCGTTTGCCGCGTGCGACGCAGGGAGCGCCACGCGATAATCCGCCTCGATGATGCCTGTTCCCGCGAGCCGCACAGTTTTTCCGACTCGAGCCCCGCCGGGGAGATGGTCAGCGCGGGAAGTGTCTCGGCACAGCACAGGCTCGGAATCTTACGTGACTGCGTCAGACAATTCGATACGTGCCAAGATTTCCAATCCTCTGGCGGAAGGACCTCTGATAGAATCGTGCGTCGGCTGTGCCTCAGACGTTCCAGGCCAAGCGGTTCTATGTTTCCGGAATGGTGCAGGGCGTAGGATTTCGTTTTTTCGCCCAGCGGGCTGCCGACCGCCTGGGTGTGGGCGGCTACGTGAAGAACCTGCGCGACGGCCGTTTAGAAGTCTATGCCATCGGCCAGGCGGAACAGCTTTGCGCGCTGCGCGCTGAGCTCGAGCGCGGCCCGCGCACTGCGAGCATTTCCGGGGTCGCCGAGGAAGAAGCGGAAGTGGTGCCGCGGTATGCAGGCGAGTTTTCGATCGAGCATGAGTGGTGAGACGGAGCAACGCGAATGGACGAACTCAAAAAGCTCATCCGGGAGATTCCCGATTACCCCAAGCCCGGCATCTTGTTCTACGACCTGACCACGCTGCTGAAGGACCAGAAAGGCTTTCGCACGCTGATTGACGAGCTCTGCGCGCACTACGCGGGCCGGCGGGTGGATTTGGTCGTCGGCATCGAAGCCCGGGGCTTTATCTTTGCTCCCGCGCTCGCCTATCGCCTGAATGCGGGGTTTGTGCCGGTGCGCAAGCCCAAGAAGCTGCCGTGGAAGACGGCGCAAGTCACTTACCAGCTCGAATACGGCACCGACACGCTGGAGATCCACCAGGACGCCGTCCAGCCGGGCCAGCGGGTGCTGGTCTGCGACGACTTACTGGCCACCGGCGGCACTGCGGCCGCGACGGTTCAACTGGTGCGCAACCTCGGCGGCGACGTGGTTGGGGCAGGCTTTGCGGTGGAGCTGAAGTTCTTGAACGGCCGCGCGAAGCTCGCAGGCCTCGACGTTTTCTCCCTGATCCCGTTCGACAAGTAACGCGAGACCTGGTGCCAAAGGCCAAAAGGAGCGCCAGCTGTTCGCGGATGGAGAAAAAACTACTGGGTCTAGTACTGCTAGCCGATAGTGAAGAATCGCTGGTCACCCGGTTTATTGTTTTTGTCATGAAGGAATTAGGCTGGAACAGCAAGGAAAGGCGCGCCTGGAACTGCACCTGCTTCCCTCTTTGAATGGAGTGAAAAGTAGGATGGCAGCGGAGCGTGTATGACCAAGATCCTGGCCATAGAAGATGATTTCAGCGACGTGACGTCCTGAACGTTCTGTTGAAAACGCCGGGACTTGCGGTGGAGGTGGCTGCCGATGTCCGAGGTCAAAATACAAACAGTTTACAGAATTGTAAGACGCCAGGAGGTCAAGTGCCGGCTGACCTATGAGGTCGAATGGTTGGAGGAAAGACAGTGCTGGCGGTGGCAGCTGAAAGGGATTGAGGAGTTGGAGTAGTCAAGTTTCACTCCGCGTTCAGGGGGTAAGTCAGCGGAAGGCGCAACGAACGATAGGGTAGAAAAGCGCTTTCTATTTTGCGTTCCCCGTTTTCTGTGTTCTCTGCCGTACGGCCTCGAAGAGCACCACGCCGGCGGCCACGGAGACATTGAGCGAGCGCACTGGCCCAATGGTGGGAATGGAGACCAGGAAGTCGCAGCGCTTGCGCACAAGCTCGTGCAGGCCCTTCCCTTCGCCGCCCAGCACAATCCCTGTCGGGCCGGTCAAGTCGGCTTCGGTGTAAGCTTTCTCCGCGCGCTCCTCGAGGCCGATCAGCCAGTAGCCCGCTCCTTTGAGCTCTTCCATCGCCTGGGCTAGGTTCGATACGCGCGCCACGGGCAAGTGCGCCAGCGCGCCGGCCGATGCGCGCGAGACACTTTCGGTCAGCCCGGCCGCGCGCCGCTCGGGAATCACCACGCCGTCGGCGCCAGCGGCGAGCGCGGTGCGCACAACGGCGCCGAGGTTCTGCGGATCTTCCACGCCATCGAGCAGGACGAGCAGTCCCTTCTTCGTGTCCTGCCGGGCACTCTTCGTGAGCAAATCCTCCAGGCTCACGGCTTGCTTGGCTGCGGCTAGGGCCAGCACGCCCTGGTGCTCGCGCGTGTCGGCCAGGCGGTCCACCTGCGCGCGTTCTTCAAACCGCACGGGGATGCCGCGGGCGCGCGCAAGCTGAACAATCTCCTCGATGCGCTCGCCATGACGCCCGCGGGCGATGACAATGCGCTCGATCGCCCGGCCGGCCTCAAGCGCCTCGCGGACCGCGTGGATTCCGGCTAGGCGATTCACGTCCATGGCTTGAGAAGATTCCACCACAGAGAACCCTGAGGAGCACGAAGAAAAACAGCGCAGAAAGAGAATACAAAGAGGAAAGAAACATGGTTAAGCCCCTTCATGCTCAGTCCTCTCTGTGGTGAATTTTTCCCTCATTCGAGCGCGGCGCAGAATTCCAACATTCGTTGTCGCGTCCCTTTCACCGGGACGCGAAAAGGCAGCCGTGCCGCGCGGTCGAGCAGCAGGATCACGCGGTCGAGTTCGCCTTCCCCCGCGTGGCCCGCCAGCGCCAGCCGGATGGGATGGAAAAGCTCCCGACCGCGGAACCGCAGCCTGCTTTTGAGCGCGCTCACGATTTCCTTGAAGCGGTCTGAATCCACCTGCGGGCCATCCAGCACCAGGTGAGCCAGTTCGCGGATGACGTCCCGCGCGCCCTCGCGCGCAAGAACCGCATGATTCTCGGGGAACCGCAGAATCTCTCGCGCGTCATATTCGAAGACCAAGCGCAGCAATGCGGCGAGCGCTTGATGGTCGGCAGCGTGCGGGCCCAACAGCGCCGCCGCTTCCGCGAGCCACGCTTCAAGTTCCGGCGAAGGTGCGCCTGCCAGCCAGCCGCACTCGCGCAGGATGGCGGCGACGTCCGCGGGCGCGAATGGGCTTCCTGCGGCAGGCGTGAGTTCGGTCGAACTCTCAGGAATCATCCTGGCAGGATTCTACCGCAGGCCGGCGAGAAAGCCGCGCTCGACTCACCCTTCGAGTGTGGCGATGGCCTGTGCGGCAATCGCTTCGCTGCGGCCAATCTCGCCGATACCTTCGTGGGTCTTGGCCTTGAGGTTGATCCGCACTGGCTCGATGCCGAGGGCTTTGGCCAACGCCTGGCGCATGGCGGGGAAGTGCGGGGCAAGCTTCGGTCTTTCGGTGATGACGACCGCATCCATGTGGCCGATGCGCAGACTGCGCTCGGCGAGCAGTTTGCGGACGTGTTCGAGGAACAGCAGGCTTGAGGCGCCCTTCCACTTCGGGTCCGTGTCCGGGAAGTGCGTGCCGATATCGCCCAACCCCGCGGCGCCCAGCAGCGCATCGCAGATTGCGTGGCTCAGGACGTCACCATCGGAATGGCCCACGGGGCCTTTTTCGAACGGCACCTCCACGCCACCGAGGATCAGCTTGCGTCCCTCGGCCAGCCGATGCAGGTCGTAACCGATGCCGGCACGTGTCATCGCGGGAAAGCTCGGGTTTCAGCAGGCAAGGTCATTTCGTCCGGCGTTCCTGCTCGAGGTAGAAGCGCGCGAGCTCCATATCGGCCGGCCGGGTGATTTTGATGTTGCGCTCGGAGCCAAGCACCACGTGGACGTCGTGGCCCAGGCGCTCGACCATCGAAGCCTCATCCGAGGCGCTAAGGCCGTCTTTTTCCGCCCGTGCGAAAGCTTCCCGAAGCAGCTTCAGAGAAAATGCCTGCGGAGTCTGCGCCAGCACAATGCGCTCGCGAGGGATCGTGCCGGTGATCAGCGCCACATTTTCCGGCAGGGACGTGCGCTTGACTTCCTTCACCGTGTCGATTGCGGGAACGCCCAGGATCGCGGCGCCGCGCGCGCGCGCCTCGGCAATGACCCGCTCGATTTGCTCGCGCGTGATGAACGGCCGCACTGCGTCGTGCACCAGCACGAGTTCCGTGTCGTCGGCCACTTCGGCCAGGGCGTTCGCCACTGATTCCTGCCGGGTGCCGCCGCCGCGCAGCACGCGCACCGGCCGGCCTAGATGCTCTCCGCTGGCGCGCTCTTTGAGCGATGCCACGTCCTCGGCGCGCGTGGCGATGAAGAAGTCGGTGATGGCTTCGCAGGCGGCCAGACGGCGCAGGGTAAAAATCACCAAGGGCGCGCCATCGAGTTCGAGGAATTGCTTCGGCGTCTCGGCACCCATGCGGGTGCCCAGCCCGGCGGCGGCAAGGATGGCGGCGATACGGCTCATCTCGGGCTCGCTAAAGGGGTCAGCAGTTTACCCTAACAGGAACCACAGATAAACACAGATGAAAACACGCAGGGCAATAGGAGCACATGCGGATGCGTCGCGCTATTCGCGTTGGGGTTCTGGAAGGACGGGCCGCGGCGCACGCTCGCTGCCAGGCGAAGCTTCTCCGGCGCGTGGGCTGTGGGCGTCGGCAGCAGAGGTAGGAGCCGCCTGGCGGGCCTGCTGCTCGGCGCGCTCGTCGTAGCGGCCGAAGATCATCTTGCCGGCGGTGGTCTGGTGGACCGAGGTCACCGAGATATCGATCGTCTTGTTGATCATCCTGCGCGCGCCGTCCACCACCACCATCGTGCCGTCGTCAAGGTATGCGACGCCCTGGTTGTACTCCTTGCCCTCGCGCAGAATGAACACGCGCATGGCCTCGCCTGGCAGCACCACCGGCTTCAGGGCATTGGCCAGTTGGTTGACGTTGAGCACCTCGATGCCCTGGAGCGTGGCCACCTTGTTCAGGTTGTAGTCGTTGGTGACGACTTTCGCGTCGTAGCGTTTGGCCAGCTCGATCAGCTTCATATCCACGTCGGGGATGTGTGGGAAGTCGTCTTCGGCGATCTCGACTTCGAGGTGGCCCATCTTCTGGATGCGCTGCAGCACCTCCAGCCCGCGGCGCCCGCGCTGCCGCTTGAGTGGGTCGGCCGAATCGGCCACCAGTTGCAGCTCGCGCAGGACGAACTGCGGGATCAGCAGGATGCCGTCGAGGAAGTAGGCCTCGCAGATGTCGGCCACGCGACCATCAATAATCACGCTGGTGTCCAGAACCTTGTAGAGTCGGCGCGTGCTGCGCTCGCTCCCGAACAGGCCGCCGAGCGCCTGCAGATTCAGCATGTCGCCCTTGTTGGCCCCTACAACCAGGCCGATGTAAGTCATCACCAACAGCACTGCCACGCCCAGGAAAGACCGGGAAGCCTCGGGGATCGACGTGTGCGCCAGCACCAGGTTCATCAGGTAAGCGCCCAGGATGCCCAGGATCGAGCCCACCGCGGCGCCAATCAGACGGCGCAGGCTGGCCCGACGCAGTCGAATCTCGAACATGAACACCGCGATGGAAAACAACAGGCCGACGATGGCGGCGTTGCTGGCGCTGAGACCAAAGGGGCGAAAGTGGTAGCAGGCGGCCACGCAGGCAGCCGCAAAGATCATGCGGATGAGCACCACGTCCCACCAGCTGCCGAAGCGGGTGTCGCTCGGTAGGGCGGCTTCGACAGGCTTCTGCGGAGCGGATTCGCCTCGGGCCGGGTTGCTCCTCCGGCCGGGCCGGGTAAGAGTGCGCGGCATATGAACCTCGTATGAAAAAAACTCAAGCCTATGAATCGGATGAACGCGCCCCGGGAGTATAAATTCGTTATGTTATGACCCAGGACGAACAACCATCACTAGCCTATCAAAAAACGTGCCCGCCGAGTATAGCGCTCACGTCAAGTATTACCGAGTGGGTTAAGGCAGGTAGAATCTGGGAACACGTTTGCCCAGGGCACACAGCAGGTCGGAGGTAACTGTGCCCAGTTCGTGCGCTACTTGCGAGACGTGCTGCGCCGTCGCTCCGTCCGCCCCGTAAAGAGTGGCCACGTCGCCGACGCGCGCGTCCGCGATGCCGGTGATGTCCGCCATGGAAAGATCCATCGAGATGGTGCCCACCAGTGGCGCGAACTGCCCGCGGATGATGACGCGGCCGCAATTTCCCAGCCCGCGCAGCAGCCCATCGGCGTAGCCGGCCGCCAGCACTGCGATACGCGAAGGCCGGCGAGCCACGAACCGCGCGTTATAGCCCACGCCCTGGCTTTCGGGGACGTCGCGCAGAGAAATCACGCGCGTGCGGAAGCTCATTGCAGGCTCGAGCGGCAGCTTCGCTTCCATTTCCGCCTTGCGCGTGGGCGGGTCGTAGAATTGGTGATAGCCGTAGAGTATGGCGCCCGGGCGCACCATGTCGGCCCAGGTGTTGGGCCGCGCGGCGACCGCAGCGCTATTGGCCATGTGCACGATCCCCGGTTGAAGGTCCAGGGTGTGCAGCCGCTCGAGCGCGCCGGAGAAAAGCTTCTCCTGCCGCGCGTTCTGCTCGCTGGTGAACACCTCGGAGGAGGCAAAGTGCGTGAACGTGCCTTCCAGGCGCAGGTGCGGGCATTTGGCCAGCGTGCGCGCGAAACATTCCAAGTCGGCGGGGGAAATCCCCAACCGGTTCATTCCGGTGTCAATCTTCAAATGGAAGCCGACGGGACCGTGCGCGCCGCGGCGCGCCCGAGTGGGGCCATGGGATTTCGCGCGCGCCGCGGCGCGTTCGAGAAGGCGAAGCTGCTCGCAGCGCGTAATGGCAGGCGTCAGGCCGTATTCGAGCAGGCGTTGCTCTTCGCCCGGCCAAAAACCCGTCAGCACCAGAATCGCTTGGTGCACGCCGGCCTCGCGCAGTTCCGCGCCTTCGCTGGTGCAGGTCACGCCGAACCAGTCCGCGCCGGCTTTGGCCAGCGTCTTGGCCACGGGCACGGCGCCGAGCCCATAGGCGTTGGCCTTCACTACGGCCAGGACTCTTCGTCCGCCGCGACGCGAGGTCGCGTTGACGTGCCGCTTGATGGCGCGGAGGTTGTGCTCGAGCGCGCTCAGGCGCACTTCGGCCCACACCGGCCGGCCCTCGAATTTCACTGTGCGCGCCATTGCTCCTAGGATGCCAGACTAGTCCAAAACGCCGCCAGCGCACACCGCCTCGGCGGTGCCGCGCCCCGGTTAGTAAACAGGGCCCGGAAATATTTCGCAAGCTGGCTGCCGAACTTGCCCCCTGTGCAAAGCGCGGCGCGCGTCGTAACTCGTTGAGTTTGTGATCAATTCTGTAGAAACCGGCCGCTGGGCATCCGCAAGGCGCGCAGGCGAGCGGGAACGCTGCGGCCGACGCAACACAGTCGTGGCCGAACGCAGACAATCGATCCGCCGGGCAGGCCTTCCCTTTGAGGGCGAAGTTTATTGAAGAGATATCAGACCCTAGCAGGCGAGCACGGGCGCGGGATTGCCAGGTCGTTACTTGGAGGGAGCAGTGGCGAACGATGTCAAGAAAATCGATGCGGTCTTCGAGGGCGGAGGCGTCAAGGGTATCGGGTTGGTGGGCGCGGTGGCGGTGACTCAGGAAAAGGGCTACCAGTTCTCCAACGTCGCCGGGACCTCGGCCGGCGCGATTGTTGCCTCGCTGGTTGCCGCAGGCTACACCGCCGCCGAATTGAAGCAAATTCTCGACGCGCTCGATTACACGGAGTTCAAAGATCCCACCCGGCTCGACAGGATTCCGCTCGTTGGGAAAGTTCTGAGCGTGAGTTTCGATCAGGGTGTTTATCTGGGCAGGTTCTTCGAGCGCTGGTTGCGCGATTTGCTGGCCAAAAAGAATATCCGCGTGTTCCGCGATCTGGTGATGCCGGAATACAAAGACGACCCGCGCTATCGCTACAAAACTGCAAGTCATGCCAGCGACATTACGCGGGGCAAGCTGCTGGTCCTGCCGAGCAACATTGCCGATTATGGCTTGGACCCGGATGAGCTGGAGGTGGCCCGCGCCGTTCGGATGAGCATGAGCATCACATACTTGTTCGAGCCGGTGGTTCTGCACGCCGCCGGCGCCCCCTGCTACATCGTGGACGGAGGCGTGCTCAGCAACTATCCGATCTGGCTTTTCGATGACGGCAACGATCCGCCGTGGCCCACGCTGGGTTATAAGCTAGTAGACCCGCAGGAGGGCCGGCCGCACAAGATTTGCGGACCGCTGACGCTGTTTGAGGCGCTGTTTGCCACAATGATGGAGGCGCACGACGCGCGGTACATCCAGGACCACGACTTCGTGCGCAGCATTCCGATCCCAACCCTGGGTGTGCGCACAACGGATTTCGAGCTTTCGAAAGAGCAGGCAGAAGCCCTCTATCGATCTGGAGTCGAGGCGGCCAGAAAGTTCTTCGAGCGGTGGGACTTCGAGCGCTACAAGGCCACCTATCGCCGAGTGACGCCGCTGCACCGCACGGAACGCCTGGCGAGATAGGAGCAGCCGCGCGGGCTCGGGCGGTTTACTCGGACGTCCAGGCTTCGGACGCCGCCTCCTCGAAGCGCGTGTAGGAATGCAGGAAAACGAAGTTGACGTCGGCGGTGGGGCCGTTGCGCTGCTTGGCGACGATGATCTTGGTTTCGTCGCGTTCCTCTGGCGTCGCGCCCTCCTTGTACACGTTCGGGCGGTGAATGAAGAACACCACGTCGGCGTCCTGCTCGATGGAGCCTGATTCGCGCAGGTCGGCGAGCTGCGGCCGGCGCTCCTCGCGCTCCGGCGCGCGCGTCAACTGGCTCAGCACCAGCACCGGCACCTTCAGCTCCTTGGCCAGGGCTTTTAGCCCACGGGTGATGCTGGTGACCTCTTCGTTGCGGTTGGAAAAGCGCCCGCGGGCGGCCACCAGTTGCAGGTAGTCTACAATTACCAGCGAAAGACTTTTGTCGCGTTTCAGCCGCCGCGCCTTGGCACCCATTTCCATCACGGTCGCGGAACCGGAGTCGTCAATCCACAGCGAAGCCTCCGCCAGCCGCCCGAGCGATTCCGTCATCTTGCGCCAGTCGTCGCGCGCCAGGTGGCCGGTGCGGAACTTGTGGGCGTCAATGCGCGCCTGCGACGCGAGCAGGCGCAGCAGCAGCGACTCCTTCGACATTTCCAAGCTGAAGATGGCCACCGGGCCTTCCTCGCGCAGAACGACATTTTCGGCGATATTCAGCGCCAGACTCGTTTTGCCCATCGAAGGCCGCGATGCCAAGATCAGCAGCTCGGACGGCTGCAGGCCTGAAGTGAGGTTATCGAGCTGGCGGTAGCCGGTGGAAAGGCCGGTGATGCGCTTGCCCTCGGTGAAGATGCGCGCCAGCCGGTCGAAGTTCTCGCGCACCAGTTCTTTGACGCCGATGAAGCCGGCGCGGACCCGCTCCTCGGCCAACTGGAAAATGGTGGATTCGGCGCGGTCGAGGACGGAGTCGGCATCCTCCTCGCCTTCGAGCGCCTGCTGCTGGATGGCGTGGGTGGCGTGGATCAGGCCGCGCAGCATCGCCTTCTCCTTGACGATGCGGGCGTAGTGCTCGACGTTGGTAACGCGCGGCACGCCGTCCACCAGTTGTGCCAAGTAGGCGGCGCCGCCCGCGGCTTCCAGTTCGCCTCGGCGATGCAGCTCCTCGGTCAGGGTCACCAGGTCAATGGCCTGCTGCGCCTCGCCGAGAGCGATCATCTGCTGAAAGACGCGCCGGTGCTGGTCGAGAAAGAAATCCTCGGGCTTGAGCTTTTCCACAGCGGTATTCAGCATGTGATTATCGAGCAGGATGGCGCCCAGCACGCTGCGCTCAGCGTCGAGGTTGTGGGGAAGGGGCCGTTCGAGGGCAAGTCCGGTGGCCATATTTTATTCGCTTTTTATTCGCTCTATGCTAATCCGGTGGCACGCGCCGGGCAAGGGTTTTCTTGGCGCCTCCGGTTGCCGCCACAGCGTCGGGCAATAAAGCTCGGATTCTGGCTGACGGAGTGGAGAGGTGTCAATGCCGCAGCTTTGTGCGCCCTGTGGATGCCTGGAGAGTTGCTGTGAAAACTGTGAGAATCTTGCGCTGTGCAAAACCTGTGGACAGGAGTGGACAAACGGAGAAAAAGGGATGGGCTCGGTAGGCCCGCGCCGCCTGGGACTAGGTCTCGCGCTGGACGACCACCTGGAAGGTGGCGGTGACGTCGTGGTGGAGCTTCGCAGCGACCTGATATTCGCCGATCAGCTTGATGGGCTCATCGAGCTGGATCTTGCGCTTTTCGATGTTGTAGCCCTGCGCGGCGAGCGCCTCGGCGATGTCTGCGGCGGTGACGGAGCCGAACAACTGATCGTTTTCGCCGGCCTTGCGCGAGAGCGTGACGCGGACCGGGGCCAGCACCTCGGCCAGTCTCTGCGCGCTTTCCTTCTCCGTGGCGGTGCGCTTGGCCAGCGTCGTGCGGATTTTCTCCAAGCGCTTCAGGTTGCCCGTGGAGGCTTCGATGGCCAGCTTGCGCGGCAGCAGATAGTTGCGCGCGTAGCCATCGGCCACTTCAACCACCTGGCCGCGCGTGCCCAACTTTTCGACGTCTTCTTGCAAGATGATCTGCATTGCGGTTCCCTCGACTTCGCCGGTGAGAGTTCGCGCCCGGTTGCCGCGCCTAGCGCTCGGTGGCAAACGGCAGCAGGGCGATGTTGCGCGCGCGCTTGATAGCCACGCCCAGCCAGCGCTGGTGCCTCGAGCAGGTGCCGGTCATGCGCCGCGGCAGGACCTTACCGCGCTCCTGCACGAAGGGTTGCAGCATCTCCACTTTCTTGTAGTCAATGAAGTCCACCCGCTCGATGCAGAAGCGGCACACCTTCTTCTTGCGGAAGTATTGCCGCTTGCCGCGGCGCGGGCCGCCCGGGGGTCCTTCCCGGTGCTCGCGCGGAGGAGGAGCAGAGGACTGGTGTTGCGTGGGTTCGGCCATGGTTCTTCCTTTCCGAAATCGGTCTTAACTTGCGGCGGTGACCTGTTCGCCCGAGCTCCCGGCTTTGCGGGGACGCCGCGCGGCCTTCCGCTCGCGCCGCCGGAGGAGCTTCTGCTGGCGCTTCAACGCCTCGTCCAGGCGCACGGTGAGGTATTTGATCACCGGGTCCGAGACCTTCAGGCGCCGCTCGAGCTCCTTGATCATCTCGCCCTGGGTGCTGCGCAGCATCAGGTAGACGTAGAAGCCCTCGCGGTGCTTGCTGATGCGGTAGGCCAGCTTGCGCGTGCCCCACTTCTCGACTTTCTCCACCTTGCCGCCGCGTTCGGTGACCGTCTGTTCGAGCGTCGCCACCACCTTGTTGATTTCTTCCTCCGGCGTGTCGGGCCGGCAGATGAAGATCAGGTCGTACAGTCGCTCTTCCATGTTCCCTCGATTCGCGTTCTCTTGCGAGTTGCCCCTTCGCCCTCGACTAGATCAAAACCTCACCGCGCGGCGGCACGCGCCGGTTGAACCGGCTCATGGCGCGCTGCGTGCCTTCGGTGAGGATCACTTGAACCGCCTCGGCCGCCTGCTCGATCATCTCCGCGGCAATCTCCAGCTCGGCCTTGCTCATCGGCCTCAACAGGTAGGCGGCGAGGTCGCCCACCGCATCCTCCGGCTGCACGCCCAGCCGCACGCGGACAAACTCGCCGGTGCCGAGCGCACCGATCAGCGACTTCAACCCCTTGTGCCTGCCGGCGCTGCCGCGCTCCCGGATGCGCAGGTAGCCCCAGGGCAGCGCGACATCGTCGTACACGACGATCATTTCCCCCGGGTCGCACTCGAACTGGCTGATCAGTTTCCTCACCGCCAAGCCGCTCGCGTTCATGAACGTCTGCGGCTTGGCCAGCAGAACTTCCTGTGCCGCCAGTCGTCCGCGGCCGACGTACGCCTTTGCTTCGGGCCGATCCACGCGGATGCGGCCGACTTCCGCCAGCCGGTCCACCACGAAGAAGCCCAGATTGTGCGGCGTCCAGGCATATTCCGGGCCGGGATTGCCGAGGCCAACGATCAGCCGCATCAGCGCGGCCGCCCGCCTGCGCGCGTCCGCCGAGCAGCATCAGCCGCATCACCCGACCGGGAATTGGTCCATCGAAACACGCCGCGCATCCCACGCCGCGCGCTTCGCTCGAGCGAAGCGCTACTTCTTCTCCTTTTCCTTGCCCGCGGCTTCTTCGCCTTCCTCGCCCTCTTCGACTTCCTTCTTGCCCTTCTTGATGACCTCGGGCTCGACCGGCACCGCCTCCGTCGCGACCGCGACCTCGGCGGGCTTCTCTTCCTCCTCCTCGCGCAGCGCCACCACGTGCGCGATCACGCGCTGCGGGTCGGTGACCAGCTTCATCTTCCGCAGGTCGAGCGCCAGGTCCGCTACCCGCAGTTGCTTGCCGATCATCAGTTCGGTCACGTCCACCTTGAATTCGCCCGGGATCTCGGTGGGCAGGCATTCGATTTCGACTTCGCGGGTCACCATCTCGAAGATGCCGCCCTGCAGCTTGACGCCCTGCGGCTCGCCGAAGGTGTGCACCGGCACTTTGACGCGCATGCGCACGTCCATCGCCACCCGCAGCATGTCCACGTGCAGCAGCGAACCCTTCACCGGGTCCACCTGCCAGTCCTTCAGCATGGCCTTCTGCTCGCCGCCGGGCAGCTTGACGGTGAAAATCGTGTTGTGCCCGGACTCCGAGCGCAGGACGCCGGCGACCGCCTTCGCGTTCACCGCCACGACCACCGACTCGCCCGAGCCGCCGTAGAGCACCGCGGGGATCTGCCCGGTGCGGCGGATGCGCCGCGCTGCGTTCTTGCCTCGCTCCTCGCGAAGCGTGGCTTTGACAACAATCTGTTGCATACGTCCTTCCTTTGCTCCTTAAATGAAGAGTTCGCTGATCGAGGTTTCTTCGTGGATCGAGCGGATGCCGCGGGCGAGCAACTCCGCCACGCTGAGCACCTTGATCTTCCCCACCTTTTGCGCGGCCTCTGAGAGCGGCACAGAATTGGTGACCACAATTTCTTCGATCGGCGAGGGGCAGAGACGCTCGACGGCCGGCCCGGAAAGCACCGCATGGGTGCAGGCGGCATAGACCTTCGTCGCACCTTCCTGGAGCAACGCCTCCGCGGTCTTCACGATGGTCCCGGCGGTGTCAATGATGTCGTCAATCACCAGCGCGGGGCGGCCCTTCACCTCGCCGATCAGATGCATCACTTCGCTCACGTCCACGTCCACGCGCCGCTTGTCCACAATTGCCAGCGGCGCATGCATTCTCTTCGCGAAGAAGCGCGCGCGCTCTACCCCGCCGGCGTCGGGCGAAACGACCGTGATCTCGCCCAGGTGCTTGTTCTTGAAGTATTCGACCAGCACCGGTGAAGCGTACAGGTGGTCCACCGGCACGTTGAAGTAGCCCTGGATCTGCGGCGCGTGCAGGTCGAGCGTCAGCGCGCGGCTGGCCCCGGCCGTCTCTAGCAGGTCGGCCACCAGCTTGGCGGAAATGGGCACGCGCGGCTTATCCTTGCGGTCTTGCCGCGCGTAGCAGTAGTACGGAATCACGGCGGTGGTGCGCCAGGCCGAAGCGCGCTTGAACGCGTCAATCATCATCAGCAGTTGCATCAGGTGGAAATCCACCGGATGGCCGCAGGGCTGTACCACGAAGACGTCGGCGCCGCGCACGTTTTCCAGAATCTGAAAATAGATCTCGCCGTCGCTGAACTGGCCCAGCGACGCGCGCCCCGGCTGCACGCCGAGGAACCGGCAGATCTCCTCCGCCAGCGCAGGATTGGCGCTCCCGCTGAAGATTTTGAACTTATCGTCGGCCAACGATTCGCCTTCAGACTCCGCCCCGCCACCGCTGGGCGCGGCGGTATTCTCCCCGCGAAAGGGTGTTGCAGACGAAAACCTGGTCTTGCGGGAACCCCTGGGCAGCTCGGCGCGCCTGCGCTGGGCTTCGGAACACTCCAAACACCGCCGAACCGCTACCCGCCAGCGCGGCTTCCGCAGCTCCTCGCTTGAGCAAGCCCCGCTTGATCTTCAACAGGCGAGGGTGCCGCCGGAAGACGACCGCCTCGAAATCGTTCGAGACGCCCGCTTCCTGCGGGCTCCAGCACAGAGCGCAGAGAGACCATAGTCTAGAGGCTGCCCCCCGCTTTGTCAAATCGCCGCCGAGCCAGCCGTACGCTTCGCGCGTGCCCACGGCGATTTCGCGGGGCGAAACCACCACCACCGCGCGCCGGGGCAGGTCCGGCAGCGGGTAGATCTCGTCGCCGCGGCCGACGCCGAGCGCCCGGCCGCCCCGCAGAAAGAACGGCACGTCCGCACCCAGGCTCGCGGCCAACTCCAACAAGCGTCCCGCCGGTAGCTTCTTCCCGGTCAGGAGCAAGGTTGCCACCAAGGCCGCCGCGGCGTCGCTCGAGCCACCGCCGAGCCCTCGCGCGACCGGAATTCTCTTCACCAAGCGCGCGCGGACTCCATGCTGGATGCGCAGCTCCCGGCGCAGCACGTCAATCGCCCGCCACACCAGGTTGTCGTGGCCGCGCGGCAGCTCCGGATCGGTGGTTTCGAGTTCGATGCCTGGTGCGCTCCCGAGCGTGAGTTCCAGCGTATCGTGCAGCCGGATGGCCTGGAAGACGGTGCGCAGCTCGTGGTAGCCGTCCGCGCGCTTGCCCAGGACGTGGAGGCATAGATTGATTTTGGCAAACGCAGGCTGGCGCACCGTGCGCATCGGTGGCCGCGTTATTCTGGTTTGGCCTCGCCCGCAGACTTCTGCTGGGCCAGGCGGCGCTTCAGGTTGGAGAGTTTCTTTTCGAGTTCGGCTACCTTGTCGGGTTCGGTTTCGGTGGGCGGGGAACGACGCCACTCGGCCAGCGCCTTTTCCCATTCGGCCCCGGCCAGTTCGATGCGGCCGCTCTTGTAGTACACATCGCCGAGGTGATCCAGGATTGTCGGGTCGTGGCTGTTGCGCTCGACGGCCTTGCGCAGAGATCCTTCCGCCTCGGACAGCCGGTTCTGCTTGTAGTACGCCCAGCCCAGACTGTCGAGGTAGGCGCCGTTATACGGCTCTTCGGCCAGCGCGCGCTTCACGAGTTCAGTGGCTTCTTCCAGGCGCAAGCTCCGGTCGGCCAGCATGTAGCCGTAGTAGTTTAGCACCGGAGCGTTCCGCGGGTTGATTTGCAGGACGCGCTTGAACTGCTCTTCAGCCAAGTCGTACTTCTTCTGCCGCTCGTAGATCGCACCGAGCATGAACCACACCATTTCGTTGTCGGCGGGGCGGGGGGCTATTTTCTCGGCGGCGCGGGCGGCCTGTTCGGCCTGGGCGTATTGCCGGCCGCGCTCGTACACCTGCGCTAAATCGAGGTAGATCTCGCGGTCGTTGGCTGCGCCCGCGAGCATCTGGCGCAGCAGCCTGGCGGCCTCTTGGGTATCGCCCTTCTCGCCGAGCAGCAACGCGTGGTTCACGCGGATGTTGCGGTCTGTCGGATAGAGCTCGAGCGCCTTGCGCGACTCTTCGAACGCCCGCGGGATATCGCGGCTGTTGCGATAAGTGTCAATGATCAACACGCGCGCCCGCCGCGCTTCCTCATCGCCAAGCTTCAGCATTTCCTGGAAGGTGGAGATCGCCGCGGGATAGTTTTCCGCGTCGCGGTAGAGCCGCCCGAGTTGCTCGTAGAGGATGGCCAGCGTGCGTCGTGCGGCCGGCGTGGGGCTCGATGCGGACTTAATCCCGGCGACCGCGTCAGAGAGCACGCGGATGGCATCGTCGAACCGCCCCTGCGCCTCGTAGATCATGGCCTCGTAGTAGATCACCTCGAGGCTGCCGGGGGCGCGCTGCTTGGCGCGCAACAAGCTTTCCTCGGCCTGATCGAACTGGTGCAGTTGCCGGTAAATCTGCGCCATGCGGAGGTAATTGTCCGGGACGTCGGGCTCGAGTTCCGCCAGCCGTTTGTACTGTTCGAGCGCGGCCTCGTATTTGTCTTCGGCGAGCAGCGATTGAGCCAGCCCGCGCTGGTGGTTGGCCTCGCCCGGCTCGAGTTCGACGGCCTCGCGGTAAGCCTGTTCAGCGTGCGCCGGGTCGTGCATCTGCGTGTAGGCGTCGCCAAGCAGGTCGAGGAGTCCCGGGGTGGGCGAGCGCTTGACGATCCCGTCGAGCAAGGCAATCGCCTCAGAGGATTTGCCCTGGTCGAGCAGAAGCTGCGTGAGTTGCTCGATGGCGGCTTCGTTTTCCGGCTCATGGGCGAGCACGCCGCGCAGCACTTCCGCCGCCTTTTCGCGTTCGTTCTGCAGGCGGTAGAGTCGGGCCAGCCACAGCGCCGCATCGGTATCGCTCGGATCGATGCGCAGGATTTCGCGGTATTGCTCGATGGCGCGCGCCACAGTTTCCCGTTGGCCCGTCGCGGCGGTCAGGTCCCCGAGCGTGCGGACGTAGATCCGCGCCAGCAGCCGCCGCGCCGGCAAGTTGTCTGGGTCGCGCTTGAGGATATCCTGCGCCTCGACCACGGCGTCGCGGATGCGCTGCGCCTTAAAGTAGATTTCCGCCAGGCGTTCGCCGATCACCGGCGATTTGGGATCGAGCTCGTAAGCCTTCTTGTACGCTTCGATGGCCACGTTGGCGTACTCGCTGCGGCTGGTGGCCTCGTAGAACTCTTCGTAGAGATGGCCCATCGTGAAGTTGTAGTAGGCTTCGGCGCGCTTCTCCCGGTCCGGCTGGGAGTAGGGCGGAGCAGGAGCGGTCGCCGAGGGTTTGTGCTGCGCTGGCGGCGCAGGAGCCGCGCTAACCGCTGCGGGTCCGGCTACAAGCGCCAAGAAAACAGCAACCGACCAAAGCAAAATTTTCATCGAGTCACCGAAACTAATTATCCTATACCGCCTCGCGGCGGTCAAAGCGTTCGGCCCGCGCCGTTTTCCAGCCTGTAAAGGCGCTACTCAATTGGATGCGTGCGCCGCTGAGCCTGTTTTGTGATGGAGGAGCGAGGCGGCTAGTGCCGGAAGTGGCGCACGCCGGTGAAGACCATGGCCAAGCCCAGCCGGTTGGCGGCAGCGATGACCTCGGCGTCGCGCACCGACCCGCCAGGCTGGATGACGGCCGTCGCGCCCGCGCGGGCGGCCTCCTCCACGCCGTCCGGGAAGGGGAAAAATGCGTCGGAAGCCACCACGCTTTCAGCCAGCGGTTGCTGGGCCTTCATCACCGCAATCTTGACCGAATCCACGCGGCTCATCTGGCCGGCACCAATGCCGAGCGCTTGCCCGGCGTGCGCAAAGACAATCGCATTCGACTTGACGTGTTTGGCCACTTTCCAGGCGAAAAGAAGTGCTCCGAGCTCTTCGGGGGTCGGCGCGCGTTCGGTAACCGTCTTGAGTTCGCTGGCCGCGAGTTCGTGGCGGTCGGGCTGCTGCACCAAAACTCCGCCGCTGATGCACTTCAGCTCCAATTCTTCGTGCGCCGTTCCCGTCATCGCTGGCATTTCCATCAGGCGCAGGTTCTTTTTCGCGGCGAACTTCTCTCGCGCGACCGCGTCGTATCCCGGGGCGACCATGCACTCGACGAAAAGTTTTGCAGTCTCTTCGGACGTCGCCGCGTCCACTGGCCGGTTGAACGCCAGCACTCCGCCGTACGCCGACGTCGGGTCACAGGCGTAGGCCTTCCGGTAGGCTTCGACCAGCGTTTCCTGCTCGGCCGCGCCGCAGGGGTTCGTATGCTTGATGATGACGGCCGCGGCCCGCGCAAACTCCTGCGCCAGCCGCCAGGCCGCGTCGAGGTCCACCAAGTTGTTGTAGGAAAGCTCCTTGCCCTGAAGCTGGCGCGCGCCTGCCCATCCCTGCGCTGGATACCCCGCCGGAACATAAAGCGCCGCAGCCTGGTGCGGGTTTTCGCCGTAGCGCATCGGCTGTTGCTTCACCAAGGCCAGGTGCAGCCGCGCGGGAAGCGCGGGCCGCTCGCTCAGGCGCACCGCGCCATCGGCTGCCCCCAGCCGCTCGAGCTCGGTCGCAATCAGCCCGTCGTAGCGCGCGGTGGCCGCAAATGCCTTGGACGCCAGCTTGAGTCGCGTCGCCAGCGAGAGCTCGCATCCGCCGGTCAGCTCTGCGGCCACCGAAGCATAGTCGGCCGGGTCGGTGACCACGGCGACGCTCTGGAAATTCTTCGCCGCCGCGCGGAGCAAGGCCGGCCCGCCGACATCAATGTTCTCGATGAGCTCTTCTGCGTTGCGGCCGGGCGTCGCGGCTGTGGCTTCGAACGGATAGAGGTTGACCACAACAAGGTCGATCGGCGCGAGGCCGTGCTCGGCGGCTTGCCGGCGGTCGTCCGCGTGGCCGCGCCGGAACAGGATGCCGCCGTGCACCTTGGGGTGCAGCGTTTTGACCCGCCCACCGAGCATTTCGGGCCAGCCGGTCAGCTCGGCGACGTCGCGTACGGCGAGCCCGGCTTCGCGCAGCAGCCGAGCCGTGCCTCCGGTCGAGACAATCTCGACCCCCAGCGCGGCCAGTTGACGCGCGAAGGCCACCACGCCCGTCTTGTCGTACACGCTGATTAGTGCTCGTTCGATGGCCGCTCGCGCCTCCCGGCGTAGTAAAGGGCCGATTATTGTATGCCCGGGCGCGCGATTTCAAAAGCGGGTTCTTGGTCGGCTGGCGAAGGGCGACAGGTGGCGGTCCTGCAAGCTTTGCTTTGTCGGTCTTGTTCGAAGGCTACTTCTTCACGCGCGCCTTCAGGTGGACCTGGCCGTTTTCCACCGCGACCTCATATTCGACCGTCTGAGCGCGCTTCTGCTCCTTGAGCTCTTGCGTCTTCTGGCGGAGGAACTCCTGGAAGTGGTTCAGCGTGGGCTGGTCCGTGCTCTCCCCGGCGCTTTGTTTGGCGCCCAGGAACGCCTGGTAAAGTTGCTCGACCTTTTCCGCTTCGTGATCGGGGTCCGAGCAGGCTACCGCAAAGACGGAGACGCGCCTGGTCCGGGAGTTTTCCCGACGCGCGCGGGATTTGGCGCGTTCGGCTTCAATCGCCCGAGCGGCTGCGCCGAAGTGCCGCGGCACAAAGCCTTCCTCTCTTTGCTTGAGCCGCTTGCGGAAGAACTCCCGATACTTCGCGTAGGTCTGGGCCAGGTTGTTGTAGTGAAAGCGCTCCCCGAAATTCATCTCGGCAGTGCGGTCGCCGTAGCGCTTGATGATTAGCTCGATGCGCCATTCGGTGTCCGCCGGCGGACGGGCCCGCCCGCCGCCAAAATACTGCTCATACTCGATCTTAAGCTGGCGGATGTCCTTTTCGAGCTGCGCGAGGTCTTCTTCTGCAGTGGCCATAGACGACCAGGGTCGAAGTCAAAGGCTAAGGCCGGGCATCGGCGCGCGTCAACCACGCGCCGGGTGGGACGTGCGGAACAGGCAATGCGGGCGACGGTTGCTCTGCCGCCGCGCCTGTGCTGAAATACCTCCACCATGAAGTCTTCTGCCGACCCGCGCCAGACTCTGCTCCGGCAAATTCCGTCGGTGGATGAGCTGCTGGGCCGCCCGCGCGTGGCACGGCTCATCGAGGGGGTGGACCGCGCCGTGGTGGTGGAAATCGCCCGCGCGGTGCTCACCGACCTGCGGAGCCTGATCTCGAGCGACGCGGAGGCTGCCGCCCGGGCGCTTGAGCCCGCGGAGATTGACGAGCATATCGCGCGAGAAGTGGAACGCGCTCTGGCGTTTTCCCTGCGCCCGGTGATCAACGCCACGGGCGTGGTGCTCCATACCAACCTCGGCCGCGCGCCGCTTTCGCCCGAGGCCATCGAGCATCTCCGCGAGACCTCGACCGCGTACTCGAATCTCGAATACGACCTCGCCGCCGGCGCCCGCGGAAAGCGCGACGTTCACACCGCGCGCCTGCTGGCGCGGCTGGTGGGCGCTGAGGCCGCCATCGTCGTCAACAACAATGCCGCCGCGATCTTCCTCGTGCTCAACGCGCTGGCCAAGGGCGGCGAGGTGATCGTCTCCCGCGGCGAACTGATCGAAATCGGCGATGCCTTCCGCATCCCCGACATCATGGCCGAAAGCGGCGCGGTGCTGCGCGAGGTTGGCACGACGAACCGCACCCGGCTGGCGGACTACGAGAGCGCGATCTCCGAGCGCACGCGCGTGCTGCTACGCGTGCACCCGTCGAATTTCCGCATCGTCGGCTTCACCGAGCGACCGCGACTGGAAGAGTTGGTCGAACTCGGCCGGCGCGCCTCGCTGCCAGTCTTCGAGGACCTCGGCTCCGGCTGCCTGGTGGACCTTTCCGCGTACGGGGTGGAAGAGCCGCTCGCGCGCGCGAGCCTCGCTGCGGGTGTCTCGGTGGTTTCCTTCAGCGGCGATAAACTGCTGGGCGGCTCGCAGGCAGGCATCATCGCCGGGAAGAAGGAGCTCGCGGAGCACATCCGGCATAGTCCGCTCTTCCGCGCGCTGCGCGTGGACAAGCTGACGATTGCGGCGCTTGAGGCAACGCTCAGCGCGTGCCTCCGCGGCGCGCTGGACGAAATCCCGGCCCTGCGGATGATTCGTCTCGCCGCGGACGAAATCGGCCGCCGCGCGGAAGCCTTTCTCGAACGACTTCGCCCCCAGCTTTCGAGCGGCGAGGTGGAAATCGAGATCCGTGACGCGCAGTCGGTGATCGGCGGGGGCTCGACGCCGGCCGAGCACCTGCCTACGCGCGCGATCACCGTGGCCAGCGTGCGCCATTCGGCGGCGCAGCTCGAGGCGCGCCTTCGGCAGCCAGCCGACGGCCTTCCGGTACTCGCGCGGATCGAAGACGAGCGCCTGGTGCTCGATCTCCGCACCGTTTTCCCCGAGCAGGAAGCTGCGCTCGTTGCGGCCCTGGCCGCGGCTCTGCGCTGACCGGATGCTCTCGTTCGTCGTTCACGAAGGACGCCTCAAACCCTGCCGGAAACCTCTGCCGCGCCTTCGACCAGGCTGGGCCCTGGTGCGCGTGCGCCTCGCAGGGATTTGTAATACCGACCGTGAGATTCTTAGCGGCTACCACAATTTTCGAGGCACGCCTGGGCACGAATTTGTCGGTGAGGTTCTGGACGTCAAAGCGCTTCGCCAAGGCGATTCGCGCTGGGTGGGACGCCGCGTGGTCGGCGAAATCAATATCACCTGTGGCGCGCGCGGCGTAACGCTGTGCCGTTACTGCCGGCGTGGCGTCCCCACGCACTGCCTGCGGCGGCGCGTCGTGGGAATCGTAGGGCACGACGGCGCCTTTGCCGAATATTTTGCCTTGCCGCTGCGAAACCTGCACGGTGTTCCATCAAGCCTCGCCGACGACCAAGCAGTCTTTACCGAGCCGCTCGCGGCCGCCTGCGAGATCCTGGAGCAGGTGCGCGTGGGCGACCACCGCGAGGCGGCCGTGCTCGGCGACGGCAAACTGGCGCAGTTGATCGCGCGAGTGCTGCGCGCTTCCGGCTTGCGCGTGGTCCTGTTCGGCAAGCACGCAAACAAGCTCGCCCTAGCGCGCCGGGCGGGCGTTGCAGCCGTACGAGTCGGCGGCCGCGGTCCGCACTCCCGCGAGCAGCGGTATTCGCTTGTGGTCGAGGCCACCGGCTCACCTTCCGGCTTCGCGGACGCGCAGCGGCGCACCGCGCCGCGCGGGACCCTGGTGCTCAAATCCACCTTCCACGGTGCCGCGCGGGTTGAGACCTGGCCAATCGTTGTGAACGAGCTGACGCTGGTGGGCTCGCGCTGCGGGCCGTTTCCGCGCGCTCTCGAGCTGCTGCGCACGGGTCGCGTGGACCCGCGGCCGCTGATTGCGCGCGTATTTCCGCTGCGTGAGGCGCCCGCGGCGATCCGCTACGCGCAGCGGCCGGGTGTCTTGAAGGTCCTTCTGCGGCCGTGAGCATGCGGGAGGCTCACCGCAGAGGCTGCCCAAGTTTTCGCGTCCTCGGCGTCTCTGCGGTGACAAGAGTTCGTAGGAATTACAGGCGGTTGATGACGCTGGCCACGCAGCCGGCGCCGAAGCCGTTGTCAATGTTGACCACGCTGACGTTGGACGCGCAACTATTCAGCATGGCCATCAGCGGCGTCACGCCGCCGAAGCTGGCCCCGTAGCCCGTGCTGGTGGGAACGGCGATCACCGGGACGCCTACCAACCCCGCCACCACGCTGGGGAGCGCTCCTTCCATCCCTGCCACGCAGATGATCACGCGCGCCGCAGCAAGTTTGGCCCGGTGCTCGATCAGCCGGTGCAGCCCCGCCACGCCGACGTCGTAGAGCGCTTTGGCCCGGTTGCCCAGCACTTCCGCCGTCACCAGTGCCTCTTCAGCTACGGGGATGTCGCTCGTTCCCGCTGAGATGACCAGGAGGGTGCCCTTGCCTGTGATCGTGTTGTTTCGCCGGATGGCAATCGCGCCTGAGAGAGGATAGAACTTGGCTTGCCCTAAGCCTCGGCGAAGGGCAGAGCGGCTCGCGTGTCGCACCGCCGCGAAGATCCGCCGGTCGGCGCGCGTGATCAGAATGTTGTGCCGCGAGCCTTTGTGGCGGAGCATCGTCCGGATAATCTGCGCCACCTGCTCGGGGGTTTTGCCGCGGCCGAAGATCACCTCGGCGTAGCCCTGGCGCAGCGCGCGGTGGTGGTCAATCTTGGCAAAGCCCAGGTCTTCAAACGGCAGATGTTTCAGGCGTTCGAGCGCACTCTGTGTCGAGAGGCGCCCCGCCTTCACCCGTTCGAGGAGTTCGCGAATATCCCTCTCGTTCATGGGACGCATGGATTCTACCATCGTGTCGCTTGCTTGACTTTGGCGGAGGGCGGCGCCTACCATGGCCGTTTCTGCGTATTCCGATGGCTGAAACTGAAGGCAAAGTCGTTACGGTCGGTGTAAGCGGAGCGAGCGGCGCCATTCTGGCGCAGGCGGCACTGCGGCTGCTCGAGGCCGACCCGCGAGTCGAGCGCGTGCATCTGGTGGTCACCGAAACGGGCTTGCGGCTGTTCGCGCACGAGCTGGGCATCGTCGCGGCGGACGCGAAGCAGTTGCCCGCGCTGATCCTCGGCGCGCGGACGACGAAGATCGCGCTGCTGCCGAACAAAGACATCGGCGCTTCGATCGCCTCGGGCAGCTATCCGGTGGACGCGATGGTGGTGATCCCGTGCTCGATGGGCACGCTCGCCTCGATTGCGAGCGGCACGAGCGAAGACCTGTTGTGCCGGGCCGCCGACGTGGTGCTGAAGGAAGGCGGGCGGCTGGTACTGTGCATCCGCGACACGCCCTTCAACCACATCCACCTCGAAAATATGCTTCGCGCGCAGCAGGCGGGCGCAGTCATCATGCCGGCGATCCCGTCGTATTATCACCAGCCAAAGACGATTGACGATTTGGTCGCGCAGTACGTCTATCGCGTGCTTGCGCGGATGGGCCTGCCGCAGGCCCGGCAGTACCAATGGAAGGGGCAGGGGAAAGGAAAAGCGCAGCAGGCGTAGCCGCGCTGTTCGAGGCATTCTGAAGCATTTAACACTGGGAGCACAGAGGAACACAGACTACACAGAGGCACTGAATGAACGTTGTTCTCCGATTCTTCTCTGTGTTCTCTGTGGGAAATCTTCGTTCCTGAAATGAGTCCCGGCAAGATTCGCACCGTGCTCGAGATGATCAAGTTCGAGCACTCAGTTTTTGCCCTGCCATTTGCGTTGACTGCGGCGTTGCTGGCCGCGCGCTACGATGGCGCGGGCTTTGGCTGGCCCAGTGCGCGGCAGATCCTGTGGATCATCGTGGCCATGGTGGGGGCGCGTTCGGCGGCGATGACCATGAACCGCATCGCCGACCTGCGCTACGACCGTCTGAACCCGCGCACGGCCGCGAGGCCGCTCGCGACCGGCGCGCTCTCGCTGCCGTTTGCGTGGATCTTTGCGCTCGCCTCTTCTGGCGTGCTGGTCCTGGCGGCGTGGCAGCTCAATCGGCTCGCGCTCGAGCTTTCGCCGGTCGCGCTGGCGGTGCTATTTTTTTACTCCTATACGAAGCGCTTCACCACGTGGTCGCACCTGGTGCTCGGCTTTTGCCTGGGGATGTCGCCCGCGGCGGCGTGGATTGCCATTGCCGGCAAGCTCGACCTGCGCATGCTGATCCTGTGTGCCGCGGTGACGCTGTGGGTGGCGGGCTTTGACGTGCTGTACGCCTGCCAGGACATTGATTTCGACAAAAAAGTCGGCCTGTATTCCATCCCGCGCAAATTCGGCGTGCCCGCGGCGCTTCTGACTGCGCGCGGCATGCACGTTCTGATGGTGGCATTGCTCGGCTGGCTCGCCGCAAGCTTTCACCTGCCCTGGCCGGCGTGGGCGGGCATCGCTGTGGTTGCCGCGCTGCTCGCCTATGAGCACTCGCTGGTCAAGCCGAACGACCTCAGCCGAATCAATGCTGCGTTTTTCACCGTGAACGGCTATATTAGTTTGCTGTTCTTGCTGTTCTGGGGCGCGGCGGTGGCAGTCGCGCGTCCCTGAGCGTGTTTCGAGTCCTGGAAGGCCCGATGGCGGAACTCGTCATTGACGATGCGCGGCTGAAGCCGATCGCCGACAAGGTCTTGGCCAACGAGCGGCTAGGCTTTGACGACGGCGTGGCACTCTACCGCTCGAACGACCTGCTGGCGGTGGGGTGGCTGGGGAACTATGTCCGTGAAAAGCGCCACGGCAACATTTGCTACTTCAACGTCAACCGCCACATCAACCCGACCAACGTCTGCGTGGCGCATTGCCGCCTGTGCGCCTTCGGCCGCAGCCCGGACGCTCCGGGGGCGTACACCTTCGCGCTCGAAGAGATCTTCGAGCGCGCCGAGCAGGGCGTTCGCGAGGGTGCCACGGAGTTCCATCTGGTCGGGGGCCTGCATCCCGATCTGCCGTTCCAGTATTTTCTCGACCTGATGCGCGGACTCAAGCAGCGGTGCCCTGGGGTGCATCTGAAGGCCTTCACCATGGTCGAGGTGGGCTACTTCGCGCGCATCGCCAAGCTCTCGATCCGCGATACGTTGCTGACGCTCAAGGAAGCCGGGGTGGACTCGCTGCCCGGCGGCGGCGCGGAGATCTTCCACCCGCGCGTGCGCAAGGTGATCTGCGACCACAAAGTCTCCGGCCAGCAGTGGCTGAATATCGCGCGCACCGCGCACCAGATCGGCCTGCGCTCGAACGCCACCATGCTCTACGGCCACATCGAGACCGAAGAGGAGCGCGTGGACCACCTGCTCCAGTTGCGCGCGCTCCAGGACGAGACCCACGGCTTTGTCGCCTTCATCCCGTTGGCCTTCCACCCGGAGAATACCGCGCTCCGCCATCTGCCCAAGCCGACTGGCTTTGCCGACCTGAAAAATATCGCCATCGCGCGGCTGCTGCTCGATAACTTCGACCATATCAAGGCCTACTGGATCATGCTCACGCCGCGCATCGCGCAGATCGCGCTGCGCTTCGGCGCGAACGACATTGACGGCACGGTGGTCGAGGAGAAGATTTATCACGACGCCGGCGCAACGACCTCGCAGTTCACCCCGCGCGCCGAGCTCGAGCGGCTGATCCGCGAGGCCGGCTGCGTTCCCGTCGAGCGCGATACGCTCTACCGCCCCGTGGACCGCTCGAAGATGCCCCCGCCGGCTGTCCCGCGCCCCGACGTCACCTTGACCCTAAACATCTAACTTAGACTGACCCAGAATGGGTTGCCCGTATAAAGCCGGGATCTTTGCGAGCTCAGTTTCGAGCAACCTCATCGGAATCCTTCAGGTTCATTGCATCGCGACGGAGGTGGGAACATGATCCGGTTTAGGATTTCTGGCTCGCTGCTTGCGCTGGCATTGTCCATCATTCCCAGTGCCGCTGTGGGGCAGAGCGGCGTTCCTGCCGAACGTGAAACAACTCCGGTGTGTCAGACCGCCCGCCCGATTTCCCCCATCCCGGCCAATGCGCAGCAGGTCGCAAACGAGATCGGAATCATGCCTTTGGTCCAGCGTGTGCGCGTGCTCGCCTCCGGGCGCAACCAAGCCGGCGCTATTTCCGTCGAGGAACTCGCATTGCGTCAGCAGATAACGGAAGCGGTGTTTACAACTTCCCTCGATGTTGACGAGGTCATGGCGGAGATCGACTACGAGCGAGCCCAGATATTGGAGCTGCGGGAACTACTCTCGAGCGGACGAGATCGCAAGATGAATCTACTCTCGCTGGCGAACATCGTGACCGGCACGGGCTCAGGGGTCATCGGTACGGCTATGCAGTTCAGCGACCGGACCGCGATTGCCGGCGATGGCGTCGGTGTGGCTGGCGGCGCCGCCGGTGTGATTTTGTCTATCATCGGCCTGCGGCAGCAAGGCGGAAAGGGTTCGCTGGGAATCGCTCCCAACATGCTGCCCCCATCTTCGGACGCAGACCCGAGCTGCGCAGTGTGTATCCTCAAGACGTTTGGGCGTACCTGAATACTGCGCCGGCCACCGATCCTAGAGTGCACGTGCCCTGGAGGGATGAATTGATCGCCGAATGGATGCAGCTGGGAAGAATAGGCCCGCCGGATGCGCCGGGATCACAAAAGAAGATCGATTTACTGACCAGCAGGATCGCCGAACATAAGCGACTGTCCATCAACCTGCTCGCGGATCGCAGCGCCATGCTGGCGGATCTTCGTGCCCGCGTGTCGCTGATGAATCGCGATCTGCGCGACCTGATGAAAGCCGTATCTGTTCCCCCTGCTCCTTAATCAGCAGCGTTGTACGACCGGCCGGAACTCAGCAACACACGGCAATTGGGGTCGAGACTTGCAGCACCAGCTAAGAAGGGAGCCGCAAAGGCGCCGGTGAAGAAGCAATAGCTCTACCGGGCCTGGCAAATTCTTCGCATGTGTAAGAGGCATTCCCACGCCCAAGCATCGGGGTGCGGGATGCTCCTTTTGCCTTTCCGGCCTACAGACTCTCATTCTGCGGCGGACGCGGCGGCGGGGTCGGTGCCTGAGGCAGGCCTGGAGTTCCCGGGCCAAACGGCGCCCCCATCATCCTCTGGTGCATGCGCTCCCGTTCATGTTGAATGGCTTGAAGCTTCTTCCACTGCTCGACGGTGAGCACCCGCCGGATCGCCAGCATCATCATTGCGTTGGCCTTTTCCAGGCGCCCGCGCGCCGCCAGCACCTGGTCAATCTGCGGGCTCACCTTGGCTTCATCGGGCTGGTCAGCCTCGATCAGGGGTTGCAACCGTGCCTCCTGTTTTTCGAGCTCGGCGTGCAAATCGATCAGCTTCAGCCGTTGCTCAAGAAAAGTCTGCTCGATCTGTTTGATCTGGGCCTCGCTCAAGCCCATCTCGCGCACGATCTCGGAGTTTTTCCACCACTTGCCGAGGTCCGGACCCGGCGGGTGCGGAGCACCCGGAGGCATCTGCGCCCCTACCAGGCAGGGCAGCAGGACCAGCGATAACAATGCGGTGCAAAGTGTCTTCATCCTTAATCCTCCCTTCCGGATTCCTGTCTTCGTCCGTGTGCTACCGTGGCTCTACGGGTTCGATCTTGCCTCCGCGCCGCGACTGATTTCTTGCGCCAGCAGTGCTGCTGGCTCAAGCGCTCGCGGCAGTTCACGCCGCACGGAGCGCTGGACGTCCGCCAACAGTGCTTGGTCCGGGTCAGACTCGGCCAGCGGCTTTGTGGGCGGCGTGTGTGCCGTCAGCAGGATGGCCGCGAGCACCACGACTGCCGCCACCGCGACCCACGCTAGCCAGCGCGAGCCAGGGCGCCAAGCCTGCCGCGCGGCAATCGCGGTTCGCTGCCACTGCCAGAAGGCGTCGGGGCGGCGGGCCGCTGCGTCGACCGCTTGCCGGTAGTGCGTGAGAAGACCTTCGAGGCGTTGCTCCTCTTCGCGGCAGGCTGGGCAAGCGGCGAGGTGCTCCCGCGTGGCCGTGCCAGCGCCTCCCACAAGTTGCTCGGTCAGTTGTTCATCGGTCAAATGTTCTTGCATGGGGTCCGCTCTCCTTCAGTTGCTTCCGCACTGCGCCCAAAGCGCGTGCCAAGTGGCTTTTCACGGTTCCTACCTCGAGCGCCATCGCCTGCGCCACTTCCGCAAGCGACATTTCTTCGGCGAAGTGCAGCACGAAGATGGCGCGCTGCCGCGGCGAAAGCGTGTCTACAACCGCCCAAACGGCTTGGAGTTCTTCGCGCGCCGCGAGCTCCCGCTCAGGTGAAGCCCGTGGGTCAGGCGGATCGGCCGCGACGCCAACGGCTTGGGGCTCCTCAGACTTCAATCCGCCCAGCATGCGTCTCCAGAAGGAATTCCTCCGGTTCCGAGCGTGGTCGGTGGCCAGGTTCACGGCGATGCGCACCAGCCAGGTGCCGACACTTGCTTCTCCGCGAAAGCCTCGGCGGCTTCGATAGGCGCGGAGGAAACACTCCTGCGTCAGCGTGTCGGCTTGCTCCGCGTCGCGCAGCAATCCGAGCAGCACCCGGTAGATGCGCCGCTGGTGCCTGCGCACGATCTCGTCAAACTCTTCCCGAGCGATGCCCGGGGTCGCATCGGCGTGGGCGGCCAGGGCCTTTGGCTGTGTCAGCGTTGTCTCCAAGGTGCGCCTTCTGTCCCTAGTATGGACGATTTTTTGGCCTCGGGGTTTACATCGGCAGCCAAGATCCCGGTGTGACGGGTATTGTTGCCTCTCCGGTCGGATGCCGCTTATCCTGCCGAATGTATCCTGGATGGTTTCTGACGAATCGAATAAGAATCTGAAACCTCGTGCCCGCGGAGCCGAAAGGCCCGCCGCAGGCGAAGGAGCCTAGGTCATGAAAGCTGCTGTTGTTCCTGCACAACATAGCAAGTGGGAAATCCGCGAAATTCCCCAGCCGGAGCCCGATCCTAGCCAGGTCCTGATCAAGATTCGCGCCAGCGGGATTTGCTATACCGACGTCCATCAAACCGAGGGCGCGTTGCCCGGCACGTTTCCTCGCATCCTGGGACATGAGCCGGTGGGTGAGATCGTCAACATCGGCTCGGGGGTTACCACGAGGAAGGTGGGCGACCGCGTCGGTGTGCCGTGGATCCAGGCCAGCTGCGGGCGCTGCGAGTGGTGTAAACGCAACAAACCCATGTTTTGTGCGCAGCCGATTGGCACGGGCGGCGCAGCACAGGGAGGCCACGCTGAGTACATGCCTTCCCACGCCGACGCCACCATGCTCCTGCCGGACGGATTGTCTTATGAGCAGGCTGCGCCAATCTTCTGCGCCGGGTACACCGTCTGGAGCGGCCTGCGCTGGGCCGACCCACAGCCGGCGAACGCGTGGCTGTGGTCGGCATCGGTGGACTGGGCCACTTGGCCGTGCAGTACGCCAAGGCCGCCGGCTTCGAGACCATCGCGGTCTCCCGCTCGCCCGACAAGGAGAAGCTCATCCGGCAACTGGGCGCCGATGAGGTCGTCCGGGATGGCCAGGGCTTGGCTCGCGTCGGCGGCGCCGACGTGGTCCTTGGCACCAGCAACTCCACCGAGGCCATGGCCGACACGATCCAGGGCCTCCGCCCGGACGGACGCTTGGTGGTGATGGGCTTCGATCCAAAGCCTCTTCAGGTCTCCCTGGCCGACCTCATCGCGCGCCGTATCCGACTTCTGGGAAGCACGCAGAACGGCCCGGAGTACCTCTATGAGGCGCTGGAATTTGCGGCGAAAGAGAAGGTAAAGGTCATGGCCGAAACGTATCGGCTCGATGAAATCCGCCGCGCCTATGAGCGTGTCGAGACAGGCCAGGTGCGCTTCCGTGCCGTGGTGACGAATTGAGAATCGTGGGCCGCGGCGACGCCCTCGAACAAGCATTTGCGGCGCGACGGCCTTTCTGGTTTCATGTGATTTGCCGGGGGAAGGAGGGAAGATGAAGGCGATTCGAGTCCATGAGTTCGGCGGTCCGGAAGCCATGCGGATGGAGGAGGTGCCGGATCTGAAGCCCGGCGCCGGCCAGGTCGTCGTGCGCGTCAAGGCGGCGGGAGTGAATCCGGCGGACACGTACATCCGCACCGGGACGTATGCCCGTAAGCCCGCGCTGCCCTACACGCCCGGAATGGATGCGGCAGGTGTCGTCGAAGCCGTCGGCTCGGGCGTCACGCATGTGGCGGTGGGTGCGAGGGTTTATATCGCCGGGACGATCAGCGGCGCGTATGCTGAGCAGGCACTGTGCGAGGAATCGCAGGTGCATCCTCTGCCGCAGCGAGCCTCTTTCGCGCAGGGCGCTGGCGTCGGCGTTCCGTGCGTGACCGCCTATCGCGCGCTGTTCCAGCTCGCGCGGCCCGCGCCCGGCGAGACCCTGCTGGTTCACGGCGCCACAGGTGCGGTGGGGCTTGCCGCGGTGCAGATGGGGCGCGCGGCGGGATTGAGGGTGATCGGCACGGGCGGCACCGAGAAGGGCCGCGCCCTGGTGGTCAAAGAAGGTGCGCACGAGGTGCTGGACCATCGCGCAGCGGGCTATCTCGATCGCTTGATGGAACTGACCGGCGGCCGCGGCGTGGACGTCATTCTGGAAATGCTCGCGAACGTGAACCTGGGCAAGGATCTGCAACTGCTGGCGAAGGGAGGTCGTGTGGTGGTCGTCGGCAGCCGCGGCACGGTGGAGATCAACCCCCGGGATGCCATGAGCCGCGACGCCGCCATCTTCAGCATGACGCTGTTCAATCTCTCTGAGCAGCAATTGGGTGGCATCCATGCCGCCTTGGTTGCCGGCCTCGAAAGCGGTGTGCTCCGCCCGGTGGTTGCCGAGGAGCTGCCTCTGAAGGATGCTCCGCACGCGCACCAAAGAATAATGGAGCCGGGCGCCTGCGGCAAGATCGTTTTGCTTCCCTGACGCTCGAATCACGCACGACGAGGGACGCCATGGCCAAATGTACACACCTGGATCAGATCAAAAAAGTAAAGCCGAGCGCGAGAGGCTGCGAGGAATGCTTGGCGACCGGGGATGCCTGGGTGGAGCTGCGCCTCTGCCTGATTTGCGGGCACGTCGGCTGCTGCGACTCCTCCAAGAATAAGCACGCGACGAAGCATTTCCATGCCACCAAACATCCCATCATTCAGTCCTTTCAGCCTGACCAGGACTGGCGCTGGTGCTACGTGGATGAAACCTATGTATAAGCCTTGGAAAACCCTCGCGCCATCCAGGGAAAAACCAGAATGAGAATCATCGTTGCGATTCTGGGTATCGCTCTGCTCTTGGTTGTCCTCTGGGACGCCTTCGAGACCGTCATCCTGCCCCGCCGCGTCACTCGCAAGCTCCGGCTGACACGGCTGTTCTATCGCTCGACGTGGCGACCGTGGCGTGCAGTGGCGCGTGCGCTGCCCAGCACAAAGCGCCGTGAGTCTTTCCTCAGCTTTTTTGGCCCCCTTTCGCTGCTTTTTCTGCTGGGGGTGTGGGCGGCGGGGCTGATCGTTGGCTTCGCGCTGCTGCACTGGTCCATGGGCTCGCTGGTGATCACTTCCGGCGGCACAGCAAACTTCGCCACGGATCTCTACCTGAGCGGCACGACGTTTTTCACATTGGGACTGGGGGACGTGGTGCCGCGCGGGACGATGGCGCGGCTGCTCACGGTTACTGAGGGCGGCATGGGCTTTGGCTTCCTCGCGGTCGTGATCGGGTACCTGCCGGTGCTCTACCAGGCGTTTTCCCGGCGCGAAGTGAATATTTCGCTGCTGGATGCGCGCGCCGGTTCGCCGCCGACGGCGGGCGAGCTGCTGCGGCGTCACAGTCATGCGCAGGGACTCGAGGCGTTGACCGCGTTGCTGCGCGATTGGGAGCACTGGTGCGCGGAGCTGCTCGAGAGCCACCTCTCCTACCCCTCGGTCGGCTACTTTCGCTCGCAACACATCAACCAGTCGTGGCTTTCGGCGCTCACCACGATCCTGGATACCTGCTCGCTCGTGATGGCAGGCATCGAGGGCGCTTGCGAGCGGCAGGCGGAGCTGACCTTTGCGATGGCGCGCCACGTCACGGTGGACCTCGCGCAGGTGTTTAATACGCCCCCGCGCTCGCCCGCAAAAGACCGATTGCCGCCCGCAAAGCTCGCGCGCCTGTGCGCTATGCTGGCCGCCGCAGGCCTGCAACTCCGCGAGGGACAGGCGGTCGGCCAGCGGCTCGCTGAATTGAGACACATGTACGAGCCGTACGTCGAGTCGCTGGGCGACTTTTTCTATCTCACGCTTCCGCCCTGGATGCCGGAGTCCAAGCGTCTCGACAATTGGCAGGTCAGCGCGTGGGAGCGCAGCGCGGATATCGTTCGAGTCGGCGAAGCGAGCGACCGGGACCGAGAACACTTTTAACGCGAGGGGGGAAGCTTTCTGTGCCCGCTTCACCGGTGAAAGACAACTCGTAAACAGGCATGTGGAGTTGTCCTGCCCGCACGTCAGCGCTACAGGCCGCGGGGGCCACAGCGGATGACCATTTCTGAGCGTCATTTCTCTCTCAGCGCGCGCCGAGGACGGAAACAGCGAGGCCGGCGAGCGCTCCGCCGAGCACGAGCCAGACGGAATTGACGCGAAAGCGCAACAGCAGGACTGCGCTTCCCACGGCGAGGACGACGGTCGTCCAGTCCACCAGCGCGGCCCGGCCGAGCTGCCAGCACACCACCACCATCAGCGCGATCGCGGCTACATTCACGCCGTCCAGAAAGGCGCCGGCAACGCGCGACTCCCGCAGGCGCGGCACCAGCCGCCCGCTCACCCCCACTAACAGGAACCCCGGCAGAAAAATTCCGAGCGTCGCCACCACGGCTCCCTTCGGCCCGGCAAGGATGTAGCCGATAAACGTGGCGGCGGTGGAAAGCGGCCCGGGCGTTACCTGGCTGACGGCGATGGCGTCGAGGAGTTGCGATTCGGTCAGCCAGTGCCAGCGCGCGACCAAGTCGTCGTGCACGAATGCGAGCAGGAGATACCCGCTGCCAAAGAGCAGCGCGCCGACTTTAAGGAAATAGAAGAACAACGTTCCGAGGCCCACCGCGGCAGCCCCTGCCGCGGCCGGCGGCAAGCCTGTGGCGGCGGAGAACAAACCGAGCGCGGCCAGACCCGCAGGCCGCCGGCGCAACGCTACGCATGCGGCGGATGCTCCGCCGCAGAGGGAGAGCAGCAACAACGGGTTGACGTCCAGCGCGCCGGCGACGATGGCCGCGATGCCGGCGAGCACAAGAAACTTTGTCTTGAGCGTCGCGCGGCCCAGGCTCCACAGCGCCTGCACCACAATGGCGATGATTACGGGCTTGGTGCCGTAGAGCAGCCCGGCGGCCTGGGGCAGCGTGCCATAGCGCGCGTACGCCCAGGCGATCACGGCCACCAGAATTGCCGAAGGCAGGATGAAACAACTGCCTGCGACGAAAAACCCGGCCCACCCCGCTCGCCGCAAGCCGATGTGCAGCGCCAGCTCTGTCGAGTTCGGCCCGGGGATCAGGTTGACCGCGCCGATCAGGTCCACAAACTTTTCGCGGGAAAGCCAGCGGTGCCGGCGCACCACCTCGTCTTCCATCATAGCGATGTGCCCGGCCGGGCCACCGAATGCCGTGCATCCCAGGCGCAGGAAGACCAGCGCCAGTTCGCGCAGCGAAGCCTGCAGTTCGCCGGCCTGCTGCTCGGGATGCGTCACCCTGCGCCCCACGAGCGGCGCCGCCCGCCCCGCAGCGCCTGCCAGAGCAGCAGGGCGTAGAACGGCGCGTAGGTGAGCCATTGCAGCGTAGGGTCGAAGTGCCAGCGGCCCGTCGCCGCGTAGTCAATCAGCACGTTATAGGAGAGGAATTGCAGCACGGTTAGAAGCAGCCACGCCGGGTTCGGGAAAAAGCACAGCAGGGGCACAATCCAGGTGAAATACCACGAGTAGGCGTTGGGCGCGAGCAACAGGATGGCGCCAATCAACAGATACGCGGCGCGGACCACGTCCATACGCCGAGCCGCCGCCCAAAGTGCCAGGCCCGCGACCACTCCCACACCTAGCCCTGCGGCCACCTCTTTGGAGCCGCTGAACCACGCGAGCACGCTATAGAGGCTCGCGTTGTTGCTCTGCCAACGCGACTCGTAATAGGCAAGCGTAGCGGGGACTTGCCGCCAGGCCGAGCGAAACGGCCACGCGCTGGCAACGACCAGCGCCGCGACCCAGACCGCGTTTTTCCAACCGCTCCGCCGCAGCCAGGCGGGCAGAAGCACCGCAGGAAAGGCCTTCGCCAGCGCTGCGGCCGCGAGCAGCAACGTTGACAGTGCGGCGTTCCGCCGTATAATCACGATGCCGGCGACAAGCCCGGCCACGGCGAGGGCGTCGTTGTGGCCGCTCGCGGCAAATTCGACCACGACTAACGGGTTCCACGCATAGATGGCGAGTTGAAAGCTCCTTCCGCCGGTCGAGCGAATCCATCCGGCGAGCAGGGCGACCACCAACAGGTCTGCCAGCAGGAACGGCAGCTTGAAGCCCACCGGCCCCGGCAGCAGCCGCCACGTCAGCCGATAGACCAGTTGGGCGATCGGCGGGTACACGGACGGGATATCGCGGCCGGGCATCTCTCGCCAGTGCGCGTCGCGCAGCGAGGCCAGGCGCGGGTCGTCGGGTCGCACGGCGTAGGGATTCCAGCCCGCTTGCTGCACGTGGCCGTCCCAGCGGTAGCGGTAGATGTCAGTGGAAAGGGAAGGCTCGAGCAGGGCGAGCGTCAGGCGAAAGAGCAGCGCGCCGGCGAGAATCAGCCAGAACGTCGCTTGGCTTTCGCGCAAGCGCTCCAGCGCGAAGAGAGCGACCAAATAGATGACACCGGCGGCCAGCGCGAGCGCAATAGTTTCGGTGACCTGGAGTTTCAGGTTGCCGAGGCGCCGCATGGCCTCGAAGAGCGTTTCGAGCGCAGCGAGCCCGGCGAGCGCCGCAACCGCCTGAGGTTGTGCGAGCGATCGGAGACGGGCGAACGAGGCGTTCCGAGGGTGTTCAGCGTTCAAGGGGAAGCCGGGTTTGTGGATCGTGCATAGTTTCGCTGCGCTGCTCTGGGTGGCTCAGAACCCGCTCTCAAAGTATTGGCAGAGGGTGACCGACCGCACTTTCCAGGGCGTTTATCAGGTGAACGCGTTCGACCTCGCCGTGATGATCCCGTATTTTTTGGTGCTGATCGTGCTGGCCGCCTACGGCCTGCACCGCTACTGGCTGGTCTACACCTACTTCAAATATCGCCAGAATGTTCCGCCTCCGCCGCCGGAGCTGGGGAGCGAGCCCAAGGTTACCATACAGCTTCCCATCTACAACGAGCGCTACGTCATCGAGCGGCTGGTCGAAGCCATCTCGCGCTTCGATTATCCCCGCGAACGGATGGAAGTTCAGGTGCTCGACGATTCCACCGACGAAACCTGCGAGATCGCTCGCGCTTGCGTGGAGCGCTACCAGGCCCTCGGCCTGCCCATCCAGTATCACCACCGCTCGAACCGCGAAGGCTTCAAGGCCGGCGCGCTGGCCGAGGGCCTGAAGACGGCCACCGGCGAGTTCATTGCCATCTTTGACGCTGACTTCCTCCCCGGTGCCGATTTCCTCCGCCGGACGCTGCCCCATCTCCAGGACCCGCAAGTCGGTATGGTGCAGACGCGCTGGAGCTATCTGAACCGCGACTATTCCGCGCTGACCGAAGTCGAGACGATCCTGCTCGACGGCCACTTCGTGATCGAGCACGGCGCGCGCTCGCGCGGCGGCGCGTTCTTTAACTTCAACGGGACCGCCGGCATCTGGCGCCGCGCCGCCATCGAAGATGCCGGCGGCTGGGAGCACGACACGCTGACCGAAGACACCGACCTCTCCTACCGCGCGCAGCTCCGCGGCTGGCGCTTCCTCTACGTGCCCGAGATCGAGTGTCCCTCGGAGCTGCCGGTGGAGATGAATGCCTTCAAGGCGCAGCAGGCGCGCTGGGCCAAGGGCCTGATGCAGACCGCCAAAAAGATTCTGCCGCGGGTCTTCCGCGCGAAGCAGCCCGCGCACGTCAAGGCGGAAGCCTTCTTTCACCTGACCGCCAACATCAGCTACCCGCTGATGGTGCTGCTCTCCACCATGCTGTTGCCTGCCATGATCGTGCGTTTCTACCAGGGTTGGTTCCAGATGCTGGTGATCGACCTGCCGCTGTTTCTGGCCTCGACCTGCTCGATTTCGAGTTTTTATCTAACCGCGCAGCGCGAGCTTTACCCAAAGACGTGGACGCGCACGTTCCTTTACCTGCCGTTCGTGATGGCGGTGGGCATCGGGCTTTCGGTGCGCAACGCCAAGGCCGTGCTGGAAGCGGTCTTCGGGATCCGGTCGGAGTTCGCGCGCACGCCGAAATACCGCATCGAAGGGCAGCGAGATACCTGGCTCAAGAAGTCCTACCGCAACCCCGCCGGCTGGATGCCGTTTGCCGAGGTCGCGCTGGGTCTCTACTTCGCCGCCACCGTCGTCTACGCCTTCCAGAACGAGAACTACGCCACGGTGCCCTTCCTGCTGCTGTTTGTCTGGGGCTACCTCTATACGGGGCTGATGTCGCTCGGGCAGGCTTACCTGGACCGCCTTCGTTTTGGCCTGCGTGCCCCTGTGGAGGCGCGACCGGCTCCATCGGGCGCGCCTAGCTTCTAGCTCGTTCCCCTTCGGCAATTTCGCTTGACGCCAACCGCCGGCAGTTTTGATTTTCCGTGGTCGGAGTGTTCGGCTAGAATCGCGGTTCCCCAATGCCCTGTGGAATCATCCACGCAACGCGTTTGACCGAGGTGAGCGGATGAGTCCTCGAAGTGCCGCGGTTCGGAGCGGCATGGCATTTTTTCTGCTCGTTCTGCTCGCGGGCCCGGCGCTGGCGCGGGTGCGCGAGCCGACCGCCGTTTATGCCGAGCGGCGCGCGCGGCTCCGCGCGCAGGTGCATGGACCGATCGTGCTGTTCGGCTACACCGGCAAAGAGGATGCTTCGCCCTCCTACGTCTTCAATCAGGAGGAGAATTTCTACTACCTGACTGGTCATAACGAATCCGGCGCGGCGCTCGTGCTGGTGCCGGATTCCTCGGAGGCCAAAGCCTGGAAAGGGTCGCACGAAATCCTGCTCCTGCCGCCGCACGATCCCTACCACGAGCGCTGGGAAGGGCCGCGGATGGGTCCGAACGACCCCGGCGTGCAGGAAAACACCGGCTTCCAGAGCGTGGAGTCGTTTGCGAACCTCGGCGGGGAGCTCGACAAGCTGGCGAAGTTGTTTCCACACTTCTATACGCTTTTGCCCAGGGATGAGGATATCGGCTACCCGCACGCGCGCGCCAGGTGAAGTCGCCCAGCGAAATTGCCTTGCTCACCCGCGCCATCGAACTTTCCGTAGACGCGCAGCTCAAGGCCATGAAGATGCTCCGCCCGGGGCTGTATGAATACCAGGTGGCGGCGCGGATGGAATACATCCACAAATACGGCGGGTGCGAACGCGAGGCGTACGCGCCGATCGTCGGCGCCGGCTCCAATTCGACCATCCTGCACTACAGTAGCCTGAGGTCGCGCATCGAGCCCGGCGACATCGTTGTGCTCGATGTGGGTGGCCAATACTCCGGCTATTCAGCGGATATCACACGCACGCTTCCGGCGGACGGCAAGTTCACCCCGCGGCAGCGCGAGATTTACCAGGTCGTGCTGGGCGCGCAGAACGCTGTACTGGCTGCGCTCAAGCCGGGGATGACCCTCGGGCACGCCGGCGCGAACAGCCTCTACCGCATCGCCTACGAATACCTCAACTCGCACGGAAAGGATAGGCACGGCCACTCGCTCGGCCGCTACTTTACGACTGACCTCGGCCACCACATGGGCTGGAGGTGCAGGATCCCGGCGAACGCTATCGCCCGCTCGAGCCCGGCATGGTGATCACCATTGAGCCCGGCATCTACCTCCCTGAGGAAAACCTCGGAGTGCGCATCGAGGACGACGTCCTGATCACAGAAACCGGCTATAAGCTGCTTTCGGGGCGCCTGCCGCGCACCGTCGAAGAAATCGAAAAGATCATGGCCGAGGCCGGACAGAAGGAGTAGCGCAGCGGAATCGGCGCTCCCGGGCGCGCGTTTGACCGCTTTCGGAGAGCGCGGCTATAATGGCTTTTGCACTGTGGCACATGGCGTGCCGGCAGCACCGCGCGACGATACGCAAGCAGCCGAACCCCCCGACGGATTACCCCGTCCGCTTCAGGAGCGATGGATGGTGAAAGCAACGCAGCTTCGCCCGGGAATGGTCATCCAGCACGAGGGCGACCTCTATGCGGTGTTCAGCGTCGAGCACCGCACGCCGGGTAACAAGCGCGGCGCGATGCAGACGAAGATGCGCAACCTGCGCACCGGCGCCATCATTGACTACCGGTTCCGCGCCGAGGATTTTGTCGAGCGCGCCATCCTCGACGAAGTGGAATTCGAGTACCTCTACAGCGACGGCGACACCCACCATTTCATGAACACGGAGACCTTTGAGCAGATCCACCTGAATCACGAGATCCTGGGCGACGCGGTCCACTACCTGATCGGAAACGTGCACGTCAAGGTGGAGTTCTTCGAAGGGAAACCCATCGGGGTGGTCCTGCCGGATACGGTGGACCTCACCGTCGTCGAGACCGAGCCCACGGTCCAGAAAGCCACCGCCAGCGCAGTGATGAAGCCCGCCAAACTCGAGACCGGCCTGACCATCCAGGTGCCGCCCTTCATCAACAATGGCGACAAAGTGCGCGTGGATACTTCCGAGGCGCGCTACGTCCAGCGAGCCCAATAATCCCGCAGAAACTTTTTGCCCCTAAGCCGCCGGTGGTATCGAGCTGGAGCAGTTTGCGCCGGGCGGGGCAGGCGTCGCGGACGCCGGCAGCGAAGTGGCCAGCAGCTTCTCGAGATGATCCACCAGCGCACCATCCCACCAGCCTTTCTGCACTTCCTCGCGGAGGATCCTGAAGGCTTCTTTGGGCAGGAGGGCCTTGCGGTAAGGCCGCTTGGTAGTGAGCGCGTCGTAGATGTCCACGATTTGCAGGATTCGCGCCGTCAACGGGATCTCGCTGCCGCGCAACCGGTCGGGATAGCCGGTGCCGTCCAGCCGCTCGTGGTGGTGGCGAATGATGGGCAGAACCAGCCGGAAGGTTCTCAGCGGCGAGCAGATCCGTTCCCCGACCACAGGGCGAGTCTCAATAATCCGGCGCTCTTCGGGGTCGAGCGGTCCGGGCTTGAGCAGGATGCGTTCGGGCACCACTACCTTCCCGATGTCGTGGACAATGCCGGCGCGGCGCAGCGCCACGCGCTGCTCCTCCGGCAGCCCCAGGTGCTTGGCCAGCAGAACCGAGTAGTGCGCCAGGCGATCGCAGTGCCCTTCGGTGTCAGGGTCTTTCGCCTCGATGCTGAGCGCCAGGCTACAAAGTACCGTCTCGGCGCTTTCCAGCTCGTCGGTGAAACGCTTCAGGCGTACCAGTGACCGCACCCGCGCCAGCAGTTCTTCCTTGCGAATGGGCTTGTTCAGGAAATCGTCCGCGCCGCTTTCGATCCCCTGGATGCGGTCTCCAGAGCTTGTCAGACCCGTCACCAGCACGACCGGAATGAAACGCGTCTCCGGCTGCGCCTTGACCACGCGGCGCACGGCAAAGCCGGTATGGTGCGGCATCATCACGTCGAGCAAAGCGAGATCAATCGGTTGAGTCGCGAACGCACCGAGCGCCTGCGCTCCGTCCTCTGCGCAGATCACGCGGTAGCCTTCTGAGACGAGAAGGTGTGAGAGCAGTTCGCGACTGTCCTCGCTGTCGTCCGCGACGAGAATCGTTCCCAGTGGCATTCCGTTTCCAGACACGGCGGCCTCGGTTTCTAGCCGGGGGTGGGGTTTCGCGGGTAACAGGGTCAGCCCCGCCACAATCGGCGGCTGGTTCGTTTTTCGGGAAGGGAACTGCGGTTCTCGCGGCTTCTGCGGAAAATGTCAAGTCAAACTTGCTTTTTGTCTCGTGCCGCGGATTCGAACACACGCGCGAAGATGGCGTCCACCGAGCAAAGCTGGCGGTTCAGATCGAAGGTGTGCTGGAGCGCACTCTTGCTCAGAAACTTGCCGATGCGCGGGTCGGCCTCGACGCGCACGCGGAAGCTGGTGTCGGATTCCCAGGCCGCCATGGCGTGTTCTTGCACCCAGTTGTAGGCCTCTTCGCGCGGTGCTCCTTTTTCGATCAGGTCTTGCAAGAGCTGACCGGAGAAGACTAGGCCTCGGGTGGCTTCGAGGTTGCGCAGCATCCGCTCGGGGAAAACGCGCAAGGCGGCCACGATATCGCCCATGCGCGCCAGCATGTAGTCCACCAGGACCGTCGAATCCGGCAGGATGATACGCTCCACCGAGCTATGGGAGATGTCGCGCTCGTGCCAGAGCGCGACGTTTTCGAGCGCCGCCACAGCGTTTGCGCGTACCACCCGCGCCAGCCCGCACACCTGCTCGCAGCCCACCGGGTTGCGCTTGTGCGGCATGGCCGAGCTGCCGCGCTGTCCCTCGCCAAACGGCTCTTCGGCCTCGCGGACCTCGGTGCGCTGGAGGTGACGGATCTCGAGCGCAATGGTTTCCAGCGAGGCGGCCACCACCGCCAGTGTGGTCAGATACTGTGCGTGGCGGTCGCGTTGGATCACCTGCGAGGCGATCGGCGCGACGTCGAGTCTCAATCGCTGGCAGATGGCTTGCTCCACCTCGGGCCCCAGGTGAGCGCAGTTGCCCACCGCGCCGGAGATTTTTCCCACGGCCATCTGCCGCGCAGCCTGGCCAAGGCGCTCGAGGTTGCGGCGGTTCTCGTCGAACCAGTTGGCGATCTTCAGGCCAAATGTGATGGGCTCGGCGTGGACGCCGTGCGTCCGGCCGATCTGTGGCGTGTCCTTGAACTCCCGCGCGCGCCGTGCGAGCACTTCGCCGAGGCCGACCAAACCATGCTCGATCAGCCGCGAGGCTTCACGCACCTGCAGCGCTTGCGCCGTGTCCACCACGTCGTTCGACGTCAGTCCGTAATGCAGCCAGCGCGCTGCGGATGCGTCGCCGATGGATTCCCCCACGGCCATCGTGAACGCGATGACGTCGTGGCGCACGCGTGCTTCCAGTTCCTTGATTCGCGCGACGTTGACCTTGGCGCGCTGCTGGATGATGGCCGCCGCCTCGCGCGGCACCCGGCCGGTCTCGGCCAGCGTCTCGGTGGCGGCGAGCTCCACCTCGAGCCATTTCTGGAACTTGTTCTCCTCGCTCCAGACGCTGCCCATCTCCTCGCGCGTGTATCGTGGGATCAACCCGGGCTCCCTTCAACCCGCGCCCGCTGCGCAGCAATCGCGGCGCACTCCCTTGGGACACAGGCCTGGCTGGCTTATGGAAAACGGTAGGGAAAACTCCCTACCTGATGATACCTGATTTCTTGTGAGCTTGGGGAAAAGGAATCCCGCGCGGCTGCCTTGGCGGCAAACGCCTGGACCGCAAGCCGGAAGAAAGAAAGCCAGGCAGGGGCCAGGGCAACTCCGGCCCCTTGTTTTTGTTGGGGATCGCGGTGCGGTTCGCCTCGAAGCGAGCCGCGGTTGTGTTTGTTTATGTTATCCTGAGCGCTCTTGTTTCCTCATTTCTGCCGCACGGAGACGCGCATGCACAGCTTCCCGCACAAGGTGATGAACTGTATTTGTGCCGGAATCCTGATTCTGGCGATGACCCTCCCTGCCGTCCAGCTTCTTCCGGCGCAAGCGCCTCCGCCTGCCGAGCGCCGCTACCTGATCGAGCAGTTGGGCTCGATCGCGGTGGTGCAGTTCTACGTGGATGGCTTCGACAAGCTCGCGCCGAAGCAGCGCCTGCTAATCTACTACTTGGGCGAAGCCGGAATCGCGGGCGATCCCATCTACACCGACGAGATCTCTCCCTACGGGCTCGAGCTCAAGCAACTTCTGGAAGGCATCTGGACGCACCCCCAAGGCATTGATGCCGCGGTGCTCGAAAAGCTCCGGCGGTACACGCAACTCTTCTGGGTGAGTCACGGCAACTACGACCTGGACAGCTCGCAGAAATTTTTGCCTGAGTTCACCTCGGCGGACCTGCGGGCGGCAGCTCGCAAAGCGCTGGGCAACGGCGCCAACTTCGGCGTGAAGAGCGCCCGCGCGCTCGATGCCAAACTGAAGCGGCTCGAGCAGCCCATCTTCGACCCGCACGACCGGCCCTTGCTGACAGTGAAGAATCCTCCGCCGGGGAAGGACATCCTCACCGCCAGCGGCAACAACCTCTATGAGAACGTGACCTTGGCCGAAGTTGAGAAGTTCAAGGAGATGTACGGGCTCAACTCGCGCATCGTGAAGCGCAGCGGGAAGGTGATGGAGGAAGTCTGGCGCGCAGGGACTCCCGACAGGAAGGTGCCGCCGGGCCGCTATGCTGCCTACATCCGGCGCATCATCGCGAACCTCGAAAAGGCGGCGGCGGTGGCCGACCCGGTGCAGGCCGAGGAGATCCGCAAACTCATCCACTACTACCAGACGGGCGATAAAAGTGACTGGTACGCCTACAACATCGCCTGGGTCAAGGCCGCCACCCCCGTGGACGCCATCAACGGCTTCATCGAACAGTATCTCGACCCGCGCAGCGAGAAGGGGGCCTACGAGTCTGTGGTGAGCTTTGTGGACTTCGACCAGACCAAGCTGATGCGCGACTTCGCCGCCAACGCCCAGTACTTTGAAGCCCGTGCGCCCTGGCGCGATGAATTCAAGAAACAAAACGTCAATCCGCCGGTGGCGAACGTCATCACCGTGGTTTCTGAAGCGGGCGAGGCAGGGCCGATCAGCCCCGCGGGCATCAACCTGCCCAACGAGCAGGACATCCGCCAGCAATACGGCAGCAAAAGCGTGCTGCTCTTCAACGTTTCCAATGCGTTTGCCGCAGCAGTAGGCGAGAAGGCCACCGATGAATTCGCGGCCACCCAGGAGGAGAAGGATCGCGCGCGGAAATACCGGATGCGAGCTCGCAACCTGCTGATCGCCATGCACGAGGTGATCGGGCATGGCTCGGGCAAGGTGAGCGAAAAGCTGCAAGGCGACCCCCGCGCTTACCTTAAGGAGTATTACTCGGCGCTCGAAGAAGCGCGGGCGGACCTGGTGGCGCTCTGGAACTTTACGGACCCAAAGCTCGCCGAATTGGGCGTCACCGACCAGGAAGAAGTGATGAAAGCCGCCTTTGATGCCGAGGCCCGACAGGCGCTGATCCTGCTGACCCGCTACCCCAAGGGCGACCAGATTGAAGAGGACCACGACCGCGGCGGGCAGATGATCGTGAACTACTTGATGGACCGCTTCGGTTGCATTGAACCGGTGACGCGGAACGCCAAAATCTACTTGCGCGTCACCGACTACGCCAAGATGCACCAGGGAGTGGGCGCACTACTGGCCGAACTGATGCGCATCAAAGCGGAAGGCGACTACAACGCCATGAGGAAGTTGATGGACACCTACGGCGTGAGATTCAATCCCGCCTGGCGCGACCAGGTAGTGGAGCGCGCCCGCCGCATCGGCCTGCCCACCCGCGCGGCGTTCATTTCGCCGCTAGTTGAGCCCGTGCGCGACGCTGCCGGAAAGATCGTGGACGCGCGCATCCGCCACACCCAGAATTTCGCCGAGGTGATGCTCGCCTACTCGCGCAAGAGCCTGGGGTATTTGCCCGCGAAGTGACCACCGCCGGTGCGTTTACCGCGGCGGCGCCGTCCGCGACGAGACAGGCTCGATCACCGGCACGACTTCGAGGTCCTTCCGGCTGATCCAGCCCACATGCGCGCGCACACGCTGCCAGCCGTCAGAGGACGGCGAGCCGACGCGCGTGAGCGGCGCGCGATGAACCTGCGCCCCAGTGAGCGGATCGCTGCCTGGGTTTTCGAGCAGCCGCATGGCGGCAATGCCACCGGCGGAGGGGTTTTCGAGCTCGTAGGGATCGCTTTCAAAATTCCGCCGGGCGTAATCCTGCAAGTCGTCTGCCGCCATCCATCCCTCGATCGAGTCAGGCGTAATCACTTCCAAGAAAGCGGCGTTGGCCCAGCGGACTTCATAAGTGCCCGGCGGCAGCCGGCCGCCCGGCGGCGCTCCCGAGCGGTTGCTCACGGGCGTGGGCGCAGCCAGCCGCACCGTGGGCGCAATGCGCCAGCAGGTCCATTCCTCCTTCGGCAGGGCGATGCGGCACATCCCTGCATCCGTCGCAACCCAAAGAAGATCTCTTTCTGCGCGCAGCGCGGTGACGACCCTGCCGATGAGCGGGCTCGATTCCGGCAAATAGCTGCGCACCTCGCCTGTGTGCGGATTGAATCGCACCAGACCTTTCGTGGCATAAATCGTGCCTTCGCTGAAGCGCAGGGTTCCCAGCCAGAGCTCGCCACCGGCGGCGACGATGTGCGTCACCGAGGAGGTCGCCAGCGCCACCGGCTGGTACGCCTTCGCTTCGTTGGTCTGCAGGTCGAACCGGACCAGGGTGCCGATGCCCAGTTCGCCTTCGCCGGCAGAATGGCGAATGGCCAGCCAGAGGAAGGAGCCGTCATCAGTCACGTCGGTGACTCCCGGGTCGGCTACTTCTAGGTCGCGCGCCAGTTGCTCCACCGTCAGGCTCGACGCGTCCTGGCGGAGTAGGGTCAGCCAGGCGGCAGCCAACTGCTTGCGCTTCCAGAGCACCAGCGGCGCAGAGTGTTCGGCTTTCGAGCTTTCCTCCGGGCCGCGGCGGATTTCGAGAGTAGCTTCGTCGTCGGTGGATCTGGCGACGAAGCGATACTCGGCGTTCAACCGCGCGCTCTTGTAACTCTTCATGGCCGGAGTTGCCTCTGCCGCAGCGAAGTTTTTCTCGCGATGCACTTCCCACTGGCCGCTCGCACGATCAAATCGATAGGTAAACCGTGCCGCGCGGAGGAGCAAGCCCTGTTCGGTGGCATCAACGCGGCGGGCGGGATGATAGAGAAGGTCGCGCGAGATTTCCCCAGCGTCCACCGGTGGTTGCTGCGCCCGCGAGCAAAAAGCGAGGAGGCACAGAAGGCCAGAGAGGCAGAGGAAGCAAAGGGCAGAATCGCGTGCCATCGGCCGGGAGGTTGGCATGTGAGTCGCCCTAGAGGACGAGCGGGCCCAGGGGAAGCCGCTGCGAGGCCACCAGCAGGTCGCCACGGAATGCGGCTTCCGCGGGACGTCGGTTTAGCGCTTCCTCGGCGCAGATGCGCGCGACGTCGGGGTTGTTGTTGTTCTCCGACAGATGCGCCAGCACCAGGAAGCACGCCGAGGAGTCGAAGCCTTCCGGGTCGGCGAGGAATTCGCTGACGCAGTGGTTCGAGAGGTGGCCGGTGCGGCTCATTACGCGCTGCTTGACGTGCCAGGGATACGGCCCCACCTTGAGCATTTCCAGATCGTGATTCGATTCGAGGATCAAGCAATCGGATTCACGCAGGTGGTGCTTGACGAGCTCGGGCAGGTAGCCGAGGTCGGTCACCAGCGCCACCTTTGCGCCGTTGGCGCAGAAGGTGAACCCCACCGGGTCGGCCGCGTCGTGCGGGATGGAGAATGCGGCCACCTCGATTTCGCCGATGGTGAACCGCTGGCCACCGCGGATGTATTCAACGCGCTCGATTCTTTCCGCCGAGCCCTCGGGCAGGACGCGTCGCAGTTCGTCGTGGGTCGGCTCGGTCAAATAGACGGTCGTGCGCCACTCGCCGACGATCTGTGGCAGGCCGGCGATGTGGTCGGTATGTTCGTGGGAGATGAGGATGCCGTCGAGCCGATCGAATTGCGCTTCGAGCGCCGCCAGCCGCCGCTGCGTCTCTTTCTTCCCCAGGCCTGCGTCAATCAGGAGGCGCGTGCGCTCAGTTTCAAGCAACGTGATGTTGCCCGAGCTGCCCGACGCCAGAATCGAAACTCGAAAAGTGATGCGCGCCCCCAGCCGAACCGCTCCCGCCGCAAGCGGGGTTGCGAGGATGATGGCAAAGCGCGGCGGTCGCGTCAATGGGATATGGCCGCGGGCGACGCGCGCTGGAAATGGGGCGCGGGCAGCTAGCAGGTGAGCTGGTCGCGCGTCAGCTTGAAGCTGTCGAGGTTGCCCAGCACGGTGACCGCAATTTGCTCGGGGTGGAAGAACTCCTGCGCGGTCTGCTGGACTTCCTCGCGCGTGACGCGTTCGATCGAGGCCAGAATTTCGTCCAGGGTGAAGAAGTGGCCGAAGTACATCTCTTCGCGGGCAAGATTCGACATCCGCGAGCTGGTGGATTCGAGCGAGAGCATCAACGAACCCTTCAGGTGGTCCTTGGCGCGCCGCAGCTCTTCCTCGGAGACGGGCTGCTGCTTCAAGCTGCGGAATTCCTCGATCACCAACTGCACCACCTGCCTGGCGGTCTCGAGTGCTGTGCCTGCATAGATCGAGAGCAGGCCGGTATCGCGGTAGGAACTCAGTTCGCTGAAGACGGCATAAGCCAGGCCCTGCTTCTCGCGGATGTTTTGGAACAGCCGGGATGACATCCCGCCGCCCAGGATATTGTTCAGCACGGCTGAGGCAAAGCGCTGCTGGTGCGCCACCGGATAAGACGGCACGCCCAGGCAGATGTGCACCTGTTTGAGTTCGCGCTTGGTCCGGGTGATGATGCGGGACTGCGGCTGCGGCGCGGTATCGCGGAAGCCGTCCTGGGCGGGTGGCAGCTCGCCAAACTCGCGTAGCACCAGCTCCATCAGCCGCTCGTGCTGGAGATGCCCGGCCGCAGTGATCACTGTGTTGTTGGGCGCGTAGCAGGGCCGGAAGCAGGCCCACAACGTATCGCGCGTGAACCGCTTCACCGTCTCGTGTGTCCCCAGGATGGGCTTGCCCAGTGGATGGCCGCGCCAGAAACTCTGGGTGAAGATCTCGTGGACCAGGTAGTCGGGATTGTCCTGGTCCATTTTGATTTCTTCGAGCACGACCTGCTTCTCCTTGACGATGTCCTCGTCGGCAAAGCGTGGCCGCAGAACCAGGTCGGAAAGCACGTCGAAGGCGACGGGCAGGTGCTCATCGAGCACCTTGGCGTTGAAGCAGATCATCTCCTTGGCCGTAAAGGCGTCAAGCATGCCGCCCACTGAGTCTACCGATCGGGCGATTTCCTCGGCGCTGCGCCGCTCGGTGCCCTTGAAGACCATGTGTTCGATAAAGTGCGAGATGCCGTTGAGTTCGGCGGGTTCGCGGCGCGACCCGGTGCGCATCCAGACGCCGACCGAGACCGAACGAACGTGCGGCATCCGCTCGGTGATCACCATCAACCCGTTGGGCAGGGCTTCCCTCTGAATGTCGCGCGGCTCGGCATCCATCTTTGTAATTTTGGCACATACGCTGGTGGAACGCCACCCGCCCTGCGGTAACGGATTCGCCGCAGGTCGAGGCAGGAGCGCGGCGCTAGAGAAGTTTCTCGTTGGGGGAAAGCTGGCCGTACTCGCTGGTGTAATGCAGCGGAACGTCGAAATAGATGCCCGTGTCGAGCGAATAGATCTCGCAGGTATTGAAGGGCTTCGAGTAGACGTGGATGCTGGCGGCGCGGCGGTCGAACTCCGCCAGGTTCATCACCTGATGGACCGGCTCGAGGGGATTGACGGCGGCTGGATGGTCCGGGTTCATCTCGTAGGCGTCGGTGGGCGCCAGCCGGCAGGTGCCGCGGGCAGGGTCGCGGCCTTCAACACGAAAATTCTGCACGCGCAGGCGGCCGATGGGCACGGCCATCCAACAGTTCTGGTCGCGGTGATTGTGGATGCGGCTGGCCTGGCCGACGTCCCAGCAGATGGTCATGGCCTCGAACAGGTCACTCTTGAAGATCAGGTTGCGCGTGTAGTTTCCCTTGGAAAAGAACAGGTAGGGCTCGAGCGTCTCCGGCTGAACGGCGTGCAGGCGGAGAAAATCCTGCACGCGCTCGAGCGTGAATTCACGCGCCGGAATTGCGGCAAGCCGTTTCACCCATTCGTCGATCCGCATCAGCGGGGCCATGGTTTCCTCCCGGGTGTTCCCATGCTGGCGGAATTATAGCTTTCCGGCCCGTTTCCGGAGACGGAATGTCGCCGGCAGGCGCCGTGCTATGATGGGCAAGGAGTGCGCCGGATCTGCACCATGCCTGCCGAATTGCTGGGAAAACCGCCTGAGGAGCTGCGCGCATTGGTGGTGTCCCTCGGGGAACCCGCTTATCGCGGCGCGCAGCTCTACCACGCGCTTTACGCTGAGCGGCGGTTCGATTTCACCGCGATGACCAACCTGCCCGCCGCGCTGCGCGCGCGGCTGGCGCAGGAGGCCCGCATCGCCCTGCCGCGCGTTGTGAAGCGCTATCACTCGGCGGACGGCTCGGTGCGCTACCTTCTGGCGCTCGAGAGTGAGGGCACTGCGGGGACCAGCATCGAGACCGTCTTCATGCCCGGAGCCAAACGCCAGACCATCTGCGTTTCGACGCAGGCTGGATGTCCGGTGAATTGCCACTTCTGCTTGACCGCGCAGCTCGGGTTGATCCGCAACCTCACTGCCGGGGAGATCGTCGGCCAGGTGCTCGCCGCGCTCGAAGATAACCGCGCAACTCTCACGCCGCAGACCAACGTTGTGCTGATGGGCCAGGGCGAGCCACTATTGAACTACGAGTCGGTGATGGCGGCGGTGCGGCGGCTGCTCGACCCGCATGGCGTGAGGCTCTCGCCCAAACACGTCACGCTTTCGACCAGCGGGATCGTCCCCGGTATCGAGCGGCTGGCACAAGAAAAGGTGCGACCGAAGCTGGCGGTTTCGCTCAACGCGTCGTCGGATGAGCAGCGCAACGCCATCATGCCCATCAACCGCAAATACCCGCTCGCGGCGCTGCTGGAGGCGTGCCGGCGGTATCCGCTGCGGCCGTGGGAGCGGCTGACGTTTGAGTACGTCCTGCTCGGCGGTTTCAACGACCAACCGGACGACGCGCAGCGTGTCGTCAAACTGGTCGCTAACCTGCGCGCGAAGGTGAACCTGATTCCGTGGAACCCGGGCGAGCTGCCCTATCAGCCACCCGAGGCGGAGCGCGTCGAGGAGTTCCGCTGCCTCCTGACGGAGAAGGGCGTGCCGACGTTCGTCCGTTACTCGCGCGGGCAGGACATCATGGCGGCCTGTGGCCAACTGGCCTTGCTTGAAACCGCAAAAGATCTTCCGCTTGCGACGCACTGACCCGAGACGATCGGTTTATCTTGGGAGCGGTTCAGCGCGGTAGAGTTCGCGCGTGTGGCGGGCAGCCGCGGCGATCATGATCAGCACCATGCCCAATATACCGATCGCTCCTCCCACATCAAACAGGCGATATTCGCCGCCGAGAGCGTGCACCCTCGGAACTCCCGGGCGGAGGTAGAGCCACAGGTTGCCGATGGCGAGCAGGATGCGTAACTCGGTAGGCCCAAACCCGCCGAACGACAGATGGAACGTGCCGATCGTATATGCGGCCAGATACACCTCAATCGAGAGCATGTAGAAGGAAATGAGCAGGCCCGCGGCGACCGGCAGGCTCATGTAGTTTGAAAGCGCGGCTCCGCTGAGAAGGAAAAGCGCTCCAAAGGTGTCCACCACGTGGTCCACATAGAAGCCGTAACGCAGGCGTTGCTGGTTGCGCATCCGGGCCAGTGTGCCGTCCAGGCTGTCGCCGAACCAGTTGATCGCTAGAAAGAGAATGCAGAGCAGAAGCCCCTCGGAGGTGTAACGTGCGAGCCAGTAGCTGAGCCCTGCACCAAGGTGGCCGAGAAAGCCGATCAGCGTCAGGTGGTCCGAGTTTACTTGCCGCGGCATGCGTGCGGCGAGCCAGCCGAGACACTTCTTTTCAATCCCCGCGACAATACTGCGCTGGGCGCGTTCGGCCACGCGGAAACCTTTATCCTCCATGGAAGCCTCCCCGATGAGGTGGATTCACGTAAGCTGCGGCAGAGAGTATGCGCGCGAGCCCGAAGGCAACCGCCGGAAGGAACTGAGCGCCCTAGGCGGCTCGCTCGATCCCCGCGCGCAGGCCGATGACGGCCATCAACCGGCCGGTGCGGCTGCCTTCCTTGCGGTGGCTGAACAGCAGGTCCGTGCGGCAGGACGTGCAGAGTGGGCTCGCAATGATGTTCGACGCCTTCACGCCGGCGTCGAGCAATTGCCATCGGTTTGCCGCAACCAAGTCCAACCGGACGCGCGGCGGTGGCGGGTCGTGGCCCGGCGGCGCCATGGTGAGCCACTTGAGCGGATTGGGCTCTTCGCCGGCGGCGAGCCTCTCGAACGGCCCCTCAAACCACCGGTAGGCTTCGGCAAACTGGCTGACATAGGCCTGCGCCACTTCCGGGCCGACTTCGTAGCAGCAGGCGCCGATGCCGGGCCCGAGCGCAGCCAGCACGCTCGATGGCTCGATGCCGAAGGCCGCGCGCATGCGTCCGAGCGCTTTAGAAGCAACCCAGCGCAGCGTGCCGCGCCAGCCAGCGTGGACCGCGGCAACCACGCGCCGTTCGGGATCCACAAGCAGGATGGGAATGCAGTCCGCTGTCTGCACAGCCAGCAGCAGGCCCGGTGTGCGTGTGATCGCCGCATCGCCCCTCAGCCCGCCAGTGGGGTCTCGGGGCAAGCCGCGCGGCGCCTGCTCGGGGATCGCATCGAGCACGCAGATGAAGTCGGAATGGAGCTGACGTAAGGTCGCGAGTTCCATGCTTTCTGCGTCAAGCGCCGCGAGCAGCTTCGCGCGGTTGGCCAGAACGTTTTCGCGCGTATCCCAGTCCGTAAAGCCCAGGTTCAGCGCGCGCTGCTTCCCGTGCTGCCTCTCGGGCGCGCTGGTTCCGCCGAGCCGCGTCGAGAAGCCGTGCACGAGCCAGGGTAGCTTCGCCAGAGACCTGGCGCGGAGGATCTCTAGTCCCCCCGCGCGGAGCGTCTCCCAGGCGCCAGAGCCTCCAGCACGGCTGCGCGCCATCCGCCTAGCTCTCGGTCTTCGCATTGCTTCGCTCTTCATGATGTTCTGAACTGGCAGCCCATCACTTTAACGCATTTTCCGGGCGGCTGGAGCCTGCTGGCGCCTGCGCTTGTAGCGGCGCATTCATCGCGCCACACATGGCGCCGTGAAGCCGCCTCGACGCGCGCCGGCAGGGGCGGGACCTCGACGGGGTTATAATCGTTTTGCGGCGCGACAACCCTGGTTGTCCGTGACGCGGCGCGACCTAGCGAGCCGCAGCAGATGCCGGGGCAGCGCTGCTGGAGCGGCCGAGGGGAGCACTTGATCGTCGGACTGGGTGTGGATATTGTCGAGATCGACCGCGTCCGGGCGGCCATCGAACGCCGCGGCGAGCCGCTACTCAAGCGCGTGTTCACGCGCGGCGAGATCGTCTACTGCGAGCGCCATCGCAACCGCTACGAGCGCTACGCCGGGCGGTTTGCGGCCAAAGAAGCGGCCATGAAAGCGCTGGGCACGGGCTGGCGACGCGGCGTGCGCTGGGTTGATATTGAAGTGGTCCGGCTGACGGGCGGCAAGCCCACCTTGCAGCTCCATGGCCGCGCGAAGGAGTTCGCCGACCGGCTCGAGGTCAAGAACATCTCCCTCACCATCACCCACAGCGGGAATACGGCACTTGCTCAGGTTATCTTCGAAGGCTGAAAGATTCGCCTCAGACAGAGGAAGCAAGGAGCCAAAGGAAGCGACGCGAACACTTCGGATGCTCTTTGTTTGTTTCCTGTTGTGCTCTCACGCCTGGAGTGGTTCGCCCACGAGGCAGGAGCCGTCCGTCGCGGTGATCCGGACGTCAAACATTTGATTGGCGGACCAGGAGCCCGCGACGCGCACCTCGAGGTAATTGCTGCTCAGGGCCTCCGTCCACGTGCCGGTCGGACCTTCTCCGGAACGCCTGAGCGTCAGCACGCGCAGCGGGCGACCCAATTGCGTTGCGCGAAACGCTGCCGCCTTTTCCGCCGCCAGCGCGCGAAGCTCCCTGCTGCGCTGCTGGACAACTTCAGGTGGCACGTCGTTCGACATTGCTGCGGCCTCGGTGCCCGGGCGCTTCGAAAACGCAAAGACGTGCAGGTAAGTGAACGGCAGGCGGCGCACCAGCTCAAGCGTTGCGTGGTGGTCGGCGTTGGTTTCGCCGGGAAACCCGGCGATGAGGTCCGCGCCGATGCCGGCGTGGGGAAGTAATTCGCGGATCAGCTCGACGCGGCGCGCGTAGTGCGCCGCGCGATACCACCGGTGCATGGCGGCCAGGATTCGGTCCGAGCCCGACTGCAGCGGGATATGGAAATGCGGCGCAAGGCGGTCGGTGGAGGCAACCAGAGCGACGAGGTCTTGGGTCACGTCCATCGGCTCGACCGAGCTGATGCGCAGACGCTCGAGCGGCGACTCGTCCAGGATGCGGCGAATCAGGTCGGCGAACTCGACGCGGGGCCGCAGGTCGCGGCCGTAACTTCCAAGGTTGATTCCGCTCAGCACCACTTCGCGGTAGCCCGCAGCCGCAAGCCGCCGGATCTCTTCGAGCACGTGGACCGGGGGCAGGCTCCGGCTGCGCCCGCGGACAAACGGGATGACGCAGTAGGCGCAGCGGTTGTTGCAGCCATCCTGAATCTTCAGCGTCGGGCGCGTGTGCCCGCATTCGCCGCCCGCGACCGGCGCCACCAGAACCGCGGTCTGCTCGAAGATGTTGCCGGTCAGAATCTTAGCCGGGGCATGCGCGAGCGACATCGGATCACTCTGAAGCTCACCGAGCGGCACGAACCCGCTCGACATCTGCTCCACGAGGTGAGGGATCTCTGGCTTGTGCGAATTGCCGACGACCCAGGCGACGCCTTCGAGTTGCGCCAGTTCTTCCGGGGCGCGCTGGGCGTAGCAGCCGGTCACCACAATGCGCGCGCCAGGGTTCGCGCGGTGGATGGAACGAATGGCCTGGCGGGCCTGCGCGTCGGCCGAGGCAGTTACCGTGCAGGTGTTGACCACGACCACGTCAGCGCCAGCCGTGGCGCGCACCGCCACGTATCCGCGGTCCACCAGTTGCCGCTCGATGGCAGCGGCATCGGCCTGCGTGGCGCGGCAACCGAAGTTCTGGATGTGAAAAGAAGCCATGAGCAACAGCGAACATTATAACAATCGCTGCAGGCGACTGAGCACCCGGGCGAGCGAGTCGTCCTGGCGCTCCCCCCAGGCGAAACATCACCTGATCCGATCGTTCAGCGAGGCAGGTAGTGCTTGGACATCTTCACCACCACAGCATAGTTCGGGTCCACCATATTGCCGCCGCGGATCTGCGCGAGCTGCGAGACGGTTTGGTAGGCATCCCGCTTGTCGAATTTGTAGTCCGTCGCACGCGCGCGGGTGCAAGGAGGGTTTGCGCGGCGCTGGTGTCCGGCAGAGCTAGGCGCGAGGTTTTTTCTTTTTGCCGGTGTAACCCCGGGGAAATTTTTGCTTCCAAGCCCAGGCTGTCTCGACAATGGATTCCAGGCTCGAGAGCCGGGACTGCCACCCAAGCACGCGGCGAATCTTCTCCGAGCTCGCCACCAGGACCGCCGGGTCGCCCGGGCGTCGCGGTCCCACAACGGCGGGGACGGGTTTCCCGGTGACGCGGCGCGCGGTCTCGAGCACCTCCAGCACGGAATAGCCGCGGCTGTTCCCCACGTTTAAAGCCTGTCCGGCCACACTGTCCAGTTGAGCCAGAGCCAGGACGTGAGCTTCGGCGATGTCCGAGATATGCACATAGTCGCGGATACAGGTCCCGTCGGGCGTGGCGTAGTCGTTGCCGTTCACCTCGATCCGCTCCCGCTGCCCCAGGGCAACCTCCAGCAGGCGGGGCACGAGGTGGGATTCGTCGCGATGGTTCTCGCCGCGCGTGTCCGAGGCGCCGGCGGCGTTGAAGTAGCGCAAGGACACGTACTGGAGGCCGGCGCAAGCGCGGTAGTCCTCCAGAATTTGCTCGAAGAGCAGCTTGGTGCGCCCGTACGGATTCACCGGCGACGCCGGGTGTTCTTCCGGGATGGGAACGATTTCTGGCTCGCCGTATACGGCGGCGGTGGAAGAAAAGATGAATCTCTTGACGCTGTGCCGCACCATGGCGTCCAGCAGATTCACGCCGCAGGCGATATTCGCGTAATAAAACGTACTCGGCTCCTGGACGGATTTCTCCACCCGTGATTCACCGGCGAAGTGCATCACCGCGTCAATCGGATGAGAACGAAACGCGCGGTCCAGCCGATTGCGGTCGGCGAGATCGCATTTCCAGAACAAGGCCTGCTGGGGGACCGCCCGGCGATGGCCTTCCGCCAGGTTGTCCAGAGCGACGACCTTGTGGCCGCGCGCGAGAAGTACTTCGGCGCAGACGCTGCCGACGTAGCCAGCCGCGCCGGTCACCAGAACATTCATTTCGCTTGTCTCACCATCGTGGGTCGGCTCAGGCGGGAACGTTCTGGCGCTGATAACAGAGGAGGATCAAATCCGCGCGGCGCCGCACGCCGAATTTGTCCAACAGATTCGAAACGTGAAACTTCACCGTGCGCTCGGAGATGTTCAACCGGCTGGCGATCTCCTTGTTGGCAAGATTCTCGAGCAGGCTATCGAGAACTTCCTGTTCGCGCCGGCTGAGGGCGGCTGAAGTGTCGCTGCGCAAGCGACGCCCCTGGGCACTGCTGAGAATTGAATCGACGAAGCTGGAGAGCAACGCCCGTGGGACCCAGAACCCCCCGGCTGCCACCAGCGGCAGAGCTCGCGACAACTGATCGTGCACGTCGGTGTAGGTCAGCAGCCCCTTGGCGCCCAGGTGCAGAAGAGAATAGGTGTTCGCCTCGGAAAACCTCTCGGCCACCACCAGCAAGCGGGCGTCCGGGAAATGATTCAGGATGCTCGTGATCAGAGCCTCGGTGGCCGGGCGAGCAGGGTGGGCATCCACCACGTAAACCCCCGCGCGGGGCACGGCGACGCGACGCAGGTCCGGTGCCAGCGTGGAATCCAACTGCCGGGGAACGAGGTGGAAGTCGCGATCGGAGAGCACGCGCTGGAATTCTCCCAGCACCACAGGGTGGTGCGAAAGCAGGCAAACGGTCAGGCGGCGCGTTCTGGCCTTCTTCGTCACAACTGGCAAGCTATACGATTTGGTGCCCGCGAGCAAGCCCGCTGCGTTGTAAGAGAAACCTCTGTTCATGCCTCGCGGAGATCGGAGCCCGCGCATTTCCTTCCGCAGGCGGTCTGCCCTCCACCCGAAATCAAGGAGCCCGCAGCACTTGCGAATCATGCGGTCAGTATTTCAGTCAACGAGACACCAAGCTGCTCGACTTCGCGCGGGCTGCGCCCCCAGCTGAGATCGCCAGATCGGCACGCTGGACGAGCGAATCAGAGACCAGGCCTTGGGACGCCCCGGAGCAAAGCTGTTAATGACCCATCCGGGAGTCGGTGCCGTCACGGCGTTGGCCACCGACGTGTTCTTGGGTGACCCAACGCGATTCCCCAACGGTAAAGCACTCGCAAGCTACGTGGGTATGATCCCCAGCGAACACTCCAGCGCCGGACGGCAGCGGCTCGGCAAGCTGAGCAAACAAGGCAACCCACTGCTGCGTTTTCTGTGGGGCGAAGCAGCGATGCATGCAGTGCGTCAAGATCCGCCCTTGAAACACTTCTACCGGCACAAGCTACAGCAGAAGGGATTAGGCAAGGCAAGGGTTGCCGCGGCTCGCAAACTGGGGATTCGGCTGTACATCATGCTGCGCGAACAGATCGATTACGAAGAGTTCTGTCGCCGCGGCCAACTGCGGCAGAAAGACGGTAGTGCCCATGCGGGGATGCCTGACCGGAACCATGGTCCTGCAGTGCAGTGACCGAAGCTCTGAATAGGCTACCCGCCTCCCTGATTTGCAGGGAGTTCGAATAACTCATCATGGTCCTCAGTGACCGAAGAGATGGTTGGTGGGCAACACCGATCTGATGAAACGACACGGGCCGAGCGAGTTGGTTGGACATGGACAACAATCCAGAAGAGCGCCGAACAAAGAAACGATTCTGCGCAGACTCAGGGGTGTGGCCAAACAAAGCAAAAAAACTCTTTACACGGCCGGCGTCGTTAGAGATGGTTCCGGAGACCAGCACAGGATCTATATCTAGTTGGTTCGCTCGCTACTTAGCCGCACCTGAGCGTACGCAAACGTACCTTATTCGGTCGTTATCTTTCCCAAATCTTTCCACGATTTCTCTTCGTCGATTCGGAAGGAAAGCCTTTTAGCGCGCCCTAAGCCACGATCTTAGAACTCTGGCAATGAGCCAGGTTGTGGCAAATATTCCACAGTTCGATTATGGAATTCAGATCTAGTTGTTGAAGTAGCTTCAGACCATCCGGACCTCGGGGTATTAGGACTCTTGAAATGCCATGCTTACTTTGCTGGTCTGCCGTGATGCAGGCATAGTGAGACCAGATCCGAGACATTCGCTTCGCCCACGCACATGACCGTGTCCGCGCCCCCCCAATAGATTTTCACGGTTCCATCGGACTCGGGAACGGCCCCACAGGAGAAGACCACGTTGTGGACATATCCAGTTATTTCCCAAGGATCTTCCGGTTGCAAAATCCACGAATCGCCCACACCGACGACCTTTGCCGGGTTCTGCAGGTCATGAAGAGCAACCCCCAAACGATAGACCGATCCATCCATAGTTTGGAAAACTCCGTGATAGATGGAAAGCCATCCCTGGTCCGTTTTGATCGGCGGCGCGCCGGGACCGATCTTCATCGCATCCCAGTGATATGGTTCAGGCTTCATGATGAGCTGCGATTGGCCCCAATAGCATAGATCCGGAGAATAGGAAATCCAGATTGACCAGGGGGCGATTTCCGAATGAGGACGGTCAAGCCGGGCATGAAGTCCATCAAACTTCTCGGGAAAGATCACCACATTCCGATGATCCGCCTGCGTGATTAGGGAAACTCTTTCCACCTGACTGAAGTCCTTCGTCTTGGCCAGGGCGATCCGCACTCCATTTCGCGAGTAGGCGCTGTAGGTGATGATGTACTCCCGTTCCAGCCGGGTCACGCGTGGGTCCTCCACGCCGAACTCTTCATAGGCGGCAAAAGGGCTGTCCCGGTCAGGAATTAGAAAGGGCTGTGGATCGGCGGTGAAGTGGAATCCGTCGGGACTGCGTGCCAAACCAATGATGGACCGTCCCGTCCGGAGATGGGAGCGGAAAAGCATGATGTATTCGCTCTCATGCTTCACGACCGCCGCGTTGTGAACGGTTTCCACTGGGTAGGGGATCTCGGCCTTGGTGAGGATGGGGTTGTGGCGGTATCGTTTGACAATGTCCGGTTTCATGGTCGTCTCTTCGCTTCCAGATCAAAAATCGTCGAGTAAACCCGTTCGTATCCCTCCACCATGGTATCGATCGAAAAGTATTGCCGGACACGGCTGCGGCAGGCACGACGATCGATTTCAGAAATTCGTCCAAGGGCCCGAACTGCTTCAGTGACGTTGTCAACCAGAAACCCGGTCTGCCCGTCCTTGATCACCTCACGGCAAGAGCCGAGGTCCATCGCGATGGCGGGCACGCCGGCGGCATTGGCTTCGACCAGGACAAGTCCGAATCGCTCCGGGATGGTGTTCAGGTGCAGTAGAGCTCGGGCCCGGGCGAACAATTCGTTCTTGCCCGGCACGCCCACCGGTCCGATATAAAAGATGTTTTGATCATCGAGATGCGGTTTGACCTGCTCCCGGAAATAGGCCTCATCCTGGATAATACCAGCGATGATCAAACGCAACCCGCTCAGACGAGCAACCTCGATCGCGAGATGAACGCCTTTATCCGGGTGGATCCGACCGAGGAAAATCAGGTCATCACCGCTGGGTTCCTGAAGCGGGTACAACGAGAGGTCGATGCCGTTGTAGACTGTCGCTAGGTAATTCAGCCCTGCGGCTCGATCGGAGTCGCTAATGGAAACAAAATATCCGTCACGATACTTCTGATAGACGGGCATGATTTTGGCTGACGAGAATCCGTGGATGGTAGTGAGGACCGGTGTCTTGACCAGTCGGGTGTAGGTCAACGCCATGAAGTCGTAGTGGCTGTGGATGAGGTCAAACTCAGCAGCGCGCTCGAACGCTTCGGAGATGTGAAGGTATTCGGCCACTTTGGGATCGACGGCGGAATCCTCTTCATATCCTTTGTCCACCACGGCATGCAGGTGAGCGCGGGTCACAGAATCCCTGCTGGCGAACAACGTCACATCCCAGCCACGAGCGACGAGCCCTTCGGTGATGTTGCTAGCCACCGTTTCCCAGGCGCCGTATTGCCGAGGAGGCGTTCGCCAGGCTATCGGCGACAGGACTGCCACTCTTTTGTCGGGCTTTGTCATGCTGTTCGACGATATCTCCTAATACATGGCAGCCAGCACCTCATCGAGGGGAACGGTAGCGAAACCGGTAGCGTGATCGGCCATGCCATAGGGAATGATCAGTTCGCCGTTGTGGAGGAGAGCGCCACAGGTATAAACGACGTTCGGCACGTAGCCTTTACGCTCCTTTTGGTCCGCTTTGAGCAAGGGTTCGCGGAGCCGGCCGATCACTTTGGCGGGATTATCGCGATCGAGGAGGAACGCGCCGATGCAGTACTCCCGCAGGGGGCCGACACCGTGGCTGAGGACCAGCCAGCCTGCATCGGTCTCGATTGGGGAGCCGCAGTTCCCAATCTGGAACAGTTCCCACGGGAAAGTCGGCTTGAGGAGCACCTTGGGTTCATACCAGAAGTGGACGTTGTCGGAAAACATGAGGTAGATGTTCTCGTTGTCCTGGCGGGAGAGCATGGCATAGAGTCCGTTGATTTTCCGGGGGAAGAGGGCCATGCCTTTGTTTTCGGCGGCCGGACCGTTCAAGGTGATGAACCGAAAGAGGAGGAAGTCAGAGGTCTCCACCAACTCTGGCAAGACCACCTTGCCATCGAAGGCCGTGAAGGTGGCGTAGTAGACGTGGGTGCCATCATCGTTCTGGAAACAGACCAACCGGGCGTCTTCGATGCCGTTGCGTTGCGTGGGAGTGGCTGGGAAAATGATGCGCTCAGACAGCCGCTGTTCGGGCTGGAACTGAACCTCGTAATTGGACCGGGCCAGCATCCAAATTCCCTGGGTGGCCTTCTGATGTTCCTGTACCCTTCTATCCGAGAGGCGGGACTGCTTCACTTCGGCTTCGAGATTGGCGCGAAGCTCTTCCAATGCAAACGACTCCCCAAACCTGTTCATAACCCGGCGTGTGAATTCGTTGGTCAATCCCAGCTCAGAGAGTTTCCGCTCGAAGAGCGCCTTCTCGTAAAGCGGGTTCGGGATTTGACGCGGCTCGGTGAGGAAGCCGGTTGGGGTTAGGACCTCGATCCGATGGTCGACGTGGATGATACCCGTCCGAAAAGTGATGGAGGAAATGTGTCCCTCCCCGGTGGCGCGCAAGCTGACGATAAAACGCAGAGCGCCGGGAGGCAGGTCAGACTGGTCAGGGTGCGGGACGATGGACGGATTGAACAGGGCTGCGGATTCTAAGGAGAATTCGCAAACGAAATAGGAGCCGATCAACAGCCGTCTTTGTTCGGAAATTTCCTCATCGGTCAACAAGAGGTCGCGGACCTGTTCGAATCGTTCCAGAAAGGATTTGTGGATCTGCTGGTGTCGCTGGGACAATTCGGCGGACACTTCGTCCACGAGGGGGCCGACCTGGTCTTCCGGGAGCGACATGATCCTGGCGATAATCCTGCCGACCCGTTGGGGATCCGCCGGACTGAATGGCCGCAGAAGAACGCGTGACTGGTCGGGCCTGAGGACCGTGGCCGTGCGTTTGACGTGAATCGACTTGGCGTTCATGGACTGGTTATTCCAGAGAAACGAGACCGGAAGCGGCGATCGGTTCCTTAAAACTCGTCAACATATTTTGTGCCAAGCGCATCTCCGCCAACGAAAGCAAGAAGGCCAGGGTTGATTCCGCTCCCTGGTTCCGGTTGACCCGATCCACGTGCAACCCATCGCGGCAGCCACCTGTTTTGGGAGAGCAGAGTTCCAATCCGAGATCGTTCCAGCCGATGAACCAGTCGAAGGCGCGTTGCGCCTGTTCGTACCACCAGAGGTCCGATGTGGCGCGATAGGCTTCAAGACAGGCTGAGACCATTGCTTGCGCCTCGATGGGCTGCTGGTCGAAGTCGGCGCGCGTGCCGCCACGGCGATAGAATCCGTTGGTACCAATGGGCCGAAAGTGACCGCTCTCGGAGGTTTGCAATTCTGTCAGCCAGCGCAGGGCCTGCAGGCCTCGCTCCAACACCGCTTGTTGTCCGGTGGCACGTCCGCTCAGAATCAAGGCGTGTGCGAGCTTCGCGTTGTCGTAAGTCAGATCCTCTTGGAACCAGCGCCAGTCCGCCTGGGCGGTCCTTTCGAAAAGTTCCATGAGCCGGGAAGTGAGTGTCTCACGGGTTTGGTTGACCAGGCTGTCACCGCTCAACCGGCGTAGGTATTCATGAATGCCGATAAGGCCGAACGCCCACGCCCGCGGCGAAGTGAACTCCGTCAGAGCTGGCAACGCCAGCGCGAAGAGTTGTCCAGCCATGATCTGGAAACTCCGATAGGGAGAACGCCCTACGCCCACGCCCAGCGCCCAGAGCGCGCGCCCTTGACAATCCTCTGACCCTTGTTCATCGAGCCAGCGGCGGTCGAAACTCAGGTGGTTGTGGAAGCGTTTAACCCTGAGATCGAATGCGTGATGCAAGAACGCCGCGTAGGTTGTGGCCAGCGTCCGCACGCGCTCTGGCTCTTCTCCCAATTCACTCAGCAGTACCGCGAGGATGAATGCGCGAGCGTTGTCATCCGTACAGTAGCCTTCCGAAAAATTCGGGATGCTAAAAATGGCATGTTGGAAGATTCCGGTCGAATCGGTCATCCGCGAGAGATGACTCAACTTCAACTCCGGCAGTTCCCGCGGCTTTTGGTCGAGCGTCTTCGTGGCAAGAGATTTTTGAGATCGCGCCGCCCCCACGATCCGCGACAACTCGAACGAGCGCATATAGAGCCGCGCCACGTTGCTCCAGACCATCTTACGGCCCAGCTTGTAAGCATTCTTGCCAATGGCATGCCGGCGGGTGTCGTCGCGCAGCAAGCCAATGACCTCGCGGGCTATGGCCGGGGCGTCGCCGAACGGCACCAGCACGCCGTGGTCTTCCGCCAACAATTCTGCAGCGTGCCAGTACGGTGTCGAAACTACCACTTTGCCCGCACCAAACGTATAGGCTAGCGTGCCCGACGTGATCTGCGCTTCGTTGAGGTAAGGCGTGATGTAAAGGTCTGCCGCGCCGATGAACTCCTTCAGATTTTCAAGTTCCACGAAAGAGTTATAGAAGATTACGTTCTTCTCGAGTTTATTCTTTTTGGCAAGGATTTCGAGGCTGAGCCGGTAGGCTTCGCCATGCTCGCGTAGTTCGTTGGGATGGGTGGCGCCCAGGACAATATAAACAACGTCGGGAAACTCCGCTAGAATGTGCGGCAGGGCGTTGAGTACATATTCGATCCCCTTGTTCGGCGAAAGCAGCCCGAACGTGAGCAGCACCACCCTACCTTCCACACCGAACCGGTCCTTGAAATAGGTCGGATTGACAAAACCTACGTCGGGAATGCCATGCGGGATTAAATCGATCTTGGAAGGCGGTGCCTGGTAAATCTCCTGCAACATCTGTCGTCCGCGATCAGCCATGACCACGAGCCGGTTCGAGAGCGAGACCAACTCGTGCATTACGCGCCTTTGGTCGGCTCTTGGCTCACGCAAAATGGTATGAACCGTAGTGACAATTGGCATTCTCAATCCGCGCAGGAGTGCCAAGATATGGCCGCCGGCCGGCCCGCCGAAAATACCGAACTCGTGCTGCAAGCAGACGACGTCCACGTTGCTGATGTTGAGGAAGTCAGCGGCACGCAGATAGGACGCCAAATCTTGCTCCTCAATCTCGAAGCGAACTACTTCCGGGTACTCGTAGCCGCCTTTGATGTCGTTAACCGACACTGAGAAACATTGGCTTTGGGGATGCGCAGTTGCGACGGCCGCAAGCAGGTCAGACGTGAACGTGGCAATGCCGCACTTGCGCGGCAAGTGGTCGCCGACGAAAGCAATTTTGCGAACTCTAGAAGCTTCTTTCATGAGGCATTCTTTTCATTCCTCGCGCCCCACGCTTCTACGCACACCGACCGAGAGCCAACTATTCGTCGTTAACTGGCAAAGGAAATCGACGCGTTGCTGGCACAGCCTGACGGGTTTCTCATCGATGGACACCGCGGCTCAAGGACGAAGCGACCTGGAATGGCGTAAACAGTTCATGGGTCTTCTCGTTCGCCGGGTCTAAGTTGCTCGCTTTCTGGAACAGCCTGCCATTCTGCGGTTCTGATTGTCCTGAGATTGTGGTTTCGAAGCTGGCCTACGAATCTCTGTGAGACTATTTCCTTTTCTGTTCAAACTTTGGGCAAATTCCAGAGAGAGTCTAAGCATGGGCGTCGGAAAATCTGAGAACAAGTTGGGAACAATAGGTGCCGAAAACCGCCCAAAACCGTGTTCCAAGACGCAAGAAAGAGCAAGACGAATCAACAACATAACATTTTGAGATTCGTTTCTCAATCTGGGAACCCGCGCTCGATTCCCGGTAGAGCCCGCGGGTAAAGGTGGTCGAAGGGGAGCGCCCACCGATGCCCAGAAACATGTCGTTCTGACCCGGCGACACGACGGCCACAGCAGTCCAAGGAATCAGCGATTTTACGAAGGAAGTTGCAGCAACCCTTTCGGCTGCCCAAGGGTTCCGTAGAAGAAAGACTTGGTTTTGTCCGTTCAAAGATCAGGTCTTTTTTGAGTGCCAGCCTGCTAGCTCTTCTTTTTCACTGCTGGCTTGGCTTTTGCCGCCTTGCCCTTCAGTTCTACCATGACCGTCTCAAGGGGCTTATCGCTTACGTTCTCAACCACGTGTTTTTCTCCTGCGTGCCATTGAGCCTCACCAGCCTTAGAGTGGCGTCCCTCTGTCTTGCCGTCCGGGAAGGTGACCTTCACATGACCCTCAGTCAGAAAAACACTCACCCAGGCGGGATGCTCGTGCATGGCGGTCTTCTCGTGAGGACCGATGGTTATCCGCAGTACTCTCACCTGCGCATTCTCGAGTTCCACTTTGTGGTGCTGGGGGTCTACCTGCACGGGGTCTTGGGCCTTGGCGGTAAAGACCGCAGCAGAGAATACAGTCGCAGGCGGATCGATGTGCTGCGAGAAGAGCTTGCCTTCGATAAGTACCGAATCGTCGGGTGGGTGTAGCCCAGGCCGTCTTATCCGCTTGGTGGAGCTACGAAGATTCTGGAAGCGGTTGGGAATCGGGCTGCGCGCGCGCAGAAGTACTGGCACGATTGATGCCGTGATGGGATGTCTACCACTTCCCGCCCGATGAACGCCCTTCCCGGAAACTGGTCTTACCGGCACTATCTCTGGGCCGAAATGATTTCTTTCCGGCAAGGCCGCGGGTCCTATAGAATGCGTGGAGAAATCCAATTGGCGACGGACGGTTCCTGCGTGTCCTCCATCCCTGTGGCGAGCATCAAAGGTGAATAGGGATGTTTTGAAGGAACGGCTCGTTGAAAATGCGAAGCTGGTGCTGGCTCCCCATCCTGTTACTGCTAGAGGCCTTGACCGGGTGCGGCGGCTCGGGTTCGTCCTCCTCGCTGACTCCTTCGAGTATTTCCGTCACAGTTGCTCCTAACAACTCCTCGGTCCCAGCAGTTAAAACGCAGACGTTTGTGGCAACCGTCACCGGGACCACGAATACTGCAGTGAGTTGGAATGTGAACGGCGTGGCCGGCGGAAATTCCACCGTCGGAACGATCAGTGCTTTCGGACTATACACAGCTCCAGTCTCCGTGCCAAGTCCTCCCAACGTCTCAGTCAACGCGGTCTCTCAAGCAGATCCATCCAAATCAGGAAGCGCGACAGTGACCATTCTCCCGCCAGGCACGGGTAATGTGAACCAAGCTGCGCAAAGTTTTCCCATCAAGCTAGGGACCTCGGGTGGAAATGATAAAGACCTCACCACAGCAAGCACGGGCACCACCTGCTGTTCGGGCACATTGGGGGCGCTGGTCACTCGAGGCAGCACTCAGTTTATTCTCAGCACCAATCACGTCCTGGCTCGGCGCGACCAGGCCTCGGTGGGCGAGCCGATCACCCAGCCAGGCCTCGTGGATACAAATTGTAATCCCGGTCAGCTGGTGGCAAATTTTTCGCAAGCGGCGCCGCTGAAAACCAGCAACGTGGACGCGGCCCTCGCGGCGGTCGTCCCAGGTGCGGTGGACCCTAGCGGGCCCGTTCTAGGGCTCGGCGATGTCGGCGGGAGCACAACTCTGCCCGCCCCGCCGGCAAGCACGCTAGCGACACCGGCCATTAACCTCTCGGTTGCCAAGAGTGGGAGGACAACCGGACTAACTTGTGGCTCCATCGGGACGATCAACGCCACCGTGCAAGTGGATTTCCAGCCGGGATGCAATTCGGGAACAACGTTCACAGTGGCCTTCACCAATCAGATTGTCGTGAACGGTTCGAGCTTCAGCGCGTCGGGTGATTCGGGCTCTCTGTTGGTCACCTCGCAAACTGCCCAGCCCGTCGGCTTGCTGTTCGGCGGAAGCACCACAAATACGGTGGCCAACCCCATCCAAGATGTGCTATTGGCGCTCAAAGATTCGGCCGGGGTCACCCCCACTGTGGTCGGCGCCGGTCAGCATCCGATTGCGTGTCCTGCCAGTGGAAGCGCGCCAGCTCAACAGGTGAGCCTCTCCGAAGCTGAGGTGAGTCGCGCCACCGCGGTAATGGATCAACACACGGGCCGGCTAATGGGGGATCCGGCGGTCCTCGGAGTAGGCGTAGGCGCGAGCGCCGATCGGCTTGGCGAGGCCGCAGTCGTGCTATACCTCGAACGCGGGAGGCCACACGGTCCCATCCCCACCGAGCTGGAGGGCGTGCGCACCAAGATCATCCGCACGGATCGCTTCCACATCTTTGGCGCCTCAGGCCAGATTGCGTCTGCTGGACGCCCTGAAAGCGTCGCGGGCGTGTCGCAACGAATCCCGTCGGAGGCTGAGGTAGGCCGCGCAACCGCGGCGAAAGACAAACATGTCAGCCGATTAATGGGGGATCCAGCGGTGCTCGGCGTCGGGGTAGGCGCGAGCGATGACAATCCCGAAGAAGCGGCGGTTGTGGTGTTTCTCGAGCAGGGGAAATCGCACGCCCCTGTTCCTGTCCAACTTGATGGGGTGCGGACTAAAGTGGTGACCACCGATCGCTTTCGGGCCTATGGCGGGAACAAGTCTGGGCACAGAACTTGTGCGCTTCGGTAAACTAGGCCACTCCTGGGGAATAAGCGCCTTCCCGCGTCCACCGGGCACGACCTTCTGAAGTCCCCCAAGACCCTTGCCTTTCGGCATGCCCTGCCAAGACCACAACCTTATTAGCACAGGCGAAGAGACTACGAGTTAGGGTTCAGACCCTCCAAGGGATTGACAGGGGGTGCGCAAGGCGACACTGAAAGCCGGAACGAGTCGCACAGCGTTGCCCCCAGGCAAGGACAGCGACGGGTGGGCGCTGAACTTAATGGCAAGATCAGTGCGGGCATCGGGAAGGACATGAAAGAAGCCGCCCGCAATGCCTTCCGAGGCGATGGGTAGCTCCGGTGCGACACCATCGAGCGCGAGCGGGCGGATGTTGCCGTCAGCCATACCGATGCAGTTAAAGCTAACGACGCCGCATGCGTTTTCTCTTGGCACCGGCTCGCTGGTGCCGGGCTGGTTTGGCACTAGGCGTAGACGGATCTGGCGGTACACGCCGGCTGGCACGGTGCCTTCACCGAACGAGTCTGACGCGCAGGAGCCAGCGGTCCGCGCCATCAGGTCGACTTGTACGGGTTGCTGCGCAAGTTTGGGAGCCAACTCCTGCCAGTCGGGCGAACCGTCATCGGCAATCGTGCTTGGATGGGCCTCGATACCGCGAAGGCTCACAAAGATGTGCTGGAGGCTCCACGGCGTCGATCCTTCGTCCGGCATAGGGGAAGCGCTCAACTGCACCGTCACGGCGCCGTTGGCCCTGCTGAATGTGCAGCTAGGCTTCGCATCGCTCACCTTGATTACAAGCGTGTCCGGTGGGTTCGATGTAAAACTGAAGCAGGTGTTATTGCACCCGGTGGCGGTCAGCGAGAAAAGCACCGCCGCAGCGAGCAGGCACTGTAGTAAAGCTTTCCCTGCGCCTTGGCCAGCGGCATTCGCGAGGCGCATAGTGGGATCTCACTCGCCGCATTATCGTGCCAGCCGCAACTGGCGTCAAGCCGCCCGGCAACGATTGGCGACGCAACGACGATCACTGGACCGTCGAAGAACAACTCGCCGGCCGCCGCCAGCCCACCCAGTTCGGCCGCGCCCTCGGGCAGCTGGGGATCACCTACATCCCAGCCAACTCTCCCCAGGCCAAGGGCCGCATCGAACGCCTCTGGGGCGTGCTTCAGGATCGGCTGGTCAGCGAACTGCGCTTGGCCCGGGCCTGCGACCTGCACTCCGCCAACCAGGTCTTGCGCTGCTTCGTGGCCGATTACAACCGCCGCCTGGCCCGCCCGGCTCGAGACGCGCAGACCGCTTGGCGGCCCGCTCCCCAGGAGCTGGATCGCATCTGCTGCTTCGTCCATGAGCGCATCGTCAGCAACGACAACGTCGTGCAGTGGGAGGGGCGCCGTTTCCAAATCCCGCCCCAGTCTCGGCGCTTCAGCTTCGCCGGCGCCAGAGTCCAGCTCTA
>Ga0207646_10000226_pt1 | contig 77176 bp, 73 predicted proteins | sample KBSK5502metaG_FD_184343 | JGI IMG/M metagenome (GOLD analysis project Ga0207646, IMG submission 184343) | Corn, switchgrass and miscanthus rhizosphere microbial communities from Kellogg Biological Station, Michigan, USA - KBS K5-50-2 metaG... | ecosystem: Host-associated > Plants > Roots >... | reverse complement strand
CGGCCGGGGCCCTGGAGGCCATCGTCTGCCTGCTGGCCATCCGCGACGGCTGCATCCCGCCGACGATCAACTACCAGACCCCCGACCCGGGCCTCGATCTCGACTACGTGCCCAACACCGCGCGGGCTCGCAGCATCACCACCGCGCTCTCCAACTCGATGGGCTTCGGCGGACACAACGCCTCGCTGATCCTGCGGGCGGACACCGCAGCGTGAGCACGCGCAGGGTCGTGGTCACCGGCGTGGGCGCGGTGACGCCGCTCGGCCTCGACGTTCCCACGCTCTGGAGCGCGCTCACCGCGGGCCGTAGCGGGATCCGGAAGATCCGATCGTTCGACACGACGTCGTTCGACACCAAGATCGCCGGCGAAGTACAGGACTTCGACGCGACGCGCTTCTTCGATCGGAAAGATGCGCGGCGTGCCGATCGTTTCGCCCAGCTCGCGGTCGCCGCTGCCACCGAGGCCGTCGCTGACGCGAAGCTGGACCAAGGCGTGGATCGCGATCGTGTCGGAGTCTCGATCGCCACCGCGGGCGGCGGCCTGCAGTCCGTGGTCGAAACGGCGAACACCCTGCAGGAGCGAGGGCCGAGCCGCGTGTCGCCCTTCTTCGTGACGATGTACATCGCGAACGCGGCCTCGGGTCTGGTCTCGCTGCGCTGGGGCTTCCGCGGTCCGAGCCTCACGCACGTCTCGGCCTGCGCCTCGAGCTCGCATTCCGTGGGCGAGGCCGCCGAAGCGATCAGGCGCGGTCAGGTAGACACGATGGTCGCCGGAGGGGCGGAAGCCGTGATCGTGCCGATCGCGATCGCCGCGTTCGGCAACATGCGCGCGCTGAGCCGGCGCAACGACGAGCCGGAGCGCGCGTCGCGGCCCTTCGACCTGGGCCGCGACGGCTTCGTGCTTTCCGAGGGCGCGGCGGTGCTCGTGCTCGAAGAGGCGGAGCACGCCGCGCGTCGCGGCGCGAAGAGCTACGGCGAGCTCATCGGTTACGGTGCGTCCGACGACGCGTATCACATGGCCGATCCGGCTCCGGGCGGCGTCGGCGGCGCGCTGTCGATGCGCGCCGCTCTTGCGAACGCGGGTATCGGTCCCGAAGAGGTCGGTTACATCAACGCGCACGGCACGTCGACGCCGGCGAACGATCGGGCCGAGACGCTGGCGATCAAGGACGTCTTTGGTGACCATGCGTACAAGCTCATGGTCTCGTCCACCAAGTCGATGACCGGTCACCTGTTCGGTGCGGCCGGCGCCCTCGAGGCGATCATCTGCGTCCTCGCGCTCCGCGACGGCTGCATCCCGCCGACGATCAATTACGACACGCCCGATCCGGAGCTCGACCTCGACTTCGTGCCGAATGTGGCGCGCGCGGCGAAGGTCCGCGTCGCTCTCTCGAACTCGATGGGCCTCGGCGGCACCAACGGCTCCTTGATCTTCCGCGCGCCGTGAGTCCATCGGACCGCGTGTCACCGCGTTGGTGCGCTACCGTGGACCGCCGTGAGCAGCGGTGATGCGCGGAGCACCGCGTTGAAGCGGCGCGTCGTGATCACGGGCATGGGCGCCGTGACCCCCGTGGGGAACGACATCACCACGATGTGGGACGCGCTCGTTCACGGGAAGAGCGGCATCGCGCGGATCGCGCGCTTCGACCCCGCGCCGTACGAGTCCCAGGTCGCGGGCGAGGTCCGGGGGCTCGAGCCGACGCTGTTCATGGACCGCAAGGACGTCAGGCGGACGGACCGGTTCACGCATCTCGCGGTCGCCGCCGCGACGCAGGCGCTCCGCGACGCGAAGCTCGAGAAGGTGTCGGATCCCGAGCGCGTCGGCACCGCCATCAGCAGCGGCCTCGGCGGGATCGCGACGATGGTCGATCAGATCATGGTCATGGAGCAGCGGGGGCCGTCGCGACTGTCGCCGTTCTTCGTCCCGATGCTCATGGCAAACGCGGGGTCAGCGCAGGTCTCGATGCAGTTCGGCCTCAAGGGCCCGAGCCTGACGCACGTCTCGGCCTGCGCCTCCAGCTCGCACGCGATCGGCGAGGGCGGCGACATCATCCGGCGCGGGCAGGCCGACGTGATGGTGGTCGGCGGGGCGGAAGCCACGGTCATCCCGGTGGTCGTGGCGGCGTTCGCCGCGATGAAGACGCTGACGCGTCGCAACGACGCGCCCGAGGCGGCTTCGCGTCCGTTCGACAAGGACCGCGACGGCTTCGTGCTCTCCGAGGGCGCGGCGGTGGTGGTGCTGGAAGAGCTGGGTCACGCCCGCGCGCGCGGCGCGCGCAGTTACGGCGAGCTGGTCGGCTACGGCGCCACGGCCGACGCCTACCACATCACCGCGCCCTCACCCGAGGGCGAGGGCAACGCCCGGGCGATGCGCATGGCGCTGAGCGAAGCGGGGCTGCGGCCGGAGGAGATCGACTACATCAACGCCCACGGCACCTCGACCCAGCCCAACGACCGCGAGGAGACCGCCGCGATCAAGCAGGTCTTCGGCGCGCACGCCTCCAAGCTGCTGGTGTCCTCGACCAAGTCGATGACCGGACATCTGCTCGGCGCGGCCGGGGCCCTGGAGGCCATCGTCTGCCTGCTGGCCATCCGCGACGGCTGCATCCCGCCGACGATCAACTACCAGACCCCCGACCCGGGCCTCGATCTCGACTACGTGCCCAACACCGCGCGGGCGCGCAGCATCACCACCGCGCTCTCCAACTCGATGGGCTTCGGCGGACACAACGCCTCGCTGATCTTCGCGAAAGCGTGACGCCCGGCCCGCGCCGCCTGAGTCCCGCCGCGCACCAGACCGAAGGGCGGCTCGGCCGACCGAAACCCTCTCTTCGCGCGAAACCCCGTCCCTTCGGGACGGGGACCCCTCGCGCGCGGGGGCCCTCGGTCGGCCGAGCCGCATGGTCGCTGTGCTACCGCGTCTCGCAAGGCCGTGCATCATCGCTTTCATGAGTTCGCTCGGCGGTCGTGTCGCCTTGGTGACTGGGGGTGCCCGTGGCATCGGGCGCGCGACGGCGGTCCGACTCGCGAAAGACGGGGCAAAGATCGCGATCAACTACAAGGGCAACGCTGAGGCTGCGGCCGAGGCGAAGCGCCTGGTCGAGCAGGCGGGTTCGACGGCGGTTCTCATCCAGGGCGACGTGTCAGTCGACGCCGACGCCGAGCGTGTGGTCAAGGATGCGCTGGCGTTCGGCGGTGGCAAACTCGACATCCTCGTGAACAACGCCGGGATCACGCGTGACAACCTGTTGATCCGCATGAGCGCCGAGGAGTGGGACGCCGTCCTCGACTTGAACCTCCGCGGCGCGTTCCTCGTCACCAAGGCCGCGATGCGGCCAATGATGAAGCAGCGCGGCGGACGGATCGTGAATGTGTCATCCGTGTCGGGCATCGCTGGGAACGCCGGTCAGGCGAACTACTCCGCCGCCAAGGCGGGCCTCATCGGCTTCACGAAGACGGTCGCGCGCGAGATGGCGAGCCGCAACATCACCTGCAACGCCGTGGCTCCGGGCTTCGTCTCGACGGACCTCACGAGCGCGCTGCTGAAGCAGATGGAAGAGACGATCCTGAAGCAGATCCCGCTCGGACGATTCGGGACCGTCGAGGACGTCGCGGGCGCCATCGCGTTCCTCGCGTCGGACGAGGCGGCGTACATCACCGGTCAGGTCATCGTTGTCGACGGAGGCCTGGTCACCTAGCGACGGCAACCCGCTTCCCGCCTAGGATTTCATCATGTCCCCTCGTCGCCTCGCGCTCGTCGCGGGCATCGCCGTCCTCGTCTTCGCGCTCGATCGCATCACGAAGATCTGGGTCGAGGACAACATCCCTTTGTACGAGAGCCGCCAGGTCGTCGGCGACTACGTTCGCATCGTCCACACGCAGAACACCGGCGCCGCCTTCGGCCTCCTGCCCGAGCGGACGACGCTCCTCTCGGTGCTGTCGGTGCTCGCGGTGTTGGCGATCGTCTATTACTACCGCCAGTTCGCGAACTCGTCGCCGCTCGTCACCGCCACGCTCGGCATGCAGCTCGGCGGCGCGTTCGGGAACCTGCTGGACCGCGTCACGCAGGGCTACGTCGTGGACTTCGTGGATGTCGGCATCCCGAGCGGCATCCGCTTCTGGGCTTTCAACGTGGCAGATTCGTCGATCGTGCTCGGCATCCTCTTCGTGACGCTGCTGCTCTGGCAGGAGGAGCGGAAGACGGCCGCGCGAGCGGCATGACCGAGATCATCACATTGCGCGTCGACGCCGGTGGGCAGCGGGTCGACAAGTTCCTGGCGGAGCACAGCCTTCTGTCCCGGAGCGCGATCCAGCGGCTGGCGCGCGACGGGCGCGTCCGGGTCGACGGCGCCACGGTCGAGCCCGCGTACAAAGTGCGTGAGGGGCAGGAGCTCGTCGTCGACGTCCCGCCGACGGAGCCCGACGTGCTGCTGCGGGCGGAGGACATCGCGATCGAGGTGCTCTACGAGGACGAGGACGTCGTGGTGGTGAACAAGCCGGCGGGCCTCGTCGTGCATCCGGCTCACGGTCACAAGACCGGGACGCTGGTGAACGCGATGCTCGGCCGCATCGAGTCGACGACCGGACGCGAGAGCGGGCGCCCGGGGATCGTGCATCGACTCGACAAGGACACCAGCGGCGTGATGGTCGTCGCGAAGACCGACGTCGCGCAGCTCGCGCTGGGACGCCAGCTCCAGGCGAAGCGTTTCGCCAAGGAATACCTCGCGCTGGTGTGGGGCGATCCCGGCGAGACGTCGACCGTCGTCGAGGCGCCGCTCCTACGGGATGCGGAGGACCGCAGGCGCATGGTCGTGCGCGCCGGAGGGCGCGATGCGGTCACGCGCTTCGAGCGCATCGCGGTGTGGGGCGGAGGCAGCGACCGCAGCGCGCTCCTCCACGTCGAGCCGGTCACCGGCCGGACGCACCAGATCCGCGTCCATCTCGCGTACGCGCATTTCCCTATCGTTGGCGACCCGGTGTACGGACGGCGCGGCGATACGAGCGGACTCGCGCGTCAGTTCCTCCACGCCTGGCGGCTCACGGTGCGACTGCCACACGCGGGCGAGCGCACCTTCACCGCGCCGCTCGCGCCCGACCTCGTCGCGTACCTGGAGAGACTCGGCACACCGGTCTCGCAAAAGCCGCTCTTCGCGGAGGTGGCGTGAGCGTCGACGGGAAGGGACTGCTCGTGATCATCTCGGCGCCGTCGGGCGCGGGGAAGGACACCGTCATCGACCGGCTCGTGGAGATGCGGAAGCTGAGCGATGCCGTCGTGTACGTCACCGCGACGAGCCGCAAGCCGCGGCCCGGTGAGGTCGACGGCCTGCGGTACTACTTCTACTCGCCGGAGAAGTTCCGCCAGGAGATCGAGGCAGGCAACTTCTTCGAGTGGTCGATCGTCCACGGCGAGTTCAAAGGAGTGCGGCGCGACATCCTCGGTGACACGCTGCGCGACCACAAGATCGTGATCGTCAAGCCCGATCCGCAAGGTATGCGGAAGATCAAATCGCAGCTGCCGGAGGCGCTGACCATCTTCATCATGCCGCCGTCGATCGAAGCGCTGCAGCGTCGCCTCGAGCATCGCGGCACCGAGACGCCGGAGCAGCGTGCCGTGCGTCTGCGGAACGCCGAGATCGAGATGGCGGCGACGCCGGAGTACGACTACGTCGTGGTGAACGAGGACGGCAAGATCGACGAGACCGCCGATCAGATCGCCGAGATCATCAAAAGAGAGGCACAGCGCCCCCGACACTACGATCTGTGACCGCCCGCACCGCCGAGGTCGCGGTCTTCGCCGGCCTTCGTGGACCGGCCCGGACGTTCACCTACGCCGTGCCCGACGGCCTTGACCTCGCGCCGGGCCATCTCGTCCGCGTCGGTTTCGGCCCGCGCTCCGTCGCCGGCGTTGTCGTGCGCCTCGACGCGCCGTACGAGGGGACGGTCCGGGCGGTCGACGCGCTGGTCCATCCGCTGCCGCTGCTGCGCGCTCATCAGCTGGCGCTCGCGGGATGGATCGCGACCGAGTACCGCTGTGGGATCGCCGACGCCGTTCGCGCGATGCTGCCCCCCGCGCTCGCCGGTCGCGCGCGGGCCGGTCTGCCCACGGCGCGCGGTGACCGGCGCGAACCGGTATTCGCCCTGACGCCGGAGGGCCGTGAGGCGCTCTCGAGCCCGGTGCGCCTCGGGGCGCGGCAGCTCGTCACACTGCGGGCGCTCGAGGCGGGCGCGGTGAGCTCGGCAGACCTCGCCGAGGCGGGCGGCTCGGCCATCGCTGCGCGCGCGCTCTCCAAGCGCGGTCTGGTGCTCGAGGGCGCGCGCAGCGTGCGTCGCATCCCGCGCGAATTCGCGCTCGGCGAGGACGACGCGGTGCGAGACGCGACCGCCACGGCGGGTCAGGCCGACGCGCTCGGGACGATCCTCGCCGGCCTAGGCACGAGCGCACCGTTCCTGCTCCACGGCGTCACCGCGAGCGGGAAGACCGAGGTGTACCTGCGCGCAGCGGCCCGCGCGCTCGCGATGGGGCTGGGCGTGATCGTTCTCGTGCCCGAGATCGCGCTCACCGCGCAGGTCGTCGCGCGCTTCGTGGCGCGTTTCGGCGAACGCGTCGCGCTACTGCACTCCGCGCTCTCGGCCGGCGAGCGCTACGACGAATGGCGCCGCGTCCTCGACGGGACGGCCGACGTCGTCGTCGGGTCGCGCTCGGCGCTGTTCGCGCCGCTGGAGCGGCCGGGGCTCGTGATCGTCGACGAGGAGCAGGAGCCCTCCTATAAACAGGAGAGCGCGCCGCGCTACCACGCCGTCGACACCGCCCTCGCGCTCGGACAGATCGCCGCCGCGGTCGTGGTCCTCGGGAGCGCCACGCCTCGCGTGACGACATACCACGCCGCCACGACCGGAGCGCTGCGACTGCTCCGCCTCCCGGAGCGGGTGAGCGATCTCTCGCTGCCGCCGACGACGATCGTCGACCTGCGCCTCGAACTCAGGGCCGGCAACCGCGGAACGCTCTCGCGCGCGCTCCGCCTCGCGCTCGAGCGCACCGTCGCGAAAGGCGAGCAGGCCATCCTTTATCTCAACCGCCGTGGCTTCGCGACCGTCGTGCTCTGCCGCGACTGCGGCCACGTCGTGAACTGCCCGGCTTGCGACATCCCGTTCGCGTATCACGCCAATGGGACGCTCGTGTGTCATCGCTGCGGCCGTCACGGCGATCCGCCCGAGCGCTGCCCGAAGTGCGGGAGCGTGCGCATCCGCCATCTCGGGGTCGGGACGCAGCGCGTCGAGGAGGAGGTGCGTGCGGTCGTTCCGAAGGCAGCGCTGCTGCGGCTCGACCGCGATGCGGTACGTGCGAAGGGCTCACACGCGGCGCTGTTCGAGCGGATGCGTTCACGGCGTGCCCAGGTCATCGTCGGCACGCAGATGGTCGCGAAGGGGTTCGACCTGCCCGGCGTTTCGCTCGTCGGCGTCGTGAACGCCGACACCGTGCTCAGCCTTCCTGATTTTTCGTCCGCCGAGCGGACCTTCCAGCTGCTGACACAGGTGCTCGGCCGCTCGGGCCGCGGGCCCGCCGGCGGCCGGGGGATCGTGCAGACCTATCTGCCCGATCACTACGCGGTGCGCGCCGCGGCCGCGCACGACTACGCGACGTTCGCGGTCGCGGAGCTCGACGGCCGCCAGCGCTTCGGCTATCCGCCGTTCGCGAAGCTCGTGCTCCTGCAGACCCAGGCGAAGCGCGCCGAGACGGTCGAGCGCCGCGCGGACGCGTACGCGAAGGCGCTGCGCGCCGAAGCCGCGGACGATGCGGAGGTGCTCGGACCCGCACCCGCGTTCGCGGCGAAACGCGCCGGATCATTTCGTATGCAGCTCGTGCTGCGCGGTGCCCGACCGCAGGCGCTGCTCGACCGCGTTCCACCTTCGGCGGAGTGGACGGTCGACGTTGACCCGGTGACACTGCTCGGATGAACGAGAGCCTGCCCGAGGAAGAGCCGCAGCCACCGCGCCTGCGCATCGCGAAGGGGTCGCCGTGGCGGATCGATCCGGGTCGGCGCGCAAAGTGGTCCGCGCCGGCGTTCGTGAGCGCGCATGCGGTCGAGGTCCGGCAGATCGGCGATCCGGTGCTCCACGCGCCCGCGAAGAAACCGCGCATGCACCGCGGCGATCTCGAGGCTCTCGCACAGCGGATGTTCGCGTCGATGGTCGCGGCGCGCGGGATCGGGATCGCGGCGCCCCAGATCGGCGTGCCGCTGCGCGTGGCGATCATGGATGTGGACGAGGCGGGCATCGTCGCCATCGAGCCGAAGATCGAGTGGGTCAGCGACGAGCTGGACGAGACGAGCGAGGGCTGCCTCTCGGTGCGCGGGATGTACGGAATGATCGAGCGGCCGCTGCAGGCGCGGCTGGTGGCCCTCGATATCAACGGCAAGAAGTTCGTCATCGAAGGCGAGGAGTTCGGCGCACAGTGCATGCTCCACGAGACCGATCACTTGAACGGCGTGCTCTACGTGGACCGTCTGAAGTCGCGTGACGACCTGCACCCCGTCGAGGTCGACGAGCCGGCCGACGCCGGCGCGGAAGAGCGGCTGCGGTCCTGAAGCGCGCAGGCAGGTTTGGGTGACGCGCACCGTCTTCCTCGGAACGCCGGCCTTCGCGGTCCCGTCGCTCGAGGCCGTGGACCGGTTGTGCGACCGCGGCGCCCTCGAGCTCGTCGCCGTAGTGACCCAGCCCGATCGCGCCGGCGACCGGGGCACGCTCAGCGTCCCCGCGGTCAAGGCGCGCGCGCTCGCGTTCGGCGTGCAGGTGCTGCAGCCGACCCGCATCGACGAGGCCGCGCTACGCGACATCGCCGGGCTGCGACCCGAGCTCTTGGTCTGGGCCGCCTATGGCAATCGCGTCCCGCGCTCGCTGCTCGCGCTGGTGAACGGCCGCGCGGTGAACGTGCACGCGTCGCTGTTGCCGCGCTGGCGCGGCGCCGCTCCGGTCGCGCACGCGATCCTCGCCGGCGACACCGAGACCGGCGTGACGCTGATGGAGGGCACCGCTGCGCTCGATGCGGGCCCGATCCTCGCGCAGGAGCGCACGCCGATCGGGGAAGCGGAGTCGGCAGGCGACCTCGCGCGGCGTTTGGCGCTGCTGGGCGCCGGTCTTCTCGAGCGCGAGCTGCCGCGTTACATCGCCGGAGCGCTGAGCGGCGTGCCGCAGGACGCGTCGCTGGCGACGGTGGCGCCGAAGCTGACGACACGCGACGGCGAGCTCGACTTCGCGCGGCCCGCGGACGAGCTCGCGCGACGCGTGCGCGCGGTCACGCCCGATCCCGGAGCGTGGACGACCTTCCGCGGTGACCGCCTTGTCGTCGCCGGGGCGACGGTGTCCGGGGGCATGCCGCAGGAACACGGCGTTCTCGAGATCCACGACGGCTGGCCCGAGGTCGCCGCCGGCGCGGGCTGGTTGCGGCTCGAGCTGGTGCGCCCCGCGGGCAAGCGGACGATGACCGGCGAGGACTGGGCGCGCGGACTGCGCGGCATCGTCGGAGCGCGCCTGCCCTCCTGAACCTTGGCCACCTGCCCACGACCGGTACGCTCGTCAGGTGAAAGCCGACCGCCCCGCGATCAGCGACGTCGATGAGCGAACGCGCGTGGCATGGCTGCGCGACCGGCAGGAACCGGTCTATCGCGCGCGCCAGATCCGGCGGCATATCGCGCGTGGGACCGAGGCGAGCTGGGACGAGCTTACCGATCTGCCGAAGGCGCTGCGCGACCTGCTCGCGCGCTCATTCCGCTTCAGCGCGGTGGAGCCGGAGACCGAGATCGCGAGCGCGGACGGCGAGACGCGCAAGGCGCTCCTGCGACTGCACGACGGCCACCACATCGAATCGGTGCTCATGCCGCACCACGGCGCGCGCAACTCGGTGTGCTTCTCGACGCAGGCGGGCTGCCCGATGGCGTGCGCGTTCTGCGCCACCGGTGAGATGGGCCTGGTGCGCAATCTCACGGTCGGCGAGATCGTCGATCAGGTCCGGCACTGGCAGCGCGAGCTCGTCGCGCGCGGCGAGCGCGTCTCGCACGTCGTCGCGATGGGGATGGGGGAGCCGCTCGCGAACTTCGACGCGACCGTCGCCGCCGTGCGGATGCTCATCGACCCGCAGCTCTTCGGCATCAGCCCGCGGCGCGTGACGATCTCGACGGTGGGCGTCGTCCCGCAGATGGACCAGCTCGCCGCTCTCGATCTGCCGATGAACCTCGCGGTCTCGCTCCACGCGCCGAACGACGCCATCCGTGGTGCGATCGTGCCGCTGAACAGGCGCTGGAACATCGACGAGGTGCTCGCCGCGTCCGCGCGCTACGTCGCGCGTACCAAGCGACGCGTGACCTTCGAGTACGTGCTGCTCTCGGGCGTGAACGACGCGGAGAAGCACGCGACGGAGCTCGCGGAGCGGATCGAGAACTTGGGCCGGACCTCCGACTACCACGTGAATCTCATCCCGGTGAACAAGGGGCCCGGAGGGTTCGCGCGTCCGCCGGAACGCCGGATGGAGCGCTTCGTCGAGATCCTTCAGGAGCACGACATCGCGGCGACGCTGCGCATCAGCAAAGGTCAGGACATCGCCGCTGGGTGCGGTCAGTTGAAGGTGCCCGAAGGGAAAGCGGTGGTCGCGGCGGTCTAGCGGACCTTCGCCTTTTCCCGCTTCTTCGCCATGCGCGCGTCCTTGGTCTGATCGCGGCGGCAGCGCGTACAGATGAGCAGCTTCTCGCCGGCGACCATCGACACATGCAGGTTCGCGTCGAAGCGGCGCTTGGTGTGGACCTTCGAATGGCTTACGGCCGATCCGAACGCGGCGGTCTTTCCGCAGATCGCGCAGGCGCGTGGCATCAGCGACATCTCCTCAGATGGGGGAATGAACGTCAATGGTACTGTCGCGCGCATCGCGACGCAATGTGACGGCACGACTCTGTTGCGCGTCCTCGAAGCCGCCGCCGATCGTCTCGAGCGCGCGGTCGATGAGGTGAACGCGCTGAACGTGTATCCGGTCCCTGACGGCGACACCGGAACGAACATGGTCCATACCGTCCACTCCGCGCTGAAGCACGCGCGCGCCGCCGAGCCGACCCTCGCGGCGGTCAGCGCGGCCGCGGCGCACGGCGCGCTGATGGGCGCACGCGGGAACAGCGGCGTGATCCTGTCGCAGATCATCCGCGGCCTGAAGGACGCGCTCGCGAACGCCGAGGATCTCGGGAACCGCGAGCTCCGCGCCGCGCTCAACCTCGCTCGACGCCATGCGCACGATGCCGTGGCCGCGCCCGCGCCGGGCACGATCCTGACGGTCACCGTCGCGATCGAGGACGCCGCTGCCAACGACTCGGGCGACCTTTCGGCGATGCTCCGCCGCGTCGTCGATGCGGGCGCGGAGGCCGTCGCGCGAACGCGCGTCGAGAACCCGGTGAACAAGGCCGCGGGCGTAGTCGACGCGGGCGCGAAAGGGCTCTGGTATCTGTTGGACGGGGCCCTCGCGGCGGTGGAGGATCGGAGTCCGAGCATCTCCGCCGCGGCGACCCGGTCGCAGACCGCGCCCGCGCGAGTCGTCGCGAGCGAGGTGTCTTCGTGGGCGGGCGCGTATGACGTGCAGTTCCTGGTCGAGCATCCGTCGCGACCGATCGAGGACCTTCGCGCGGAGATGACGAAGTTCGGCGCCGACTGCGTGCTCGTCGTGGGCGATGAATCGGTGATGAAAGTCCACGTTCACACGCTCCAGCCCGACAAGATCGTCGCGATCGGGATGACCGCGGGCCGCCTCGGCGACGTCGTCGTCGAGGATCTCGACGCGATGACTGCGCAGCACGAGGCGGCGACCGGGATCGTCATCGAGCCTCCACACCGCGAGGCCGCGGCCGCGATCGGCGTCGTCGCGGTCGTGCCCGGCCCAGGCTTCGCGACGGTCGCGCGTTCGCTCGGCGCCACGCCGCTGCGCGGTGGCGCAACGATGAACCCTTCGACGGAGGAGCTGCTCGGCGCGATCCGCGAGGCGAACGCGCGTCACGTCGTCGTGTTGCCCAACGACAAGAACGTCATCCTCGCGGCGCAGTCCGCGGCAAAGCTCGCCGACGTCACCGTGACGGTCATCCCGACTCGCACCGTGGCCCAGGGCATGGCGGCGCTCGTCGCGTTCGATGCGACGAAGGACGCGACGCAGGTCGCCGAAGAGATGCGCGAGGTCGCCGAGCGTGCCCATGGCATCGAGGTGACGCGCGCGAGCCGCTCGACGAAGGTCGACGGGCAGGACGTCAAAGCCGGTGAGGCGATCGCGCTGCTGGACGGTCGGGTCGTCGCGCACGGTGACGACGAGGTGACGGTGTTGGTCGACGCGGCCAAGCGCCTCACTGACGCCGAGCTCTTCACCCTGTACTCGGGCGCCGACGTGGACGCGTCGCGGGTGCAGCACGCAGCGCAACGGCTTCGCGCGGCGTGTCCGCGCGTCGAGGTCGAGGTGCTCGAAGGCGGTCAGCCGCACTACCCGTTCATCGTCGCGGCCGAATGACGCGTCGCGGCTAACGCGCCGCTGGCCGCCGCCTTGTGGTCGTGTTCCGCGTCGTCGTCCGCTTCGCCGTCGTCTTCCGTTTGGTCGTCGCGGCCTTCTTCTGTGTGGCCTCCTCGCCCCAGGTCATCCCGTGGGCTTTGGCCCAGGCGTGCCACTCCGGGACGGGATGGCTGACGGTCCAGAGAAAGTGGTACGTGCCGCTGTCGCCGACGAACTTGAAGCGCTTCTTGAGATCCGTCGCGAGGTCCTCGTAATCGTCGAAGGAACGAAGGTGCTTCCGGAATCCACCGTCGCGCTCGAGGTCGAGGATCGCGCGAGCGTTGTGTACGACCGCGGCGATCTTCGGCCGGCTCCGAATGACGCGCGCATCGTTCGCCAACGCGTCGATCTCGCGGTCACCCATCCGTGCGACACGCTCGACCTGGAAATTGCGGAAGGCAGGCTTGATGGTGGACCACTTCGCATCGACGACCCGCCAGCTGATCCCCGCTTGGAAGACGCTCTTGCTCAGCTGTTCGAGGTAGTCGTCGATGCTCTTCGGCTTGATGCGCGGCGGAGCTTCCACGACGCCATGACTCTACGCGTTTCGCGGGCCCGCTTTTGTTAGCCTCAGAATGAAGGGGGCCCACCTGGACGTACGAACGACGAGGCCGAGCAGCTCGCTCGAGCTGCCGGTGACGGCCTTGCCGGGCATCGGTGACGACTCCGCGAGGCTCCTCGAGCGCATCGAGATCCGCACGATCGGCGACCTGCTCTGGCATCTACCGCGAACCTACGCGGACTTCTCGAAGTTCACGCCCCTCCGGAGCCTGCGCGCGGAGCAGGAGCAGACCGTCGAGGCGATCCTCGGCCGCATCGCGCAGCGGCGAACAGCGCGCGGACAGCTCATGACCGAGGTCGAGCTGCTCGACCCGGGGGACCGCGCGCCGACGAACGTGCGCGCGACGTGGTTCGGCCGGCAGTTCATCAAGGAGCGCTATCCCGAGGGACAGCTCGTGCGGCTTTCGGGCAAGGTGAAGTTCTTCGGCCGGTCGCTGCAGTTCTCGAACCCGAAGATGGAGAATGCGGCGGCCGAGGCGGTGCACACCGGGCGCATCGTGCCGATGTACCGGCTGACCGAAGGCCTCAAGGAGGGCCACCTGCGGCGCTGGCTGCACACCGCGGTGATGGGCGGCGCGAAGCGAACGCCGGTCGTGCGCGAGGTCGCCGATCCGCTGCCGGAGGCGGTGCGCACCCGCCGCGCACTGGTGCCGATCCAGGACGCTCTGCGCGAAGTCCACTTCCCGTCGGAATGGAAGGATCTGTTCAGCGCGCGGCGGCGGCTGGCGTTCGACGAGCTCCTCGTGCTGCAGCTCGCGCTCGGCCAGCGGCGCGCGCGGTGGACCAAGGATGCCAAAGCTCTGCCGCTGCGCGCCGACGACGAGAGCGTCAGGCGCTGGATCGCGTCGCTTCCGTTCGCATTGACCGTGGGCCAGAGGCGCGCCTTCGACAAGATCCGCGAGGACCTCGGCCGGCGCGTGCCGATGTCGCGTCTGCTGGAGGGCGACGTCGGATCGGGCAAGACGGTCGTCGCGGCGCTCGCGGCGCGGATCGCGGTCGCCTCCGGCTCGCAGGCCGCGCTCATGGCGCCGACCGAGCTCCTGGCCGAGCAGCACCATCGTTCGCTCGAGACGCTCTTCGCGGACGGTCCCCGTCACGCGCTCCTTACATCGAGCGTGACCGGCGCGGCCCGTCAGGAGATCCTCGCGGGGCTGGCCTCGGGCGGGATCGAGGTCGTCGTGGGCACGCACGCATTGGTCGAGGAGGGGGTGGCATTCAAGCGCCTTGGGCTTGCGATCGTGGACGAGCAGCACCGCTTCGGCGTGCGGCAGCGCGCGACGTTCCGCGAAAAGGGCATCGACCCGCACCTCCTGCTGACGACGGCCACGCCGATCCCGCAGACGCTGTCTCAGACGGTGTACCGCGACCTCGACATCTCGATCCTCGACGAGATGCCGTCGGGCCGGCGCTCCATCCGCACCGAAGTTCGCCCGCACGAAGCGCTGCCGAAGGTGTGGCCCTGGGTGAGGGAGCGCGTCGCGGCCGGCGAGCAGGCGTTCGTCGTGACGCCGCGGATCGAGGAGGACCCGGAGGAGGACATCCCGAGCGCCGAGGCGACGTTCCGCGATCTCGCGGCGAAGGATCTCGCCGGCGTGCGCGTCGGCCTGATGCACGGACGCATGCCGGCGCGAGAGCGCGACGACGTGATGCGGCGATTCGCGGCGCGCGAGCTCGACGTGCTCGTCGCGACCACGGTCGTGGAGGTCGGCATCGACGTCCCCGACGCGACGCTGATGATCATCCTCGGCGCCGAGCGCTTCGGGCTCGCGCAGCTGCATCAGTTGCGAGGTCGCGTCGGACGTCGCGGGCAGCGCGCGTTCTGCATCTTGATCAGCGAGGCCGCCGGCGAGTCAGAGCGGCTCGCCGCGATGACCGAGATGAAGCCCGGCACCGACGTCCCGCTTGACGGCTTCGATCTCGCGAAGCGCGATCTCCAGATCCGCGGCGCCGGCGAGTTCCTCGGAAAACGGCAGAGCGGTGAGGGGAACGAGCTGCGCATCGTCGACATGGCCGACGTCGACCCGGTGCTTCTGGAAGAGACCACCATAGAGGCGGACCGCATCCTCGCCGCCGATCCGCAGCTCGAACGGCCGGAGCACGCGTCGCTCGAGCAGGCCGTCGCGGATCTCTGGCGCCGCTACGCACTGGCGTGAGAGTCATCGCGGGGATCGCGAAGGGACGCACGCTCGACGCGCCGCGTGGCGGCGCGACACGACCGGCGACGGACCGCATCCGTGAGACGCTGTTCGCGATCCTCGAACCGATCCTCGGCGAGACGCGTGTGCTCGACCTCTTCGCCGGCGCCGGCACGCTCGGGATCGAGGCGCTCTCGCGCGGCGCGGCGAGCGCTACGTTCGTCGAGCGCTCGGCCGAGGCGCTCAAGGCGCTCCGCAAGAACATCACGACAACGGGCTTTGACGACCGCGCCGAGGTCGTCGCGGCGAACGTGCTCGGATTCCTCGAGCACATCGCCGGCCCATACGACGTGGTCTTCTGCGACCCGCCGTTCGCGGACGTATCGATCCTCGAGGCCACACTCGCTCATCCGCGGCTCGCCGCCGCGCTGGCGCCCGAGGCCTATGTCGTCGCGCGGGTCCTCAGAAAGCACCAGCCCAGGGTGCCCGCGGGGGCCCACGCCTTGCGCGTGAAGGAGATCGGCGAGGAGACTCTGCTCTTCCTGAGATACGATGCTCAACGCGGAGGAGGGTGACATTTGGACATCCAGTTCCTCGTGGAACGCCTCGAATCGCTCGTCGTCAACGCACGAAAGGTGCCCATGACGAGCCAGGTCATCCTCGAGCAGGCGGCGGTCCTCGACGTGATCGACCAGCTGCGCGTCGCGATCCCCGAGGAGGTCCGTCAGGCGCGTCGCATCAATCAAGAGAGTGACCGCGTGCTCTCCAAGGCGCGGGAGGAGGCCGAACAGATCATCGGCGCGGCCCAGGAGCAGGCGGCGCTCCTCTTGCAGGATCAATCGATCTTGCGCGAGGCCGAAATGAAGGCACAGGATCTCCTCGACAAGGCGCAGGCCAAGTCGGACGAGACGATGCGTGGCGCCGACCAGTACGCGGCCGACGTCCTCGTGCGCCTCGAGAGCGATCTCGTAAAGTCGCTGTCGATCATCAAGAGGAGCCTCGAGGTCATCGAGGAGCGTAAGCCGCAGCCGACCGAGGGGTAGTCACATGATCGTGAGTGTCGCGCCGCTGCTGAAGCAGCCGATCGGCGCGCAGGCCGACTATCGCGTCGCTGAATCGCCGATCGACCCGCACGGCGAGAACTCGGGGTTGCTCGAGGCGGGCGCCGTTTCGATCGATGCCGACATCGTCGCGACCCACACGAACCCCGGCGCGTATCTCGAGGGCACCGCCGACGCGAACCTTGAGGCGATCTGCAGCCGCTGCCTCGTGCCGATCGAAACGCCGGTGCACACGGACTTCGCCGAGCAGTACTACGCCCGGTTCGGTGTCGTGTCCGGTGAGTCGCTCGGCGAGGCTCCGACGGATTCGAAGACGATCGGGTCGGACTTCAAGATCGACCTGACGCCGCTCCTGCGCGAGGAGCTCATCCTCGCCACGCCACTCGCGCCGCTCTGCCGGCCGGATTGCAAGGGCCTCTGCGAGGTCTGCGGTGAGGACCTCAATCAGCGCCCGCATCAGCACGAGGCCGCGGTGGACGAGCGTTTGGCCAAGCTCGCGAAGCTTCGCGATTTCCACGCGGAGCGCGACTAGCGCCCATACAATGAGGTCCTATCCCTTCCTTCGGACCGGAGCGGCCCGCGCCTGATCAAAGGAGAGCAAACCGTTGGCTGGTCATCCCAAGAAACGGATCCCGCGCGCAGCGCAGGGGGAGCGCCGTAGCCACCTGGCGCTGAAGGCGCAGAATCTCGTGCCTTGTCCGCAGTGCAAGAACCCGAAGCCGCCGCACCAGGCGTGCCCGCATTGCGGCACGTTCCGCGGCCGCCAGGTCATCGAGATCAAGGCGAAGCGCGCCGCCTCGTAGACCAATGCGCATAGCCGTCGACGCCATGGGTGGCGACCACGCCCCGGACGAGATCGTCCGGGGCGCGCTGCTGTATCGGGAGAAGGGCGGCGCAGCGAACGTCGTCCTCGTCGGGCAACAGGATCGCTTACGACCGCTCCTCGGTGGCGCGCACGCGGGCGTGGAGATCCATCACGCGGCCGAGGTCATCGCGATGGACGAGCATCCCGCGAACGCGCTACGCCGACGCTCCGATACGTCCATCGGAGTCGCGACCGCGCTCGTGAAGAAGGGTGAAGCGGACGCCGTCGTCTCCGCGGGCAGCACCGGCGCGACCATGGCCGCGGCGCTGCTCGTTCTCGGTCGCGTGCGCGGCATCGACCGGCCCGCGCTCTGCGGCATGCTGCCGGTCCTCGGCGATCGGCCGGCGACGTGTCTGCTCGATGCCGGCGCGACGATGGACGCCGACGCGAAGAACCTGGTGCAGTACGCGCGGATGGCGACGTGGTTCATGGAGAAGGTGCACGCAACCAAGCGGCCGTCGATCGGTCTCATCAACGTCGGCGAGGAGCCCGAGAAGGGCGACAAGATCCGGCTCGAGGCACATGCCCTGCTTTCCGCCAGCGACATGAACTTCTACGGGAACATCGAAGGCCGCGACGTGCTCCGCGGCGTCACCGACATCTCACTCTGCGACGGCTTCACCGGCAACGTGCTCGCGAAGGGACTCGAGAGCGCGTTCGACGTCGTGCAGGTCGGGATCCGTGGCGACATCTTCGGCGGACCGCTTGGGAAGGTCGCGGCGCTCCTCGCATACCCCGGCATCCGCCGCTTCCGGCACCGCTTCGATTACGACCAGTACGTGTCCGCGCCGCTGCTGGGCATCGCCGGCGTGTCCGTGGTCACGCATGGCCGCGCCCGCGCGAACATGGTCCGCTGGGCCATCGCGGTCGCGGAGCGATCGGTGTCCTCACGGCTCGTCGAGGCGATCGGCTCCAGCGCGGCGGCCGCTTGAAGCAGCGAGTGCCACGCGCCGGCCGTCATCCGGCACGCCGCGTCGCGCTCCAGACGCTGTTCGAGATCGACTTCAACCGCGCGGACGCGAAGGAGACCTGGCAGCGCGGGTCATTCCGGACCGGTCTCACCGACGAGGCCGCGAACTTCGCCTGGCAGCTCGTGGAAGGTGTGCTCGAGCATCGGAGGGACCTCGACCTGGAGATCCATCAGCTCGCGCCCGAGTTCCCGATCGAGCAGATGGCGCGCATCGATCGCAACGTCCTGCGTATCGCGCTGTACGAGCTGCGCATCCTCGGCGACGCGCCCGCGGCCGCGATCATCGACGAGGCGGTCGAGCTCGCGAAGATGTTCGGCAGCGAGGCGTCCCCGAAGTTCGTGAACGGTGTCCTTGCGACGGCCGTCGGCGGCCGCAAGGAGCCGTCGGCCTAGCGGATGATGAGCGGCACCTGCACCAGGCCGGTGTCGGTGCCGTCACGCGGGCTCTGCCAGTACACCTCGAGCGTGACCGGACCAGTGACCGACGAAGGCAGCTGCACGGCGAACTGGTACAGACCCCAGATCTGGCTGGTGCCACGCGTCGCGGTGGTGACGCCGCTCGCCACGACCCGCTGCGAGAGATCGCGCACGCGCCACGCCGTCGTGGCTTCGAACGTGCGCGAGACGCCGATGACGTTGAACTGCCGGCCAACAGTGTCGCCGCGAGACGGCGCGTACACGGCCACGGTGTCATTGATCAGCGGCTGGGCGCCGCCGATATCGAGGATGATCCGGTCGCCGGTCATCACGACCCGCCACGGTCGCAGGTCATCGAGGGCGAGCTCGTACCTCGCGACGCCGTCGAGCATGCCCGTCCGCACCGAACGGAGCGGCGCACGATCGACGATCTCGATCCCCTGTTTCGGGTCGGTGCCCCGCACGTTCAACTCGAGGATGTACTTGCCGGTCCAGGGCGCCTTCCTCTCGTCTCCTTGAGTGATGCCGAGGTCGATGGTGCCGGCGGTCTGGCCCGACTCGATACGGACCTCGAAGCGCGCCACACCGCGCCCGACCGTGTCCACGGAGTACGAGCTGGCCAGGCGTGCGGTCGCCGCGGTCGGGCACGGGGTGGGACCGCACTCGGCCGGCCAGCTCTCGCCCATGAGCTGCGGACTTACGCGGGTGTAGCCGGATACGTCCTCGCGCGATATCGGGCTGCCGAGGGAGAACGGGCCGATCTGCGTCGGCTGACCGCCGTTCTGCGTGACGATCACATACCGGATCCCTGTTTCCTCGGTGGCGGTGTAGACGATCTGCTGGCGCAGCGGGACCGCGTCGAGACCGCGAACGTTCCAGTCGCCATTCCCGGTGACGCCGAGGTCGATCCGCACCGTGTCGTTCGTGATCTTCACGTCGCCGACCGCGGTCACCGTGCCACGCCCTGGACGGGCGGTGAACGCATCGGGCGGCGGCGTGACGGTGTCCTCGATGAGCAGCGCCGACATGCGGCGCGCGATGCGGCTCGCCGGGTCGGCGTCCGCCCGCATGTCGCTGATGTGGACGCCGATCGGCGGCAGGTCGCGTCGTGCGAAGTAGATCCGGTCGCGATCGATCGTCGGGGCGGCGGGCGATGGCTGGGCGGTGGCCGCCGGCGAGGATGTCACGGGCGCGGGTGACACCGACAGCGTCGATGATGGTCGCTCCGCGGCCGGGGAGCTCGCCGGCGTCGCGAGGACGCTCGCGACCGCGACCGCCGCGAGTGCGGCCGACGCGGCCAGGGCGGAGATGCCCCAGAAGGAGGCGCCAGACTTCCGCGGCCGCGCCGCGAGCCGGGATCGCTCGTACGGCGTCTCCTCAGCGTCCAGCGTCTCGATCGCGCGCGAGAGCGCGCGGCCGAGGATCTCGTCGTCGCGCGGTTCGTTGCCACTCATCGCATCGCTCCACGTGCGAGACGCCCCGCGATCTGGATCTGACGCAGCTTCTCGATCGCCTGGTGGAGCGTGGCACCCACGGTGCCGCTCTTGATCTCGAAATGGCTGGCGATGTCGTCGTAGCTGAGGCCGTAGTAGTAGCGGGCCACGACGATCGCGCGCTGCCGCTCGGGCAGCTGCTGAAGCGCCGCCAGCAGGTCGGCGCGGTCGGCGACGGCGTCGAACGCCGAGGTCTCGGACCTGCCACGCACCGCCCAGCGCTCATGCTCGACGCGTCGCCGGCGGCGCTGACGCAGCAGCTCGCGCGTGCCAACGACGAGGAGCCATGCCCCGGGCCGGTCGAGGGTCGCGAGACCCTGCTTATGCGCTTTCACGAACGCCTCCTGTGCCGCGTCTTCGGCCGCGTCGGGGTCGCCCCCGATGGCCAGCAGCGCCCGCAGCAGGCGTGGGTACTCGAGGTCGTACAGCTCGCGCCAACCGTCGGTCATCTGCTTCTTCAACGAGTCGCGAGAAGGCCCGTTCCTTTAGTCTGGCCGTAGCCCTGATTGACGGGCGCTTTCCGCCCACCGACACTTGCGCGGAGCTGCCGAGGGCGGACGGGCCGGCAGCGCATGCGCGGAGGAGGTAGGCGGTTTGGCGGAGGGCAAAACCTACGAGCGGCTCAAGAAGATCGTGGTCGAGCAGCTCGGGGTCGACGAGGGCGATGTCAAGCCTGAAGCGTCCTTCGTGGAGGATCTGAACGCCGACTCTCTCGACCTCGTGGAGCTCATCATGAGCCTCGAGGAAGAGTTCGGGATGGAGATCTCCGACGAGGAAGCCGAGAAGATCAAGACCGTCGGCGACGCCGCCGAATACATCGAGGAGCACGTCGCGTAGCGAGAGCAAGACAACTACAGACCACGCACGAAGGCAGTAGGGGAGGCAGGGGCGTCGAAGCCCCTGCCTCTTCATTTGTGTCGAAGGAGATGGCTGACCTGGAGATCGCCGGCTACCGGTTCCGTGACGCGGAGCTGCTCGCGACCGCGCTGACGCACAGCTCGTACCTGCACGAGCACGTCGGGAAGGGCGTTCGCGATTTCGAGCGGCTCGAGTTCCTCGGTGACGCGGTCGTCGATCTCGTGATCGGCGAAGAGCTGTATCGCCGGTTCCCGGATGCGACCGAGGGCGAGCTCACCTCGCTGCGCGCGACGCTCGTGTCGTCGACCGCGCTCGCCGAGATCGGCCGCCAGCTCGGTCTGCCGGAGCGCGCGCGTCTCGGCCGCGGTGAAGAGGAGACCGGCGGACGTTCGCGGATGGGTCTGGCGGCGAGTCTGTACGAATCGTTCATCGGCGCCGTCTATTCCGAGGCGGGCTTCGCGCGTGCGAAGGAGATCGTCCTCGAGACGATGGGCGATGTGCTGGACGACATCGCGCACGCGTCGATGAAGTCCGCGAAGCAGCTCCTGCAGGAGTGGGCGCAGGGCGAGAAGCTGCCGCTGCCGACGTACCGACTGCTCGAGATCAGCGGCCCTGAGCATCACCGCGGCTTCGAGGTCGAGGTCGAGGTCGACGGCAACGTCGCTCGTGGGACGGGGACGTCGAAGCGCGAGGCGCAGGAAGCCGCGGCGGCGAAGCTGCTCGAGCTGGTGACGAAGTGAGCGATGAGCTGAAAGTGATCGACGGCGGCAGCGCTCAAGCCCAAGCCGTTCTTAAGAGCTTGGACCTCGTGGGATTCAAAAGCTTCGTTCACAAGACGCATCTCGAATTCGCACCGGGCATCACGGCGATCATCGGGCCCAACGGCTCAGGCAAGACCAACCTTGTAGATGCAATTCGCTGGGCGCTGGGAGAGAACAACGCACGAACGATGCGCGCGAAGCGCAACGATGAACTGATCTTCGGCGGATCGGAAACGCGCAAGAGCCTCGGGATGGCGGAGGTGTTGTTGCAGCTCGACAACTCGTCGCGACGACTCCCGATCGAATACACGGAGATCGAGGTGGGTCGCCGTATGTTCAAGGATGGAGACGCCGAGTATCTGATCAATCGCGCGCGCGTCCGTCTGCGTGATCTTCAGGACCTTCTCGCCGGCGCGAACCTCGCCGACAACCCATTCGTGGTGATCGGTCAAGGCCTGACAGATCAGATCCTCGCCCTGCGTCCGGCGGACCGACGGTCCGTGATCGAAGACGCCGCCGGCACGCGGCGCCTGCAGATGCGACGCGAGGAAGCGCTGACGCGCTTGAAGCACGCCGATGCCGAGATGGTGCGCGTGGTCGACATTCTTCGAGAGATCGGACCCCGAGTGGAGCTGCTCCGCGAGCAAACGGCGAAATGGAACGAGTACGAACATGTACGCGCGGAGCTACGTCGGCGCGCGCTGCGCTGGTATCGCGCCTCGTTCGGGTCGACCGCCACGACGCGCGCCGAGCTCGCGGCGAAGATCGTCGGCGTCGATCGGGAGATCGAGCGCCTCGTCGACTACGTCAGCGAGGGCGAGACGGTCACCGCCGGAAGCGACGAGGAGCTGCGTGCGGCGCGCGAAGGAGAAGAGCGGCGTCGCATCGCGGCCACCGACGCGGCGAGCACGGAAGCGGGGATACGGGAACGGGTCGCGGCGCTGCAGGCGAGCCTCGACGCGATCGCGGCGGAGCGCGATCGCACGCGCGCATCGCTCGCGGCGCTGCCGGCGCAGCTGGCGTCGCTGCGCGAGCAGCGGCAGAAGGTCGATGACGAAGCGACGGCTGCCGCGCGCCACGCACGCGAAGCGGCCGACGCCGCGCGCACCGCCGAGGTCGAAGCCTCGGGCACCCGCATCGCGCTCGCGGAGGCGCGCGCCGCACGAGTCGAGGCGGAGCGCGCGCATCTGCTCCGCGAGAACGACGAGATCCGCCTCGCGGACGAAGAGGGTTCGCTGCTCGCGCGCGACGAGGAGCTAGCGCGCGTCACATCGCAGCTGGCGACGGAACGCGCGCAGCGAGAGCGAGAGCGCGCCCGCATCGCGATCGATCTCGAGAAGGCGGGAGAGCAGGTGAGTGGGGCGGCGCGCGCGGTCGAGTCCGCGGCGGCGCGCGCGGCCGCGTCGCGGAACGAGCTGCAGCGGATCGATGGCGACCTCGCGCTCCTTCGCGGTCAGGCGACCGCGCTGCGCGAGGCGGCCGAACGCGCCGAAGGCGAGCTCGCCGCGCGTGACGCCGGTGTGGCTCGCCCGAAGCTGCCCGCCGGCTTCGCCTGGCTTCACGAAAAGCTGACGGTCCCGGACGCGGTCGCCGCCGCGCTCGGCGATGTGGCTATGACATCGACGAAGCTCCCCGGCGACGCGCCGCGCGGGTGCCGGCGGCTGGCGGCCGATGTCGCGATCTTCGTCGCCGAGGACGACGCCGCAGCGATCGCGGCTGCCGCGACGCTCCGCGCCGGCGTGGTCGTCGCGCCGAGCGGTCTGCTCGTGCTCCCTGGCCTGGTGCGCTTCGCCGATCCGCGCCGCAAGGCGGAGCAGGAGGCGCGAGCGCAGCTGCGCGGCATGACTTCTCGACTGCGCGAGGAGCTCGCCGGCGCGGAGCGCGCTCTCGCGCAGCTGCAGGAGGAGCGCGCGAGCGCCGAGGCGCGTACCGGTACGCTCGACGAGCGCCTCGATGTCGCGCAGCGATCGCGCGGCGATGCCGAGCGTGCGGTCGACGCGCTCGCGTCGACAGATGCGGACGTCCGCGACCTGGTGCGTGTTGCGGACGCGCGCGCGACGTCGATCGAGCGGGAGCGGCGGGAGATCCTCGAGCGTCGCGACAAGCTCGCGGCGGAGCGCTCTGACGCCGCCGGCATCCGCGCGAAGGCGGGCGGCGCGTTCGCCGAAGCCGAACGAGGCGAGCAGTCCGCGTCCGACGCACACGGCGCGGCAACGCAGCGCGCCGAAGCCGCGCGGCTGGATGCCGCGACGAGCGAAGAGCGGCGAAGCTCATCGGTACGGCTGCGAGACACGCTCGACGAGCAGGTCGGAGCCGCGGAGCGCCGCATCGCGGCGGACGAGGAGCGTCTGCGCGCGCTCGCTGCGCAGGAGCGCGACGCGCGGACGCGCCTCGACTCCGCGCAGGGCGATCTCGGGAAGGCGGCGGCGGACGCACGCGAGGCGGAACGTTCAGCGGAGCTCGCGCGACAGCGGGCGCTCGCTGCAGAGGGCTCGCGCCGCGAGTCGGAGCAGCGTCTTGCGAAGGCGCGCGAGCGCCTGGCCGAGCTGCGCGGCGAGCGCGGGAAGCTCGCCGTCGAGGAAGAGCGCGCCTCGGGTGCGCTGCGTCTGCTCGAGGAGCAGGTTCGGGCCGAGCTCGGCCTGCCCGATGACGAGCCACTGCCCGATCCGGAGACGATCGCCATCGAGGACGACGGTGACGAGAAGGAGAAGGGCAGCACGCTCGCCGCGCTCCAGCGGCTGCGCCGCCGCCTCATCGCCTTGGAGCCGGTGAATCCACTCGCGGCGACCGAGCTCGCCGACATCGGGCAGCGCTATGAGTTCCTCTCCACCCAGCGTGCCGATCTCGAGAGAGCGATGGCCGACCTACGCTCGCTCGCTGACGATCTCGCCGCGACGATCGCCGAACAGTTCGCGACGACGCTGATGGCGGTCGACCGCGAGTTTGGCGTGTTCTTCCAACGCCTGTTCAACGGCGGGCAGGCGTCGCTCCGCACCTCGGACGATCCGGAGGATCCCGGCATCGAGATCTACGCGCGTCCGCCGGGAAAGCGCATTGGCAGTCTGGCGCAGCTGTCCGGCGGCGAGCGCGCCCTCACCGCGACCGCGCTCCTCCTCGCGATCCTGCGCGTGAAGCCTGCGCCGTTCTGCGTCCTCGACGAGGTCGACGCCGCGCTCGACGAACGGAACGTCGGCCGCTTCACGCAGGCGCTGCGCGAGCTCACCGACCGCACGCAGTTCGTCGTGATCACGCACAACCGCGGCACGATCGAGGCTGCCGACATGCTCTACGGGGTATCGATGGACGACGGGGGCGTGTCCAAGGTGATCTCGCTCAAGCTCTCGGAGCTGGACGAGCAGCGCGAGCGAGCGGGCTAGTCCTTGACCTGGCGACGCACCGCGCTCGCCGCGGGTTGGATCGCGACCGCGGGTTGGGGCGTCTACTACCTGATCGCGCTGGCGGGCAGCTCGCCCGCGTTCGTCGCGAATGCGGTGCTCCACTTCATCGCCGGGTACGTGTGGGCGCGCGCCATCATGACGCCGCAGCTCTCGGTCCCGCTGGCGCTCGCGGGAACATTCTTCGCCGGCGTCTACATGCGGATCGCCATCAGCTTCGCAACGCCGGAGATCGTCTTCGCACCGCTGGGACCGATCGTCGCGGTCGCGCTCGCGGACGCCTCCTCGCGGCGCAACATCCTGTTCTCGGTGATCGCGTTCGGACTCGGGCTCGTCGCGTTCCTCTGGCTCGCGCCCTAGCGTTGGAGTCGTGAGCCTCGAGCAGGGCCTCGCGAAGACGCGCGGTGGTTTCCTCTCACGACTCTTCGGGCGCAAGCAGGAGGAGCCGCTCACGCCCGAGTTCCTCAACGAGCTCGAGGAGGGTCTGCTGCGCGCGGATCTCTCCGTTTCGCTCGTCGACCCGCTGATGGCGCAGGTCCGCGATCTCACCACGACCGGCGAGCTGAAGACCGTGCCGAGGGCGCTCGATGCGGTGCGCGACGTTCTCGTCGCGGAGCTGGCGGGAAAGGACAGCGCGCTGCGTGGCTCCGACCAACGACCGCGCGTCGTGCTCGTGGTCGGCGTGAACGGCAGCGGCAAGACGACGACCGCCGCGAAGCTCGCGAAGCGGCTGAAGGATGCCGGCGAGACGCCCCTCCTCGCCGCCGCGGATACGTTCCGCGCCGCCGCGATCGAGCAGCTCGAGACCTGGGCCTCTCGCGTCGACGTGCCGATCGTGTCGGGCCGGCCGGACGGCGATCCCGCGGCGGTCGTCTTCGACGCGATCAACGCCGCGGCCGCGCGCGGCAACAGCATCGTGATCGCCGACACCGCCGGCCGCCTTCACACCAAAGGCCACCTCATGGACGAGCTCGGCAAGATCGTCCGCGTCGCGGGCCGCGCGCGCGCGGGCGCGCCCGACGAGGTCCTCCTCGTGCTCGACGGGACAGCGGGTCAGAACGCGATACAGCAGGCTCGGCAGTTCACGAAGGATGCGAGTGTCACTGGCCTCGTGGTAACGAAGCTGGACGGGACGGCGAAGGGCGGCGCGGTCTTCGCGATCGTGCACGAGCTCGGGCTGCCGGTGAAATTCCTCGGCGTGGGAGAGAAGGCGGGCGATCTCGTCCCGATGGACGCGCGCGCGTTCGTTGAGGCATTGCTACCTCGCGCGGCTTAGCCTTAACGAGCTATGGCCATCGTTCGTCTCCGACCCGAGGAGCTGAAGCGCGCGCTCGATGAGGGCGCGCTGACGCTGCAATTCCAGCCTCAGGTGCACGTGCCGACCGGCAAGCTTGTCGGCATCGAGGCGTTCGCGCGCTGGCCGCACCCCGCGCACGGGATGATCGGCCCGAGCGACATCGTGCCGCTCCTCGATCAAGGCTCGCTGCACGTCGAGTTCGATCGTTGGGTGCTGCGAGCCATCTGCGCGCAGGTCCTCGCGTGGCGTAAGGAGGGCGTCAAAGTCCCGCTGGTGGCGGCGAACCTGTGGACGCACACGCTGCAGCGGCCTGACGCCGTGGAGATGGTCCGCGACGCGATCGCCTCGAGCGGCATCGCTCCCGCCGACGTGGAGATCGAGTGCCCGCGCGGAAGCGTGCGCGACCCGCTGCTGGCCGAGCCCGTGCAGCGCATCCGCGCCCTCGGCGTGCGGATCGCGTCGGAGGAATTCGGCGACCCGGCCATCGCCGACGCTGCCTCCGGCTTCGATACGCTGAAGATCGGCTATCCGCTCGCGCGCGACCTGACACTGCTCGGGAGCGAGAGCCTCGAGGCGGTACAGGCGATCGTCGAGGCCGCGCGCGTCACCGGCGCGCGGGTGGTCGCCGACAGCGTCGAGACGAAGGATCAGGAGGATCTCCTGGTCCAGTTCGGCTGCGAGATCGTACAGGGCCGGTTGTACGGACCCGAGGTCGCGCCCGACGAGCTGAGGACGCTGCTTTCGTCTTCGATCACGCACTGACCGACGCCGTAACCTAGGAAGCGATGTTCGAGCAGCTGTCCGACAAGCTGAACACGACCTTCGAGCGGCTCCGCGGTCGCGCGCGTGTGAGCGAATCGGACCTCGAGGAGGCGCTGCGCGACGTGCGCGTGGCGCTGCTCGAGGCCGACGTGAACTTCAAGGTCGTACGCCAGCTGGTCGCAAGGGTGCGCGAGCGCGCGCTCGGCGAGAAGGTCCTCGAGTCGATCACCGGCGCGCAGCAGGTCGTGAAGATCGTGCACGACGCGCTGGTCGAGATGCTCGGCGGCGAGGCCGTCCCACTAACGCGCGCGGAGCGTCCACCGACGGTGCTCCTCCTCGTGGGCCTCCAGGGCTCGGGAAAGACGACGACGGCCGCGAAGCTCGCGAACGTGCTCCGCAAGCAGGGTCGCCGGCCATTGCTCGTGGCCGCGGATGTGCACCGCCCCGCGGCGATCGAGCAGCTGCGCATGCTGGGCAAGCAGCTCGGCATACCGGTCATCGCCGTCGTGGCCGGTCGCGTCGCCGACGATGTCGCGGCCGCGGTGGCGACCGCTGGGCGCGACGGGTCCGACACCGTGATCGTCGATAGCGCCGGCCGGCTGCACATCGACGACGAGATGATGCGCGAGGTCGAAGCGATCGTGGCGAGCGCGAAGCCGCACGAGGTCCTCCTCGTTGTTGACGCGATGACCGGGCAGGACGCGGTCGAAGCCGCCACCGCCTTCAAGGCGCGCTTACCGGTCAGCGGGCTCGTCCTCACGAAGGTGGACAGCGACGCCCGTGGTGGCGCGAGCCTGTCGATCCGTGCCGCGACCGGCGTGCCCGTGAAGTTCCTCGGTGTGGGGGAGAAGCTCGACGCGCTCGAGGTCTTCCATCCCGACCGCCTCGCGCAGCGGATCCTCGGCATGGGCGACATCCTCACGCTCGTCGAGCGCGCGCAGGAGACCGTCGATCGCAAGACCGCCGAGGAGCAGGCGAAGAAGATCATGGAGGCACGCTTCACCTTCGAAGACTTCTACGCGCAACTTCAGCAGCTCAAGCGGATGGGCCCACTCGGCGACCTCCTGAAGATGATCCCCGGGATGGGCGGGCTCGCGAAGCAGCTGCCTGAGGGTCCGGAGGCCGAGCGCGAGCTGAGGCGGATCGAGGCCATCATCTCGTCGATGACGAAGGCGGAGCGCGCTGAGCCGACGCTCATCAACGGATCGCGGCGGAAGCGCATCGCGGCGGGCTCGGGGACGAAGGTGTCGGACGTCAACCAGTTGCTCAAGCAGTTCGCGGAGATGCAGAAGGTCATGAAGCAGATGGGCGGGCTCGCGAAGAGCGGACGCCTACCGAAGATCCCGGGAATGCCCGGGCGTTAGGCTGTTCGCATGGCAGACGAAACGACGATCACCTTCGCGAAGGACGACACGATCATCGTGGAGGAGCCTCTGGCGAGCGTGGCTGAGAAGCTCGCCAAAGGCGGGTACGTCCGATTCGAGCGTGCCGGCGAGGTCGTGCTGGTCAACGCTGCCGCGGTCCGCTACCTGCGCACGGTCCGACAAACCCAGGGCGGTCGCTAGACCGAAGAGCGGTCCTCCCCCTACACTGAACTCTCGCGCACGTACCCGCCGCATATCCAGGAGGATTTTCACGAGATTGGCTGTGCACATTCGCCTGCGCCGCGTCGGCAAGACCAAGGCGCCGACCTATCGGGTGGTGATCGCCGACTCACGCGCCCCGCGTAACGGGAAGTTCATCGAGTCGATCGGCCACTACGACCCGCTGCGCGAGCCCGTCGAGCTCGTGATCGATCCCGAACGCGCCCGCCATTGGATCAAGAACGGCGCGCGTCCAACGGCAACCGCCCGCTCGCTGCTGGTCAAGAGTGGCCTGTCGGACAGCGAGGTCCCGCCGACCGTCCGTTGAGCGGTTCCACAGCGTCAGAGCCGTCACGCATGCACACCCTCCTCGAGCACGTCGCGAAGCAGCTCGTCGAGGATCCGGACGCCGTCGTCGTCACCGAGGAGCTCGACGGCGACTTCATCAAGCTCCACCTTCAGGTCGGCGAAGCGGACGTCGGGAAGGTCATCGGCCGCGGCGGCCGCATCGCCAAGGCCATCCGCGCGCTGCTGAAAGTGATGGCGACGCGCGATGGGACCAAGGTCAACCTCGAGATCGATTAGCGGCGACGCTCTCGTCGTCGGCTACATCCTCGGCCCGCACGGCGTACGCGGCGAGGTCCGTGTCGATCCTCGCACCGATGTCGCCGACCGTTTCCGTGTCGGCGCCGTTCTGGATTGCGACGACGTCGGTCCATTGACGGTCGCGACGATCCGTGGCGAGCCCACGAAGCCGATCGTGCGCTTCGAGGGCTACGAAACGCGCCGGGCCGCCGAGTCGCTCGGCCGACGATTCCTGCGCGTGGCGCGTGGCGAATCGCGACGCGCGACGGCCGGCGCGTACCTCTGGGCGGACCTCCTCGGCGCGCGCGTGGAGACCCCCGAAGGCACCTGGCTCGGGATCGTCCGCGAGCTCGTGCGCGCCGGCGAGAACGACGTCCTGGTGATCGCCGATGCCTCGGGACGCGAGCGTCTCCTTCCGATGCTCGAGTCGGTCGTGAAGTTCGTCGACGTGGGTGCCGGCCGGATCGTCGCGGTCCCGCAGGAGGAGGCCGGATGAGCGCGGCCCTTCGCATCGACGTACTCACGCTCTTCCCGCGGATGTTCGACAGTCCCTTCGCGGAGAGCATCGTGGCGCGCGCGCGACAGGCGGGCCGCCTCGAGCTCGAAGTCCACGACATCCGCTCGCACGCCACGGACAAACATCACGTCGCCGACGACGCGCCGTACGGGGGCGGGGCGGGCATGGTCCTCAAGCCTGAGCCCCTGACGAGCGCGATCCGCGCCGCGCGCGGCGCCGCGGGGCACGTCGTGCTCCTGTCGGCGCAGGGCCGGCTCTTCGATCAAGCCGCGGCGCGGCGACTCGCGACGGCACGCCATCTCGTCCTGGTCTGCGGTCACTACGAGGGTGTGGACGAGCGCGTCGTGGAGTCCGACGTGGATGAGGAGCTCTCCATCGGGGACTACGTGCTCACCGGCGGGGAGCTGGCGGCCATGGTCGTGATCGATGCCGTGACGCGGCTCGTCCCGGAGGTCATCGATGCGGAGTCCCTCACGAACGAATCGCACACCGATGGACTGCTCGAGGGACCGCAGTACACGCGTCCGCCGGAGTTCGAAGGTCGCAAGGTCCCATCCGTCCTGGTGTCGGGCGATCACGGCGCGATCGCGAAGTGGCGACGAGCCGAGTCGATCCGCCGCACCGCGGAGCGACGGCCGGATCTCCTCGAGCGTGCGAAGCTGACGCCGGCGGAGCGAGCGCGCATCCCGCGCGTGCCGGCCCGCAAGGCGAGCGTCAACGACGCCGACCTCGTCGAGGCGTATCGCTCGGGTGTTGGGTCGTATCGCATCGCCGCGCGATTCGGGATCTCACCGGCGACCGTGCGCGTGCGCCTTCGCGCGGCCGGCGTCCGTCTTCGCGCGGCACGCAGCGTGGAGCGCGGCCCGACCGTGACGGAGGTCACGCGCCTGCGCGCGACCGGCCTCACCGTGCGACAGCTCGCGCTTCACTTCGGGGTGTCGCACGTGACGATCCTCGACCGACTGAAGAAGGCCAAACGCTAGTTTTCTGTTAGAGTTGGGCGACTCCGTGACAGTAATCACCATGCCGATGAACGACGTCTTGAAGACGCTTGCCTCCGAGCAGCAAAAGGCCGAGGTCCCCGAGGTCCGGCCTGGTGACACTGTGGCCGTCAGCGTCCGCGTCGTCGAGGGGAACCGCGAACGGCTTCAGAAGTTCGAGGGCACGGTCCTGCGGGTTCGTAACGGCGGGCTCGATCATCAGATCACCGTCCGCCGGATCGCGAGCGGCGTCGGCGTCGAGCGCACTTTCCTCGTCCACTCGCCGCGGGTCGAGAAGATCGAGCTGCTGCGTCACGGACACGCGCGCCGCGCGGCCCTGTACTTCCTGCGCGAGCGGGTCGGCAAGGCCGCGACCATCCGCGAGAAGCGCCGCTAAGCACTCCCCGCGGTTAGCCTAGGAGCGTGCCGACGCTCCGCTTCGAGAAAGAGCTCTGGGCGAAAGGTCTTCTGCGCGTCGTCGGCGTCGACGAGGTCGGGATGGCCGCACTCGCCGGACCGGTCGTCGCCGCGGCGTGTCTCGTCACACCCGACACGAAGCTCATCCGCCGGGTGCGGGATTCGAAGCTGCTCACGCGCGCGCAACGTGAGGAGCTGTATGAGCTCATCCGAACACGTGTCGCGCGCGTCGGCGTCGGCGCGGCCTCCGTGGCGGAGATCCATCGCCTCAACATCTATCACGCGAGCCACGTCGCGATGACGCGCGCGCTGCGGCAGATCGGCGAGTACGACTGGGTGCTCGTCGACGGCCGGCGCATCCTGGATCCCGCCTTCGCGCCAGGCCGGCACAGCGAGATCGTGCGGGGCGATACGAAGAGCTTCGCGATCGCGGCCGCATCGATCATCGCGAAGGTGACGCGCGATCGGCTCATGACCAGCCTCGCGCGCAAATATCCGGGATACGGCTGGGAGCACAACAGCGGCTATCCGACGATCGACCACCGCGCAGCGCTCCGCGCGCGTGGCCTGACGCCCCTGCATCGGCACGACTTCGGGACGGTGAAGCTGCTCCGCGCCGTGGAGAACCAGCTCGAGCTCGCCATGGCCGACGCGTGAGCGTGCAGACCGCGCGCATCCGACGCTTCGCGCCGGCTGACTACCCCGCGTTCGTAGCGGCAGCCGATCGCACGTTCCCGGATTACCCGTGGTCGGTCGAGGAGATGCGCCACCAGGATGAGGCGTTCGACACATCGCGCTTCTTCAAGATCCGCCTCGTGGCGGAAGAGGACGGCGCGATCGTCGGAGCGGCCGAGGCCGGCCACCGGCCGTCGCGCTTCGATCCGGACAGCTACCGCTTCGACCTGTGGGTCGTACCCGAACGCCGTCGGCGCGGACACGGCTCGTCTCTGCACGACGCCGTCATCGCCGCGCTTCGCGCGCGCGACGGCCGCGTCGCGCGTGGCGCGACGAAGGAGTCGCTCCACGACGGCACGACGTTCCTCGGGAAGCGGGGCTGGAGAGAGCTGAAGCGGGACTGGGAGTCGCGGCTGAGCGTGGCCGGCTTCGACTTCGCGAAGTTTGCCGGTGCCGACGAGCGCGTCGCGAGCGAGGGCATCCGGATCAGCACCTACGCCGACGAGCTCGCGCGTGATCCCGAGACGCCGCGAAAGGCTTACGACCTGATCGAGGTCTGCCGGCGCGACGCCCCGGCGACCGACGCCGCGACACCGGTGACCTTCGAGGAGTGGCGCGCGGAGTGGGTGGACGCGCCGGGCTTCCTGCCCGACGCCTTCTTTGTCGCCATCAGTGCGGAGGGGAACTGGCTCGGGATGAGCAATCTGTTCGAGTCATCCGGGGACAAGTCGTTCGTCTGGCAGGGGCTCACCGGCGTCCGGCGCGCGGCACGCGGCAAGGGCATCGCGATGGCGCTGAAGCTGCGCACCGTGAAGCACGCGCAGGGGCTCCGCGTCGATCACATCAAGACCTGGAACGACCAGAGCAACCGCCCGATGCTCGCCATCAACGAAGCGATGGGTTTCGAGAAACAGCCCGCCTGGATCACGTTCGAGTACCCCCTCCGCCCCTAGGGCGCCCTTGACCAAGGGTTGACCAAGGGCTCGGGCGTGCGGCACGGCGTGTGCATTTGTGCGGGCATGAAGGTCCGCGCGGTGCGGCTCGGTCGCTACAGGCTTCGTGTCACGACCTGGGGCAGCGGCGGTGCGCCACACGCGATGGTGCTCCCGGGCCTCTCTGCGGACGCCCGCGCCCTCGCGCCGCAGATCCGCATGCTCCGACGTCAGGTGGCGACGGTGCACGTCATCGATCTACCCGGCATGGCCCTTCCACCCTCGCTGATGCCGGCCGACGCGAGCTTTCCTCAGCTCGCCGATCACGTCGCGCATGTGGCCGACGAGATCGGCATCAAGAGCGCCGTCGTCGTCGGCCACTCGCTCGGTGGGGGTGTGGCGTTACACCTCGCGCTCCGACGACCCGAGCTCGTGAACGGCCTGGTGCTGATCGCACCTGCCGCGCTCGGTCGCTCGCTCCACTGGATCTACAAGCTGTACTGCCTTCCGCTCATCGGCCGCGCGCTCCTCTATCCGCGCAGCTCCGGCCAGCGCGGATTCGTTCGGCGGTTCCTCGTCGGCAGCCTTCGCCGTGAAGACCACACGTTCGTCGAGATGCTGATCCGCCACGGGAACAAGGCGCGTGAGCGTGCGCTCTCGTCGCGCGCGATCGTCTGGGCGAATCAGCCCTCGCTGTGGCGCAGAGTGCTCATGCTCCTCACGCCCGGCGGCGAGCAGAGCGCGTTCGCGGTCGGCGATCGTCTGAAAGAGTTGAGCGATGTTCCGACGCTCGTGCTTTGGGGCAACGAGGATCGCGTGATCTGCGCGGGTGACGCGGTGCGTTGCCGCGACTTCCATCAGCGCGCCGAGATCCATGTGGCGCGTGGCGTCGGTCACATGCTGCCGCTCGAGGCTCCGGCCTGGACGAACTCCTACATCGCGCGGTTCGTGTCGTCGCTTCGGCCTGCTCTCCGCGAGGCCGCCTAGCAAGTCCTACCGGTATAGCCCAGGTGGGTCGGTTTCGGCGGATTCCACGTGGGCCATTCTTAGTAACGGCAACTTGTCTTTGTCGTTCCCCCTCGTGGTGCGATACGCGGTGGGGGCGCTCGTCATCGTGCTCGCGACGCTCGCCGCGCCGCGGCCCGCGGCAGCCGTCGACAACACCGGTTTCCACAGCGCGTGGGTCGGCCAGGATTCGTGGCCGACGCTCGCGCCGGGGATGACCGTCAGCTACTCGCTCCGCTTCCGCAACACCGGCACCACGACGTGGCAGCGCGGAGTCGCGGGCAAGCAGGTGAATCTTGGCGTCGTCGGCGACTCGGTCGCGTTCAGCGAGATGGCCGTCGGTTGGATGAGCGCGAACCGCACCGCGACGACGGTCGAGGCCAGCGTCGCTCCGGGCGCGATCGGCACGTTCACGTTCACGATCAAGTCGCCGGCGCGGCTCGGCGTCTACCAGCTCCCGCTGCGACCGGTCGCCGACGGCGTGACCTGGCTCGAGCACCAGGGTGTGTTCGTGCTCGTCACGAGCGACGCCGGCTATCACAGTCGCTGGATCGATCAGACGAACGTGCCCGACCTCGCGCCGGGCGTGACCAGCGAGCCGATCACGCTGACGTTCCGCAACACCGGCGGCAGACCGTGGGTCAAGGGTGTTCTCGGCCAAGAGGCGCGCATCGGCATCAAGAACGACGAGCTGACCTGGGCTTCGCTCGGCGTCAACTGGCTCAGCGGATCGCGGCCCGCGGCGCAGACCGAGCCGACCGTGGCGCCGGGCGCGAACGGGACGTTCACCTTCAAGGTCAAGGCGCCGACCACACCGAGCACCTACGTCCTCGCCCTACGGCCGGTCATCGACGGCACGGTGTGGATGGACGACGAGGGCGTCTTCGTCGCCGTCACCGTGAGCGGCGGAGCGGTGCCGCGGCTCACCGTGACGACGTTGCAGTCGGGCCTGCGCATCCCCTGGGACGTCGCGCCGCTGCCGGACGGCCGCATGCTCGTGAGCGAACGTGTCGGCAACCTCCTCGTGTACCAGACCACGGCGCCGGGTGCGGTGCAGCTCGCGAACAACCCGGTCGTGGGAACGCGCGAGAACGGCGAGGGCGGCCTCATGAGCATCGCCGTCGATCCGGACTTCGCGGCGAACTCCTTCATCTACGTCTGCGCCTCGCGTGACGACGAAGGCCAGTACCGCAATCAAGTGCTCCGGTACAAGCTCGTCGGCAACCTCATCGCGTTCGATGGGTTCGTCATCCGGCGGGGCATGGTCGCGGCCGGGAACCACGACGGCTGCCGCCTCCGTTTCGGTCCAGACCGAAAGCTCTGGGTGACCATGGGCGACGCCGGCGATCTGCGCAACGCGCAAGATCCGAACGCGCTCAATGGCAAGGTGCTGCGAGTCAACAGCGATGGCACGATCCCCGCCGACAATCCGATCATCCCAGGGTCCATCGGCCGGAGCGCGATCTACACCTTGGGCAATCGCAATCCGCAGGGGCTCGCGTTCGAGCCGGCGACGGGCACGCCCTACGAGGTCGAGCATGGCGACGACACGCATGACGAGATCAACATCCTCGTCGCCGGCGGGAACTACGGTTATCCGCTCTTCCGCGGGCCGGTCGGGCGACCCGGCTACATCGACCCGGCGTGGTCATCCGGCAGCGTCACGCTCGCGACGTCGGGTGGAGATTTCGTCATCGGTCCGCAGTGGGGCGCGTGGAGCGGGTCGCTCTTCGTCGCGACGCTGAAGGAGACCGACCTCCGTCGCTTCGAGCTGTTCGCGGGCACGGCCCGTCAGACGAACATCCTCTTCGACAACGCCTACGGTCGCCTCCGCAGCGTCGTGTTCGGTGCCGACGGCGCGCTCTACCTCACGACGAGCAACGGCGCCGCCGACCGGATCCTCCGCATCACCGCGACGCAGCCCTGACGCAAGGCGCGGCCGATGCCGTTGGCATGGAGCCGCGGCGCGTCCTGGGGCTCGCGGGCGAGCATCTGGCGGAGCGCGAGCTCGCAAGGCGTGGCCTGCGAGTCGTGGCCCGCAACGTCCGCACGCGATACGGCGAGATCGACCTCATCTGCCGGGACGCGCGCGGCTATGCGTTCGTCGAGGTGAAGACGCGGCGGGCGGGGTCGTTCGTGGCGGCGGCGGAGGCCGTCGATGCGCGGAAGGCCGCTCGCCTCGCGGCGCTCGCGCAGGCCTGGCTCGCGCACCGCGGCGAGCGCAGTGCGGTCTGGCGCATCGTCATCGCGGCGCTCACCGTGGGCGAAGACGGCACAGCGGTGGAGCTCGTCGACCTCGATCGGTCCTAGCGCACGAGCTCCACGGAGAGACCGTCGATGATCACCGTCACGTTGTTCATGTTGCGCGCGACGCGCAGCTTGGCGCCGTGCGGCATCGTGATCTCCTCCCAGCCGCTGCCGCCGACCCGGACGAGGTCGTCCCAGACCGCGATGACGGGGTCGCGGTCGCGGCACACGTCGCCGGCGGAGTTGCAGATGCGTGTGTTGAAGACCATCTCTCGCCGTGGCAACGCCGGGTCGTAGCCGACGAGGACGTGGTTCGTCGTCAGGCGCGCGTCATCCGACAGGTAGTACTCGACGACGAGGGCGTCGTACGCCGCGAAGATCGTCGCGCCGGCGAGGTCCGGCTGGTTGAGGCGCTGGATGCGTTCGCCGACGCCCAGGTCGTGGCGCGCGAGGTCGCGCGCTGAGAACGGGGTGTCGCTCACGAGGAACACAGCGGCGTTGGCGAGCGCGACGGTCGCCACGATCCAGGGCAGCGAGCGCGGCATCCGCGAGCCGCGCGCGAGCGCGATCGCGCCGCGCGCCGCGATGACGCAGAGTCCTGGGAGCATGCTGAAGATGTAGCCGTACTCGCCGACGTGGATCGGTACGTAGATCGCGAGCGGCGTCAGCGTCCACAGCAGCACGAAGGCCACGCGCCGCCGATCGCTCAGCTCGATCCGGCGCGCGCCGGCTGACAGCGGAACGGCGGCGAGGAGCGGCGCCAGGAAGTAGAGACCGCGGCCGAGGAAGCGTGCGAGCTCGTAGGTGTTCGCGTAGAGCGCGCGCAGGCCGAGATCGCCGAACACGCTGTAGCGGTCGTCGACGAACTTCCCCTGCACGCGGAGCGCCTCGAGCATCGCGCTCACTCCGCCGTCGAGCGCGGCGGACGCGAAGAACCATCCCAGCACGAGCAGCGCCCCGAGGGCAGCGCTCGCAAACGTCCAGAGCAGCGGGGTGGCGAGCGCTGCCATGAGCCAGAGCGGCGCGAGGAAGACAGCGAGGTCGAAACGGAAACCGATCGCGATCCCGTAGGCCGCGGTCGCGATGGCAAGGCGCGGTCCGCGACGGGACTCCGCGCGGAGCGCGAGCCAGAAGAGCAGCGCGCAGGCGATCGAAAGAGCCGCCAGGAGCGTGTACGGATACGCGACGCCGCCGTAGGCCCAGAACGTCACTGCGGTCAACATGAACGCGCCGCTCGCGCGCGCGGTCCGCTCGTCGTAGAGCCGGGCCGCGAAGAGGTACAGGAGCGCGATGGCCGCGGCGGCGGCGACGAGGCTCACGACCGTCATCGCGCGGTTCGGATCGCCGACGATCGCCCAGACCCCGCGGATGAGCAGGACGTAATAGAGGTACCCCGGTGCCTGCGGCCGCTGGTCGAGCGGATCGAAACGCTCGATGGCGCGCGCGTAGAGCACGGAGTCGTGCGCCCAGAGGAACTCGGTCTGGAACGGAATGCGCGTCAGCACGCCCAGCGCGAAGAAAACCGCCGCCACGCGCCACGACACTGGGGCCGTAGTGTGGCGGCTCGTGGCGGACCGGTACCGCGGTACCGATCGACGGTGCCGTGCCGCGAGCCGCGCGCGACGCGGACGCTGCGCCGATTGGTCACCGCCGTCGCGCCCCATCAGGCGGCGCGCTCCGTCGCGCGCGTCGCGGCGTGCGCGCTGTGGGGCCTGGAGACCGCGATGGTCACGGTCGAGGCCGACGTCGCGAACGGCCTGCCCTCCTTCACGGTCGTCGGGATGCCCGACGCCGCGGTCTCCGAGGCGCGCGAGCGCGTGCGCGCCGCGATCCGCAACTCGGGGTTCGAGTTCCCGCTGCGCCGTGTCGTGGTGAACCTCGCGCCGGCCGAGCGGCGCAAGGAGGGGACCGGCTTCGATCTCGCGATCGCGCTCGGTGTGCTGCGGGCGACCGGTCAGCTCACGCGGGACGCCGAGGCGCTCTGCCTCGCCGAGCTCGCTTTGGATGGGACGCTCCGGCCGGTGCGCGGCGTCATGGCCCGCGTGCGACGCGCGATGACTGCTGGCGTCGTTTGCGCGTTCGTCGCGCGGGAGAACGCGGCCGAGGCCGCGGCACTCGGTGCGGACGCGTTCGGCTTCGCGTCGCTGCGCGAGGTGGTCGAACACGTCGAAGGACGGGCGCGACAAGCGCCGTCGGCCGCGCCGCCGCCGGCGCCGCGGCCGCAGCATCCCGTCGATCTCGCGGATGTCGCGGGTCACGAGACGCCCAAGCGCGCGCTCGAGATCGCCGCCGCCGGCGGGCACAGCCTCCTGCTCATCGGACCGCCGGGAACTGGGAAGACGCTCCTTGCTCGCGCGATCGCGTCGCTCCTGCCTGCGCTCGATCCCGATGAAGCTATCGTCGCGAGCGCGGTCCACAGCGTCGCCGGCCTCATCGATCCCGAGCGCCCGCTGCTCGGAGCGCGTCCATTCCGCGCGCCGCACCACACCGCGTCGCATCTCGCGCTCGTCGGCGGCGGCTCGCCGCCGCGGCCGGGAGAGGTCAGCCTCGCCCACGGCGGCGCCCTGTTCCTCGACGAGCTCGCCGAGTTCTCGCCCGCGGTCCTCGAAACGCTGCGCGAGCCGCTCGAGGAGGGCGCGGTCACGATCTCGCGCGCGGGTACGGCCGCGACGTACCCCGCGCGCTTCACGCTCGTCGCCGCGATGAATCCTTGCCCGTGCGGTCACGCCGGCGATCCGGCCGAGCAGTGCACCTGCCTGCCCGACGCGGTCGACCGCTATCACGCGCGCCTCTCGGGGCCGCTCCTGGATCGCATCGACCTGCGCGTGCACGTCCCGCGCATCGCGTACGAGGAGCTGCGCGAAGACGGCCGCGAGCCGTCACGCGTGGTCCGCGAGCGGGTCGTCGCGGCGCGCGAGCGCATGCGCGCGCGATTCGTCGGAGCGGGACGGCGGTGCAACGCGGAGCTCAGCGTCGCGGAGGTGCGGCGCCACTGCCGTCTCGCAAGCGACGCGGAGACGCTCGCGGCGGAGGCCGTGCGTGGTCGTCGCCTCTCCGCGCGCGGATTCCACCGCGTGCTCCGCGTCGCGCGGACGGTCGCCGACCTCGGCGGCGCGGACGATATCCGGACCGCGGATCTCGCCTTCGCGCTTCTCCTTCGCGCGCAAGCGTGATCGCGGTCGCGCCGCGCGACGCTCGTTATCCGAAGCGGCTGCGGGACCTCGAGCGCCCACCAGATCCGCTGTGGATCGACGGCGATGCAGCGGTCCTCGCGGCGCGATCCGTCGCGATCGTCGGGACGCGACGCATGACGGCGTACGGCGAGCGCGTCGCGCGCGAGCTCGCGGGAGCCTGCGCCGGCGCGGGCCTTGTCGTCGTGTCAGGTCTCGCGCAGGGGATCGACAGCGCGGCGCATCGCGGCGCGCTGGACGCCGGCGGTCGCACCGTCGCGGTCCTTGGCGAGGGCATCACGTTGTTCCTCGCGACGGTGCGCGGCCGGCGACGACCGCTCGTGCCGCGGATCCGCGCGAGCGGCGCGCTCGTGTCGCAGTACGCGCCGAGCTTCGCCGCGCAGCCCTGGATGTTCGCGAAACGCAACGCGACGATCGCCGCGCTCGCCGCGGCCGTCGTGGTGGTCGAGGCGGGTGAGCAATCGGGCGCGCTCATCACCGCCGACGAGGCGCGTCGCCTACGGCGGCCGCTCTTCGCGGTCCCGGGGCCGCTCGGGTCGGTCGCGTCCGTCGGGACGAACGCGCTCATCGCATCCGGGGCCGCGCGAGCTTTGCTCGGCGCGCAAACGATGCTGGCGGTGCTCGGCGTCGACGGTCCGGAACCGGTGGCGCCGTCCGCCGACCCGATCCTCGAAGCGCTCTCCGCCGGCGCGCTGGACGCCGACGCGCTCCGACGACGAGTCCGTGTTGCGGAGGGCGAGCTCGCTGAACGGCTGCTCCGGCTGACGCTCGCGGGTCTGGTCACGAAGACACCGGATGGACGCTGGCGCGGCCGGTAGGGTCGCGGCGAATGGTCCGGTGGAGCTGCGCGCGTCGACACGACGACGCTGGCACCGTGCCCTCCGACACATAAGGCTCCACACGAGGCGCCTACAACGGCGCCTACGAGAGCCCGAAAGCTCGGTGACGCTGGACGCACGCGCGGTGCGGCGCTCCGACTTCGGGGGAGGGAAATGTGTTCGAGCAATTACGCGCACGCACGATTCTTGCGCCCATGGTCATCGCGCTTCTCGCTGTGCTCGTTGGCACGACTTCGGTCGGATCCGCCGCCGCGGCGCTACCCCCGGTACCGAGCCGCCTCGCCGCGTCTTTCGCTGCGGTCTCGGTCAGCTCCTCGCCGACCGAGCTTCGCATCCAGTGGAGTTCGAACATGATCGGGGGAAACGCGAACGATCGTACGAAGTACTCGAGCGTCGATCCGGCACTCTTAGGTTCTCTCGCGGGGATGACGCCGGTTCTCGGCCCAGGAGGTCCTGGCCTCAGCGCTGATGGCCTGGTCGTCACCTTTCGGTACGGCCGGCCTCTGGTCCCGGGAACGTACACGCTCCGGATCGCGGATATCCAGGACGGCGGCCTTAACGATCTCACGCCAAACCCGACGATCACCACGGTCACCCTCGCCGCACCAGGAAAGCTGCTGGCGCTCATCGCGGAACCGAACAATCCGTTCCCGCCTGCATCAGGAGCTCGTCCCATCGCTGACGGTTGGGACTTGGTGATCACCGGCGCCGACGCGCGCTTCGCGAGCGCGCCGGCTGGCGGAGAGTTCTGGCTCGACACCGGTGTACGTATCGGTCTCTTGGGTGGCGGTGATTGGTCCGTCGAGCTCTCTGCCCCTCGCGGCCAAGCTCTAACTCCCGGCGTGTATACAGGCGCTTACCGATCGGCATTCCGCCCCGCCGGCGTGCCCGGGATCGACGTCTCCGGGTTTGGATCCGGCTGTAACACGGCAAGCGGAAGCTTCGAGATCCGCGATATCGCGTTCGTGGACGACCCGCTCTTCGGGCGCAAGCCCGTGCGGCTGGACGCCTCGTTCGAGTTCTTGTGCGACGCCTTCACCAGTCGACTTCTCGGTCTCGTCCGGTATTCGCAAGACACCACACCACCGCTCATCAGCGCGACCATTGCACCGGCTCCGAACGGGAACGGCTGGAACAACGGTCCGGTGACGGTATCGTGGAACGTGAGCGATCCAGAATCCGGCATCCGTTTCGGCTGCAATCAGACGCACATCTCGAGCGAGACGTCCTTCTACTTCGTGCCCTGCAGCGCTACGAACGGTGACGGGCTTCGCAGCGACGCGTTCGTAGTCGTAAAGATCGATCTCACTCTGCCGACGATCGCGGCGACCCGTACGCCCGCAGCGAACTCGTTCGGTTGGAATCGAACTCCCGTCGTCGTCGCGTTCACGTGCACCGACCCAATCTCGATCTGGGGCTTCGCCTCAGGACTCGCGAGCTGCAGTTCCGGCGCCACGTTCGGTGAAGGCGCTGGGCAGTCAATTACGGGCCAAACGGTCGATCGCGCCGGCAACGCAACGTCCCTAGCCGTGGGCGGCATCAATATCGATCTGACGGCGCCAACCATCGACGCGAGCGCGACGACCGTCGGCGGCGCATACGCTGCGGGCCGCTGGACCAACCAGGCAGTGACCGTCCACTACACCTGCGCCGACGCGGGCTCGGGTATCGTCAACTGCGGCGGCGACCAAACCGTCGATGCGGAAGGGACGACCCCTAACGCTGACGGCACGGCGACCGATCGCGCGGGAAACACCGCGAGCGCGAGCTTCGGTCCGATCGAAATCGATACAACGCCCCCTGCGATCAGCGTCAGCGGCAATGCAGGTGCGTATGCCGTGGATCAAACGATCCTCATCACCTGTGTGGCGAGCGACGCGCTCTCCGGCATCGCCACGACGAGCTGCCCCAGTGTCGCTTCGGGACCGGCGACCAAATACGTCGGCACGACGGCGACGACCACCACGACGCTCACCGCGGCGGCCACCGACAACGCGGGCAACACCGCGACCGCGAGCACGACGTTCACCGTGACGGTTACAGCGGACGGGATCTGCCGCCTGAGCGCCTCGCTCGCGACGGCCGACGACATCTGCACCCAGGCCACGTCCATCGCGACCGCGCCGAATGCCGCCGCCAAGGCCGGCAAGCAGCAGGCCTTCGATAACTTCCTCGCTGCGCAGAGTGGGAAGTCGATACCCGCCGATCTGGCGACCGTACTCAGCCACCTCGCACGCCTGCTCTAGCCCGACTGCCGCCACCACTCGCGTGAAAGCCCCGGCTGCATTGCCGGGGCTTTCGCGTTCCAACTGTGTCCGCGGCGAGTCTCCCCAACGCTCGCGGGTCCCGTCACGAAGACACCGAATGGACGCTGGCGCGGCCGGTAGTGATACCTCGCCGCGACACGCGACGAGGCGGCTCGTTGGAGTCTCTTCCAGGGGGTGCGGGATGGGCGTGATCCCATTGCTGTCCGGGCGTGCCTCGGCGACGAGCGACGGCTGTCGTCTCTGCGCCGAGATGAGCGCGCCTGACGCGGGCCTCGCATCAATACGGCCCCAGCTGCGCCATACCGCGCCGCTCGCGCTCGCGGCCGCCGCGGGTGTCCTGCTCGCCGCGATCGACCGCGGCCCGATGGGCTGGCTGGGTCTCGGCCTGGCCGCCGGCATCGCGGCGTGCGCGATCTACGTGTGGTCCGCGCGTCGAAGCCTGCTGCGCAGCGCTCATGCGGCACACGCCCGGGAGCTCCAGGAGCTGGTCGAGGATGCCGACAGCCGCGTCGAGCTCGTCGTCAAACAGTTCGAATGGGCCGTCGGTGACGTGGCGACGCTCAGGCGCCGGCTGGAACGGGCCGAGGCCACGGTGCGAACGCTCACCGAGCGCGGTCGGGAGCGCGAACACCAGAGCGAACAGCTGGTGCGCCAGATCTCGCGGCTGCGCGAACGTCTCGCGGAGATCGCGATGGCCGCGTCGCTGACCCAGGCCGGCAAAGAGTCTCCCCCACGACCGCTGTTCGAAGCGATCTACTTCATGTGGGGATTGCATCTCGATGGTCCGAGAGCGCGGCTCGAGCTGCAGACCGCCGCGAACGGCGAAAGTCCCACGCGGGTGCGCGTCATGGACCGTGATGGTCAGATCGTCGCCGTCAGCGGCATGGCGGTGGTGTCGCTCGACGGAAACATCGAGTTCCAGGTGGAGCCGCCGCTCGACCTCATCGCCGACCTCGACGAGGGGCGCGAGATCAACTACGCGATCGAGGCCCTCGCCGACGACGAATGGAAGCCCGTGCGGCTCAAGGACACCGGGCGACGGACCCGAAGCGTCGTGGACGTCGAGGGCCGGCTCTCACGCGTGCCGGCTGCGCCCGACGTGTCGCGGCTGAGCGAGGCCGCTCACTCGCGACGTTCCACGCTGAACTAGCCGCTTAGTACGACGCGGCGAGCAGCCTGGTCGGGTCCGCCTGCAGCGGGATGATGTTCGCGATGCGCAGGCCTGCCGTGTCGAGCACCGCGATCGCGCGCTGCTGTCCGGCGAGCGCGACGTAGAGCTCGTCGGCGTTCGGCGAGATCGCGATATCCGCGACCGAGCCCAGGAAGGATGCGCGGGCGCGCACGGACTCGTTGCCTAGGTCGATCGCCAGCACGCCGTTCGCCGTACCGACGAACAGCGTCTCCTCGCGGGGCGACACCGCGATCGCGGTGGCCTCAGCGTCGATCGCGATGCGCTGCACGACCGCGTACTGCTCCGTGTCGACGACATCGATCACGTTCTTCCCGCGGACCGCGGTGTAGATGCGCGTGCCCGAGCCGTTCATCGACATCGCGCCGGCGGGGCCATCGAGCGGCACGGTGTAGGGCGTGCGCCCGCCAAGGTTGAGATAGAGGAGTTCGACGCCGCGCGGTGTGGCGACGAAGATGTGGTTGTGCTTGTAGCTCGGCGCGAGCTCCTGCGGCGTGCTCGAGTACGCGAAGAACTCCTGCTGTCCCGTCGTGAGGTCGATCTGCTGCGCACCGCGCGGCCCGACGATGAGGGCCGATACGCCGTCGCGGTTCGCGCCGACGATGCCGCCGTCGATCGCGACCGTGCGGGTGCTCGGCTCGCCGCCGGTGAGGTCCCATGCGGTGAGCGTCTTGCCGTCGAGGGCGAGGAGGGTGTGCCCGTCGGTCTGGATCGCCACGGACGACGCGCGCACGGTCGAGGCCGCGAGCACGCCGTCCTGCGGGCGGCCGATCGCGACCGCTCCGCCTGACACGACGACCAGGCGCACCGAGCGCGGCGCTCGCGCGAGCGGCGGCTGGTAGTGGTCGATCGTCGAACCGGTCTTCTTCTTCCAACCGTCGCGCTCGACGAACGGATACGCGTCCACCGCGCCGCCCGGACCGAGGATGGCGTACGGCGTATCACCGATGCGGTCCTTGTCGGCATCCGTTCCTTTGTAGTCGGCCCACCAGTTGCCTTCCTTCTTGTCGGCGTCGTACCAGTGGTTGGCATCGGGGTTGTTGTCGCTCACCTGAGGTGAGTTGCCGGCGACGTTGTTGTGGAAGATGGTGTTGTTCTTCGCGTCGCTGAACCAGATACCCCAGTTCACGTTGTTCTCGATGGTGTTCTCGACGATGCGGTTGCCGGTGCTCCGATACAGGTAGATCCCGAACCCGCCGGGGCTGTTGTAGGTCTGCCGGATGAGGTTGTTGCCCTCGATGAGGTTGTCGTTCGAGTCCTGAAGGTGCAGGCCGTAGACGTTGCCGACGACCGTCGAGCGGCGGATCGCGTTCTGGCTCGAGGCGTGGATGTAGAACCCGAACCGGTTGCGCTCGCTCGTCACGTCCTCGATCCGCGACCTCACCATGTCGACGAAATAGATGCCGGTCGAGAACTGGCTGATCGTCCCGTTGCGGATGGTCACGCCGGTGTGCCCGCCGGTCCGCACTCCGACCGAGTCGAGCTGCGGCTGTGGCCAGGTCTGCGGGCCCATCCCCGGTCCGGTCAGCGTGCGCCCGCCGAGGTCGAGCGTGACGTTGTCGGCGTTGATGACGAACGCGTCGGTGGTGCAAGTCAGGTCGTTGGCGAGCACGAAGTCCGTCGTGATGCGCTGGCCGCACTGCGCGCTCTGCGGCGTGGCGCTGATCGCGGGGGTGGGCGTGGGCGATCCGGTCGCCGTGGCGGTGACGGGGGCGGAAGTGGACGCCGCCGGCGAGGCCTCGGTGCCGGGACGGGCGGCCTGGCAGGCGACGGCGACGATGACGAGCAGCGCGACACCAGCGGCCCGTACGCGCATTTCGGAAGCCTATACAACGACGCCCGGCGCGGGTTCCCGCGACACTGCGGACGTGCGGGAGGAGGCGCAGCGCATCGATGGCCGGCTCGAGGGCACGCTGCGCGTCCCCGACGGCGAGCCGCGCGCGATCGTCGTCATCGCGCACCCGCTGCCGACGCACGGTGGCGAGATGCGCAATCCCCTCGTCGCCGGGATCGCGCGCGCGTGCGCGGAGCGCGGTTGGTATGCGCTGCGGTTCAACTTCCGGAGCGTCGGCGCGAGCGCCGGGACGTGGACCGGTGGGCGCGATGAGCCGGACGACGTCGCTGCCGCGGTCGCGCATGCGCGCGGCATCGCGCCGACGCTGCGGCTGGGTCTCGTGGGCTACAGCTTCGGCGCGCTCATGGCGCTGCGGTGGATCACCCGCGGTGGGCGTGCCGACGCGCTGGTGCTCGTCGGCCTGCCGCTGCGCTCGGTCGCCGGTGGCGAGAACGATCTGCCGCCGGTCGCCGACGGGACGCTCATCGTCGCCGCAGAGCGCGATCAGTTCGGCACCGCCGCGGAGCTGCGCGCGCGCTTCCCACGTGCCGACGTCGCGGAGATACGCGGCGCGGATCACTTCTTCGTCGGATATCGCGATGAGCTGCAACGACTCGTGACCGAAGACCTGGCGCGCACGTTAGGATGACGGTCCCATGACCGCGGAAGTGAGCGTTCCGAAGACCGCGCCTGCGGCCAAGCAGACGCGAAAGCGCATCCTGACGGGCGATCGTCCGACGGGCCGCCTGCACGTGGGCAACTACGTCGGCACGCTGGCGAACCGGGTCAGACTGCAGGACGAGTACGAGACGTTCCTCTTGGTGGCCGACCACCACATGCTCACCACGAAGCTTGATGGTCTCAGCGAGATCGAGCAGAACATCCGGGAGGACGTTCTCGACAACCTCGCGGTGGGCGTCGATCCCGAGAAGGTCACGTACATCCTTCAGTCCCTCGTTCCCCAGATCCCCGAGCTCCACCTGTATTTCTCGATGCTCGTCTCGGTCCCGCGCGTTCAGCGCATCCCGACGCTCAAGGACCAGCTGCGCGATCACGGTCTCGCGCAGCCGACCTACGGCCTTCTCGGCTATCCGGTCCTTCAGGCCGCGGACATCCTCGTCGTGAAGGGCGATCTCGTGCCCGTCGGGCGCGACCAGGAGTCGCACATCGAGCTGACGCGCGAGATCGCTCGCCGCTTCAACGAGCTCTTCGCGCCGGTCTTCCCGGTGCCTGAATCACTGATCCCCGACATGGGGCTGCTCCCCGGCATCGATGGACGGGAGAAGATGGGCAAGAGCCTCGATAACGCGATCTACCTGAGCGACGACACGAAGACGGTGGAAAAGAAGATCCGGTCGATGTACACCGACCCGAACCGCGTCCGCGCCGACACGCCAGGCCGCGTCGAGGGAAATCCGGTCTTCGTCTATCACGACACGTTCAACCCGGACACGGCGGAGGTCGACGACCTGAAGTCGCGCTACCGCGAGGGAAAGGTCGGAGATGCCGAAGTGAAGGCGAGGCTCTTTGCCGCGATGGAGAAGTTCCTCACTCCGATCCGCGAGCGGCGCGCCGAGCTCGCCGCGAAGCCGAGGCTCGTGGACGAGATCCTCGCGGCCGGCAGCGAGCGCGCGCGGCGCGAGGCAGCCGCGACCCTCCACGAGGTCCGTCACGCGATGCGGCTCGATTACTTCGGGCGCTAGGCGCCGTGCCCCGCCTCTATGCGCTGATCCTCTCGGGCGGCGCGGGCACGCGGCTCTGGCCCCTCTCGCGGCGGGACAAGCCCAAGCAGTTCCTTCCGCTCACCAGCGAGCGCACGCTGTTGCAGGACACGGTCGATCGCGTGGCCGAGATCATCCCGCTCGAGCGGATCTTCGCCGTGGCGCCGCCCGAACACCGCATCCTCATCCACGAACAGCTGCCCGAGCTGCGCACGGACCATGTGGTCATCGAGCCGTATCCGCGGGGCAACGCCGCGGCGATCGGTCTCGCGATGGCGGCGCTGCACGCGTTCGACCCGGAGGCCGTCGTCGCGATCCTGCCTTCGGACCACGTCATCGAGCGGCGTGGGAAGTTCCGCGAGGTGCTCATCGCGGCGACCGCCGCGGCAGAGACGGGTCGTCTGGTGACGCTTGGCATCGAGCCCGACAGCGCCGACCCCGGCTTCGGCTACATCGAGGCGGGGGAGCGCCTCGACTTGAAAGCGCCGCTTCCGGTGCACGCGGTGAAACGTTTTGTCGAGAAGCCGAAGCGCGACGCGGCGGAGAAGATGATCGCCGCGGGCGGGCACTACTGGAACGCCGGGATGTTCGTGTGGCGCGTCAGCGAGATCCTGCGTGCATTCGACGAGCACCTTCCCGGCACGGCGAAGGCCGTTCATTCTCTTGCCGACGCGGTCGGCACACCCCGCTATGAGGGGGTGCTCGCGGAGGTCTGGGAAGAGACAGACAAAACGACGATCGACTACGGCATCCTGGAGAAAGCGCAGAACGTGGCCGTCGTGCCCGCGGACATCGGCTGGCACGACGTCGGGAGCTGGGGCCGGCTCGCCGCCATCGTCCAGCGCGCCGATAACTGGTCGTCCGACGGTCACGTGGCGATCGGCTCCGGCGACAACTACGCCTGGGCGCCTGGGAAGCTGGTCGCCCTGGTCGGCGTCGAGGGGCTCATCGTCGTGGACACCCCGGACGCCCTGCTGGTGGCCTCGAAAGAGCATGCCGAGGAGGTAAAGGACGTCGTCGACCACCTCCGCCGGGAGGGCCAGGAAGAGCTGCTCTGAGGGGGTCCGGCGGGGTCGCGGGAACAGCGCCTCTAGCCGGTACATTTAAAGTGGTAGGAGCGGTAGGGCGCCCGTGAGGGCGCTTTTCGTTATGTGAAAGGCGGTCGTATTGGCGGACGCGGCAAAACAGGACCTGGTCATCGTGGAATCGCCCACAAAAGCCAGGACACTCGAACGGATGCTCGGTCCCGGCTACAAGGTCGAGGCCTCGTACGGCCATATCCGGGACCTGCCCAAGTCGAAGCTCGGGATCGACCTGGTGACCTTCGCCCCGGAGTACGTCGTTCCCGACGACTCCGAAAAGCACGCGCGCCTGCTCCGCAAGGAAGCGAAGACCGCCCCCCACATCTGGCTCGCCACCGACCTCGACCGCGAGGGCGAGGCGATCGCGTGGCACCTCGCGGATGTCATCGGCGGCGCGAAGAGCAAGCTGCGCCGGGTCACGTTCCACGAGATCACCCCGGCCGCGATCGCCGACTCCTTCAAGCACCCACGCGAGATCGACCAGGACCTGGTGAACGCGCAGCAGGCGCGCCGGGTCGTCGACCGCCTGGTGGGCTACACGATGTCGCCGCTCCTCTGGAAGAAGATCCGCTACGGACTTTCCGCAGGCCGCGTCCAGTCCGTCGCGCTGCGCCTCATCGTCGACCGCGAGCGCGAGATCCAGGCGTTCAAGGCCGAGGAGTACTGGAGCATCGACGCGCTCCTCGCGAACCACGCGGGGGAGTCGTTCACCGCCGAGGTGATCCAGCACAAGGGCCACAAGATCCACATCACCACCGGCGAGGCGGCCGACAAGCACCGCGCCGCGCTCGCCGACGCGAAGTACGTCGTGAAGAGCCTCGAGAAGCGCGAGAGCTCGCGCAATGCCGCTCCGCCGTTCACGACCTCGACGCTGCAGCAGGACGCGTCGCGGAAGCTCGGCTTCTCCGTCAAGCGCACGATGGTCCTCGCGCAGCAGCTGTACGAGGGCGTCTCCCTCGGCGACATGCCGATCGGCCTCATCACCTACATGCGGACCGACTCGCTGCATGTGGCCGAGAGCGCGCTCCATCAGGCCAAGAGCGTGATCACGAAGGAATTCGGCGCCCAGTACGCGCTCGAGAAGCCGCGCCACTACAAGACGCGCTCGAAGGGCGCGCAGGAAGCGCACGAGGCGATCCGTCCAACGGACCTGTCGCGCACGCCGGCGTATGCGAAGAAGTACCTCAAGCCGGATCAACTCAAGCTCTACACGCTCATCTGGCAGCGGACGCTCGCGTCGCAGATGGCACCGGCGCGTTTCGAGAACACGCGCCTCGACGTCGACGCCGGTCCGTACGTGCTGCGCGCGAACGGGCGCCGCGTCACGTTCGACGGCTTCATCCGCGTCTACGCCGAAGGCACCGACGAGCCGGAGAAGGAGATCGCTCCGCTGCCCGAGGTCGTCGCGGGCGAGGACCTGAAGCTCCTCGCGCTCGACGCGGCGCAGCACTTCACGCAGCCGCCGCCGCGGTTCACCGAGGCCTCGCTGGTGAAGACGCTCGAGGAGCACGGCATCGGTCGGCCGTCGACGTACGCGCCGACGATCTCGACCCTGACCGGTCGCAAGTACGTGCGCAAGGAAGGCCGCGCGCTCGTGCCCGAGGATGTCGGCTTCGTCGTGACCGACTTCCTGAAGGAGCACTTCCCGGACATCGTCGATCTTGGCTTCACCGCGCGCATGGAGCTCGACCTCGACCGCATCGCGGGGGGCGAGACGGAATGGGTCCCGGTCGTGCGCGACTTCTTCACGCCGTTCATCAAGCTCGTCGAGGAAAAGACGAAGTCCGTGAAGAAGTCGGACATCACCGAGGAGAAGACCGATCGCATCTGCCCCAAGTGCGGACGCCCGGTGATCATCAAGCTCGGTCGCTTCGGTCGTTTCTATTCATGCACCGGATTCAAGAGGACGAAGAAGGGCGAGCCGCAGCCGCCTGGCGCGTGCGACTACTCCGAGCCGCTCGAGGGGCAGCAGGAGCCGCAGCTCGAGATCATCGAAGGCGAGATATGCCCCGACTGCGGGAAGCCGCTCGCGCGGCGCCGCGGTCGCTTCGGCCCGTTCATCGGCTGCACCGGCTACCCGGACTGCAAGTACATCAAGAAGACGCAGGTGAAGACCGGCGTGACCTGCCCGCTGTGCGGTCAGGGCGAGCTGGTCCAGCGCCGCGGCCGCGGGCGTTCGCTCTTCTACGGTTGCGAGCGCTACCCGGAATGCACCTTCACGGCGCGTCAGCTGCCCGGCAAAGAAGCGCCGGGCAAGGACGCGGCGTGACGCCGGCGTGACGAGCCGCTCGAGAAGGCGCGTCGCCTGAGGGCGACGGAGGCGACCGCGAACGACCTCCAGCGCTGGGACGAGCTGGTCCTCGCGACCGGACAGCCGCACGTCCTGCAGTCCGCGGCCTGGGGTGAGCTGAGGGCCGCCACGGGTTGGCGCGTGCGGCGCTTCACGCTCGACGGCGGCGTGGCGCAGGTGCTCCTCAAGCCGCTGCCGCTCGGCCTCTCCGTCGCGTACGCCCCGCGCGGACCGCTCGTGGCGCCCGACCGTCTCGCCGACGCGATCGCCGCTGTGCGCGACGCCCTCCGGCACGAGCGCTGTGCAAGCCTGCTGTGCGATCCGGAGGTGCCGGTCGATCCGGCGGTGCGCGCCAGTCTCGCGCGCGTCGGCGTCCGCGCGTCGCCGGTGTTCGTGCAGCCGCGCCGCACGCTGCTCATGGACCTGTCAAAGGGTGACGAGGAGCTCTTCGCGGCGATGCGCAAGAAGACGCGGCAGTACATCCACAAGGCGGAGCGCGCGGGTGTCGTGACCGAAGAGACGCGCGATCTCGATCGGTTCATGCAGGTGCTCGGCGCGGTCGGGCAGCGTGACCGGTTCGCGATCCGCTCGCGTGAGTACTTCGAGAAGCTGCTCGCGGCGTTCGGCGACCGTGCCCTCCTGATGATCGCGCGCCTCGGAGACGACGCCGCGGGCGCGATGCTTTTGGTGCGGATGGGCGATCGTGCCTGGGAGCTGTACGGCGGTTGGAGCGGCGCGCACGGGGAGGCCCGTCCCTTCTATCTGCTGAAATGGCGCGCGATGCTGCGCATGCGCCAGCTCGGGGTGCGTCGCTACGACATGCACGGCCTCGCCGAGGGCGCGGCCGATCCGCTCGCCGGCGTCGAGAACTTCAAGCTCGGCTACGGCGGTGAGGTCGTCGAATGGATCGGCGCGCTCGAGACGCCGGTGCGGCCGCTGCTCTATCCGCTGTGGCAGCTCGCCGCGCGCAGGCGTCTCGCGCGCTCCGCCGCCTGATGGACGCGCCACGCGGTTGGGACGACGCCGCGGCCCGCTCGCCGTGGGGTCACGTGCTGCAGTCGTCGGTGTGGGCCGCGGTGCGCGAAGGTCAGGGCTGGCGCGCCGAGTACGTGCGGATCGGTGACGGGCTGCCTGTCGCGCTCGTGCTCTGGAAGGACGCGCTCGCCGGCCAGCGCATCGCGTACGTCCCGCGCGGTCCGATCGTCGCGCCCGGCGACAGCGCCGGTCTGGCCCGCGCGCTCACGCGTCTCGCGGATCTTGCGCGCGAGAGGCGCGCAGTGTTCCTGAAGGTCGATCCCGAGCTGGACTCCGCGTTCGCCGCCGAGCCGCTGCGGGCGGCGGGCTTCGTGCGCTCGCCGCAGGACATCCAGCCGGTGCTCGCCACGCTCGAGCTCGACCTCGCGCCGGACGATGACGCGCTGATGGCCGCGATGGACAAGGACACGCGCTGGAGCGTGAGGCAGGGTCCGAAACGCGGTGTGTCGGTGCGCGAGGTGAGCGACGATGCCGGACTTCGCGCCTTCTACGACCTCTACGCACTCACCGGGCGGCGCGCCGACTTCATCACGCGCACCCCCGAGTACTACCGGTCGGTCTGGCGCGCGCTCATCGATGCGCGGCTCGCGATCCTCCGTCTCGCCTATGTCGACGACGCTCCCGTGGCCGGCGCGATGATCTGGCGCTGTGGCGAACGCGCCGTCTATCAGACGGGGGCCACGAACGACGCGGCACGAAAGAGCCATGCCGCGTACGCGCTGCTGTGGGAGTGCATCATCGGAGCGAAGCGGGAGGGCGCGAAGCGCTTCGACCTCGGCGGGATACCGACCGACGTCGAGCGAAAGGACGATCCGATGTACGGGCCATATTCCTTCAAGCGCGGCTTCGGGGGCACGGTCCGGCGCTGGGTGGGAGCGCACGATGCCGTACCGCGGTCGCTCGCGTACCGCGCCTACCTGCTGGCGGAGCCGGCCTACACGACCGCGCTGCGCCTCGTCGGGCGCGTACGCCCCTAGAGGCGTTGAAGCTCGGACCGCTGCTCGAGAGCGCCAAGGTCCCGGTGCCGGCCGGCGCCGCGGAGCTCGACGTGCGCGCCATCGCGTACGACTCGCGCAAGGCCGCGCCCGGTTCGCTCTTCGTCGCGATCGAGGGATTCCATCGCGACGGACACGATTTCGTGGCCGACGCGGTGAAGCAGGGCGCCGTCGCCGTGGTCGCGCAGCGGAGGGTCCGCGCGCAGGTGCCGGTCGCGATCGTGGCGGACAGCCGCGCCGCTTTGGCCGATCTCGCGGCCGAAGTGTTCGAGCACCCGACGCGCAAGCTGAAGCTCGTCGCGGTCACCGGCACCGACGGCAAGACCACGACGGTGCATCTCGTGTCGGACGTCCTCGAGGCCGGTGGCGAGCGCACCGGATACGCGACGACGGTCGACTTCAAGGTCGCCGACCACGTGTGGGCGAACGACACGCGTCAGAGCACGCAGGAAGCGGTCGAGATCCAGGAGTTCTTCGCCGAGCTGCTGGTCGCCGGCGGAACGTGGGGCGTGCTCGAGGCGACCTCGCACGCGCTCGCGCTGCGCAAGCTGCGGGGCACCGAGGTCGACATCGCGGTCTTCACGAACCTCTCGCCCGAGCACCTGGATTTCCACGGCACGCTGCAGAGCTACCTCGAGGCGAAGGGCATCCTCTTCGAGATGCTCGGCCAGAGCGCGGACAAGGGCGTGCCGAAGACCGCCGTGCTCAACGCCGACGACCCGCACTGGCAGTACCTCGTCGATCGCACGGATGGCGCGAGCGTGATCACGTACGGCATCGACGCGCACGCCGATGTCCAGGGCACGGTGCTCTCGGCCGACGCGAGCGGATCGCGCGTGCGCGTCGAGGCGCGCGGCGAGACGATCGAGGTCGCGCTGCCGCTCGTCGGCCGCTTCAACGTGCAGAACGCGCTCGCCGCGATCGCCGCGGGTCTCGCGGCCGGCGTGCCCCTCGCGAAGGCACGCGATGCCTTGCAGCGCGCGAAGTCGGTCCGAGGCCGCATGGAGCGCGTCGACTGCGGTCAGCCGTTCAGCGTGATCGTGGACTACGCCCACACGCCGGAGTCGCTCGACAAGGTGCTCGGCCTGCTGCGCCCGCTCACCAAGGGCCGGCTCATCGTGGTGTTCGGCAGCGCCGGCGAGCGGGACCGCGCTAAACGGCCGCGGCTGGCCGAGGTGGCGGCGAAGCACGCCGACTTCTTCGTCATCACGCAGGAGGACCCGCGTCTCGAGGACCCGGGCGGGATCCTCGCCGAGATCGAGGCCGGCGCCATCGCCGCGGGGAAAGCGCGCGGCGCGGATTACGCGGTCATCGACGACCGCCGCGACGCGCTGCGCGAGGCGCTGCGGCGCGCACAGGCCGGCGACACCGTCCTCCTGGCCGGAAAGGGCCACGAGGGATCGATCATCGTCGGCGACGAGAAGCGACCGTGGGACGAGGCCGCGGCGGCGCGCGATGCGCTCCGTGAGCTCGGCTTCGCCGCATGACACGGCAGGTGCGGCATGGACCATCTCGCGGCTCGCGTGGCGCTGCCCTCGCGCAGACGCGGGCGCTCGCCGAGCACAGCGGCCAGCTCGTCCGGCAGCTGCGAACGGAGATCGGCGTGCCCGCGCAGCCGAACGGCCGACCGGCGCTGGTCATGCTGATGGGCTTCCCGGGAGTGGGGAAGACACACTGCGCGCGACTTCTCGCCACCCGACTCGGCGCCGCGCACGTGGCGACAGACCACCTGCGCAGCCGCCTCTTCATCGCCGCGTCGTACGCGGACGAGGAGAATCGCGCGGTGTTCGCGCTTGCGGAGGCGCTGGTGGACGAGCTTCTGGCCGAGGGGCATGTCGTCGTGCTCGATGCGACGAACCTCGTCGCGCGGTATCGCGCCCCGATGGAGACCGTGGCGCGCCGCCGCGGCATCGCTCCGCTGCACGTCCTCGTCGTCGCGGACGATGCGGACGCGCGCGCCCGCCTCGCCGCGCGGGCGTTCGGGCGGTCGGACGGCGATCACTCCGATGCCGACGTGGGTGTGTACGAGCGCATGCGTCAGCGCGGCTTCGAGGCGCCCGAGACCTTCATCGAGCTGCGGAACGGACCCGACCTGGCCTCGGAGATCGAACGCGTCGCGGCGAGCCTGTCATGAGGCGTCACGCGCGCGGGCTGGTGTTCGGCGTGATCGCGATCGCCCTCGTCATCGGCTACGGCGTACTCGGCTCGCGAGCGGCGCCGCTCGTCTTCCTTCCGGCGGGTACGCCGACGCCGAGTCCGACGAAACCGGTGAGCGCGGTACCCGCGCCGCAGGTGCCGGGCACGATCGCCTTCGCGCTGCGCGGCGACGTGTACATGTTGCGCGATGGCAAGTACGTGAGCGTGACGTCCGACGCGCGCTCGATCCAGCCGAATCTTTCGGAGGACGGACGCACGCTGCTGTTCGTGCGCGCCGAGGCGATCAACGGGAAGCGCGAGGTCGACGGCCAGGTCACGCCAGCGATCCTTCGCTACACCGACATCGTGAGGAAGGATCCGAGTGGAGGAAGTGAATCGATCGTGCTCACCGGACTCCTCGTTTCCGCGCCGAGCGGCTTCCACACGGTCGCCTGGTTCACCGGGCCGGCGCTGTCGCCGGACGGGAAGCAGTTCGCGGTCACGACCGACGCCGCGAGTGGCGCGTCGGATCTCGAGCTCTTCGACGCCCGGACCGGCAAGCGCGCCTCACTGCTGTCGGAGGGCTCGAACCTCGCCGACCCGGCGTGGTCACCCGACGGAAAGATGATCGCGGTGACGTCCTACACCCTGGGCGAGCCACGCGTGCTGCTCGTGCCGTCGGATGGCCGCGCGGCGGCGCCGCTCGCGATCAAGGGAACGACCGGCGAGTCCTATCGGCCGTCGTATTCGCCCGATGGCGTCTGGATCACCTACACGCTGCGCCACGACGGCCGCAACGACGTGCACGCGGTCGTGGTGAAGACCGGTCAGGACGTCGCGCTGACCACGGACGGAAAGAGCTGGAACAGCGTGTTCTCGCCGGACGGGAAGCAGATCGCGTTCCTGCGTGAGAGCGGAGGGCTCATCGATCTCTACGCGATGGACATCGCCGAGGCGCTCGTCGGTGGTCCACTCCATGCCGCGGTCAAGCTCACGCGCGGCGAGGGCATCGACGGCGACAGCCGCCCCGCCTGGGGCCGCTGACCTAGACCAGGCGCTTGCGGATCTGCGCCGAGACGAAGTCCATCGTCGCGACGACGACCACGATCATGAAGATGATCAGGCCGGCCGCGCCGTATTGCGACAGGTTGATCGCCTGGAACAGGTCGAGGCCGATGCCGCCGCCACCGACGAGACCGAGGATCGGCGCGAGGCGGACGTTGGTATCGAGCCGGTAGATCGTGAACGAGATGAACGGATTCGTGATCTGCGGGAGGACCGCGGTCCAGATCACCTGAAGGCGGTTCGCGCCGGTCGCGGTGATCGCCTCGAGCGGGCCGGCGTCGATGCCTTCGATGGCTTCCGAGTACAGCTTGCCCATGACGCCGATGTTGTGAAAAGCAAGGCCGAAGACGCCCGCGGCGTTGCCGGGTCCGAAGATCGCGAGGAGCACGATCACGACGATGAGCACGTCGATCGAGCGGATGATCGTGAACATCACCCGCACGACCGCGTAGATCGCGGCCGTGATCGGATTGCCGGTCATGATGTTGCGCGCTCCGAGGAAGGACAGCGGTATCGAGACGACGACCGCGAACGCCGTGGCCATGATGCCCAGGAAGATCGTCTCGATCATCTTCCACCACGCGGTATCGCGGAACGTCTCGAATTCGTCGCGCGGCGACATGATCGAGAAGTCCCACTGGAACAGGAGCGCGATCCGGTTGATCACGTACTGCACATTCGCGCGGCCGGTGTCGATGTTCGTGATCTGCAGACCGATATAGAGGACGAGCAGTACCGCCGCGACGACCAAGAGTCTCCGCCACTCTGTGAGCGGATTCCGCTGAAGCTCAGGCGGCACCGGGAGGCCGCGACTCGTGAAGTACTCGGCCATCAGCGGTCAGGCAGGCCGAGCCTCGCCGACGCCGTCTCCGCGTCGTCGGCGAGCGCGCGCGCCGCAGCCTCGGCTGCCGACGGCCCCGGAGCGGCGCCGGGGCCGATCTCGACCTCCTCCGCGTCCTCGCCGTAGATGTCCTTGAACCGTCTCTCGTCGATCGCGGCCGGACGCCCATCGAACGCGACCTGACCGGCCTTCAGCGCGATGACGCGCGTGCCATACCTCCGTGCGAGAGACAGGAAGTGCAGCGAACAGACGACCGTGATGCCGTCCTTCTTGTTGATCTCCTCGAGGTATTTCATGACCGAGTGGCTGGTGGCGGGGTCGAGGCTCGCGACCGGCTCGTCCGCGAGCATGAGCTCCGGCTTCTGCATCAAGGCGCGGGCGATGCCAACGCGCTGCTGCTGTCCGCCGGAGAGCGCGTCGGCGCGGCTGAAGGCGCGGTCGGCGATGCCGACGCGGCCCAGGTTCTCGAACGCGGCGGCGACGTCGGACGACGTCGGTCGCGACGCGATGGTGCGCCAGGTCGACATGTACCCGAGACGACCGGCGAGGACGTTGCTGAAGACCGAGCTGCGCCGCACCAGGTTGAACTGCTGGAAGATCATTCCGATGCGCCGCCGCACGTGGCGCATCGCCACGCGATCCGCGGCCGTGACATCGATGCCGTCGAACGCGACCGTCCCCGACGTCGGATCCACGAGACGATTGATGCAGCGGAGGAGCGTCGACTTTCCCGAGCCCGAAAGGCCGATGAGAACGACGAACTCGCCACGCTGGACGTCGAGCGTGATGCCATCGAGAGCGCGCGTGCCGCTCGGGTAGGTCTTCACGAGATCCTTGATGGACACGAGCGGCGGCATCCGCGGCAGTCTAGGGAAAGAACGAAGGCCGCCGGTGTTCCCGGCGGCCTTCATCGATCGCGCGGTTCGCGTGCGCTAGGGCGTCTTGCTCGGTGCGGGCGACGCGGTCGCGGCGGGACGCGGCGTGGCCTTCGCCAGCGTGGCGACATCCACACCCGCGAGCTTCGCCGCCTCTCTCATCGGGTCGTAGAACTTCGCGTCGATCTCCTGGATCCCGTTCCACGCGAACAGCGCGAGGAACCGTGCCTTTCCATCGTCGGTCTTGCTGTACGCGACGAGGGCGTCCTTCACGGTCTTGCCGAGGTCGGTCGGGAAGTCCTTCTGCAGCGCGATCCCGTCGTTCGGGATGTCGTCGGCGGTGGCGATGACCTTCGTCTTGGTCTTGATGTCCGGGTTCGCGGCGACGAGCTGATCCCGGACGTCGATGAACGTCGCGGCGCCATCGACATTCCCCTGATAGACGGCGAGCGCTGCCTGTGGGTGGCCGCCGGCGAAGATGATGCCGTTGGGCGCGAAGAACGTCTTGGGGTCCTGGCCGGTCTTGTTCTTGATCGTGAGCGTCGGATAGACGTAACCAGACGCGGACAGCGTGTCGACGAACGCGAACTTCTTGCCCTTGAGCCCATTCAGGTCGGTGATGCCGCTGTCGGTGCGGACGAGGATCTGCGACTGGTACGTCGGGCTGAGCACGACCGTCCCGTCGAGCTTGGTCGCGTTGCGGAGCGCGCCAAGGATCGGCGAGCCGCAGCCCCGATCCAACAGCAGGGTCATCTGAAGCGGCGCGAAGAATCCGACGTCGATCTGTCCGGCGCAGATGCCCTCGACCTGCGCGGCATAGCTGCTCATGACGGTGAACTTCCACGCCAGGCCCGTGGCGCGCTCGAGGGCGGCCTTGATCGCGGCGCCGTTGGTGGCGATGGTCGCCGCCTCCTGGGACGGCGTGTACGCGATGACGATCGGACGATCGAATGATCCGAGACGAGGTCCGGTGCTGGCCTTCGCTGCTTCGGTGGCCGTCGGTGGCGTTGCGGTCCCGCCACAGGCGGCGATCACCAGGCCCGCGGCCAGCGCCCACCCGAGCGGACCGCGGAGCGTGCGTCGCATGAGTCCCCTCCTTCTAATACTGGAAGCGTCTCTATGATAGGTCGCGACGTGTCCTTCCTCACCAAGCTCGCGGCGTCGTCGCGAGCGCGGGACAGCATCGTGTGTATCGGTCTCGACCCTGAACCCGATCTCATCCCCGAGGTGCTCGGCTCAGGACCGCAGGCCGCGCTGCGGTTTCTCCGGAAAGTGATCCGCGCCACGTCCGATTACGCCTGCGCCTACAAACCGAACCTCGCGTTCTACGAGCGTTACGGGAGCGCGGCTTTTGATGTGCTCGCGCTGACACTGCAGGCCATCCCGAACGATATTCCGGTCGTGCTCGATGCGAAGCGCGGCGATGTCCCGAACACCTCCGCCGCGTACGCGGACGCGCTCTTCGACCGCTTCCACGCGGACGCGGTGACCGTCGCGCCCTACCTGGGCATGGACAGCATCGAGCCCTTCTGCACCGAGGGCCGTTACGCGCTGGTGCTCGCCCGCACGAGCAATCCGGGGGCGGGCGACGTCCAGGATCTGATCGTCGAGGGGCGACCGCTGTACGAGCATGTCGTGGAGCGCAGCGTCGCGTCGTTCGCGGCTGATGCGTGCGGGTTCGTCGTCGGCGCGACGTATCCCGAAGAGGCGCGTCGCATTCGCGAGCTTGCGCCCGATCGCCTGTTCCTCATGCCCGGCGTCGGCAGTCAGGGCGGAGATGTCGCGACCGCGATCCGCGCCGCGCTCGACGCCCGCGGTGGCGGTGTGCTGCCCTCGGCATCGCGCTCGGTCACCTACGCGTCGACCGGCGTGGACTTTGAGGCCGCGGCGGCGTCCGCGGCGCGCGCGCTGCGCGACGCGGCGAACGCGGCCCGTGCCGCCGTGGTGGAGCGCCGCTGATGTTCGGCATCGGTCCCGAGGAGCTCATGCTCATCCTCATCGTCGCGCTGCTGGTCCTCGGACCGGAGCGCCTGCCGCGCGTGGCGCGCGACGTCGGCCGCGTCGTGGGCGATCTCCGCCGCACGTCTGACGAGTTCCGCGAGGAGTTCCTGAACGCCGACAAGTACCTCGCGAAGCAGCCGAGCACGCCCGCGTCGGTCGCGGAGCCCGCTCCCGTGGCGACCCTGGCGACGACGCCGAGCGATCCGAATGAGACCGCCTTCGACCGCGAGATGCGCGAAGCGCGCGAGCGGCTCGCGGCGTCGCGGGAAAAACCGGCGTCGTGAGGCGGCCATCGACGTCTGCGTCACCTATACTGGCGACGTTGAGCGCCCGAGTGGCGCTCTTTTCACGCCCGGAGGAATAGCGCAAAACAGATGCGTCTGACGTCATGGCTGGTCGCGCTCGTCGCCGTGCTCGCGGTCTTCGTGGACATCCCGAAGCACCAGTTCTCATTCCCCTTCAACTGCCCGGGCGTCTGCCTGAAGATCGGCGACTTCCAGATCAATCAGGAGATCAAGACGCATCTCGGTCTCGACCTGCAGGGTGGCACGCAGCTCATCCTTCGCCTGCAGTACGAGAAGCTGCCGCCAGGCTCGAACGCGACGCAGAGCGAGCTTCAAAACCAGGCGATCCGCGTCATCGAGAACCGCATCAACTCCCTTGGCGTCTCGGAGCCGGTGATCCAGGGCCTCGGCACCGACAAGATCCTGCTCGAGCTCCCCGGTGTCGATGACCTCCAGCAGGCGAACGACGTCGCCACCCGCCAGGCGTTCCTCGAGGTCAAGATCCCCGACAAGGACAACCCGGGAAAATACAAGTCGCTCGTGCCGCCGCTCACCGGCGCGGATCTCAACCCCAACGGCGTGTACGTGACGTTCCAGAACGGAACGAAGCCGGTGGTCCACTTCGAGTTCAAGGGCGCCGCGAGCGACCGCTGGGTGCAGCTCTCGAAGGACTACCTGAACCAGCCGGTGCAGATCACCCTCGACGGCAAGGAGGTCTCCGCGCCGGTGATCCAGACCGTATTCACCTCGGGCGTGGGGATCATCGAGGGGAACTTCACGACGAAGAGCGCGAACGAGCTCTCGATCCAGCTGAAGTCGGGCTCGCTACCGGTGCCGCTCGAGGTGATCCAATCGTCGCGCGTCGAGCCGACGCTGGGACGCGACTCGGTGAACCGCAGCCTCGTGGCAGGCGCGATCGGCCTGCTGCTCGTCGCGTTCTTCATGATCGCGTACTACCGCCTGCCCGGGGCGATCGCCGTTCTCGCGCTCCTGTACTACACGGCGCTGACGTACGCGCTCTTCCGCCTGGTCCCGGTGACGCTCACGCTCGCGGGCATCGCGGGCTTCATTCTTTCGATCGGCATGGCCGTCGACGCGAACGTGCTCACCTTCGAGCGCCTCAAGGAGGAGCTGCGCGCGGGCAAGTCCCTGCGCGCGGCGGTGGAAGAGGGACGGCGCCGCGCGTTCCCGTCGATCCTCTACTCGAACCTCGCCACGATCATGACCGCCGGGATCCTCTTCTGGTTCGGGACCGGAACGGTGAAGGGATTCGCGCTGACGCTCGCGATCGGTGTGGGCGTGTCGTTCTTCACCGCGGTCATCGTCACGCAGATGCTGCTGCACGCCGCGATCGAGGCGAGCTCCCTCCGTCGGCGGCGCCTCTACGGCGTCGAGGAAAAGGCGCCTGATGCTCGCGCGGCGGGCGCGCCGGTGGCGGCCGTCTGATGGTCCGCTTCGTCGAGCGCAAGTGGTGGTATTTCGCCTTCTCCGGCCTGCTCATCGTTCCGGGTCTCGTCTTCCTTCTGCTCGGCGGGCTGAAGCCGGGCATCGAGTTCAAGGGAGGCACGCTCCTCGATGTTCGGTTCGACACGCCACCGACCGTTGCCGAGGTCACCGAGGTCATGATCGGCCTCGACCGGCGCGAGGCGGTCGTTCAGGTGGCCGAGGGCGGACGCATCGAGATCCGGACGTTCGAGATGAAGCCGGAGGAGCAGGTGGCGGCCGAGGCAGCCCTTCGAGCGAAGTTCGGCACGAACCTCAAGGACTTCAATCCGTCGTTCGTGAGCCCGTCGTTCAGCGGCGAGCTCATCGACAACGCGGTGCGCTCGATCGCGCTCGCGTCGGTGCTCATCGTCCTCCTCATCGCGTACGCGTTCCGCAACTTCGGCTGGGGCGCGTTCCGCTACGGCATCGCGGCGATCATCTCGCTGCTTCATGACGCCGCGGTGGTCCTCGGATTCTTCGCCGCCCTCGGCTACTTCTTCAACGTCGAGATCGACAGCCTCTTCGTGACGGCCGTGCTCACGATCATCGGTTTCTCGGTGCACGACACGATCGTCGTGTTCGACCGTATCCGCGAGAACCTGCGGCTGAACCCCGGCGAGGCGCTGAACCCGGTGATCAACTTCTCGATCATGCAGACGCTCGCGCGGTCCGTGATCACCTCGTTGACCGTCGTCCTCACCCTGCTGGCGCTGTACCTGTTCGGCGGATTCTCGATGCGAAACTTCGCGCTGGCGCTCCTGGTCGGGATCGTATCCGGCACCTACTCGTCCATCTTCAATGCCAGCCAGATCGTCTCGCTCTGGCAGGAGGTCGAGGACCGGCTTCGCCATCGCGCCACCCCGTCGCCCGCGTAGCACGCAACGACAACCGCGGCGTGGGCGCGCTGCGCCATACGCCAAACAGATGACGGCAGCGAATAGCTGCCGGAATACACTTTCCTAGATGTTCGGGCTGAAGTTCATCCCGCCGCTCGTGCGAACGGCGATCTCGATGCTCCTCATCGGTGGGCTCGTCGGATACGTCGGCACGGCGTTCACGACGACACTCGTCGCGGACTCCGGCCTCCTGAGCGGGGGCGGCGAGTCCGCCGTTGCGCACAAATACGTGATCGCCATGCTGCAACGTCAGTCGGAGAGCCTCTCGGCGCTCAGCCCGTCAAGCGACGTCGTGTCGCGCGCGCTCGCGCAGCAGAACCTGTCGCAGCAGCGGCAGGACGTGAAGCCCCTCACCGTGACCTACCTCGGTGGGGCCTCGTCGGGTCGGATCAGCGTCGCGATCTACGCCGTGGAGCTTCAGGCCGACGATGGGCAGTACCAGTTCGGCTCGTTCGCCATCACGATCGTCGGCGGCCGGGTGTTGCGAGTTGAGTAGCGCCAGCGCACCTGCGAGCGGTGCCATGAACAGCGCCCACGCGGCGCTCATCCTCGCGACGTTCCTCGGCGGACTCGTGATCGGCGTCGTCGTCTACGCCGTGACGGACAAGGGCGCCGACGCGAATCCCTACGCCAGCCTGCCGCCGGCGGCCGAGCCCGCGGTGACCGCCGAGGTCGCGCGCGCGGTGGCGAACAACGATTCGAGGGGTCTCGCCAACGACATGGACATGGAAGTCCTGCAGCAGTTCAAGACCGCGATCGAACCTTTGGTCGACATCCGATCTATTAAGTTCCTGGGGGCGGTCGAGAAGAATGGTCGCGTTCTCGCCGCGTACGTCGCGGGTGGTCGCACCAGCGACGGTACGGACATCCTCCGGGGATTCGTTCTTCGCGTCGCCGGCGACCAGATCGTTGGGGTGAACTAGATGGCGAGCATGCAGTCGGCACTCGGCACGACGGCGTACGTGCTGGATCACAACAAGAAGCGCCTGCTGATCCTGTTCATCGTCGTCGGCGGCGCGATCGGCCTGTACGGGATCCGCGGGATCTTCCAGGGGATCCTCGACATGATCGGGCAGGCCCCGCAGCTCCTTGTGCTGCTGCTCTTCTACTCGTTCATGATGATCGTCCAGTTCGGCGCGCTCATGTGGTTCATGTCGCGGCCGCGCACCTACACCGTGACGCCGGACAAGCCACAGATCGGCCTCTCCTTCGAGAACTACCGCGGGCAGCCCGACCTGCTGGATCACGCGAAGAGCCTCGTCCGGATCCTCAAGGGCGTGAAGACGTTCCAGGAGCGCGGCGGCGAGATGCCACAGGGCATGCTCCTCGCCGGTCCGCCCGGTACCGGCAAGACGTTCCTCGCGGGCGTCATGGCGGCCGAGGCGAACCTGCCGTTCATCTACGTGGACGCATCGAGCATCACGGGCATGTTCATGGGCATGGACGTTTTCATGGTCATCTCTCTGTTCCGCAAGGCCCGCGGCCTCGCACGGAAGTTCGCCGCACCTGGCCAACCGGGCTGCTGCATCCTGTTCTTGGACGAGCTCGATTCGATCGGTCTGTCACGCGGTGGCATGGGTGGCAATCAGGCGATGATGGGGCCGATGGGCATGATGGGCGGCCGCAGCCTGGCGCTCAACACGATGCTCAACCAGATGGACTCACTGGGTAAGCACGTCGAAGATCGCATGAAGTACAAGATCGCGCGTTGGCTCGGGCTCATCCGCGGCCCAGTTCCGCCGAAGCCCGTCGTGTTCGTCATCGGCGCGACCAACCGGCCCGACGTACTGGACCCGGCTCTCGTGCGCGCCGGTCGCCTGGACCGCAAGCTCATGGTCTACGAGCCGGACGGCGAGGGCCGCAAGGACATCCTTCAGCACTACCTGCGCCTCAAGGCGCATGACCCGGAGATCCCGGTCGATCTCATGGTGGCGGACTCGATCGGTTGGACTCCGATCGATCTGAAGACCGTCATCAACGAGGCGCTCATCGTCGCCCACGATGCCGGGCGCGAGTACCTGACCTACAAGGACTGGCTCACCGCGCGCGACGCGCGCCTCCTCGGCATCAAACAGCCGATCCTCAGCATGTCAGCGCATGACCGGCGGACCATCGCGTACCACGAGGCCGGTCACGCGATCGCCTCGCACTACCTCAACAAGGACGACCGCATCCAGAAGGCGTCGATCATCCGCATGGGCGACGCCTATGGCGTCGTCATGCCCACACCGAAGCTTGAGCGCCATCAGCTCCACGCCGAAGAGATCGAGAACGACATCATGGTGTCGCTCGGCTCCCGGGCCGTCGAAGAGATCATCCTGAAGACGAAGACGGCGAACGCGTCGTCCGATCTCCGGAATGCGACGAACCGCGCCATCGCCTACGTCGGCACGTGGGGCATGGGCTCCACGCTTCTCGCGTTCCCGCCGAATGCGATGGGCGCGCCGCCACAGGTGCTGTCGCTCGCCGACAAGCTCCTCGAGGGCCTCTACGAGGAGACCAAGCGGCTCATCCACGAGAAGGAGTACGCAGTGCACGCGATCGCGGGGCAGCTGCTCCAGCGTGGCGAGCTCATCGGTCCCGAGCTGGACGAGATCTTCGAGGCCGCTGATCTGTCGAACCCCGAGATGGCCAAGGAGTTCAAGCGCCGCCCGGTGAACCTGCCGAAGATGTCGGACCTCATGAAGAAGGAAGAGCTGCCACCGGAAGTGGTCGCCGTTCCGGTCGCTGCGTCGGATCTTCCCGGCCAGCCCCCGCCCGCACCGATACCGGGGGGCTAGCGGGAATACGCCTTCGCGAGCTGCGCGAGGGTCACGAAGCGGAGCGGCCCAGCGTCGCGGTCGTAGCGGTACGGGTCGAAGGCGCGGAACAGCGCCTCGATCGCCCCGCGCTCGGTGGCGTCGATCGTTCCAGGGTGGCTGACCACCGTGAGCGCTCGTTTCTGCGCCTGCGGCTGACCCGGCGGCGCGATCAAGCGCAGATCCGCCTGCGCGACCGCGCCGATCGACGACGCGCTCTGGCCGTACGTGTTGCCCCCGATGGTCGGCGCCTCGAGGAGGGGAAGATCGCCTGACGCGTTCGCGTCATCGCGCGCCGGGTAGTACGGCTGGGCATCGGCGCCGAGCGTCCACGGCAGCTGCAGCCGACCGAACGGGCCCGCCGGCGTCGCGCTGCAGTCGGCGGTGAAGCCGAGGGCCGCGACCGCGCGGAGGTTCGCGGCGTTGGCGAAGAGGCCGCCGCCACGGAACGAGCTCGGCCTCGGCAGTCCGTGCTCGGCCATGAGTCGGAGCGAGTAGTCCACGAGCGTTCGGGTCTCCGCTTCGTCATACGCGGTGAGCGGGACGTCGTACCCATCGCTGCGGCCGCCCCAGTTCGGCGCCGTACGCGGCACGAGCCCCGCTGCGCGAACGAAGTCGGTCCACATGTGGACGTGAAGCGCCACCTCGTCGCCCTTCGCGAGGCGACCCTTGCTCCACCCGAGCATCGCATCGGCGCGCGCGGCGCTCACCTGCGCCGTGGTCCATACGCGCGGATTCCACATGACCGTCATCGGAACGCCGAGCCCGTCCGCGATCGCCGCGGTGTTCGCCATCTCCCCGTCCCCGGCCGCGTCACCTTCGAAGTCGAGCGTCCACACGACGTACACAGGTGCCGACAGCGTGAACTCGCGCGTACCGACCACCGCGTCGTCGCCGCCACGCAGCCGCACGAGGATCTCGACCACCTGGCGGCCCGGCGTCGTGGCATCGAGCGGCAGATTCGCGCTCCACGACGCAGGGATGTCCGCCGACCGCGCGAGCTCGACCACGCGTCCGTTCGAGCGAAGTCGCGCACGCGGGCGACCCGCGGTGGGATCGCCGTCGGGGAACGTGACGACGACCCGGGCGTCTTCGCGGAACGCCGGATCGGGCATGAGATACCAGAGGCGGAGCGGACCGACGATCGCGTGCGGGGTGCTCGCGAGACCCGACGGTGAGGGTGCCGCGGCCGTCGCGGACGCGGCCGGCGTAGCGGCGGTCGGGCTCGGCGAGGTCGACGTTGACGATGGGGCGCACGCCGCGATCGCGAACGCGAGGGCGGCCAACGCCGTGGTACGAGGGCGCAACCCAGCCATCGTACGTGCAGGCCATGCGAAACTTGTTGTCATGAGCCTCATCGCGCTCCGCCGCTGGATCCTGCCGAACGTGGTCGACCTCGTCGCCCCCGACGGCATCCCGCCGCTGGTCGCGCGCGTCCTGGCGGCCCGCGGCATCGAGACCAGTGAGATGGCCGATTTCATCGCTGCACGCGCGGTCGAGGACGGGCCGCCGATGCTCGATGTGGACCGCGCGGTCGAGCGTCTCCGTCGTGCGCTCGCGGCTCGCGAGCGCATCGTCGTCTACGGGGACTACGACGTGGACGGCATCGCCGGCTCGGCGACGTTGGTGCGCGCCTTCCGGCAGCTCGGTGTCGCGGTCGCGGCGTACATCCCGAACCGTTACGAGGAGGGGTACGGGCTCAACGAGGAGGCGCTCCGGAAGCTTGCCGCTGACGGCGCGCGCGTCATCGTGTCGGTCGACTGTGGCGTCACGGCGGTGCGCGAGGCCGCGCTGGCGCGCTCGCTGGGCCTTGACCTGATCATCACCGACCACCACCACCCGCCGGCCGACCTTCCCGACGCGTTCGCGTTGGTGAACCCGCGCCGCCCTGGCGACGTGTCGCTCGACAAGGAGCTTGCGGGCGCTGGCGTCGCGCTGATGCTCGCGCGCCGGCTGCTCGGCGAGCTCGGCTTCGCGCTGCGTCGCGATGAGCTGATGCAGCTCGTCGCGCTCGCGACGGTGGCCGACGTGGTGCCGTTGCGCGCGGCGAATCGCGCGCTCGTTCGCGGAGGTCTCGAAGCGCTCAACCGCGCACCGCTCACGGGCGTGCGCGCGCTCGTCGAGCGCGCTGGACTCAAGCTCGGACACGTGAACGCCTCCGACATCGGATACGTTCTCGGCCCGCGTCTGAACGCCGCGGGTCGCATCGCCGACGCTGAGGAGGCGCTGCGCCTGCTGCTCACCGAGGACGCGGAAGAGGCGAAGATCCTCGCGGAGAATCTCGAGAAGAAGAATTCGGAGCGGCAAGAGCTGACGCGTCAGGTCGTGAAGGGTGCACGCGAGCGCGCCGAGGAGCGGCCCGACGCGTGGGCGACCGTCGTCGCGGATCCCGCATGGCCCGCGGGCATCGTCGGGCTCGCCGCCTCGCGGCTGGTGGAGGATCACGGCCGTCCCGCCGTGGTCATCGCCATCGACGGCGAGGAGGGGAAGGGCTCGTGCCGCTCGATCTCCGCGGTGCACATCGCCGAGGCCCTCGACGAGTGCGACGACCTGCTTATCAAGCACGGCGGTCACGCGATGGCCGCGGGCTTCTCGATCGCGCGCGAGGACATCCCGGCGTTCACCGACCGCCTCGACGAGGTCGTCCGCCGCAGGCTGGGCGGGGTTCGCCCGATACCGTCGCTGCGCGTCGATGCCGAGATCGAGCCGGATGCCCTCACCTCGCGCCTCGCGCTCGAGCTGGCATCGCTCGAGCCATGCGGGGCGGGAAACCCGCGTCCGCACCTGCTGCTGCGGAACGTGAAGGTCTTCGGAATCCGTCAGGTCGGCGCGGACTCCGATCACCTCCGCTGCAAGATCACCGTCGGTCGCTTCACGTTCGACGCGATGGCCTTCCGGCGTGGCGAGCACATGGAGGCGATGACCGATGCCGGCGTCGTCGACGCCGTGGTCACGGTCGGCGCCGGGCTTCGCGGTTTCGTCGAGCTCGAGCTGCGCGACTTCGGACCCGTCGGCACCGCCGACCGCATGCGACTGGAAGCGGTGGTGGCCTAAATGGCGGAGCGCGCCACGATCACCTCGCGGATCGTCGGCATCACCGAGCGCCTCCGAGCGCAGCGTCACGGCGCCGTCGACGTGGAAGGCATCGTGAAGGAGATGCTGCGTCACTACCCGGACGGTGACGCGGAGCTCGTCCGGCGCGCGTACGCGTACGCCGCGGAGGCGCACGCCGGCCAGAAGCGCGTGTCGGGTGAGCCGTACATCACGCACCCCGCCGCGGTGGCGATGCTCATCGCCGAGCTCGGCATGGAGGCGGCCACCGTCGCCGCGACCCTGCTGCACGACGTGCCCGAGGACACCGCGCGCACCGTCGAGGACATCCGCCTCGAATTCGGCGACGAGATCGGCCGCCTGGTCGAGGGCGTCACCAAGCTGGGCCGCCTGCAGGGACAATCGCGCGACGCGCATCAGGCCGAGAACATCCGGAAGATGTTCCTCGCGATGGCGGACGATCTCCGCGTCGTGATCATCAAGCTCTGCGACCGTCTCCACAACATGCGCACGCTCGCGCCGCTCCCGCCCGAGAAGCAGCAGCGCATCGCGCGCCAGACGATCGAGATCTACGCGCCGCTGGCCCATCGCCTTGGCATCTGGCAGATCAAATGGGAGCTCGAGGACCTGGCGTTCAAGTACCTCGAGCCGGAGCAGTACAAGGAAGTCGCGGAGCACCTCGCCGCGCGGCGCCAGGTCCGCGAGCGCTCGATCGATCAGGCCATGAAGACTCTGGCGACCGAGCTCGAGAAGGCCGGCATCCGCGCGGAGCTGTCTGGTCGCGCGAAGCACCTCTGGTCGATCGCGCAGAAGATGCGCCGCAAGGGCGTCGGATTCGACGAGGTCTACGACCTGCTCGCGATCCGCGTGATGGTCGCGGACGTTCCCGCGTGCTACGCGGCGCTCGGTGTCGTGCACACGCTCTGGCCACCGATCCCCGGGCAGTTCGACGACTACATCGCCGTGCCCAAGGCGAACCTCTACCAATCGCTCCACACCGCGGTCATGGGTCCCGGTGGCCAGCCGCTCGAGATCCAGGTGCGCACGCAGGAGATGCACGCGCTCGCGGAGTACGGCATCGCGGCGCACTGGCGGTACAAGGAGGGGGGCAAGGCCGACCGCGATCGCGACTACGAGTCGAAGCTCGCGTGGGTAAGGCAGCTGCTCGAGTGGCAGCACGACGTCGCCGACGCCCAGGAGTTCGTCGAGTCGTTGAAGGTCGACGTCTTCCAGGACGAGGTGTTCGTCTTCACGCCCAAGGGTGAGGTGAAAGCCCTGACCGCGGGCGCGACGCCGATCGACTTCGCCTACCGCATCCACACCGACGTCGGCCACCGCACGATCGGCGCGAAGGTGAACGGTCGCATCGTGCCGCTCGATCACCGCCTGCAGTCGGGCGACATCGTCGAGATCGTCACCAGCAAGGCCGCGCGCGGCCCTTCGCGTGACTGGATCGGCATGGTCCGCACGCCGGGCGCGCGCGAGAAGATCCGCCAGTGGTTCAAGCGATCCGAGCGCGACGAGAACATCACGCACGGCAAGGAGCTGCTCGATCGAGAGCTGAAGCGCCTCGCGCAGCGGTCGCTCGGCGATCTCTCCGACGAGGACCTGCGCCGCGTCACCGAGGCGCTCAACATGCACGACGTCGACACGCTGTTCGCCTCGCTCGGTTACGGCGAGGTCACGGCGGCGCAGGTCGTCATGCGGCTAGGCATCGTCGACGACGCGCAGCAGCAGCTTCCAGGTTCGGCACCGCCGCTGCCCCCAACGACTTCGCGCGGCGGCGTGACCGTGAAGGGTGTGGACGATCTCCTCGTGCGGTTCGCGGTCTGCTGCAATCCGGTGCCGGGCGATCCGATCGTTGGCTACATCACGCGCGGCCGCGGCGTGACGGTGCACCGCACCGACTGCGCCAACGTGAAGGCGAGCTCCGAGAAGGAACGCCACGTCGAGGTGGAGTGGGAGAAGACCGCGGCGCGCACGTACCCGGTCGCGATCCGCATCGAGGGCTGGGATCGCGACGGCTTCCTGCGCGACGTCGCCGCCGTCATCAGCGAGAACCAGGTCGCGCTCGTCGCGCTCTCCGCGCTGGCGAATCCCGACAAGAGCGCGACGGTCAACGCGACGCTCCAGGTCACGAGCGTCGAGCAGCTCTCGCGCGTGCTCGCCAAGCTCGAGGGCGTGCGCGACGTGTTCAGCGTCCATCGCGACGGGCGTTAGGGCGCGCACGGCGCTCTTCGACCCCGAGCGCGGGCGGCCCATCGTCGCTCCGCCCTGCGTCGGGCTGGGCTGCTGGGCCGGAGCGCCCGGCGCCTGCGCCGACGGGCGCGTCCCGTATCTCGTATACCGCATGCGTCGCCCCCATCCGGGTCGCGGGTATGAGCTCCGCATCGCGGCATTCCTCGAAGGTGGACGCCTCGAGACCGTGTGGTCCGCGGGCAAGGAGCGTTTCGGCGCCGAATCGATCGAGCGTTGCGCGATCGCGCGGGTCGGCGACCGCTGGCGGCTGTACGTGAGCTTCGTGCGCCACGACGATCGGCGCTGGCGCATCGGGCTCGTCGAAGCACATGCGGTCGACGCGTTCGACCCCGCGACCATGGTCGTCGTGCTCGATCCAGCGGATCTCGGTCTCGCGGCCGTGAAGGATCCGTGGATCCGACGCGATGGCGACCGCTGGCTCATGTTCGTCTCCTACGGCACCCTCCCGCTGACGCCGGGGACCGGACTGCACGCCACCGGCGACGCGCTGTCCACCGGACGCACGCTCTCAGCCAGCGGCGTCGCGTCGAGCGCCGATGGCCGTCGCTGGACCTGGGAGGGGCCCGTGCTCATGCCGAGCGATTCGGGGTGGGACGCGTTCACCGCGCGCCTCAGCACTGCGGTGCGCGATGGCGACGGCTGGCTCGGGCTCTACGACGGCAGCGCATCGCTCGCGGAGAACTACGAGGAGCGCTGCGGCCTTGCGCGCAGCGCCGACCTGCGCCGGTGGGAGCGCCTCAGCCGGGACGGCCCGGCGATCGGCACCGCGAGAGGCGCGGGCGGAGTTCGCTACGTCGAGATCAGCCCCAGTGGGGACGTCTTTTACGAGTACACGCGCCCCGATGGCGCGCACGAGCTGCGGGTCACGCACACCGACTGACGCCGGGAACCGGTCGCGCGAGCTGGTTGTACGGGAGGCAGACCCAGCGACCGGAGGTGACGCAATGCGCCGGATCCTGCTCGCGCTCGTGTTCTCTGTTCTGACCTTCGCCTCCTTCGCGGCGCCGGCCGCGGCCAAGTGCCCGATCTGCCTCGACAGCGCCTCGGTGCAGACGCCCGACGGCCAGCCGTGGTCCGATGGCAAGCCAGTGACCCTGGTCGTGTCCGCGCGACGGGGCGAGCCAAGCGCCGCCTTCCCGAGCACCGGACTCGCGGTGATCATGCAGACCGACCGCGAGCGCACCAAATGCCTCGACGTCCCGCTCAAGCTGGTGACCCAGTCTGGCGACGGCGCGATCTACGCCGGGGTCTTCTACCCGTTCAAGGCCGCCGTGTACTCGGGTCTCGTCCAGTTCGGTGAGTTCACGTTCGACGTCACGATCGACGTGAACAAGGTCGCCGCGACCACACCGGTCGCGACGAATGACCTGCCCGTCGCCGCGCCCGAGCAGGCCACCGGCGAGACCCTCAGCTACACCATCGGGGCGCTCCCGTTCCTGCTGCTCGCGATCGGCTTCTGGTCCGCGCTGGCGTTGCTTCTCGTGCGGCGAAAGCCGCGGATGCGGACGGTCTAGTGCGGCGGTTCCTTCTCGGAGCGGTGCTCCTCATCCTCGCCTGCGGGGGAGCGGCGACGCTCCCCGCTCCCTCGCAGACGTCGCCATCGCGGACGTCGGCCGCGACGCCGACCGCGACCATCGATGTCGCGGACATGATGGGTGCGTTCCCACCAACGACGTTCTTCGTCATCGGCGGCCAGGACGCGACGATCAAGGCGATCGCGCTCCTGAACCACTCGATCAAGTACCGGATCCCGTTTTCGGGCAAGGATCCTCAGGTGGCGACCGGTCCGCTCGGAGGACTCAGCGGCGGCGGCGTCTACGTCCTCGACCAGATCACCGAAGGCGCGCGCGTCCGATTGTTCGATACCGAGAGCGGGAACGAGCACGCATCGCGGGTGATCGCAGGCGCGACCGTGCACGGAACCGGTGTGGGCCACGGGGCGCTCGCGGTCGATGGCTCCAGCGGCGTCGTGTACGCGCTGCTCCGCAAGGCCGACGGCATCGCGGTCGACGGATTCAACCCCAACACGCTGACGCCGTCGCGATCCGTGTTGACTCAGCTCCGCTGCGGCGAGCGCCTGGCCGCCGCGTCAGGACGTGTTGCCGTCGCCTGCATGTCCGAGGGCGGTCTCGTGATCGACGATTCCGGCAAGAGCACCAAGCTGCTCGCGACGCACTCCTTCGTTGCGATGGCCATGCTCGGCGACGGCACGCTCGTGGCCGGCGGCGCGGACGGGAGCCTGGTCAGACTGCAGCGTCACGCGATCGACTTCGAGGTAGTCAACACGCTCAAGGATTACGGCATGGGGCTCATCCCCGACGGCATCGCGGTGAACGCGGGCTGCTGTTTCTACTACGGCATCCTCGATCCGCAGGCTAAGGACGTGCAGGTGCGATCGGTCGTCGGCGCGATGATGCTCATCGCCTTTCCCGCCGCGACGCCTCCGACAGGCGGGCTCTTCGTCCAGGCGCCGTTCGCCTACTACGTCATCGGCAGCAAGGCGCGGCACATCGACATCAATCAGGGCTTCCAGGAGGTCATGGCGGATCTCGGTGGACCGGTCGTCCCCGGCGCGGTGTCCGATCGCTAGCTCGGGCTAGCGCATCGCCTCGAGCAGCGGGTTGACGTCGCGCTCGAACGCGTTCTGCTCGACGAGCGGCGTCTCCTTCAGATCAGGAATGCGGCGGAAGACCTCGTCCTCATACGTGGGCAAGTCGATCTCGTAGTACACGCCGATCGGGATCGGCTCGTCCTCGTAGCTGCGCGCGACCGCGGCGGCTTTCTTCGTGATGATCTCCTGCTTGTCGGTCGGATCTTTCACCTTGCCGTCGAAGCCTTGCGCCTCGAGCTTGTACAGCCGCGAGCGCTTCTCAGGCAGGTCCGCGCCCTCGTACCACTCCTTGGTGTACAGGTCGTTGTAAGTCGGGCATGTCTGCAGCACGTCGACCAGCGCCGCGCCCTTGTGCTCGATGGCGCGCGCGATGATGCCCGCGGTGTACTTCGGCTCGAGCGCGTATGCGCGAGCGATGAACGTGTAGCCGGACGCGATGGCCATCGCGACGGGGTTGATGCCGTCCTGGATCGACTGCTCGGGCATCGACTTCGTCTTCTTGCCCTTCGCGAGCGTCGGTGAGGCTTGCCCCTTGGTGAGGCCGTAGACGTTGTTGTTGTGGACGAGGTACGCGAAGTCCACGTTGCGCCGGCCCGCGCCGACGAAGTAGCCGGCGCCGATGCCGTAGCCGTCGCCGTCGCCGCCGAGCGCGAGCACGGTCTGCTTCGTGTTCGCGAGACGCGCGCCGGTCGCGACCGTCAGAACGCGGCCGTGCAGCGTGTGGAACCCATAGGCGTTGATGTAGTGCGGCGTCTTGCCGGAGCAGCCGATGCCCGAGAACACCGCGACCTTGTCGGGATCGAGCTGGAGCTGCGCGAGCGCCATTTGGATGCTGGTGAGGATGCCAAAGTCTCCGCAGTTGTGGAGCGTGGCAACGTCGGTCACGTACGAATGGACGTCCGCGACTTCGAGGTTATGCACCATGCCGTCGTACGGTCTGACTTCATTGGCGACGACGCGAGCGAGGACGTAGGTCGTCTGAGACGCGACCGGGAAGTGCATCACCGAACTGCGCGCCGGCCCGCCGACGGCCACCAGCGCGCTGGCGGACTCCAGAGCGACTGTCGGCGACGGCGCTCGGGTGTACGCGATCTCGTCGCCAACCTTTACCTCGTGCGCGGGAATCCAATCGAAACGCAGCTGACCCGTCACCGCGTCCGTGCGCGCCATGTAGATGGGGTGATCGGACGTCAGCACGACCGTGCCGAGGCCCTCAACGGTTACGTGGTGGATGGTCGCGGGATGCTCGTGCGACATGGTTTCGGTGACCCGATGGAACTGACCATCATGTCCGAGGACCTCGTCGCCGACTCTGATCTCCGCGATCGGACGCTTGCCCGACGGCGTGATGATCTTGGTCGACGGCAGCACACACCCGGCGCACCAGTCGTTGTGCAGCTCGGACTTGTAGTCCTTGATCGTGAGCTTCACCGGCGTGTTAACGGACATGGGTCACCACCGGTTCGATCTTGCCGCCCGCGTACGCGTTCGCGAGCGCGCGGACGACCTCGTCCTCGCTGAACGGCCGGCCGTCGTACTTGTTGATGCGATCTTTGATGAGGATGCCGGTGTGCTCCGTCACGAGTGACGCGAGCTGACCCGAGTAGTTCTCTTCCATGCTCACGATGTGCTTTGCCTTGCGGAGGATGTTGCCGACGGCCTCTGCCGGGAAGGGCTTCATCAAGCGGCACTGCAGGAAGTTGATCTTCTTGCCCTGCGCCTCAAGCACCCGGATCGCGTCGAGGATCGTGCCCTTGGTCGATCCCCACGCGACCACGGTCAGCTCGGCGTCGGCCGGGCCGTGCAGCGCGTACTGCTGGTCCTGGGGGATCGCCTTCTGCACCAGCGCGAGCTTGCCCATGCGCTTGTGCATCATCGCCATGCGCATCTCGACGCCCTCGGTGATGTGGCCGTCGGGGTCGTGCTCGTCGGACGTGACCCAGAAGCGGCCACCGGGGATGCCCGGGCGGCTGCGTGGCGAGATCCCATCCTTCGTGAGCGCGTACCGGAGGTATTCCTTCACGTCCGCGGCCTTTCCGTTCCCGTTGTGGCCGTTCGCGCTGTCGTTCGGGCCCTTCGCGTCGACGGCGGTCCATTCGCTCCCGGTGAAGCGCTCGCCGCGGTCGATCTTGTCGTACTTCAGCTCGAGCTTGTCGATCGTCGTATAGACCGACGCGAGCTTCTTGTCTGAGAGCACGATGATCGGCATCTGGTAGCGCTCCGCCCAGTTGAAGGCGGAGAAGATGTCCTGGTAGGACTCGCGCAGGTCGCCCGGCGCCGTGACGATGTGCGGGAAGTCACCTTGCGCGGGGTGCAGCGCGAACTGCAGGTCGCCCTGCTCCTGCCGCGTCGGCATCCCGGTCGATGGGCCGCCGCGCTGGTACAGCACGAGCACCGGTCCGGGGGCTTCGGTGATCGACGCGAAGCCGATGCCTTCCACCATGAGCGCGAAACCGGGGCCGCTCGTCGCGGTCGCGGCGCGCACACCCATGTGCGCCGCGCCGACCGCCATGTTGATCGAGCTGATCTCGTCCTCGCACTGCACCACGAGCAGGTTGTAGTCGCGCTGGTGCCGCTCGAGGAAGACGCTCTCGTCGGTCGCCGGCGAGATCGGGTAGTAGGTCTGGAACGAGCAGCCCGCTTTCAGCTTCGCGATCGCGGCGATCTCGTAGCCCTTTGCGAGGATGCGCGCCTTCGGTTCGGCGCCGGGCTTCAGCGTGTACGGAAAGTCCTTCGCGCTGTCGTGCTGCTTCACGTGCTCGAACGCGAGGCGAGCGGCGCGCACGTTCAGCTCGCCGACCTCGGAGCGCTTGCCCTTGAACTGGCTCCGGATCACGTCGGCGACGAGGTCGAACGGGTAATCGCACAGCGCAAGCGACGCGCCGAGGCCGACGGTGTTCTTCATCACCTCGTACCGCCGCGCCTGCTCTCCCTTGCCGACCTCTTCGAGCGCCTTCTTGATGATCTCCATGAACGGCACCGGGTAGAAGCGCAGATCGGCGCGGCCGCTGTCCTTCGGCTGGAACTCGATCTCGCTGTCGTAGATGACGCCGCCGCCCTCGTTGATCTCGTGCAGGTGGCCGAAGTGCGTGGGCCAGCGGCGATGATGTCCGTCGCCACTGAGTGTTTCGTCATCGAGCGCGACGAGGATGTCGGCGGTGTCGCGGTACGAGCGGATGTCCTCGTCGTCGACGCGCACTCGGTAGAACGAGTGCTTGCCCATGATGTTGGAGTGGTATTCGATGTTCGCGTAAACGCGTAGACCGGCCCGTGAACAGGCCTTGGCGAATACCTCGGCGGAGGCATTGATGCCGCTCCCCTGGGGTCCGCCGATCATCCAGGTGAGCCGATTCTTCTGCACGCGGAACACTTATTGTAAGCCGCGATGGCGGCGCGTCGTGAGAAGGACACGCTCGGTGAGATCGACGTCCCAGCCGACGCATTGTGGGGAGCCCAGACACAGCGAGCCATCGAGAACTACCCGATCTCCGGCTACAAGCCGTTCCCCGCCTTCGTGCGCGCGATGGTCCGCGTGAAGCGCGCCGGGGCGCTCGCCAACGCCGAGGAAGGTCGGCTGGAGCCCAAGCGACGGGACGCGATCGTGGCCGCGTGCGACGAGATCCTCGCCGGAAAGCACCTGGATCAATTCGTTGTCGATGTGTTCCATTCTGGCGCGGGCGTGTCGTTCCACATGAACGTCAACGAGGTCATCGCCAACCGGGCGAACCAGATCTGCGGCGGTGGACTCGGCACCTACGAGCACGTCAACCCCAACGATCACGTGAACATGGGCCAGTCGACGAACGACGTCACGCCGACCGCCATGCGCCTTGCGCATCTCGAGCTCACCAAGGTGCTCTGCGAGGAGCTGGACAAGCTCGCGGAGGTCCTCGCGGCGAAAGCCGGGCAGTACGCGAACGTCGTGAAGCCCGGGCGCACGCATCTGCAGGACGCCGTCCCGATCACGTATGGACAGGAGATCGGTGGATGGGGGAGCCGCATCAAAGGTGCGGCGTCGCGTCTTCGCGCCGGCCGGAGCGAGCTGTGTGAGCTCGGCATCGGCGGAACGGCGGCGGGGACCGGGCTCAACGCCGATCCGCGGTTCCGCGAGCGCGTGTGCCGCTACCTCGCCGAGTGGTACGTCGAGCCGATCGTTCCCGCGAAAGACCTCTTCGCCTCGATGCAGTCGATGGCACCGTTCGTCCGGATCTCGAGCGGGATGCGGACGGCCGCCATCGAGATCTCCCAGATCTGCAACGACATCCGCCTGATGGTCTCCGGACCGCGCACCGGCTTCGGCGAGCTCACCATCCCCGCGGTCCAGCCGGGCTCGTCGATCATGCCCGGCAAGGT
>Ga0207646_10000225_pt1 | contig 77485 bp, 58 predicted proteins | sample KBSK5502metaG_FD_184343 | JGI IMG/M metagenome (GOLD analysis project Ga0207646, IMG submission 184343) | Corn, switchgrass and miscanthus rhizosphere microbial communities from Kellogg Biological Station, Michigan, USA - KBS K5-50-2 metaG... | ecosystem: Host-associated > Plants > Roots >... | reverse complement strand
CCCTTCATGCGACGCGAAGGCGAGGTTCTGTTGACGCGCGACGTGCTCGACAAGCAACTGATCGACGTTGATGGAAAACGAGTAGTGCGGGTCAACGACGTACAGATTATCGAAGCCGCAAATGAGTGGCGGGTCACCGGAGCCGATGTGAGCCTGATGGGCTTATGGCGGCGCCTGGCGCCTGCGTTTCTGCGCAGCGGCCGGCCCGTCGAAGTCATTGATTGGGCTGACGTTGGCTATCTCGGCACCGACGCCGCGACGGTCCAGTTGAAATCGTCAAGGGGAAAGCTGGCACGCCTGCATCCGGTTGAGATCGCGCGGCTCGCAGAGGCTTTTTCTTACCAGCAAGGCGCGGAAATTGTTGAGTCACTCGACGACGAGACCGCCGCCGAAACGCTGGAAGAAATGGCTGCCGACAGGCAGGCTCAAATTATCGGCGATATGGACGAAGAGCGGGCGGCAGACATTCTTGAGCGGATGTCGCCGCATGAGGCGGCGGACGTGCTCGGCGATCTTCCTGAGGACAAGGCTGAAGATTTGCTTAACCGGATGGAAGACGACGAACAGCTTGAAGTCGCCGAGTTACTGCCCTATGAAGACGATAGTGCCGGCGGATTGATGACAACTGAGTTTGTAACTCTGCCACGTGATTTAACTGCCGGTGCGGCCCTCGCCCGGTTACGAGAGATGGCGGAAACGCCAAACATGATCTACTACCTATACGTAGTAGCCGCCGAAGATTCCTGGAATCTGGTCGGCGTGATCGCTCTGCGCAGCTTAATCTTGTCCGATCCGTCGTCGCCGCTCGAGCAAGTGATGCGAACCGACCTGCAAGTGGCTCACGCGGACGACGCCGCGGTTGATGTCGCGCAGAAAATTGCCGAGTATAATCTGCTGGCGCTTCCGGTCGTGGACGAGACGGGTGACATTCTCGGCATCGTCACGTTTGACGATGCTATTGAAATTTTGTTGCCAAAGGACTGGCGACAAAGGCTGCCGAAATTGTTTGGTTGATACCGAGCTATTGGAAAACCCCGGCAGAACATCAACGAAGAATAGAAGATGACTGAGGACCCTCCAAGTGTCAGAGCGCAAAGCAGACGTACAAAAGGCCGGACGACGGCTTTTGCGCCGGGGCGCGCAAGGGGTTTCGCGCGTGCGGCGCACCGTCGCGCGTCGCCCCCGCCTGCTTTTCTATCTCGCCATCCTGGGCCCGGGAGTCATTACCGCCAGCGCGGGAAATGACGCCGGTGGGATTGCCACGTTTGCCTCAGTCGGCGCTGAACACGGTTACCAACTCCTCTGGATCCTGATTCCTCTCACCTTAAGTCTGGGTATTGTTCAGGAAATGTGCGCGCGCATGGGCGCGGTCACAGGCAAAGGCCTTTCCGACCTGATTCGGGAGCGTTTTGGCGTGCGCTGGACCGCCTTCGTCATGGTCGCCCTGTTGATCGCAAACGGCGGCGTAACGGTGTCCGAATTCGTTGGCATTGCCGCGGCAATGGAACTCCTCGGCGTTGCGCGTTATGTCTCGGTCCCAATTGCGGCCGTAGCGATCTGGTGGCTGGTAGTCAAGGGATCTTACCGGAGGGTCGAACGTGTTTTCCTCGTCATGTCACTGGTGTTTCTGACGTACGTGGTCTCAGCTTTTATGGCCCATCCGAACTGGGGCACGGTTGCTACAGCGATCGTTCATCCTCAATTTCAACTCAGCTCCGCCTATCTCTTTACCATCGTGGCTGTGATAGGCACGACGATCTCACCCTACATGCAGGTGTTCATCCAATCCTCAGTGGTCGAAAAGGGCGTGCGCTTGGAGAACTACAGACTGACGCGCGCTGATGTGTGGATTGGGACGGTGTTCGCGATTCTGATCGTTTTCTTCTTAGTCGTTTCGACGGCCGCTACATTGCACGTTCACGGCGAACACATTGAGACGGCGGCGGAAGCCGCCCGGGCGCTGAGACCGGTGGCCGGCAGTTACGCGGAGATCCTTTTCGCGGTTGGACTTTTTGGAGCCTCGATGCTGGCCGCGGGCGTCTTGCCTTTGGCAACAGCCTACTCAATCAGCGAGGCATTCGGATTTGAGAAAGGTGTTTCCAGCAGTTTTCGCGAGGCGCCAATCTTCATAGGGATTTTTACCTTCCTGGTTGTCCTGGGCGCATTGATCGCAACGTTGCCGGGATTGCCACTGATTCGTGTGTTGCTGGTGACTCAGGTTATCAACGGCCTGTTATTACCGGTCGTGCTAATAGCGATTCTACGATTGGTCAACAATCGCGAATTGATGGGAGCCCATGTTAACGGGCCGCTATATAATATCGCTGCCTGGTTGACGACGATTGTGGTCTCGGCGTTGTCCCTTTTGCTCATTGTAGCGACCTTGTTTCCCAACCTTTTCCCACGATAGCTCATTTTCCGTCTCGCCAAGCCAGGAATTTGATGGTAAAAGTACGGTCACTCGATAAGACCGCCTGAATCGAGAAGTAGGATAAGAATGGCCTCTGATCCAGCCACTCAACGAAAACGATTCGTCCTCTTCATTTTTACGACCGGACTCGTCGTTCTCGCACTGTTTCTCTTCTATCACTTCGAAAACGATTTCCGCGCTTATCTTGACGCCCGGATGGGCAGCCGCACCGGCGAAAGCGGCCTGATCAATATCCCCAAGCTCGTCCTCTGGTCGATCCTGGCTTTTCTGGGTGTCCGGGCCCTGAACAGCATTATCTTTGACCTCATATTCCGGCTCCGCCGTGGCTATGAAGCACCCACTCTGGTTCGCAATATCTTTTCCATGGTGGCGTTCACAATTCTCTTCATTGTGATCTTCAGCCGTATCTATACGGAAGTGAATCTCGGGGCCCTCTTTACGACCTCGGCAATCTTCGGTGTCATCCTGGGCCTCGCTTTACAGGACACGCTGGGAAATTTCTTCGCCGGTATTTCGCTGCACGCTGATCGGCCCTTTCAAGTAGGCGATGTGATTGTGGTCGGCCAACAAAAGCATACCGGCGTGGTCGAAGGAATCACCTGGCGCGCGATCAAGATTCGCACCTTTCAAAATCACATAGTTTTAGTTGCCAACAGCAACGCCTCGAAAGAGGCAATCGAGGTTTGCCCACGTGACAATCTGAACGCCCGCCTGGTTTTCTTTGGCACTCTCTATACCGACTCGCCCGCCAAGACGATTCACGTGGCCCGGGAAGCGGTGCGCGACGCCGACAATGTCTCACCGAAGATTACGCCGATCGTGCGGATCAGAAATCTCGGCGACTCTTCGATTGAATGGGAAATCAAGTACTGGCTGGAAGATTATGCCAAGTACAACGATACCGATGCGCTGGTGCGCCAGAGAGTCTGGTACGCCTTCCGCAGAAGCGGGCTTACCTTCGCTTTCCCGACCAGAACTCTTCACCTCGAGCGGAAAGTGACTACCAGACCCGTGACTCTCGAAGAGCAGATCGCGGATCGCCTCTCAGCAGTCGATATTTTTGCTCCTCTTTCCGCCGAAGAACTGCGCCAGTTGGCGACCGGGACCGTGGGCCACGTCTTTGCTCCCGGCGAGACGTTGATCCGAGCCGGCGACGAAGGGTCTTCTATGTTCGTAGTTCATAACGGCCGAGTCGAGGTACAGGTAAGTGAAGGCGGTAAACCACGAACAGTCGCCGTCCTTAACGAAGGCAATTTCTTTGGCGAGATGGGTCTCTTCACCGGCGAGCCGAGGACTGCCAGCGTCGTGGCGGTCGAAGAGACTGAGGTCCTGGAAATTGGCCACGACGCCATGAAGCATGTCTTTGAGACGAACCCGGATCTCGCCGAGTCGATTAGCTGGACAATCGCTGAACGGCGGGCCAGCCTCGCCGCAGGTTCTCAACAGCGTTCTCAAGCAAGCATTGAAGAGTCAGCCGGCCTGCTCAGCTCCATTAAGCGCTTTTTCGGACTCAGATAGATTCGAAATCCTCCTGATTTGACCCAATAAGTCTCTTACTTCTAGTCTTCAAAAGGTTGCTGTATCACGACGCGGGTTCGACCGCCTGAAAGACCCTGTTTACCACCCCCGCTCGACTTGACAGAGACACACTCAATGTTTATTATGCCGTTGCGCTCATGGCCTTGAAGAAGCGGTGGTTTTCAAGCTGAACATAAAGCATGAGCGTGAGGTTAGTTTCCCAGAATTCAGGAGGTTTTGGATCATGAGTATCGTTCGTTACGACCCGTTTCGCGATCTGCGAACTCTACAGGAAGAAGTAAATCGCCTTTTTACCGGCAACGTGGCCCGGGCCTTTGACGACGAAGGCATCGCCCGCGGTTCGTGGAGTCCAAATGTGGACATCTATGAAAACAAGGACCAAATTGTGCTCGAGGCGGAATTGCCAGGAATGAAGCGTGAAGATTTTGATCTCTCAGTTGAAAACAACGTGATCACCCTTCGCGGTGAGCGTCAGTTCGAAAAGAAAGACGAGACTGACAACTATCACCGGGTGGAAAGGGCTTACGGCGGTTTCCTACGGTCCTTCACGTTGCCCAACACGGTTTCGGCCGAAGGAGCCACTGCGGATTACCGCAATGGCGTCCTGCGCGTGGTTTTGCCGAAACGCGCTGAAACCAAAGCTCGCCGGATCGAAGTCAAGGGTGAAGGCGGCGAAGCTAAAACGATCGAGGCTACGAAGGCAGCGACGGTTAAGTAATCTCAATCGGCAAGGTGGTAGCGGGGCGCTGATCGTGGAGTCAGTTGCCCCGTTTCCTTTCCCCGCGGATAATTCTGTAGTTAACTTTGGATATGCGTTTAGACAAATTCACATTAAGAGGACAGGAAGCTATTCAGGCTGGGATTGAACTCGCTGAGCGTAATCAGAATCAGCAAGTTGAGCCAGAGCACATCCTCTGCGCGATGCTTGAACAGCCGGAGGGCATTGTTCGACCGCTGCTCGGCAAGTTGGGCGCGAACATTCAGGTAGTACTCAACGACTGTCAGGCTGCGATCGCGCGGTTTCCACGCGTCCAGGGCGGGCAGCAGTATTTCAGTTCCCGCTTGTCGCAAGTATTCACGGCAGCCGATAAGCAGGCCGAGACGATGCAGGACGAGTACATCTCGACCGAGCATCTGTTGTTGGCTATTGCCGACGAGAAAGACGGCGAAGGCGGCAAGATTCTTCGCCAGCACGGAGTCACCCGCGACGATCTCCTCAAAGCAATTGAGCAGACGCGCGGCGGCGCCCGTATTACCGACCAAAATGCCGAAGCAAATTATCAAGCTTTGGCCAAATACGCGCGCGATCTGACTGAACTGGCGCGCAAGGGCAAACTGGATCCCGTGATCGGACGCGACGATGAGATTCGCCGCACTATTCAGGTACTCTCTCGCCGAACGAAAAACAATCCGGTATTGATCGGAGAACCCGGCGTCGGTAAAACCGCAATCGTCGAGGGCCTGGCCCAACGCATTGTTTCAGGCGATGTTCCGGAGACGCTGCGCAACAAACGTCTGGTAGGGCTTGACCTCGGTTCGATGCTGGCCGGCGCCAAATACCGCGGCGAGTTCGAGGATCGCCTGAAGGCGGTGCTAAAGGAGATCGAAAACGCACAGGGCCAGATCATTCTTTTCATAGATGAACTGCATACGCTGGTCGGCGCGGGCGCGGCCGAGGGCGCGATCGACGCTTCGAACATGTTGAAGCCGGCCCTGGCGCGCGGTGATCTGCGCTGTGTCGGAGCGACGACGCTTAACGAATACAAGAAGTATATCGAAAAAGATGCGGCGCTCGAGCGAAGATTCCAACAGGTTTACGTCGGCGAACCCACGGTCGAAGACACGATCGCGATCCTGCGCGGCCTGAAAGAGCGTTACGAAGTTCATCACGGCGTGCGCATTAAGGATTCCGCGATTGTGGCGGCGGCGACCCTTTCGAATCGTTACATCACCGATCGTTTTCTTCCCGACAAGGCAATCGATCTGATCGACGAAGCTGCTTCGCGACTGCGAATTGAGATTGATTCTTTGCCGCAGGAGATCGATCAGGTCGAGCGCGAAATCATGCAGCTCGAAATCGAGCGCCAGGCTCTTCAGCGGGAAGAAGATGAACGCTCGAAAGCGCGTTTACACGAAATCGAACAGCGAATCGCGGACTTGAAAGAAAAGTCTTCAGGCATGAAAGCCAAGTGGCAGTCTGAGAAGGAAGCCATTGAGCGGATGCGCACAGCCAAAGCCGAGCTGGAGCAGTTGCGGCTACAACTTGATCAAGCCCGCAATGCCGGCGACCTGGGGCGTGCTTCTGAGATTCAGTACGGCCAGATTCCGGAACTCGAACGGAAGTTTGAAGCCGAACAGGCCAAGTTGGCGCAGATACAAACCGACGGCGTAACCCTCAAGGAAGAAGTCGACGAAGAAGACGTCGCTGAGGTGGTAGCCAAATGGACCGGCGTGCCGGTCTCAAAGATGCTCGAAGGCGAGATGCATAAACTGCTGACGATGGAAGATCGCCTGCGTCAGCGGGTAATTGGTCAGGATGAAGCGCTGGTAGCGGTCGCTAACGCGGTGCGCCGCGCGCGCGCCGGCCTGCAGGATCCTAATCGTCCGATTGGTTCGTTCATTTTTCTGGGTCCGACTGGTGTCGGCAAAACCGAAACCGCCCGAGCTCTGGCTGAGTTTCTATTTGATGACGAACACTCGATGGTGAGGCTCGACATGTCTGAGTACATGGAAAAGCACGCCGTGGCTCGCATGATTGGAGCCCCGCCGGGTTATGTCGGCTATGAAGAAGGCGGACAACTGACCGAAGCAGTGCGGCGACGGCCTTACAGCGTTATTCTTTTCGACGAGATAGAAAAAGCGCACTCGGACGTGTTCAATGTGCTGTTGCAGATTCTCGACGATGGCCGCTTGACGGATTCAAAAGGCCGCACAGTAGATTTCAAGAACACGGTCCTGATCATGACCTCGAATCTCGGCTCGCGTGTGATCCAGGAAGTCAGCGATGACGAAAAGCAGGTTAATGAGGCCGTGATGCAGGTCCTGCGCGAGCACTTCAAACCAGAGTTCCTGAATCGCGTCGACGATATCGTCATCTTTCATCGCTTATCGCGCGAACAGATTACGAAGATCATCGATGTGCAGCTTGAGCGTCTGCGCGGAATGCTGAAAGAACGCCACATGTCGCTGGTGCTGGAAGATTCCGCCAGAGAACTTTTGGCGCGCGAAGGTTACGATCCCAATTACGGTGCCCGGCCACTAAAACGAGCAATTCAGACCCTGATTCAGAACCCTTTGGCGATGAAACTTTTGCAGGGAGAAATCCTGGCCGGGCAGACCGTAATTGTTTCAGCTCGTGACGGCCAGATGGAATTCACTACCGAGGCGGCGGCAGCGGCGGCCTGAACTCTTTCGGGAATCGGGTAGGTTTCCGAGCTGGCCGGTTGCTGGCAAGGTATTTGCTTGATAAATGGGCGGCAGATTGTTGTTGCACTGAAACGCAACGATGAATATGCTCTGAACATCAAAGCGTCGCCCGTGTGACGGAATTTCGGGCAATTTGAAGCGAACGGCGCTCTGGGACAAGAAGCGAGGCAAGACAGAAAACCGATGGTCGATTTAGGTGCATACAGGGACAAGTTCGGTGAAAGCGGACAGCGCGTGCTTGAAAACGCTTTGGGAGAATCAAAGCGTCGCGATCAGAACTATATTACGGTCGAGCACATCATCAGCGCCGTGGCCAAAGAAGAGCCTGACCTCTTTAACTCAACCATTCGCGGTCTGGCGATCGATCCGGCCGTGGTCACGCAAGCCATCGACAAGCGCCTAGATAACGCGCGCCAGCACATCGGCAAGGGATTTCGGATTGCTCCTGACACTACTGATCTATTCAAGCGCGCAATGGAACGCGCCCGCTCGCGCGGACGAAAGACGATCGAATCTACGGACATCTTTGACGTACTCTCAAACCGTGACGGCCTGTTGGTTGAGGTTCTGAGGAACCTCGGTGCTCAACCCGATGCGGTGGTCGAGCACGTGCGCACCAATGTCAACGAGCGCGAACAACAGGACGAACAGTATCGTAAAAAATTCGAGTTACCACCCTATCTAAAACATTTTGGTGTTTCGCTGAATCGGATGGCGCGCGCGGACAAGATTCCGCCCACCATCGGTCGCGAAAAAGAGATTCAACAGATAATCGAGATTCTTTGTCACCGCGAGCGCGCCAACTCGCCGATGCTGGTGGGCGAGCCCGGCGTTGGCAAAACGGCCGTGATTGAAGGTCTGGCGCGAATGATCGAACTTGAGCCGCAAAAGGTGCCATCGCGTCTGCGTAATTCGCACGTCGTGCAACTCCAAATGGGCGGCATTGTCGCCGGCACAATGTTGCGCGGCATGTTTGAGGAACGTATCAAGGGCATTATCGATGAAGTGAAAGAGCGCGACAATCTGATCCTGTTCATCGACGAAGCGCACACCATTATCGGCGCCGGCGCGGCCCTGGGTACTTCTTCCGACGCCGCCAACATGTTCAAGTCGGCACTGTCGAAAGGCGAGATGCGCATCATCGGCGCCACGACGTTGAGTGAATACAAAGAGTCCATCGCCGAAGACGAAGCGCTGGCGCGGCGTTTCCGCCTGGTGAAAGTTAACGAACCTTCGATCCTCGAAACCCGAGAGATTCTGATGGGCGTGCGAGCGCGTCTGGAACGCAACTATTCAGTCCAAATCTCGGACGAAGCCATCAACACCGCGCTGGAGATGGCGCCGAAATATATTCGGAATCTGCACCTGCCTGACAAAGCGATCGGCTGGCTCGACACCGCTTCCGTGAAGGTGGAAATCAACGAACCCCATACGATGATAGTTAAGCCTGAACACGTGATCGACGTGATCTCTCAGGAGTCTCGCATTCCCCGCGACATGATCTTTCGGGACACCAGCGATCGGTTCGCGCTGACTGAAGTGCAGCTTTCCCAACGAGTGATTGGACAAAAAGAGGCTATCAAGGCCGTCGCGCAGCGCCTCCGTCTCAACAAAGGCCCGTTAAAGGAATCGCACTACAAACCCGACGGCGTGTTGCTGTTCCTGGGCCCGACCGGTGTCGGTAAGACCGAGCTGGCCAAGGCAGTTGCCGAGTTCATGTTCGGTGACGATCAAAAGATGGTCCGCCTGGACATGTCAGAGTACACCGACGGCACCGTGGGAATTGAAAAGTTGATCGGGATGCCGCGCGGAATTGTGGGATCGGAACGCGGTGGTATCCTGACCGAACAACTCAGAGAAAATCCCTATACGGTTCTGTTGCTCGACGAAGTTGAGAAAGCTTCACCGTACTTGATGAATCTTTTCCTGCAGGCTTTCGATGAAGGCTGGTTGACCGACGGCCGTGGACGGCGCGTCTATCTTTCCGACGCGATCGTTATTATGACGTCCAACCTCGGCTCTGACAGCTTCAAGAAGTATGAAAAGCCCCTGGGCTTCGGAACCAAGACACCCGGAGATTTTCGCGCCGTCAACAAGGAAGTCCTGAAGGCCGCAGAGACGCGTTTCTCTCCTGAGTTCCGCAATCGCATCGACGAGATCGTCGTGTTCTCGCCGCTGACCATGGATGAGGTAAAAGAGATTGCGCAACTCTATCTCGAGAAGACCAACCGCCAGATGAAACGTCAGGGCAAATCGTTCGAGACTACCGAGGCGGGACTCGCGCGGCTGACTGAAAAGGGTTACAGCACGCAATACGGGGCGCGCTTCCTGAAGCGCTACATCGATGAAAGAGTGAAACTGCCCATCACGATGATGTGGAAGAGCGCATCGAAATTCATTGTCGATGTCGAAGACGGTGAAGTCGTAGCGAAGGTCGCCGATCAGCTGAGTGAGATAGTTTGAGCTGAGCTTTTAGTTTGTTTCAGGTAGAGCCTCAACAAAGTTTCACATTGAGGCTCTTTCTTCTTTGCCCCTTTAAGAAATGAAAGTATCCCTCATTAGCCGGCTCGCCGCATTAAGCCTACTACTGATTTCAGCATCTCTCTCCTGTCCGGCCCAGGTTGAAAAACCGAACGCAACTCCTGACGAAAAGGCGGAACAAATCCTGCAGCGCGCCATCCAGGTGCTGGGGGGCCAAAGCTATCTGGGCGTGCGGACCCTGATCGGCCGCGGGTTCTTCACGGACTACAAAGATGGCGTATCGCAAATTCCCGTGCGCTTCGTCGATTACATTTCTTATCCGGACAAAGAGCGCACTGAATTCAGCGGCGGCGGCGCGCGCCTGATTCAAACTAATTTCGGCGACAAGGGCTGGATATTCGACGGCGCGGCGCAAACTCTTAAAGATCAAAACGCGGGGCAGCTCGAAGATTTTCGCATGGCTATGCGTACCAGCATGGAGAACCTGCTTCGTGGTTGGTGGCGCAACCAGGGCGCCACGCTGAGCTACATCGGCCGGCGTGAAGCGGGCCTGGCGCGGCGCAACGAAACCGTGCGTCTGACTTATCCGGATGGCTTCTGGATTGAGTACGAGTTCGCCGCCGGTGACGGCATGCCGGCGAAAGTTCTCTATCAGCGAAAGCAGAAGAAGCCTGAAACCGACGAGATGGAAACGATCGCGGAAGAAGATCGCCTCTTTAAGCCAATTACCATCAACGGCGTCACGGCTCCGTACGTCATCGATCACTTTCGCAACGGCTCCCAAACCAGCCGCATCAATTACGAGTCAGTTGAATTCAACAAGAGCATCGCCGACTCGCTGTTTGCCAAGCCCGCAAATATCAAAGCTGTGAAGTAGAACTTTCTGTGGATGCAAAAGGAAATCCCGGAAAACATATCCTGTACCTCCTCGGGGCGGGCATATCGAAGGGGGCTGGCCTGAAGACTTCCGCTGAACTCCTCGACTCAATGGTCGAGTGGGGTCGGCAGAGTGGAGATGCAGACCTTGATATAGCTCTTACGGCCGTTGTGAATACGCTTCGTGATGTCAACGCGGGCGCAAACATAGAGGATCTGCTCGATGCAGCAAGGAGTATCCGCAGCCGGACAGACTCGTGCCTCTGGTTTCTCACTGAAGGTTTTCGTAACCCTCTCAAGTCACTGGAAAAGCGTAATCCAGCATTACTCAGTAAATTGTCTCGCATAGTACTCGACCGTATCCGAGCAGAATTGACTCTTGACATAGTGCTCGAGTGGAAATACTTAGAGAACCTGATCCAACTCGTTCGCAAATCCTCAAGCCCCTGTATTTTCACTCTAAACTATGACCTTTTGATCGAGACAGTTCTAGATTATGAACATATCTCTTACGCTACCGGATTCGCCAGGCCTCTAAAGGGCAGCGCTGACAGTTACATGCTTCCGGATATTGAAATGTGGCCGGTGGGCTATCAGCGGTCCTACATCGGCGAAGAAATAACCTACCTTACCCACGATCAACGACGGGCCGAAGTTCGCCTCATTAAACTGCATGGCTCACTTGATTGGTTCCGCGTAGCATCTCCTGCTGTGTACGAGGGCGGATTACGCATAAGCCCGCAGGACCGGATAGTGCGCCACCAGCCTCTTGCTAACGTTGAGGCCATGGAGATGATGATCGCAGGTCGGTCTGGAAAGGAACGAACCGAGGAACCCTTCAGAGTCTTGCTGCGGGAGTTTTACCTGGCAGCGCAGCAAGCGGATGTGGTCGTTGTTATTGGGTATTCATTTTCCGACGAACACATAAATCGAGTATTGATAGATGCACAGGTCTTTGAGCGTTCCCGGAGTTTCGATCTAGTGGTCGTAAATGGTCCTGATTGGCCACCTCCGCAGATGTCGAAAACAGCGGAAGAAGCCTGGCGGATTCTTGAGACAGCGGCTGAGAAGTGTCGGGCGGAGAATTTGTGGGGACTATCAGTTATCCGAGACTACGCAGAAGCCGCCTTAGAGAAACAGCTTCTATCCAACGAGTTGGACGCAATTCTAGACGTCCGGCATCATGGGCTATAGGCCCTCAGTGCTAATTAGATCCGATCAGGTTGGTACCGTGTCTAAATGGTAAATGTGCAAAGACACTTGAAATGGACAAAGGCGGCGCCTTGAAAGTATAGGAGACTTAGCAAGGCACTTTACTGATCGCAACGGACGTGCTGCAGCTCGCTTGGCTGAAGTCAAAGGGGAGGATGTGGTACTTAGCGGTAAGCCTTAAAGACCAGCGACCTCACGCCGAAGCCGATCGGCTCATCGATTTTTTCTGAGTTTCACCTACGAGAGGTTCATCGAGGTTGGCCTGATCTATGGAAGGCAAAGGTTGGCCGGCCATTCTGGCAAACAACTGTTCGTATTGATCGACGACGTGATCCCAATCGTAAAACTCATGCGCCCGCGCCTGGGCGCGATTCCGAAACGACTGCACCAGTGAACCGTCGCGCAAAACCCGCTGCAGCTTCTCTGCCAGGTCATGTTCGTTCTCATACGTAATTCCTGCATCGCCGATGGCCTCGATGTTCTCCGGCGCGTCAAGAGTCAACACACAGTTTCCAAAACCCATCGCTTCCAACAACGCCGGATGCGTGCCACCAACCTCGGTCGCGTGCACATAGCAGTAAGCATTCTGCTGCAGGGCGCGATAATCCCGGCCAAAAACAAAGCCCGTGAAGATGATTCGGCGATCGCGGCGGGCACGAGCCTTTAGATCGTTTATGTACTCACGAGCGTAAGGGGCATCGCCGACAATCAAAAGCTTGTGTGCGGTCCTGACTCGCTTGAAAGCCTCGATCACCAGGTGGGCATTGTTTTCAGGTTCCAGCCGCGACACGTAGAGCACGTAACGGTTCGGCTCGACGCGCCAGCGTCTGACCATCGGATCGGGACGACGTTCGACCTCGGCGCCGTAAGCGATCATGGTTGACCGGGTCCGATAGTTGGCCAGGTAGTATTCCTGAATCACTCGCGCGTCGGTCACGGTTTCGGTCGGCAGGATCGTCGCCAGCCGTTCCGCCAGCAGGTAATAATTGCGCGCGATCCAATTCCACTTTTTCCGCTTATGCTCCAGTCCATCCACATTGAGTGCGACCGGCGTACCGACTGCGCGCAACAGCGTCGCAAACGGCGCATTAGCCGCGTTGCAGATGAGCGCGGCGTCATAACGAGCCGGCATCGCATTCAGCGCGGAAAGAAAAGTATGAACTATGGTGTCGAAGTATTTGTGGCGGATGGTCGGAAGAACTTTTAGCTTAACGCCCTTGTACTCGAGTTGCCGCGGGCTGGTGTAATGCGCGCGGCAATAGACAGTGACGTCATGACCCCGCGCCGCCAGTCGCGTCGAGAGGTGTTCTGCAAAGGTTTCGAACCCGCCGTAATTGGCTGGAATTCCCCTGGTGCCGAGAATCGCGATGCGCATACGCAAAATTAAAAGGGGAACAAGATCGATGCCATCAAACCACAAAAGGCGTTAACAAGTCGAGTGCAAATGATCTCTTACATTTCCCGGCGATCCAAGTTCAGCGACTTCCGCGCCGCTCGTTCATAGACCTGCAAAGTGAGCCTCGCAGTAGTGTTCCAGTCGAAGGCCCGGGCACGGTTCAGCCCTTTGACGCTCAGCTGCGCGCGATAGTCTGGATTATCGGCGATCCGCGCGATCGCGGTTGCCAGTTCCCCTTCATCAAAAGGATCGACCAGCACGCCGGCATCGCCTACAACTTCGGGCAAGCTGGTGCGATTGCCGGCAATCACGGGCACTCCACATTGCATGGCCTCGAGGACCGGCAAGCCGAAGCCTTCAAAGTAGGACGGATACACGAAACAGATGGCCCCGCTGTAAAGTGCGGGCAATTCAAGATCAGGGACATAACCGGTGAACAAGATATCCCTGTCGACAGAATTGCGTTCCGCGGCTCGAATGGTCTCTTGATCAAGCCACGCACGCTTTCCGGCCAGCACAAGCTGCGGAAACTCACCCACGGGACGAGCTCGCCGCAAACTGGAATAGGCTTCGATCAAGCGCACCAGATTCTTCCGCGGCTGGATCGAACATAGCGACAGAATGTAATTCTTCCCGATGCCGTAACCCTCTCGGACTCGCTTTAGCTCATTGCCGTTTGTTACCCGGGCAAAGTGCGGGGACGCAGCCTCTGGCGTCACCGTAATGCGCTCTGCGGCGATCCCATAGGTCGTGATGATGTCATCACGCGAATACTCTGAGACGGTGATGATTTCCGCGGCCCGGCGGGCCGTCGCGCGAACGGTCAGTCGCAATTGCATCCAGCTTCGACGTTTGAAAGTCTCGGGCAAATGCTCAAAAGCCAGATCGTGAATCGTGGACACCAACGGGCACGGCAAAAACGGCGGCGCGGTGTACTGAACGTGAAGCACATCCACAGGATTGCGCCGCAACTCCCTGGAAAGAGTCAGCGGAATGCGTACCAGCGGTGTGTGCGGCGATGTTTGGGTGACTTTGAAGTTGGGCCAACGACGGGCAAACCGATCGACCGCGGCCCGCTTGGTAACGTAGAGCGTGTATTGATTTGTCTGATCGATCGTGGCGAGTGATTCGATCAGATTGATAGCGTAAGTCTCGTTCCCGCCCAGTTCAGCTCCGACAGAATGCGCGTCGATTGCGATGTGCAAAATCGCGTCCGCTCCAATTCGGTCCGATGCAGGATGTTTAGCGCTCCGAGTCTGGCTGGGCATTGTTCGTAAACTGAGCCCGACCAGATTCGCACTCTAAACTTTGTCGGTCGCGGCCTCACCGTTGACTACGGCGGCAGATTCTTCAACGACAGCCGCCCGGGCTGCGGCTACTTCTGTCTGACGCGTGTCGCGTTCGCGAATGCGGGCGGCCTTTCCGCGCAGTTGACGCAGATAGTACAACTTGGCGCGCCGCACGTGGCCTTTCTTCACCACGTCGATGTGATCGACGATGGTTGCGTGAAGCGGAAAAATTCTTTCCACTCCCACGCCGAAACTGGTCTTACGCACCGTAATCGTTTCGCGGGCGCCGCCATGTTTGCGAGCAATCACCACGCCTTCAAATGCCTGTAAGCGCTCTTTGGTTTCTGATTCCTTGATGCGCACGTGGACACGAACCGTGTCACCCGGCTGAAAATCCGGAATGTTAGTGCGTAATTGCGTCTTCTCGACACTGTCTAAACGATTCATGATGACTCCATTTATTTCAAAAGATCTGGTCGATTACGCCTGGTTTTTTCAGTCGCAGCTTCACGACGCCAACGCGCAATTTCGGCATGATTGCCGGTCATTAATACATCCGGAGTAGGCATGCCTTCAAACTCAGGCGGCCGCGTGTACTGCGGACAATCGAGCAAGCCGTCGGAAAAAGATTCGTTGGCCGCCGAGGTCTCGCTGCCCAACGCCCCCGGTAACAAACGAACGACGGCGTCTATGACGACCAGCGCAGCGGGCTCTCCGCCTGAAAGCACATAATCGCCAATCGATATCTCGTCGGTCACCAGCGCGTTTGCAACGCGCTCGTCGACGCCTTCATAGCGGCCGCAGATCAAAACCAGCTGTTCACAACCGGCGAACTCGGCCGCCAGGGGCTGGGTGAACGGCCTGCCCTGGGGCGAAAGCAATGCGACTCGCTTCCCCGCAGCGATGCTTTCACGGCGATCAGCGCCGGTGATCGCTTGAACTGCTGCAAAGATCGGTTCGGGCTTCAGCACCATTCCGTCGCCGCCGCCAAAGGGCCGATCGTCAACCATTCGATGCTTGTCCGCAGTCCACGCGCGCAGATCGTGGGCCTGAATACTTACCAAACCGGCTGCGCGGGCTCGACGAATAATTCCGTAATCAAACGCTTCGCGAAAATAGTCGGGAAAGATCGTGATGATATCGACGCGAAGCGCTTCCATTGCCGATTGCCAATTTCCGATTGCCGATTTTTTTAGATCAGCGAACTCCAGACCGTCTCAGCCAAGGCTTTTCGTAAGACCAATCGCCAATCTACAATTCAAGGAGCCCCTCCGGCGGATCGATCCGAATCAATTTCCTTTCGATATCGATCTCTACGCAGATGTCCCTGGCCATGGGAATCAGGAATTCGCGATCTCCTTCCCCGTCCACCACCAGAATCTCAACGCCTCCGGTGTGCATCACTCCCTTGACTGTGCCGATCTCCCGCCCCTCGATATTCTCGACCCGGCAACCCACCAGTTCCCATTCGTAAAAAAGATCCTGGTCCAGTTGAACGCGCTCGGCCGCGTTGACGGCCAATTCGTAGCCCGCCAGTTCTTTGGCGGCGTCGATCGAGTCGTATCCGGCGAACTTGAAAACAATTCGATTTCCGTGAAACCAATGCTCTTCAATTTGCAAAGATCGACGACTTCCGTCCGGCGCGATTCCCATCACCTCGTCCAGAGCATCGAAGCGTTCGGGAAAATCTGTCAATAAATCGGCAACCACTTCTCCGCGCAGCCCCCTGGTTCGGGCCACGCGCGCGACGACAATTAGATCTTCCACATCATTCAACGACGTCGAGCACGAAACGGCGCTGCTGCTTTAGACCCGCCGCGTAAACCAGCGAACGCAGAGCTCGCACCGTGCGGCCTTGTTTGCCGATTATTTTTCCCATGTCCGTCTGCGCCACCCGCACTTCGATGCGCGTCATCCCATCGCGGTCAATTTCGCGCACGTCAACTGCATCCGCATCATCCACGAGAGCTTTGACGATCATTTCGATGGTGTCGCGCATTGATTAGTCCAAAGTCGAAAGTTCCAAGTCCAAAGTCCGAAACGCCACTCTGACGTTGGACCCTGGACCTTGGACTTCAGACGGTCTCGGCAGCTTGCGCCTTCGCGGCTTGCTTAATCAATTGGCGCACGGTATCGGTCGGCTGCGCGCCTTTCTCGATCCAGTAACGAACCCGATCGGCCTTGAGCTTAATCTCCGCCGGCTGACGCGTCGGATTGTAGGTTCCGAGATTTTCCAGGTACGCGCCGTCACGCTTGGATTGCTTCTCTTTGACCACAATGCGGTACGACGGGCTCTTTTTCGCGCCAGTGCGCATTAATCTGATTGCTAACAAGTGTCTTTCCTCCAGGTACGCGGCGAGCTACGAGCCCGCCTCTAAACTATTTTGACGCCTCGCTTCACCGAAACGATCATCGTCTTTTCTTCTTTTTCTTTTTCTTCTTCCGCGACGATCCAGGCAGCCCGGCAGGCAAACCCATCATTCCGTCGCCTCCACCTTCCATCCCCGGAATGCCGGCCATGCGGCGCATCATCTTACCGCCAAGGCCGCCTCCACCGAACATGCCCTGCATCATGCGCCGCATCTCAGTGTACTGCTTGATCAGCGCGTTCACCTGCGCCACCGTCGTGCCTGAGCCGCGTGCAATGCGCCGGCGGCGGTTGGCGTTCAGGATGATGTGATTCACGCGCTCTTCACGCGTCATCGAATCAATGATCGCCTCGGTGCGTCGCAGTTCTTTCTCCATTAACTCAGACTGCTCGTCGGTTAAATCCGGCATGCCGACGCCGCCCAGAAGCTGATCCGGCAACAGCTTGAGGATCTTTGAGAAAGAACCGAGCTTCTTTACCTGCCTGAGTTGTGAACGAAAGTCGTCAAGCGTGAACTGATTTTTTTGCAGCTTCTTTAACTGCGCTTCAGCTTCATCCTGATCGACCTTGTCCTGGACCTGCTCAATCAGCGACAGCACGTCGCCCATGCCGAGGATGCGCTGCGCGACCCGATCCGGATAAAACGGTTCGAGCGCATCGTACTTCTCGCCGACACCGACAAATTTTACGGGCTGTCCTATGACCTGCCTGATCGACAGGGCAGCGCCGCCGCGCGCGTCACCGTCCATCTTTGTCAGCACCACGCCGGTAATGCCAACGCGTTGATGAAACTCTTCGGCTGATCGCACCGCATCCTGGCCGGTCATGGCGTCTGCCACGAAGAGAATCTCGACCGGATGCGTTTCACTCTTGATGGTGACCAGCTCGTTCATCAACTCATCATCGATGTGCAGCCGTCCGGCGGTGTCGATCAAGAGCGTGTCGTAACCGACATCGCGCGCGTGCTGTAACGCTGCGCGCGTCAGTTCCAGCGGATCGTTCGTCTCAGGCTTTTCAAAGATCGATTGGCCAGTCGCCTTGGCGATGACCCTTAACTGTTCCCGCGCCGCCGGCCGGTAAACGTCGGTGGAAAGCAGCAACGGCTTTCGCTGTTGATTCTGCGCCAGCCAGCGCGCGATTTTTCCCGTCGAGGTCGTTTTGCCCGACCCTTGCAGGCCGACGATCATCACGACGTTCGGACTGGTTTTGGTAAAGACCAGCCGGGAAGATTGCCCGCCCAGCAAATCGACCAGTTCCTCGAAAACGATTTTGACGACTTGCTCAGAAGGCTTCAGTTCCAGCCAGACCTGCTGGCCTTCCGCCTTTTCTTTTACCGACGCAATAAAGTCTTTTGCGACCTTATAGTTAACGTCAGCTTCAAGCAACGCCAGACGAATCTCGCGCAGCGCCGCGTCAATATGTTCCTTTGTCAGGACGCCTTCGCCGCGCAGATTTTTCAGCGTCCGCTTCAGTTTGTCGGAAAGAGACTCGAACATACATTAGACGGCGATTCCGGCCTGAGCGGAAACAAGCATGATAAGGGGCGGTCTGAGGGGTGTCAAGGAATGGGGTTACTGCCGGTTGCCGCGCTCAGCTACCTGGTTTCGCAATCGAAATCAACGCTGGTTCAGGAACACGTATTTTTCCAATCTGCGCGGGAGTCGTCAATCGGGACCCCCAACTCCGCAGCGAATCAACGTCCTTCACTCCCACGGTGTTGCCGGACTCTTCCGGCGCAAAAAGTGGGGCTCGCCATTTTTTCGACGACGGCTGGCCACCCTTTACGTTCGGCATTTCATTAAGACTATCCAACAGAGCATTATGTTTTTCAGGCAGTATCTTCAAAAGATTCTTATAAGCTGCTTTAAGAGAAATATCCGACGACTGACTTTTCTCCTCGATTCGCGAAGTAAACAGACCCACGCAAGCGTCATAGATCGGGAGCGCGCTGTGGACAGCCGGAGCCAGGTCTGGTTCGAGCGTGACCGTCTCGTTGAGAAAATCCATCGCGTCGTCCAGCGATGTTAGATAAATGAGCTGCTCTGCGAGCGTCGGCTTCTTGTCAGGTTCATCGCTTGCGAGCAGTCCGTTCAAAACAGTCTGGGCTCTCCAAAGAGCTCGAACCAGAAATCCGACCGCCGAGTTTGCTCTGAGCGAGATCGCATCCATGCCATCAGGCGCTGTGGGTGGCAGCGCCTTGAATATCATCTCATGCAGGTCCGTGTGGACACGGTATCGCGGCAACTCCGCCGGCTCGGTGACCAGACAGCCACAGTGCTCGCAGAAATAAACGCCTTCGCGAATCTGAGCGATACATGACCAGCAGCTCATCGACTGTCCCGCGACTTTGGGCTGGCCTTCGTTTACTTCTACCGACAGGCCGCAACTGAAACATCGCAACGCGCCGGCATTGGATGGGGTCGCCCAGTTTGTCTGGCAGCCAGGACACGCGACTCTGACCAGGTCGCTGGTCGTTGTGCCGGATGGAATCCGCAACACGGCCGCGCACTCGGTACAGACATAGCTCCGCACGGGTTTGTAGAGGGAATGATCAGCCAGACAGAAAGGACACTTGACGGAGCGCTTTGGACGGACCAGAGCAACCAGAAACAGCACCGCGCCGATGATTGGCGAAAAGGTCGCCAGGAGCAACAGGAGAATGCCGACAATTCCCATTAACGCTCCCGAATCCTTGAAAAAGTCCTCGAGTGAAAAACCAAAGAATTTCAGCCCAAAGAAAACGACCCATACGAACACGCCCAGACCAACTACGCATCCAGCGTTGCTCATTGCGCTTGAGGGTGTCTTTGGTGCGTCATTCTGGAATGTCCATAGCTCTTTCTCAAAAGTCGTCGCGGTGCGAGGGCGAACCTTTGCTTTCTCCTGGGGCGTGCTCAATTGATCGCTCCTCCCTTCTGTCAATTCCCCCTTGTGATGGAAAGCTATAGAGCGGATATTTTCGGCGGATTATAACTTCGGTTGGACCAATACGCTAGATCCAGAGTTTGAAATCACAAATTGTGATTTCAAGTTGGGTGAGCTGGCAAACGGGGTTATTTTCTCGAAGCTAATGAAGTCAGGGATTTTCGGCTTGCTCCGTTGGGAGCAAAATGTTTATAGAAGAGGGGCTATCTAATATTCTTTGTCCGCCGGGAGGTCGACAACGCAATGCGGGCCATAAACATTGCGCTCGTACGGGGCGCTGAGGAGCGTCTTAGAATTTCAGGAACAACTCGACGGTCACTTTGCCATGCGATCATTCTTTCGCTCTTGCTGGTCGCGCCAATTTCACTACACGCACAAGATCCGGCGACCCAAACAAACAAGCCACGCGATCAACGCAAATCCGGATTTATCGCTCCCGGAATCGAGCATATTCAGATCACACGCGGTTACAAGTCAGATAAGGAAACGACGGGTCCGTGGTTCATTAACATCCTCCGCATCGATCTCGGGAAAGGCCGGCTGCAGATGGTTCATGGGATGGACGAGGCCGTCGGATTAGAGACAGTGAGTTCGCTGGCCTCGCGTTACGGGGCGCTGGCCGCGGTAAACAGCGGCTACTTTCGCACGACCGGAACTTATCGCGGTGATGCAGTCGGCGTTGAGGTGCTCAAGGGGAAACTTCTAAGCGAGCCTTACAATGTTCGCGCCGCAGCGGGTTTGATTGAAAAGAACGGAAGGCAGGAATTGATCTTCGGTCACCTGAAGTTCGAGGGACAACTCGTGGCCGGACCAAAGGTGAAGCACTCGATCGATGGTTTGAATCGACCGCGGGGTGACAATGAATTGATACTTTTCACTCCTGAGTTTCACCGCACGACGCTCACCGATTCGAAGGGCCTGGAGTTGATCGTTCGCGGCGGCCGCATTATTGAACAACGAGATATGAAGGGCAGCGGCGCGATTCCATCAGATGGATTCGTGATTTCTGCTTCAGGCTCGGCACGCGAATGGGCGTTGAAGAATCTTCGCCGGGGCACGCGCTTGCGACTCGATCTCAAACTATCCCCCGTGGAAACAGATCAAGCGGCCGCCTGGAAACAAGCGACCAACATCATCGGAGGCGGCCCGCAGTTAATTAAGAATGGACGCGTTGAGATCACCAACGCGGCTGAGAAAATGCTGCCCAGCTTTGTCAGTGACCGCCATCCACGCACGGCGATCGCCAGACTCAAGTCAGGCCAGGTCCTCCTGGTCGCTGTCGATGGCCGGCAGGCTGAAAGCATTGGGATGTCACTCAATATGTTGGCTGATCTGCTGGTTGAATTCGGCGCGGTCGAGGCGATTAACCTCGATGGCGGCGGCTCAACCACTATGGTCATCAAGGACAAAATAGTTAATAAGCCTTCCGACACAACCGGCGAACGCCCGGTTAGCGACGCAATCCTGGTATATCCGCGGTAAGCCCGGATGGGCCGTTAAGGCAGCAGACGCGGCAATCTTAAGTTCGTGACCATCGGCCTGAACTGTGGTATTTTCAAGTCGTTTGAGTAACAACAAACGGGTAACTCTCGGACCCGTTTTGCCCTGCCCCTTCAACTGCGGAGGTGAAAAGCGCAACGCATTGGGCTTTTACTGACTCTTCAGGCTCTATTACTAAAGTTGCGCGGTCAGGCGACCACTTCTTTACAGGAAACTTGCTCGTTTGAGCGAAGAAAACCAAAAGGCAGGCAACGCCGTCGTCGATCTTGAGCATGCTCGCGTGCGTCTACGGTCGCGCGCCGGTAAAGCTACACCCGAATCGCTGGCCCGCGATTTGGAAACAGTTCGAGGGTTGCTTGATCAGGGCCTGACGATTGAAGCGCGCTCGCGGCTCAACTCTGTGTTGGCGGAGGCGCGTAATCAACCCGCCGTATTAGCTCAAGCGCGTTGCGCCCTGGCAAACGCGTTGGAAATGCAGGGACTGTATCGCGAGTCGCTGGACGCAGTCGCGATGTATGAAGATCCCGAAACGCGCGCCAAACTTGATTCCAATCTGAACGCCCGCCTCCGAGTCCAGGTCGCGCTCGCTTACAACTACAACGGCGATCAACCAAAGGCCATCGCTTTACTCAAAGCCACGCTTCGCGACTTGCCTGAGGAGGGAGCCGAGGTGGGCGCGGTGTACGTCGCACTGGCGCGCGTCTATCGCAGCATCTCTGAATATCCGATCGCGCGCGACTATTCACATCGCGCGCTGGACAGTTATCGGCAAACCGGTGACTGGCGCGGGTTGGCCGAAGCGTATTTTGGACTGGCTACTGCGGACCTGCAAGAAGGACATCCCGAAGCATCTCTGGACAATTTTGGTCAGGCATTGAAGTTGATCGGCGACCATCCGGCAACTTTTCTGCTCGGCAGAACTTACGCCAACATGGCCGGCGCCTGCTGGTTTCTCAAGCGTCCGCTCGACGGCATTCGCCATCTGGAAAAAGCGATCGGTTATTACGAACGAACCGATCATAAGGCGAATGCAGCCGACGGTTACAACAACCTTGGCATCAATCTGGTTCTGATTGGTCAGTGGGATCGCGCGCAAGAGGCCCTCGAACGAGCTCTCTCGCTGGCCACTGAGTTCGATAACCGCGGCGGCGAACTTCCGATGATCCTGGATTCGCTCGGCGAGCTGTGCACGCTCCGCGGAGATCTCGACGAAGCTCACACTTACCTGGAGCGGGCGGTGGCGCTTGCTAATGAAAGAGGGAACAAGTGGTACCAGGGACAAACCCAGCGCACTTTGGGACGTTGTTATCTGGCGATGAAGCGCAGCGCCGAGGCGCTGGCGACTGCAAAGAAGACCCTGGAGCTTGCCGAAGAGATCGGGGACCGGCAGGCGATTTGCGAGTCGCGGTTATTGTCTGCTGAAGCATCTTTGGAGTGCGGCGAGACGGAAGATTCAGTCGCGAATCTTCAAAGCCTTGCTCAACTGATCACGGACTCGCCCACGGATTTGTTGTTGGCCGGCGAAGCCCAGCGCATGCACGGCCTGCTGGAAATGGCCCGCGGAGATGCCGCCAACGCAGCGCAGCACTTCGGCCGCAGTGTCTCGATCTTTGACATGCTGGGTGACCGCTATCGCAGCGCGCGCGCGCACTATGAATTGGGACGCGCTTACACTATTGCTCAGCCGGAACGGGCTGCAGAGCACCTTTCGCGCTCCGTCAATATCTTCCGAGAACTCGGCGCTAAGTTAGATCTGGCTCGGGCGGAACAAGCCGCAACCGACCTGGAAAAGACCGGGCCGCAGCAACAACGGCAGCGCGAAACTGTGCTCCAGCTTCTTACGCTGCGTCTGGCTGAAGCCGTGGCGTCGCGAGAGTTGTTGTTGCGCGAATTGGCCGCGGTGATTCGACAGGAAACTAACTGTCGTAAGATTTTGATTATCGAACCGGACGAAGGGGCCCGTCAGCGGGTAGTTATTGCGCACGGTTGCGTCAAGAATGAAGCCGCAACCTGGGCGGATGAGTTTGCCGGTCTGGAAAAAGCGGCTCAACGCGAAGCCTTCGCAAAGAAGCACGACCTGGCTCTTATCACCCTGAACTCGACAAACGCGCCTCCCGCTACTCTTCTAATATCGCCGCGCGAGCGAGCGAAACTTCCCGACGGATTTTCACTCGATCCGCTGCTGCGGGTGGTCGAGTTGGGGATGGACGTTTGCGCGTTGCGTTCGCGTACGCGAAGCGGATCCGATACCGAGGAAGAAAACGCCCTTGCGGGATCCAGCTTGATGCCGGGGTTCATTCACTCAAGCCCGGCCATGACTCGTTTGGTCGAAGAGGTACACAAGATTCGTTCGTCCGACGTGACTGTACTGGTCACCGGTGAATCCGGAACCGGCAAGGAACTGGTGGCTCGAGCGATTCACGCGCTTTCGTCGCGGCGCGACAAAGTCTTCGTGCCTTTCAACTGCACCGCGGTTCCGAAAGAACTCTCGGAAGGTTATCTGTTCGGTTACCGACGGGGCGCCTTCACCGGCGCCGTCAAGGATTCGGACGGCGTAATTCGAACAGCCGCCGCCGGCACTCTCTTCCTGGATGAGATCGGCGATCTACCGATCGACGTTCAGCCGAAACTGTTGCGCTTTTTGCAGGAGGGAGAAATTCAACCGCTGGGTGAACAGCGACCGGTGAAAGTTGACGTCCGCATCATCGCCGCCACTAACTCTGACCTCGAAGAAATGGTGGCTCAGGGTCGGTTTCGCGAAGATCTCTACTACCGCCTTAACGTAATTCGACTGCGCGTGCCGCCGTTGCGCGAGCGTCGCTCGGAAATTCCCACAATCGTGAATTATTACGTGAATCATTACTCGGCGAAATTTGGTCGTCGCGATATCCAGATCACGTCCCAGGCGATCGATTTGTTGATGGTAGGTGAGTGGCCGGGTAACGTCCGTCAACTCTGCAACGAAGTGCAACGTGTCATTGCGCGAGCTGAAGATGGCGCGGTCATCACGCCGGAACAGCTCTCGCCTGAGTTGCGGCACATGGGTGCGCCGGTAACACCGTCGGCTACGGTGACTCCGATTGGCGGGACTGCAGGCGGCTCATCGGTCACCGTTCCGCTGCAAAATATCACCCTGGCCGATGCTTTGGCTGAGGTCGAACGCCGCATGATCCGCGAAGCCCTACGCAAGCACAACGGCAACATCTCGCGGGCCGCGCGAGAGCTGGGACTGACCCGCCGCGGTCTCTACCTGAAGCTCGAGCGCCACGAAATGAGCGCCAGCGCCTAGTTACCTCGACTTTTCCTAATCTCTTTTCGGAAACATCTGCCTAAACTGTACGTGTAAGTCTCTTGCGACAGCACGATGTCGGATCCTGGTTGCGCCGCTTTGCAACAGGCGTGTATCCTTTTTGATGAACATTCGGTTTGGGCTGAGAAAGCAGAGTAAGAATGACCGCCAAGCTTAATCTTGCCAGCAATCCTTTTCGCAATCGCGCGTTGCCGTGGACTGTCACGGCCGTGGTTACCGTTGTGTCAATCGTGGCGCTTTTGTTGATTGCCAGGTCAACTGTTCAGACGAACGCGCAGGTGCATACAACTCAGCGCGATGTGGCTGAATTGCAGAAACAGGCTGAGGGACTGAACAAGCGCGCCGAAGAAATCCGAACTGCGTTGTCGCCCGAGCAACGGCGTACTCTGAAGTCGGCGCAGACACTGGTTGATCGAAAACGATTCTCGTGGTCACGTTTGTTCGCTGACCTGGAAGCCGCGTTGCCCGGCAGCGTGAAGGTCGCTCGAATAGTGGTTAAGGAAGTGCGGGCCCAGGACGACCGGACAGTCACGAATCTGGACCTGACCCTTGTCAGCAAAAACCCGGCAACTATCACTCAGTTGATTGAGGACATGGAGCGGCAGGGAGTCTTTCGCGCTGAACTTATCTCGCAGAACGCGAAACGGGGCAAAGGCGAGAGTGGCGCCGAGTATGAAATGAACGTGTACTACGCACCACGCGCGGGTGCTCCCATCGAAGCTGGCGAACGAAACAATCGGCCCGTGGACACCGCCGGGGAAGGAACGCGGCGATGAGTCAAGAGCGACCAATGCAAGGTCCAGCGATGGCTGGTCGGCGCCAAATCCCTATTCGCTTTGATCAACTCAGGCGGGCGCCCGGGCTGAAAGTTATCGGTCTACCGGAACTTATCGGACTGGCCGGGGCTGCGCTCATCGCCCTGATCACTATCTTTGCTTACTTTTATTTTTATGTTCCATCGCACTCGCGCTTGAAGCTGGCGCAATTGGAACGCGATCGTTTGCAAGCCCAACTGCGCGCATCTGAAGTAAATCTTAAGCAGACAACCACCACCCGCGAAGCAGTCGATAAAATTGATGCGAGTCTGAGGGACTTTGAGGGCAATTGGCTTGCCGTCAGCGGGCAGGGCCGGCTCAAGCTCTACAGCGAGCTGAATAATTTGATTCGCAGCAACGGTCTCCGAAATACTTCCGGCCCGACCTACACGGGCCTCGAGCCTTTTGGTTCCAAGGTCCAGGTGCAGGCCACAGCCAGTGCTGACAAGCAAAGCAACGCCAAGTGGCAGAGTATCTATCCCGGCATCGCGGTAAGCGTGACCGTTGAAGGCCCGTACCAAAACGTCCGTCATTTTGTACGCGACATTGAGAGCAGCCGTCAGTTTTTGATCATCAACGCGGTAGAGCTTGAAAGCCTGACGAATGCGTCATCCAGTGCTTTAGAGGAGTCGTCACCCCCGCGAACTGCGCCACCGCCTAGCCGGACCGGCAGACCGTTATCGACGATTACAACACCGAGAGTAGTACCCTCGAGGGGCACTCAGGTAAGTTTGCGACTGGACATGGCAACGTATTTTCAGCGTCCTGCTTCGGATAGTGAGACCGCTCACTGAGCAGCGAATAGTATGGGAACCGAAACGCCGAACTCTCGTTTAATCAATTGAAAGTAGTTTTTGAATTGGATTTCATACCATGCAGCTTACCGACCCCAACAATCCTAACGAGCGGAAGAAATTGATTGCCGCTGGCATACTTGGGCTGGCCGCGATCCTGGTGCTGGGCTATGTATTCTTTGGCGGCAGCTCAACGAAGCCGACGCCTAATCGGAATTTGAGAGCTAGTGCGACCCCGACACCTTCGCGAACCATCGGCATACCTGCCGAGACATCGACGGATGATCCTTCGAGTTATCAACCAATCAATTACAATCCGTACCTCCCGGCCATGACGGAAGCAAATCGCAACATATTTGCTTACTACGAACCGCCGCCACCTCCGGTTAAGCAAATTGTAATCCCCACTCCGTCGCCAACTCCGGTGCCACCACTACTTCTTTCTTCGCTTGGGCCGTCAAGCGTTTATGCCCGCACCGCGGATTTCAGCTTGCAGGTTACTGGAGACAAATTCACACCGGCTGTCCACATCGTGATCGATGGCCGTGATTTACCGACTCGCTTTATCAATTCGCAACAGCTATTCACTACTGTCCCGGCAGCGTTAATTGCCAATCCTGGTCCGCGGCAGGTGATGGCGCGGAGCAACGACGGCAAGCTCTACTCGAACACGGGAATGTTGAACGTCATGCCCCCGCCGCTTCCGAACTACAACTATATCGGCATTATCGGCAAGCCACGCTTCAATGACATGGCGGTGCTCCAGGATAAGAGCAACAAGGACCTGCTCAACGTGCAACGCGGCGACGTGCTCGGAGGCCGCTTTCGAGTTAACAGCATTTCTGAGCGCGAGGTAGTTCTGATGGATACAACTCTCAAAATCAGGCACACAATTCCGTTCACGGTTGAGGGCAATCCCAATCAACCTTACCGGCCACCCGTGCGCACCAGCGATGATGAACCGTTGTGACTAGTGATTCCAAATCAATGCGGCAATCGAAGTCAGAGCACGGCTACGCAATGGTCGCGCTGCTCGTTTTAATGAGCCTCATGGCCTTGTTTGCTCTTGCGGCTGCGCCCCAGGTCCGGCAGCAGGCTCAGCGCGAACGCGAGAAGGAGGCGATATTCAGAGGTGAGCAGGTGGCTGACGCGATTCGTTCCTACTATCGGTATCGCGGCGCCCAGGGTGTCAATTCCTTACCTACTTCAATGGATCAACTAACAGAAGGCATCCCGCGCGGCACAAAGAAGCTGCAGATTTTGCGATCCGAGGCCGCCCGTGATCCGCTTTCGAGTTCGGGTGAATGGCGGCTAATTGGTCCGACTGCGCAGGACTTTGGCCAATTTGTACGCTCGCTAACTGAATATTCCGGCGGGACTCCTCCGACACCGCGGAGAGACCTCGCCGCCCTGGCGGGCCTGATCCCACAAATGACCAACGTTCTCAGTACCGGGTCAACCGACACCGCTCCCGGTGGTGAGGATTCCTCGGCAAACGCCTCAGGACCTTTCCTCGGAGTTGCCAGTCGCAGTCAACGCAACTCTGTCATGACATACTACGGTATCGAACGCCATGACGAATGGATCTTCACTCCGCTGTTCCGCTAAAACGATCACTTCAACCGACAACGCATCGACAACCAAGACCACGCCAGATGGCAAGTGTCACCGTCAAAACGATCCATCTTAGCGTGTCAAGTGAATTTAAATTCGCGCTGGATCTGAGACTCTCGAGTCGATGTTTTTGATCACGCGCACCCACGACGCGTCCGTCACGCTCCGAAAATAATTCGCCGCACGAGTAATAAAATGTTGACAAGGATGCAATTTAAGTTTATATAGCAAGATGTTGTGCGCCGTTTTCTCTAGACCACAAGAGTTACGAGTACACAGTATCTTGTGGTCGTAACCAACATGAAAGAAGGAGAACGATATGGCAACTAAGAAGAAGGCAGCCAAGAAGAAGGCTGGCAAAAAGAAGGCAGCGAAGAAAAAGAGATAGTTCGTTCACCAAGGGGGCAACTCCAACAACCAACCACTGGCGTACACGATTCAAGGCCTTAGAGGCCAACTTAAAAAGGAACGGCGAATGCTTAACAGGCGCGCCGTTCCTATTCTTTTTCGCAGTGCCCAATTAATCTGCAGACTCTCATTAGAGGAGGCGAGCTAGTGCGGGAATTCGACGAACGGCCGTGGGGCAGCTACGAAGTTTTGGAAGAGCGGCCAGGCTTTAAGGTGAAAGTGCTGGAAGTTAGACCGGGCTCGCGTCTCAGCCTGCAGCGGCACGCGCAACGAGAGGAACATTGGGTGGTCGTTCAAGGTGTGGCCGACGTTGTTTGCGGCGACCAGGAATTCCAATTGGCTCGGGGCGAGCACATTCACATCCCATCTCAAACCAATCATCGTTTAGGAAACAGCGGGCCCGAGCCGTTGGCCATCATTGAGGTGCAACTTGGCGACTATCTCGGCGAGGACGACATCGTTCGCCTGGAAGATGACTATAAGCGAACCGGATAATCTAAAGACCCTGAAGAAATTCGCATGATCCGGATTGCCCTCATTGAACCGGAGATTCCCCAAAACACCGGCAACATAGCCCGGCTTTGCGCCGCCACGCGAACAGAACTACACATTGTTGGCGTGACCGGATTTCGACTGGACCATCGGGCGGTCCGTCGCGCGGGCCTGGATTACTGGGATCAAGTTTCGCTGCATCGACATCGCGATCTCGACGCGCTCTACGAATTCCTGCCGAACGCGCGGTTTCTCTACTTTAGTACAAAAGCCAAACGGTCTTTGCTGGAGTGGGGGTTCGATCAGAACGATTGTCTCGTATTCGGTCGGGAAACGCGTGGCTTGCCGGAAGACATCTTGCAAAACAATTTGGATCGATGCCTGAGGATTCCGATACTCAATCCAAACGTACGCAGCCTCAACCTGGCGAACTCAGTAGCGATAGCTCTTTACGAAGGACTACGGCAGACTTCCGCCCTGGACGGTTCTGATGAACCTGATCGCACGTCGTGAACCAGAAAATGATTCATCCTTCGGTTTGCGAGTCACCGCCCAGTTCTTCCCTCTCGTCCGGCTCTTCTGTCTCGCGGTAGATCTCATAGCCAGTGGCGTCGTCGTAATAGTAGCTTTTCACCGCGGGCTGGTTTGTTTCTTTCGGGGCGTCACAGTCGACCGTCATCGACGGTTCTTCGTGTGCTTCTGAGTTTTGCGAATCATCCATCATGATCAATCATAGCTCAAACGCGTGAGCTGGAGTCTGCCAAAAGTCTATCCCATCACTGACACTCAGCTTTCAGGTTTGTCACATGCCGAACAGGTCAGGCGCCTGATAAGTGGTGGCGCCAGGCTGATTCAACTGCGCGACAAACACGCTTCGCCCCGCGAATTCTATCAACAGGCCGCCACAGCTTTGCAGGTTGCCCGCGAGCATAACGTCAAACTGATCATCAATGATCGCGTCGACGTTGCCCTGGCAATAAGGGCTGACGGCGTTCATTTAGGCCAGACTGATATTCCTGTTGAAGCTGCTCGTCGTCTGCTCGGCCCAGCCGCGATCATTGGATTCTCTACCCACAATATCGCACAAGCCAGCCTGGCACGAGCACTTCCGGTCGATTATTTGGCGTTTGGCCCCGTCTTCGAGACTTCGACCAAGCAGAATCCAGACCCCGTCGCGGGGCTTCATACTCTGCGGGATGTGCGTGACGCGATCGGATCTCTGCCATTGGTGGCAATAGGCGGAATTACGCTTTCAAACAGCGCCGATGTGCTAACGGCCGGCGCGGACAGCCTCGCAATAATTTCAGCCCTGATCGCAGATCCCGAGCATATCCACGAGAATATGGCCAAAATGCTGTCACTAACTGCTGTCAACTCGGCAGGGCCAGGCGATCGTTGAACATTTTTTACTTGCGTTTAGCGTCGTCATTAGCGAAAATGAACGAGCCGCGAACCCGAGCGCGGTAGCCCGTCACCTCGCGTTAACCCAATTTTCAAGATTCCCTAACCAAACTGGAGCGCCCGCTGGCATGAGCTTCTTCGACCTACCGCCAATTATCGAACGTATGCTGCTGGTCTCAGACAAGATCAGCGACCTTAATTTCTCAGTAGGTCAACTACCTCAGGTCGAGATTAACGGAAAGCTAACTCCTGTTCAGCCGCTTGGCCTGCAGAAGCTCACCCCATATCAAACCGAGGTTATTGCGATGACGCTGCTCCAGGAGAACTCTGAAGCGGCGGAACGATTGGTGAAGACAGGCACCGCGGATCTAAGTTATTCGCTTCCTTCGCTCGCCCGTTTTCGCTGCAACATTTTCCAGCAGCGAGGTGTCTACTCCATCGTGATGCGCGTTATTCCGACTGATATTCCGACTCTTGCTTCGCTAAGTCTGCCAACCCAACTCGCCGAAATCGCCGAATTGCGCAATGGTCTGGTGCTGATCACGGGACCGACCGGCTCCGGCAAGAGTTCCACGCTGGCAGCAATCATCGACATCATTAATGAATCGAAGCACTATCACGTCGTCGCCATCGAAGATCCGATCGAATACCTGCACACGCATAAGAACTCCACCATAAATCAGCGCGAGGTGGGACATGACACCAAAGATTTCCCGTCGGCCTTGCGCGCCGCACTGCGACAGGCACCGAAGGTAATCTTGATCGGTGAAATGCGCGACTACGAAACAACTGAAATAGCTCTCGAAGCCGCTGAGACAGGACATCTGGTGCTTTCCACCCTGCACACAATCGACGCATCAAAAACTATTGACCGCATTATTGGACTCTATCCCAAGAATGAAGAGCCGGTGATTCGCACTCGGCTGGCGCAAACCTTTCGCTATATCATCTCGCAGCGTTTGATTCCCCGGGCTGATTTTGGTGGACGGATCGCCGCAGTTGAAATCTTGAGTTCAACGCCGCGCACTCGTGAGTACATCGAAAACGGCGAAGCCGAAGGCAAGTCGTTGCTCGACGCTATGCGGGACGGAAAGTTGGAAGGAATGCAGGACTTTGACACCGTAATCAAGGACCTGATTGAACGAAACGTAATCAGCGTAGAAGACGGTCTCGGATTCGCGACGAATCAAAACAACCTGTTGCTTTCGCTCAGGGGTCTGACCTCAGGAGAGGACTTTATCCAGAGTCAGGCCGAAAATATTGTTGCTCGCAAGTCCCTCCGGCGCACACCGCAATTCACTTTGACGGATTAAGCCAGGCTTAAACCGACTCGACACTTCAGTAAACCCATGGTTCTCATCTGCTCAAAATGCGAAGCCCGCTTACAACTGGACGAAGCCAAGGCTCCATCCCGTCCCTTCAACGTTCGATGTCCAAAATGCCAGACCAGCGTCAGTGTTCAACCGCCTGACACTTCAAGTGAAGCGTCGACAGATGAACCCGCTCTGGAAATACCGGCGGCCTCGGCGCCAGCATCGGCCTTTGAACGCCCGATCGCGGCGCGTCCCTTCCAGCCTAGCGAGGAAGATTCAGCCCCAGCGTTAACCGCTGCGAGTGCGCCGGGCGGACTGGACGAAATCGCTAAACTCCTGGGTGAGGCGATGCGGCACGCCGACACCGGATCGGCCAGCAATCGTGGTCGCAAGAGACCCGCCTGGGATCGTCGCAAGGCCCTGGTCTGTACCAGCCCGGCTTATCGCGAGACGGTGGCCCGTTCGCTTTCAACCAGCGAGTATGAAGTTTTTGTGGCAGAGAACATGGCCCACGCGCTGGGACGCATGCGTGAGGAACGCATGGACATTGTGATTCTCGACGCGAACTTCGATCCCCTCGAGCAGGGTGTAGCTTTCGTAACGCGCGAAGTGCGTTTGCTGCGACCGTCTGAGCGACGCCGGCTGTTTTTTGTCTATCTCGCCGCCGGCGTGCGCACGATGGATCTGCACGCAGCCTTCCTGCACAACGTCAATCTGGTGGTGAATACTTCGGATGTCGAGCAACTGCCGGAAGCGATCGACATATCAATTCGCAACTATAACGAACTCTATCGCGACTTTAATCTAGCGCTTGACGCAGCGCCTATCTAGCCATCATTCGCGAGCCCCATCTAATCACTGCCGCGCGCAAGGGTGCGTGCTGTTGCATTAGTTTGAGGTAAAGCGCTTCATCACGGCTCGCTTTAGCCTGAATGATTCGTGCGGCGAGTTCTTTCTCGTCTGAGCGCCAGTCTTCAATGCCGGGCGCCATCGCCATAACGAGTCCAAGATTGTTGAGGGCGCTCAGCGCCTCGTTGCTCCAGCGGGTTGTCCGCAACTTCAGAGCGGCCTTTACGAACTCGACTGACCTGGTGCGGATCTCTTCGGGATTACTACGGAATTCACGCGCCATGCGATGCTGCACGGCAAGCCCAAGGTTACGCACCGCGAACCGGTCCCATTCGCCTGTCCTTCCATGCTCCGTGTCCGGCATCTCAAATACCAAATGACCGGCGGCGAGCTTCCGTAATGTGCGGGCGGAAGTGCGCCGGCGCGGATCAGCCGCCAGCTTAAGTTCCTCAGCCACAGCCAACTTCATAAGGTCCGGCCGTACGGGCCGAAACCCCAACTTTCGATAGAACCAAAATGCCCCCGATTCGATTCCTTCTTCGTTTTCATGTCCGACCTGATAAGGATCGATGGAGAAAACAGTCACGCCCAGAAGTTGCCGCATCAGGCGCAGAATTCGCGCGTACAGCCATGCAGTCTCGCCGTCGCGAAAGGTGTAATAAAGATTAAAGCCACTTTCCATGCGTTCAAAGATCGAGAGCCCTTCGAAGTAAGCCACGGGGACGCCGTTCTTGAAAATCAATGCAGCGTGGTAGGCGCGCAGTGGAAGTCTGTGCTCCGGCCGCACACCCATCACGAAAGCCTCAGTGCCGCGTCCGAGATCGGCCTTGAGCACGCGCCGCGGATCGCCATAGGTGAAGCCGTGAAGTTCCCGGTACCTGACTGCGGAAGTTTCCCGGACCATGTCCAAAATTCTTTCGCCGGCCGTGGTTGTGATTCTTTGCACCGGAATCGCCAGCGACGAGAGTTCGTTTGGCAGCGACACGTCTCGCCGTCGAATTAACGGCTGGTCATGAAAAAAGATTTTTGGGACTGGCAACTTCATTCCGGTCCGGGAAGCGCGGGCCCCAAACTTCCAGGTCACGTGTAGCTTCAGCGAATCATAGAGCTCGGCCCTAGCCACGTCCGAACTCTTAAGCGATTCAAATCGTTCGATCAGCCAGGCGAGTTCGTTTTTGCGGCCCCTCGCCGCTCGCAACCACTGCTGATAAGGCACATGCGCCTCGACCATCGCGTCTTCTTCCAACAGCGGAAGAAATCGTCGCACTGTTGCGCCGAACCGCTCCTCTTCTTCAAACCACTCCCAATCGATGGAAGCCTGCTGAGGATATTTGGCTATCAGCCAGCGAACCAGGGTGTAGCTGAAGTTGCTGGTCACGCTAGTGCCAACAATGCCCGATACTTCCACATCATCGAATGGCGAAAGATCGGCGTCCGATTCGCGAAGTTGAGAAACGCGCTGGTCGAACGTCTTAAGGATCTCTTTGACTTGTTTCAGAACTCTCGGTGTCGGCGAATAGGCGAGGAGAAATAACAGGCTCTCATGAAAACGAATTACACATTCTGCGTCCTTCATTCGCGATCTGGAAAGAAGATTTAGCGTTCGCAGAATCTTCGCGTCGTCGCCGAAGCGACGCTTAAGATCTTCCAGTTGAGCAAGAGCCTTATTCGTATTCGTGGAGGCCATTCGGATTCAGAACCGCAAGGCAGTTGTGTCGGAAACCCGACCGTCAGGGAAGGCCTCCAGGGAAACCAGCCCTCCCTCACGGTCGGGCTTCTGATACGCTGCGCTAAATCACAGATGCTTTCGAAAGAACGTCGCGATCTTCCAGGCGTCGATCGCTTTCCAGGGTAATTCGGCGGTGGTGTAGTGTCCGCACGGCAACCATACAACATCCAGATCGATTCCCATTCCTTTCACTTCAGCAATTACCTGGCGCGACAGCTCGACGGGAAAAGTCAGATCGTAACGCGCGGCGATAAAACGCATTGGACGCCGCTTCATCTCGAGCAGTCGCGGTATGAACGGCACCGGACTGATTGGTTTCCAGAACTCACGCAGCTCGTCGACTGTCAGGTTCGTTTCTATCCCGCGTCGCACGTGCTGCGTAGATATTCCTTTCCAGACAACGTCGGCAACATAACCGGACACGTGATTGAAAACGCCGACATCGATTGCCGGGTCATGCGCAAAGGTGAGAAACCCAATGCATGAGCCGATGCTGGTGCCGAGTACGCCTATCCGTTCGAAGCCATGATTCTGTAGCCAGCGCACCGCCGCGCGCGTGTCCAGAACTGCCTGGCGCATCGACTGAATCGTGCGTCCGATATTCGAGCCGACCAAATGGTCGGCGCGCTCGAGTTCCGGCGGTCGCCGCTCTTCGTGATAGGGCACTGTGAGCCGAAGCGCAGTCATTCCAAGCCCGTTAAAGATGCGGCACGCCTCAACGTGGCTGTCGGGTTGGGCGTTCCATTGCGGCACCACGACTATTGCTGCCCGCGGTTTGTTCCGGCGTTCACGACGAGGCGTGAACAGGCGCGCCCGGGCAATATTGTTTTCCGGCGATGGAGTGTGGACAGCGCTTGTCCACGTCAACAGATTGTCCTTAAGTTGCCAATCATTAATCTCGGGAAGCGCATAGAAGTCCTCGCTCCGGGCCATGACTCGCTCAGTGTGTTTGCCAAAGATCGCGCGCGGATCATCGCCGTTGGCGTGGTCGCACACGAACTCAACGCCCCACTCGAAGGGACGTACGATTCGATTGTCATCTCGCTTTGTATGCGCGATCTCGCGGGCGCGCATCCATCTTCCGAACAAATCAACCTCCGTACCGCCGAAAACTCAGGTACAGTCTTGCATACCTCAGAGCAGTCATCCTAAAGGCGAGCGAAGTCCTAAATCAAGGCCCGGGCCGCCCACATTTATCTTGCCTGACAATGGCATTGTGGTCACAAATGTGTTCAGCAAAAACAAAGAATCCGGCACAAACACTGGCTATTCCGCAAATCTCAGAAATATGCTATAGACGGATTAGCTAACTCAGGCACTCAAAGAAAGTTTGGCCGGCGAACTGCTTGCCAGTTCGTGCAAGGAGGTGTTTTCGCATGAATCGAAGAGCGTCATTCACCACAATTAAGGCCTCGCTTCTGTTGTTGGCGCTGCTCGGACTGATCACCGGGAGTAGTTGCCTGCCAAAGTCGCCCTCGGAATCCGGGGGGACCGTCAATATTACGGTCTATGGTTTCTCAATTATGAAAGAGTCGCTTGAGAAAGCGATCTATCCGGGGTTTGTAGCCAAAGTGAAAACAGAGCATGGCTTGGATGTGCGCTTCACTTCCTCGTTCGCCGGATCGGAAACGATCACCAACCAAATCATCGCCGGGGTGAAAGCACAAGTCGCCATTCTTTCAATTGAGCGAGACGCGCAACGGCTCAGAGATCACCAGGACGTCACTTCCGATTGGCACTTGTTGCCCCAGAAAGGCATCCTCAACAAAACCCCTTTCGTGATTCTGGTTCGCAAGGGAAATCCGAAAGGGATTCACGACTTTGCTGATCTGGGTAAGCCGGGAGTCAGGCTAATTCATCCGGATCCTATCAGCTCGGGCGGCGCTATGTGGTCTATTCTGGCGATCTACGGATCGGAACTGGTTAAATCGGAGAAGCAATCAGGCGAGGCTGATCGCGCGCGGGCGCTCCAGACGCTTCAGACTGTCTGGCGCAACGTTATTTCCACGCCGGGCTCTGCGCGCGAAGCCCGCACTCAATTTGAAAGTGGCTATGGCGATTCTCTGATTACTTATGAACTCGACGCCCTCCTGATGAAGCAGGGAAATCCAAATGTCGATGCCGAAGTCGTCATTCCCGAAGCAACTATTCTTAGCGAACACCCGGCAGTCGTGATTGACCGTAACGTCTCAGCCACAGACCGGCCCTTCATCAACGCCTTCATGCAGTATCTATGGAGTGAAGAAGCACAGCGTGCTTTTGTGAAGTACCATTTTCGCTCCAGCACCAGCGAAGCGCTAACTCAGGAAAACAAGGAACTCGCAACCATCAAATACCCGTTCACAGTGGACTATTTCGGCGGCTGGGACAAAGCCTATCCGGAAATTATCGAGAGCATCTTTCGAGATTCAGCGCAGAAGAGAAAGTAGATAAGCAGCCGTGAAGATTGGTTCGATTCGACATGTTCGCGGTTTTGATGTGGCGCGGCCCATCAGTATCGGCGTGATGCTGGGCATCATGCTGCCGTTGGTGCTGTTGCCGCTACTCTCGATCTTTGTCTTCGGCACAAGCAAGGGACTAGGCGTATTCTGGTCGTCGCTAATCGCGCCAGACGCAGTTTTCGCGCTTAAGCTCTCGATGGTGACAAGCTTTTGGGCGACTGTCTTCAACGTAATCTTCGGCCTCTTCGGAGCTTATGTCCTTTCGCGCTACGACTTCTGGGGGCGCAACGCGGTCATTGTCACCATCTCGCTTCCCACGGCAATTCCTACGGCGGTCGCCGGGTTCGCCTTGCTTTTACTGTGGGGCAAGTACGGAATGATCGGCAAGTTCCTTTCCGAAGAGCATCAGATCATGTTCACGCCGTACGCGATCATTTTGGCGAACATCTTCGTTACTTTTCCGCTGGCCTTCGGGGTGATCAAGCCGGTGTTCGATACCATGAGCCGTTCACTGGAAGAAGCCTCGGCGACCATAGGCGCAACGCGCTGGCAGACATTCTGGCATGTCACGCTACCCAGCCTGCGCGGTGCTATTGTCTCTGGCGCGCTCCTGACGTTCGCGCGGGCGGTGGGCGAATTCGGTTCGACTATTCTGGTCTCGGGAAATCTGGCCGGTAACACACAAACCGCACCACTTTACATCTACGCCAAGTTCAACGAAGGACAGATTGAGGCGGCCAATGCTATCGCGGTGGTGCTGGCCCTGCTGTCATTTGTTATTTTCAGCGTGCTCTTTTTCGCGCGCGACTGGCTGGAGTTTGAAGCGCAGGAAGCATGATTGCAAGAATGAAATTGGCTCCCGACACCGATCAACTGCACGTGTCCTGGGCTCCGGATCGCGAAAAGCAAACCGGCGTCGCGGCCAGCGTAGTGGGCATCAGCAAGCGCTTTAAGAAAGCTCGCGTGCTGGAAAACGTTACTTTTGACGTAGCCGAGGGCGAATCGCTGGTGTTGCTGGGCGCTTCAGGGAGCGGCAAAACAACCATCCTGCGGATCATTGCCGGTCTGGAACAGCCGGAGCAGGGACGCGTGATTCTCCATGGCACAGATGTCACCGATTTGCCGGCGCGTGAGCGTGGCGTCGGGGTAATCTTTCAGGCCTACGCTTTGTTTCCCCGCATGACCGTCGAGAAAAACATCGGATATGGATTGAGGATTCGCCACCGTCCGCGGAAAGAGAGACGAGAGACTGTCGATCGCCTGATCAAGCTGGTGCAGTTGGAAGAGCACCGGAAGAAATATCCCTGGCAGCTTTCCGGCGGCCAACAACAACGCGTGGCCATCGCACGCACGCTCGCATATCAGCCGCAGGTACTGCTCTTTGACGAGCCGTTCGGTGCGCTTGATGCGCAGACGCGCGTGCACCTGCGCCGTGAAATTCGCGCGCTCTTAAAGCAGGTCAAAGTCCCCTCGGTTTTCATCACGCACGATCAGGAAGAGGCCCTCGAATTGGGCGATCGCATCGCCGTGCTGAACAATGGCCACCTGGAGCAAATCGGCACGCCTGACGAAGTCTATAACCATCCGGCCACCGAATACGTGGCGACTTTTCTGGGAGCCGCCAACCTCCTTTTAGGAGTTATTACTCAGGGGGAGGTCGAGATCGGCAGCGCACGTCTGCCTGCCGAAAAGGAAACGAAACGTTTTCGAGAGGGACAGTCAGTCAAACTCGTGTTTCGTCCGGAGGATGTTTGTTTGAGCCGGGACGCGAACCTACCGGAAGGGTGCCGGCGGCTCGCCAATGGCGTGATCGAGGAAGTCAGCTTTGTCGGCGCTTACGAGCGCTTGAATATTCGACTTGATCTGACGCACCGCGTCCAGACGGCGAACGAAGCTCCGCTTTATCAAGTGACCATCAATACACCCGAGAAAATGACCGGCGTACCGATCATGGTCACCCGGCCTAAACCTGAAGCGAACGCTGCCAAATACAACGCGGGTGATCGAGTGGCTGTGGGACTGACTTCTTTCAGCGTGTTGCCGAATTACACTCTCGCGAGGCAACGGTGAAACACTCACATTCACCGTTTCTACTTGTCACGGCAATCCTGCTCCTTTCCAGCGGCCAGGCTGTGGGCCAGACACCCGTTCCCAGGGCCGACACGCAAAGCTGGAACGATGTGCAACTCACGATTCCCATCAGCAAGAAAGTTGATTTCCTGATTCAGGGGACTCTGCGCCTGGGTGGCAATCTCAGTAAGGCGGTGGATGAACGCTGGGGCTTTGGTTTCAACTATAAGCTGAGCAAGTATGTCACGCTCAGTGAATTGTATCTTCACCGCGAGGCTCGCCCACCTAACGGACGGCACGAGGTAGAAGAGCGCTTGACTGTCGGAGCGACCTTGCGCAAGCCGATTGGAAAATTCACCCTCAGCGATCGGAACCTGGTTGAGCGCCGCTGGCGTCAGCCGCAAGTTGATTCCTGGCGTTACCGCAACCGGATCCAGCTCGAACATCCATTCAAGATCCAGAAAGCGAAGTTCACCTGGTTTGTCGCTGATGAAATATTCTATGACTGGAGCCTACACGATTGGGTGCGCAACCGGTTTTCAGTCGGGGCGAGTCATGTCTTTAATAAGCACTTCACCGGCGAACTTTATTACTTGCGTCAGAACGATGGGCGCAGCCGGCCGGGTGATATCAATGTGATCGGCACGGTGCTGCGGTTTCGTTTGTGAGCGTCCCAACCATTACGAAAAACAAAAACCGCCGGGCCTGAGAGGGCTGCGGTTTTCGAATTTGGGTTAGTAGCACGCCTGGACTACAAGGCTCCCTGACGATTACTGCCCGGTTCACCGCGGTATCGTCGATCACAAACGACGTCCGCAGCGAGCTGTCCCCGCTACGCTATTAGCTTGCAATGACATCCCATGGGTTATCGCTCCTGCCCATCGCCTGTAGGACGGCCTTTAAGTCTTTCCTACGAGAAAAAGCCGCCCGACTGAGTCGAGCGGCCTTTTCGGCTAAGTTGTCCTTTAGAGACTTATCGCTTAAGCGTCGCCGTCAACCCTTCCTGCACTTTCCGTTAGGCAAGACGACGCACGGCGTTGGTGACGGCGGTGGCGTCGGGCTCGGGGGCGGCGCTGCGGTAAGCAGCGAATAGAGCAGCAAATTCGGCGATCCGGTCCCGGGACTCGTGACGTGATTTGTCGTAGCGCTGTTAATAATCGCCGCCGTCACAGTGGCCGGAGATGCGCCTGGATTCGTTTCCAGGAAGAGGGCCGCTACACCGGTCACATGCGGTGTGGCCATCGAGGTTCCGGAAATAGTGTTCGTCGCCGTGTCATTGGTGTTCCATGACGAGGTAATGCTCGAACCAGGAGCAAAGATGTCAACACACGTTCCGTAATTCGAGAATGACGAGCGCGCGTCGCTAATGGTAGTCGAACCAACAGTGATGGCATTTCCAACTCGCGCCGGAGAATAGTTACAAGCATTCGCATTGCTGTTACCGGCGGCAATCGCATAGGTGACACCATCATTGATCGAGTTGTTCACGGCTGTGTCCAGCGCCGAAGAAGGGCCACCGCCCAGGCTCATGTTGGCTACTGCGGGCTGTCCTGCCGTGTGATTGGAGGTCACCCAGTCGATGCCGGCAATCACACCCGACGTAGTACCAGAACCGCCGCAATCCAGCACGCGCACGGCCACCAACGTTACATTCTTGGCAACACCGTAAGTCGAGCCGCCCACAGTCCCCGACACATGAGTGCCGTGACCGTTACAGTCATTCGTTCCGTTGCCATCGCTGATCGAAGTGAAGCCGGAAATGACTCGGCCCGCGATTTGGCTGTGCGTCGCGCGGATACCAGTGTCGATGATGTAAGCCGTTACGCCGGTTCCGGTCGCGTCGTAGTTGTAGTCACCGTCAAGCGGCAGATCACGCTGATCAATCCGATCCAGTCCCCAGGTCGCGCCGGTTTGGGTCGTCGAAGCAGTCACCTCGCCGTCTTCTTCAACAAAATCCACGCGCGGATCGTTTGACAGCCGCGCCGCCGATTCTTCCGACATGCGGATTGAGAAGCCTTTCAGCGCACGTCTGAAAGTGTGGCCGTTCGAACGGTCGCCGTTATAGTCACGCGCGATGCGCATGGCTTCTTTATCAGGGTCCGCGTCATTGTTCAGAACCACGATGTACTGTCCGGCAACGCTCTTTTCGACTCGCCGAAACTTATTTGGGTTCTGGCCTCGTACTGTGATCAGGCTGGGAATGGCGGCACAGACACCTAGCGAAATCACAATCACCAGAGTGACAACAAATCTTTTCATAAATCCTTCCTCCAGTACTACCAAATATAATCGTTGGGACTCGGGCGGGGTCCCCGAGCCGAAGCAGTGAGCGGCGGGCAGTATAGCACCCGGTACCCTTTCCGTAAAAGCAATTCCTTATTAACTCGAGCGTTCCATCAGACGCCGAATCATTTGCGGCAGCAAGAGCACGGTCTGAAAGACCGATCCAGAGGCAAATCTCCTCGCAAGGCCGCGAAATAGCTGGCCGGCTTCGGGTGTGTAGTTAAACCACCAAAGATCGGGGATGAATCCAAGGCGGTTAACGTGAATGTGCCGCGTACTTACCATCTCCAGCAAGCCGGCCCGGCCATGCGTGCGGCCCAAACCGCTTTGCTTCAATCCGCCCCACGGCGTCTGGGCGATGCCGTGCGTATAGAGAACTTCATTCACCATGACGGTCCCGGCATCGATGCGTTCGGCGACCTGGCGCGCGCGCGCGATGCTACCTGACCAAACGCTGGCTGTCAGACCGTAGCTACTATCGTTTGCCATTCGCACCGCTTCGTCATCGGTTTTGAAAGTCATGATCGGCAGCACCGGGCCAAAAGTTTCTTCGCGCATCACATCCATGTCATGACTCACATTGATTAAGACCGTCGGTTCAAAGAACAGCCCTTCAGAACCGGGGCGGCGGCGGCCGCCCGTCAGCGCCGTCGCTCCCTTGTGCACAGCTTCGTCAACGTGTCTTTCCACCAAACGCAGCTGATGTTCGTTAGTCATCGATCCCACATCAGCAGTTTGGTCTGTACCAATAGACTGGTGCAGACGATTGGTTTCGGCTACTACCTCTTTGACAAACTGCTCGGCGACGCTTTTATGAACATAACAGCGTTCGACTGACGCGCACGCCTGACCCGAATTGGCAAAAGCTCCCCACACAGCACCGCGCGCGGCATTCTGAATGTTCGCATCGTCCAAAACCACCATCGGATCTTTGCCACCAAGTTCGAGAACTACGGGCGTCAGATATTTTGCAGCTGCTTCGGCGACGCGCCGGCCCGTGGCAATACCGCCCGTGAACATGATCTTGTCCACACCCGAAGCGACCAAAGCCGCGCCAGTCGAACCGTCGCCAGTCACCACCTGAAGCACTCCTTCGGTCACGCCTGCACGATCGAATATCTCTTTGATCTTCAGACCGGTCAGCGGGGTCAACTCGCTCGGCTTTACTACGACTGAGTTCCCAGCCATCAGCGCCATCACGACTTCGTCGAGGGGCGTGGCCCAGGGAAAATTCCAGGGAGAGATAATCCCTATGACTCCCAGCGGTTTGTAGATCTCATATGACGAACGGCCCATTAAGGCGTACTGGCCGAGACCGATTCGCCGCGGGCTCAACAGGCTCTCGGTCTTGCGCGCGAAGTATTGCATCAGATCGAGTGTCGGAGTCAGCTCCATCGCGATCGCTTCCGAGATTGGCTTGCCGGTTTCCCGCGAAATGAGCAGCGCGATCTCTTCCAGCTCGCCAAGAATTATTCGGCGCGCTTTCATAATCACCCGGCCGCGCTCCCGCATCGATTGCGCCGCCCATGCTGGTTGGGCTTCCCGGGCCCGGCCAACAGCGCGCGCGACCTCTTCGGGCATGGTCAGCGGCGCGCGGCCGATCGTCGCGCCGGTAGCCGGGTCACGACAGAGTAATTCGGGGCGTTCCGATTTGGCCTGGATACTTTGAGCCATCGCCGATGATTATCGCGCAGAATCATCACCAAAAGGAAGGTAAACTCTTCTGACCTTCGAAGTGTTGTGCCGGAACAGACCGGCGGGCGTGCGTTTCCGCCGCGCGACCGGTCTCAGCTACAATACGAGGCCCAAATCGAAACTGATCGAGGAGAGACAATGCTGAAACCCGAGCTGGTCGAGTTCATGCGTCGCATGGACAAGAATTCCATCGCCATCGTTCCCGCAGCGCGCGAAGCGGTGCGTTCGCATGACACCAATTATCGCTATCGTCAGAACTCTGACTTCTTCTACCTGACCGGATTTGAAGAGCCTGACGCGATTGCGGTAATCGCTCCGGCGAAAGAAAAGAAACTAACGATGTTCGTGCGGCCGCGGGATTTGGAGCAGGAGATTTGGAACGGTTACCGCGCCGGCGTCGAGGGCGCCGTCAACGATTATGGCGCCGACGAAGCATTTCCGATCACTGAGTTTGACCAGAAACTGCCGGAGATTATGGACGGCCCCGAAGTGCTCTACTACGCGTTTGGTCACACTACAGCGGAAATGGATCAGAGAATTATCCGCCAACTTACCTCGATGCGCGAGACGAATCGCAAACCGCTGGAACCTCCGCGCGCGATAGTCGATCCGTCCGCCATTCTTCATGAGATGCGCGTGATTAAGAGCGAATCCGAAATCGAGATTATGCAGCGCGCGGCCGACATTGCCGCCGAAGCGCACGTCGAAGCCATGAAGGCCGTGCGGCCCGGCATGAAGGAATACGAAGTCGAGGCCATGTTGGAAGCCTATTTTCGGAAACACGGCGCCTCGGGATCTTCCTACACATCGATCGTCGGAGCGGGCGCCAACGCCACCGTGCTGCATTACATAAACAATATGGACGAGCTCAAAGACGGCGATTTGCTGCTCGTCGACGCGGGCGCCGAATACAAAGGCTATGCCTCAGACATCACCCGCACCTTTCCGATCAACGGCAAATTTACCCAGGCGCAACGCGACATCTACGATCTGGTTCTAAAGACACAGATGTCCTGCGTCGACATGGTTCGTCCCGGTGTACGCCTGGAAGATCTGAAAACTCACTCAATCGAAATACTGACTGATGGTATGGTTGAGCTGGGCCTGTTGAAAGGCGATCCAAAAAAGCTGATCGAAGAGAAGAAGTATATGCAGTTCTACATGCATAACCTTGGGCATTTTCTGGGCATCGACGTGCATGACGCCGGTCGCTATTACTTCAACGGCGAATCGAGACCAGCCGAGCCGGGCATGGTAATGACGATCGAGCCGGGGCTTTACATCTCGCCGGACACCAGCCGGATCCCCGAAGGCTTCAACAAGGATATTCCGGAAAAATATCTCGGCATCGGCGTGCGCATCGAAGACGACGTGCTGGTGACCGGCAACGGCTCGCGGGTGCTGACTCACAAAGTGCCGAAGGATGCGGGAGAGATTGAAGCGCTGATGGCCAGGTAGGCTTAGGCGATAAACTCCAGCGGCCTGGCCTCGTCAATCAGTCTGTGTTTTTTCGCCAGCGCGAAATACAGTTCCAGACCACGCTTCATCTCTTCATCCATTCGGAAGGCGATGTTTTGGGTAAGATAGTCCCTGATCTCCTCCGTTGATAGAGAGAGCGGTTGACGATACTCGGTGGCGATCTCGTCAAGATGCCCTAGTCCTTCGTCGCGCACCGTAGCAAAGTCGATTGCCTTAACAGCTTTGGCGTTCGGCCGGCGAGCCATCCACATCGCAAAGACAAATCCAAATCCGGTGTAGTCGTGCCACAGCGTCGCCAGATCAAAAACGCGGAACCGATCGCGTGAAATGCTCATTGCCGGATCGCCGATGATCAGGGCCGCTTCGCAATGCCGAAGCATGGAGTTGAGGTCAGGCGGCGAGGTTTGCCACTCGGGTTCAAACCCGAGGAACTCGCGGAAAATGATCTTAACGAGCGCCACCGAAGTGCGTGATGAATCGTCGAGCGCAACCCGCTTAACCTTCTTCAGGTTGTTGAGCCTGCTCACAAGTACCACGCTGCGTACCGCGGAACGTGAGCCTACGCAAACGTCGGGAATGATGGCGATGTCCGAGAGGCGCTGATACTCAATCATCGGCACCAGCGCCGCGTCTACCTCGTTGCGAGTAAGCATTTCCGCGCAACGTGCGGGCGCTTTGTCAGTGAACAGTTTGACCGATTCACGTCGAGAGCCGTGAACAAAACTCCAGATCAAAGGCGCGGTGTTGAGATAGCTCGAGGCAGCGATCCTGATTAATTGATTGGCCGGTTCATTCATTCGTTGCGCAAATCTTAACGCACACTTAACCAGAGCCGAAGGCGCTCATTGAGTGTCGCCTTTGTCTCCGCTTACTTTCCGTTTATATTGTCACCGCACCGACAATACCTGATGCCAATTTACGATGTCACAGTGCCCATTCGAGCCGGGATGCCTACCTACGAAGGTGATCCCAGCGTGGAGATAGCAGCCTGGTCGGCGCTGGCCAAAGGCGATTCGGCAAACGTCTCGTTCCTTCACTTTGGCGCGCACACCGGCACCCACGTTGATGCGCCGGCGCATTTTATCGCGGACGCACGAAAGGTAGACGCGCTCCCGCTCGAAGTGCTCATCGGCCCGGCGCGAGTGATACGCGTACCCGATAATCTTAATGAGATCAGTTCGGACTTTCTTGCCGGCTGCGATCTGGATCGAGTCGAGCGCCTCTTGTTTCACACGCGCAATTCAGGCTTCTGGGCGGAAGGGTTTCGCAAAGATTTCACGCACCTTTTACCTGAGGCTGCGCAGATCCTGGTCGATCGGGGAGTGAAATTGGTCGGCACCGACTATCTCTCGATTGAGAAATTTCACTCCGGCCATCATCGCACGCATTTAGCGCTGCTTTCGCAGAACGTAATAATCGTCGAAGGGCTCAACCTCAGCGACGTGCCGGAGGGCGATTACGAATTGATCTGCCTGCCGCTTCGCATTGCTGATGGCGCCGGTGACGGTGCGCCCGCCCGGGCAGTGTTGAGAACTACATAGGCAATGGTCTTATGAAGAAAGAGCCCGATCCCCAATATCGTGAACGCGTGTATCAGATCGTTCGTCGCATTCCGCGCGGACGAGTGATGACCTATGGACAGATTGCTTACATGCTCGGCAAGGGTTACACGCCGCGGACAGTCGGGTTTGTAATGCACGGCGCAGACGAAACCAAAACGCCCTGGCATCGTGTTATCAATTCGCAGGGCAAATGCTCGACCGGCCGGGTGGTGCTCCCCACAGACAAGCAACAGCGAATGTTGGAACGTGAGGGCGTCAAGTTTGACGCCAGAGGCCGCTGCGATCTGAAAACCTGTCTCTGGCAACCTGAGCAGAAGAAAAAGACTGAAAGGGAGCGAACCGCGAAGGCTCGCGCCGCTCTTTATCGACATTAGTGGCCGTAGACAAAAGGAACTTAGAAGATGAACAATGATCCCCAGCTCCAAAAGGCCCCCTACGAAGTTAGTCCACGACGCTACTCAGTGTCACATCAAATGGCGACCACGGCATTTGAGCTGCCGAACTTTAAGGTGATGCAAAATCTCGGCGTGGTGCGGGGCATCGTGGTCCGATCGCGTAACGTCTTCGCGACCATCGGAGCGCAATTTCAAACCATCGTCGGCGGGAACATCACGGTCTGGACGAAGCTTTGCGAACAAACGCGAGCCGATGCCTTTGAGATAATGATCCAGCACGCCTCAGAAATCGGGGCTAACGCACTTATCGGCGTGCGCTATGACACAACCGAAATCTCGAGCGGCGTCACTGAAGTCCTCGCCTATGGCACGGCGGTCATTGTCGAGCCGACTGACTCCGGGTATCGCGGATGAGCGAGAATAAATTGGACGAGGAACGGATGACGAGAATACGCGAGGCCTTCGCCTCCGTTCCCTATGCCAGGCTGGTGGGCATCGAGTTGGGTGAGATGAGAAGCGGCGAAGCCAATCTTCATCTCGACATACGCGACGAGCTTAAACAGAATCAGGGCGTGGTTCACGGCGGCGCGGTGGCCTCGCTGATTGATACGGCCGCGGCCTTCGCGGTTGTGACCCGGCTCGAATCCGGAGAACACGTAACGACCACCGATCTCACTATTCATTACCTGCGCCCAATTACGTCCGGCCGAATCACCGCCACCGCGCGAATCGTTCGCGGCGGCCGTCGCCTGCTTGTCATTTCCGTTGAGGTCACCAACAGTCAGCAGGTGCTGGTGGCCACGGCAGTCACCGGCTACATTAAACTGGCCTGAGAAACGCCAAAATCCTCAGTAAAGTCGGCAAAAACTCCTATAGACAAGCTTCGCTTCAAAATGCAAAAATAGGTTGGCTCGTTTCCCAAGCGAGTTTCGACTTGCCACACCCAGCCGGTTTCTCTATGCATTCACTTTACGACGTTCTTCTGACACAACACGCCCGCCAGCTTACACCGGTGCGTTGTGCCGTTTCGACCATCATTCAACTACATCGTTACTTCGAAGATGTGGTGCTCGAGAATAATTTGAACGCGCTGGTGATCGAATCACTCCCGTTGGCAACGAAACGGCCGGCGCGAGAAAAAGCGCGCGTGCGCGAGTTGGCTCGCGGAGGAAGGCGTGCCTTCTTTTTTGTTCGCCAGGCTGACGCCCTCGGCGATCTCGTCACCGGAATGGGAGCAAACTCGGTGGTCGCTCCGGCAATCCTGCAACAGGCTGAAACCAACCTGGTCGACGAGCATTTCGTCGTGATCGCTGACGCGCGGTTTTCCGCACTGCTGGCCACTGTGCGCGGCCGAGCCAGCGACACCACCGGCAGCGAAGAGGTTATCTGGACCTTCGAACCGGACATCGTTTACTCGGCGCTTGAATTCCTGATGGCCCGGGTGGGCGCTGAGCATCCATACCACGCGGCGGCATTTGGTTCAGCGGTGCGCACTTCGATGCCCAAGGCCACCTCGCTGCAACTTACCTTGAGTGTAACTACAAAACTGGCGCATCTACTTCAGGAGCAAGCGGGCCGTGAAATCGCGGTCAACCGAATTGCTACCGCCATTCGCGAATCGCTGGAATTAGGAGTGATCCTGCAGAAGACGGTCGATGAGGTTGGTACGGCGCTCAACGTCGCGAGCTGTGCTTTGCGCGTCGAAGGTCAGACGGCAGAGCAAGCTCTGACTTACTATTATTTTGCCGATAACGCTGGGGGCGAAGTCGCAATGCCAAAGGATGATATCGCCGGCGATCTTCAGACTCGCTGCGCGAGATTCGCTGAACACCCGGATGTGATTGTGCAGAATGGCGACGACCCTGAGTTCGACGTTGAGAATTTGCCTGTGGCCGCTGTGCCTTTGATCTTTCACGAACGCCTGATGGGCGCCCTGCAGGTGACCTCAGATGACCCGGCGCGTGTGTGGCAGGAAAACGAAATCCTTTTGCTGCGGACGGTGGCCAATCAGGTGGCCGTTGCGGTTAACCACGCTGATCTATTCGCGCAAATTCAGCAACAGGCGCTCACCGATGGGCTCACTGGCTGCTACAACCGTCGCTCTTTCGAAATGCAACTCGAAAAGGACCTGATGATGGCCAGGCGTTCGCATCAGCCGTTGTCGCTGATCATGTTGGATCTGGATAGATTCAAGCAGTTGAACGACTCAGCCGGGCATGACGCCGGTGACATGGCGCTGCGCCGGCTAGCCGATTGTTTTCGGCAGGAACTGCGTGGGGTTGATTCGGCTGCCCGTTTTGGCGGCGACGAGTTTGCCCTGATTCTGCCGCAGGCTTATTCCGAGGGCGCGTTGATCGTCGCCGAACGTGTGCGCGAGCGGATCGAACAAATCGACATTCCGGGCTTTGGAAATCTAACCGCTTCGATCGGTATTGCTACTTTCCCCACGCACGCGAGTTCCCGGGCCGAACTGACGTTGGCCTCTGACGCTGCGCTCTACACCGCCAAGCGCGCCGGGCGAAACCGGGTCTGCATTTTTGAAACCGAGAGCGCTGATTCCGCCGCAGTTAGTCCTGCCGGCGAACCGCTTCCCGACGCAGTAGAACAAACCATGTGAATCTGGTTTGACGAAGCCGGCGCTCCTCTTCCCTACTTGATCATTCCCTCTTAGACATTCAAGATTTAGAAGCTTAGTATCGATTCCTGCTGGACCCCACAAGCCAAGCCGTTCGGTTTGCTGGTTGAGATAGCAAGGGCGTTTCGGTTTCTTTCATGGATGATCTAAGAAAACTATTTCGCTATTTTAGACCGTACCGCGTTTCACTGATTACCGGCATCGCCTGCATCATGGCAGGCGTTATCTTCAACGTCAGCGTTCCGTTGATTGTCGGCAACGCCATTGACGCCCATTGGGCTACGGTAACCTGGACCAACCTGACGGTGGCAGCGCTGAAAGTCCTCGGCGCCACCGCGATGAGCGGTCTGTTCCTCTTTTTGCAACGCCGCATCCTGATCGGGATGTCTCGTCACGTCGAGTACGACCTGCGCAACGCTTTTTATGCACATCTGGTCGATCAGCCGCTCAGCTTCTTTCAGGAACATCGCACGGGCGATCTAATGGCTCGGGCCACAAACGATCTGGCCGCGGTGCGGCAACTGGCCGGCCCGATGATCATGTACAGCTTGCAGACGGTGTTTGTCGTAATCGTGATCCTGCCGATCATGTTGGCGCTCAATTGGAAGCTGACGCTGCTGTTGTTCGTCACTATGCCGCTGGTGTCGTTGACGGTAAAGATCTTTGGCCAGCAGGTTCACATTCGGTTTGAGAAGATCCAGGATTTCTTTGCGCAGATTACGGCGCGGGCTCAGGAAAACTTTACCGGTGTGCGCGTGGTGCGGGCCTACGCGCAGGAAGGCGCTGAGATTGCCGCCTTCAACAAACTTAACTGGGATTACGCGCAAAAGAACCTGAGTTTGGTGCGCCTCGACGCCCTCATGCGGCCGCTCATGACCTTTCTGATTGGATTCGGGTTCGTGCTGATCGTCTGGGCCGGGGTGCCGCTGGCCGCTCGCGGTGAGATCACCGTAGGCGTGTTCACCGAATTCAACATGTACCTGTTTCGTTTGATCTGGCCGCTAATAGCGATAGGTTACGTGGTCAATCTCTATCAGCGCGGTCTGGCAAGTTGGAAGCGCATGCAGTCGATCGTAACGATCAAGCCGTTGATTGCCGACGCGCCAAACATCAAAGAGCAGCCTGCGATTGCCGGACGAATAGAATTTCGCGACCTGACTTTCAGATATCACCCAACCAGCGAGCCGGAGCTGCAAAACATCAATCTGACAATAGAAGCAGGCCAGACGATTGCATTCGTTGGCCGCACCGGCAGCGGCAAGTCCACCCTAGTGAATCTGATCCCGCGCGTGCTGGAAGCGCCGGAGAGCAGCGTTTTTGTCGATGGCATCCCGGTGGCCGATTACCCGCTCGCTCAACTCCGCGGAGCGATCGGTTACGTACCGCAGGAGACGTTTCTCTTCAGCAACACGTTGGCGAAGAACATTGCCTTTGGCGTGGCCCAGGCTGAGCCGGCGGAAATTGAACGAGCAGCGGGAATCGCGGGGTTGGATGACGATGTGCGCGATTTTCCTGACGGCTTTGAGACGCTGGTAGGCGAGCGCGGTATAACTTTATCAGGCGGACAAAAACAGCGTACAGCAATTGCGCGCGCTGTCTTGCGTCACCCAAAGATTCTGATTCTGGATGATGCGTTGTCTTCGGTTGACACGTACACGGAAGAGAAGATTCTGTCTCAACTGCGCGGGGTGATGCGCGAGCGCACCAGCATCATCGTTTCGCATCGCGTCTCGACTGTGCGTTACGCCGATTTGATTTGCGTCCTTGACGAAGGCCGGATCATCGAGCGCGGCACGCATGAAGAATTGCTGGCGTTGCGCGGAGAATACGCGGATCTTTACGAGCTGCAGTTGCTGGAAGAGGAATTGGCGGCAACCTAACCCATTCCCAATTGCCGATTGGTTTGGACGCTCTAGATCGGCAGGTGACTGGGTTTGCGCAATAACAAAATCAGAAATGTTTTCAACTCGGCAATCGGCAATCGGCAATCGAAAATGAAATAATGTCTACAGCAGTCAAACAATTTCACGAAGAAGCAGCCATCGGCAAGACCTATGACTTTCAGGTCGCGCGCCGCTTGTTCCGCTATCTGAAGCCATACGTAAAGCTGCTGATCCCGGCATTGATTCTCACGCTGGTGCTCAACCTGCTTGGCATCCTGCAGCCTCTGTTCACCAAGTACGCGATCAATTGGTACATCCTGCCGCGCCAAACAGCAGGCGTCACCGGTTTCGCCCTCGTTTATCTGGCCGTCTTGTTTGCCCGGTTCATCTTCTCGTACTTCCAGGTCGTGCTCCTGAATACCATCGGGCAATACGTGATGTTCGATCTGCGCCGCGAGATTTACGACAAGCTCCAGCATCAGGAGATTTCTTACTACGACCGCAATCCGGTGGGACGGATCATCACCCGATTGACGGCGGATGTGGACGCGCTAAATGAATTGTTCACGTCCGGCGTGACCGACCTGCTCGGCGATCTGGTTATGATCGTGGCGATCGTCGGCATCATGGCTTATTTGGACTGGCGTCTGACGCTGATAACGCTTTTGACCGTACCGATGCTGTTTGCGGCGACCACCTGGTTTCGAAAAGGCGCACGACGGGGCTACGACCTGGTGCGCACACGCATCGCTCGCATTTACGCATTCCTGCAAGAGCACTTCTCAGGCGCGCAGACTGTGCAGATTTTCAACGCGGAAGCGAAGTCCGTAGCTCGCTTTGCCCGAATCAACGACGAGCATCGCAAGGCTAACATCGACACGATCTATTATTACGCGGTCTTTTTCCCGCTGGTTGATTTCATCGGCGCGGTCGGCATCGCTTTGGTTATCTGGTACGGTGGCTTTCGGGTGGGGCAGCACTTCTTAACCCTGGGTGATCTGGTTGCCTTTATTCAATTCTCGGGCTTTTTATTTCAGCCCATTCGCGATCTCTCGGACAAATACAATGTCCTGCAGGGCGCAGTGGTGGCTTCACATCGAATCTTTGAAGCGCTGGATCTGCCGATCACGTTAACGACTCCGGCCCAGCCGCTGAAGATGGGTCGTGCAGAGGGCCGCATTCAATTTGAAAATGTCTGGTTTGCCTACAAGGACGACGACTGGGTCCTGAAAGATGTTTCTTTTAGCGTCACTCCCGGACAATCAGTAGCGCTGGTTGGTCACACCGGGTCCGGCAAGACCACGATAACGAATCTGTTGATGCGCTTCTACGACGTGCAGAAGGGCCGCATCCTTTTGGATGGAGTGGACGTGCGTGATTGGGACCTGAAATCGCTGCGCGAGAACTTCGCCGTGGTTTTGCAGGACATCTTTCTGTTTACCGGCACAGTCGAAAGCAATATCCGTCTGGGCCGCGAAGACATTTCAACCGAACGCATTCGTTGGGCAGCCACCGAAGTTCGGGCCGATAAGTTCATCCGGCGCTTACCGCATGACTACAAATCAGAAGTGAGAGAGCGTGGCGCCGGACTCTCAGTGGGGCAGAAGCAGTTGATTTCGTTCGCGCGCGCTCTGGCCTTCGACCCGGCGCTGCTGATTCTGGACGAAGCAACCAGCTCAATTGATACTGAGACCGAGCAGTTGATTCAGGAAGCGATCGCGCGCGTCATGCAGAACCGCACCTCGGTAATCGTCGCGCACCGTCTGTCCACCATTCAGCGAGCCGACAATATCGTGGTCTTACACCACGGCGAGATTCGCGAACAGGGTTCGCACCAGGATCTACTCGCTTTGCAGGGGCTGTACTGGAAGCTCTACAAGTTGCAGTACTCAGATCCTTCGCGCTTAGCTCCGGAAAAAGAAGAGGAAGAGGAAGAGATTACCTACAAGCCGCGAAGGCCAGGCTTTTCGTTCAGCGAGGGCATGGGTTAATGGCGAATACGGATCAAATCATCGAGATCCCACACCGCGCGATCGATCTGCCGGTTCACGATTTCCAAAACGCTGATTGGAACCAATCGGAACCGGTTCAGATTAATCGCTACTGGTCCGGAGAAAAGGCACCCGCCGGCAGGCACGCCGAGGCGCGGATCCTCTGGTCGAGCAAAGCGCTTCACGTTCGTTTTGTTTGCCCTCAGACTGAGCCGCTGGTCGTCAGTTCAAATCCGCAAACATCAAAGAAGACAATGGGCCTTTGGGATCGCGACGTCTGTGAAATCTTTATTGCGCCCGATCCTGCCGTGGTCGAACGTTACCTGGAATTTGAAGCCGCGCCCAACGGTGAGTGGCTGGACATAGCGATTAACTGGTCGGCGGGCAAACGTGAGTCAGACTGGAAGTTCAACTCGCACATGACGACGGCCGCGCGGATCGAGAAGGATCGCGTGACAGTTGCGATGCGCATTCCCTGGAACCACTGGATTCACGAACCACAGAGAGGTGAGCGCTGGCGCGGCAATCTGTTTCGTTGTGTCGGATCCGATCCGGGTCGCGGATATCTCGCGTGGCAACCGACTCTGACGCCGGAGCCTAACTTTCATGTGCCGAAAGTTTTTGGCTGGCTGGTTTTTAAATAGATAGACGGCGGCGAATCTTTGTCGCCATCGAGAGGCGCTTTCAACGCGTTAGCGGTTGCCCGAGCTACTTCTTCGCGAGCCCTTCACTAACGAAGCTCAAATAGCGGGCGCGATCGTCATCGTCGATTTGAACGATTCGCGCACCAATAAGGTAATTGCACCCCAGCTCAGATTTCTCCAACTGCTCATATCGGCGAGCGCCCACCATCATCGAGATTGGCCCTCCCGGGAGCTCAAGGTTCACTTCGAGGTCTCCACCTGCAGCTGCCAAATGATGGCCATCAAGGTGGGCCTGCGGCACCAGTAGCGCCAGGCCGCTGCGGCTGATATCTCTGGTATGGCCGTGCATGACCTTTTTTCTGTTGTTTCCATTGCCATTCGTCGCACGCCTTATCGAAACCGTGAACAGCAAGCGCACTCCAAGTCGCGGCGATTGACGCCGGTCGTTGACATAGCTGCGCATGCGGGAAACTACGGAGCGGAACAATTCAGGCATGACTGACCTCTTTCGAGCAGGAGTGGAAAATGAATCGATTGAGGGGAAAGGGCAAGAGGGAACGCCTTAGCGTTCCTATGCATTCTAGCGGTTTGAGGCAGGATCCGGCAATACTAAATCTGAAGAGCTATTTAAGGCCCGAAATCGGCTTGCCGCCGTTGTCCAGGCTCTTGATCGCACCTGTCTGATCCATCCAAAACGAGAGCTTGCCGGTGCGGCCATAGCGGGTGGGTTCCGCAGTGGCGACATAACTCTTGCCATCCTTTGCCACCATAATACGGGTCTTGTAGCCGACCGAATTGGGATCGCCCGCCTCTTTCGCGATCAGGTTCATTGCGATTAGCGCGGGGAGATCGCCAAAGGCCCCGTTGTGCTGGGCGCTGTAGACGATCTGAACTGCGACCAGTCGCTTCAGCAAATCCTCAACGTCGTTTTGATGCTCGGTGATCATCGCGTCGAGAAAGAAACGGCGACCGGCTTTTTTGACGATTGCCTGCTTGTCTTCCTCTCCGATGATCCAAGCGCCACCCGAATTGATCAAGTTAACGGGCTCTGAAGTGATCTGTGGCGTGCTCTCAGTTGCTGGAATAGCTACGAACACGGTCGCGATATTTCCGCTAATCTGTTCACCGGTGATGGTCACCTGTTCGGGAATCTTGGATGCTTGCTCTTCAAAGTCCGGTCGCAGGTCTTCCATTTCTTCCTCTGACAGGTCCGCGACCGCGGGCTTGTAGATGGTCAAGGCCCACGCGTCTTTGAAACGATGCTCGCGCATCGCCTTGTAAAATTCACGAACGACGTCGGAAGGGCCACGCTGGGTTTTCTGCGCGGCGATCGAGTTGCCACCGGCAGTGAGATCTACTAACAAGACTATGGCAGTCAGAACTATTACGCTCCGAAGCCGCGACCGGAAAATTGATGAACCAAACATGAAAGTCAACCCTCTTATGATGTAAACCGGCAAAGTGAAACGCGCCCATCACCGCGGCGCGCTTTCACTTTATCGCAAACTTGCCCTGAACTTCACCTGTTAGCGCGGGCCTTAAGCAATATGTCGCGGCCAACCAGATAAAGCACCACTACCAGCAAAACGAACGGAATCATCGACAACAGATTCGCATTCGGTCCGTAAAAGAACGGGTTATGAGCTTTCGACCAGTCGGTAATCGCGTCGGTCGTCGGCTTAAATGCGCCAGCCATGAAGGCGATGACAATTCCCGCCAGTGCGCCTCCCGCGATATAACCCGACGCTAACAACACGCCCGGACTCTTGTCTCCCTCCGCGGTCAATTGCTCTTCAGTCAGGTCCTTGCCTTTGAGTTTGACGCGGCGCAGGTAGCGATCAACCAGCCAACGCACCATGCCGCCGATGAAAATCGGACTGGAAGATGAAAGCGGGAGGTAAACTCCTACCGCAAACGCCAGCGACGGAATGCCGCTCATTTCCAGCACGATGGCAATCATGACGCCGAGCAGCACCAATCCCCACGGCAACTTATGGCTTAGAACGCCCTTGATAATGTAGGACATCAAAGTTGCTTTGGGCGCGTTGAACTTATCGATCTTGGTTTCATCGGGACGATACTTATGGCTCCCGTTAATGCCCGGGTCGACCAAATAATGCGGAACGCCCTGCGCATCGACCAGATAACGCTCGGCGTCATGTTCGCCGGTTGGATCTGTCTTGATCCAGGTGCGATAAGTATTAACGTCCGCCTTCCCCTGGGGACCGGTCAACTTTTCCTCGCGTCCCAACTGGGTCATGTCGGCACGCAAGTCTTTGGGGAAATTGTGACGTACCTTGCGCGAGACTTTCCCGGAATCGTCTACGAGAAATTCGCCGTCACCCAGGTCCTTCAAGTCCGGGGCCTGTTTCTCAAATGACTCACGATTTTCCTTCTTCGACAGTTTCAGGGTTCGATAGGTACCTGCCGTCTTTGGCTTATCTTCATCTGCGTAGGCCGGAAGGCCGGTCACAACTGAGGGCGGCAGTTGAAGCGCGATGTCTTTGCCTTCTTTGCTTGTTACCGGCTCAAACGTCGTGCGTGGCGCATAAACGGTCCCGGCGTCATTCAGCTTAAGCAGGATGGGTCCCAGGACGAGAGCCGAGGCGAGCGCGCCGGCGAGGATCGCTATCTGCTGATACTTGGGCGTGGAGCCGACCAGAAAGCCGGTCTTCAAATCCTGAGAAGTTGTGCCGCCGTTTGAAGCCGCAATACAAACAATCGCGCCAACTGACAGAGCGGTTACGTAATAGAGTGGAGACGTCCAACCCACCAACAAAAAGATCAAGCAAGTCAGCAACAGCGTAGCCACCGTCATTCCGGAGATTGGGTTCGACGAAGAACCAATCTCGCCGGTTAGCCGAGACGACACGGTGACGAACAGGAACCCGAACACCACGATCAGGATCGCACCCAGCAAATTCATCTGCAGCGTGCGAAAAGCCACGATCGCGATTACCAGCAGCACGATGCCTCCAATTACCCATTTCATCGAAAGATCCTGCTCAGTGCGCGGCGCGTTGGCGGCTTCCGCTTTCGAGCCTCGCAAGTCTTTCAGGCCGGCCTTCAAACCATGCCAAATCGTCGGCAGGCTGCGTCCCAAACTGATAATGCCTCCGGCTGCCACCGCGCCCGCTCCGATATAGAGTACGTATGCGTTGCGAATGTCGTCGGGGGCCATGCCGCTAATCAGGTCGTCGCCCCGAACGGGAGCCAGGGGCTCGGCCAGAGCGCCGCCAAAAAACTTGATCATCGGAATCAATACTAGATAGGACAGAACGCCGCCGGCGCACATGATCGAAGCAATGCGCGGCCCGATGATGTATCCAACACCCAGCAAGGTCGGCGAGATCTCAGCCGATACTGAAGCGGCTTCGAATGGCTTGCCGAAGATTTTCTCCGGCGTGTCCTTCCACGCTTTGAAGGCGGCCATTGCCAGTTGGTACAGAAAGCCGATGCCAAAGCCGGCAAAGATTGTCTTTGCGCCGATCGCGGCGCCTCCGAGTTTCTCCAGTTCGGCCTTGGCCTCGGGCGAAGCGTGGGCTTTTGAATCGTCGTCAGCGCCGGCCTTCAAAACTTCCGCGCAGGCCGTTCCTTCGGGATATTTAAGATAGCCATGCTGGGCGACGATCAGCGCGCGCCGCAGTGGAATCATCATCAGAATGCCTAACAAGCCACCCAGGACAGCCACCAGCATGACCCGCGTGATCTCGAGATCGAAACCCAGAATCATGATCGCCGGCATCGTCACACCCAGTCCAAAAGCGATCGACTCGCCCGCAGATCCAGCCGTCTGCACGATATTGTTTTCCAGGATATTCGCACCGCGCAGACCGACTTTGGAAAGCAGGCGAAACAGGGTGATCGAAATCACCGCGACGGGAATCGAAGCGCTGACCGTCAGCCCCACTTTCAGCACCAGGTAAAGCGAAGACGCGCCGAAAATGATTCCCAGGATCGTGCCCATGATTAAAGGCAGAACCGTCAGTTCCGGGATGTTCACGCTTGCCGGTATGTATGGCTTGAAGTTTGCCAGAAATGGATTGTCTGGTTTGAATCCGACCCGATCCGGAAACTCTTGTCCGGCCGCGGCTTCGTTAGCGCTGATGTTTTCACTGGACATCAGTTCTTAACCTCCGACGAGTTTAGCAAAACGGGGAGAATGCAGGGGTATGACGAGGTTTACTTTACACGCGACGCCAATGCCAGGCAAGCAAATGGCCGTTCACGCGCATGCTGCACCCAACCTGACTCTGGTTGACTTGCATTTGGATTTGGCATAAAAGCATCGTGCTTTCCTTAAGCCAAACAACCGAAGAGGAGTCGTCCTTATGCGTCGAATTATTCTGTTCACTTTCTGCGCCGTCGCCGGCGTCGCTTTGCTTTCATGCCAGCCTATGGCGAATCAGCCTGCCGTTAATGAAAACAAACCTGCAGCCGCCAGTCCTGAAGTGGCCAAGAAGGCCGGCGCGCCTGACGCTGAGGCGATTTCAAACCGATTGGTCACTCAAGTTGCCGGCGTCAAAGAGGGTGATGTCGTCTTCATCAACGGCGGTGCGCGTGACCTCGAGCTGCTGGAGAACCTCGTAACAGATTCGCGAAAGGTTGGCGCCTTTCCATTGCTTTCGATCAATAGCGATCGCATGGCGAAGAAGTACTACGAAGAGGTGCCCGAGAAATATGACACGCAAGCTCCTGATTTCGATTTGAAGCTGGCCACTCTGCCAACCGTCGCCATCAGCGTCGACGCCAACGAAATCGAAGGCGTTCTCGCCGACGTGTCACCGACACGACTGGCGAATCGAGCCAAGACAAATCAACCTGTCGGCGACCTGTTTCTGAAGCGCAATGTCAAACTCATCGAGGTCGGCAATGGTTTGTATCCGACCGACTGGCGCGCCAAACAACTTGGAATTACTCAGGATGAGTTGGCAAAGGCCTTCTGGTCCGGCGTCAACACGGATTACTCAGGCGTTCAGGCGACCGGCGAAAAACTGAAGACGACGCTTTCGGCCGGAAAGGAACTGCACATCACCAGTCCTGAAGGGACTGATCTGAAGGTGAAGATTGAAGCGAGGCCGTTTTTTGTCAGCGACGGCATCATCTCGGCCGAGGATGTTCAAAAGGGCGGTCCCGCGGTCTCCGTATATCTTCCCGCGGGCGAGATCTATACGACACCGGTCGCCGGCACGGCCGAAGGAAAAGTAGTAATCGCGCAACAATCTTATCGCGGCAAGGAAGTTACCAATCTTACTCTGGTATTCGCCGCCGGAAAAATGACTTCGATGACTGGATCTGGGCCGGGCTTTGACGCTTTAAAAAAGGACTATGACGCGGTCACCGATCCGGGCAAAGACATGTTCAGCTATGTCGATTTTGGTATCAATCCCAATCTGAAGATTTGGCCGGCCAGCAAGATCGGCAATTGGGTGCAAGCAGGAATGGTCAGCCTGGGCACGGGCTTTAATACCTGGGCGGGCGGCGACAACAAGGCTTCATTTGACGCCGGCGGCCACCTTCCCGGCTGTACGGTAACGATGGATGGAAAGACGATTATTGAAAAGGGAGAGTGGAAGAACTAGAAGGCAGAAGGCAGTAGGCAGTAGGCAGTAGGCAGTAAACTTGTAACAAGAAACAGCGGAGGGATCGAATAATCGACCCTCCGCTTTTTTCATTGTCTAAGATTTTTGGTGTTTACTGCTTACTGCCTACTGCCTACTGCCTACTGCTTTCTGTCTTCTACTGTTTATTCCCTGACTTGCCGGCGCCGCTCACTTCCGGCTTCGGAGCGTTGTAGACTTCGCGTGACTTCACCACATAGGCCTTTTCGTCGGTCTGTCCGTCACCATCCACATCAACCTTAACCAGGATCTTGTGCGACTTGCCGTCGCGAACATCGTCAGGCTTGAAGCCGAGGCTGTACTGGCTGCGCAGCAGCGCGTTGATTGAGCCAAGTATCCTGGGCAACTCGCCCGCGAAGGTGTAGGGGTAATAGGCGCCGCCAGTTTCTTTGGCGAAAGTCTTGAGTGTGTTGTCTGCCTGCAGAAAAGTCATGCGGTCCAGGGGAATGCCCCGAATCTGTGAACCTCGACCTGGATCCAGATACTGATCATACATTTTCAGAAAGAGGTTTGCCGTGCCGACGATGTAGATTGGGATGCCTGCATTTTGGACGATTTTTCGTGACTGATCGAAATTGATCTTGCTGAATGTGTCCAGTCCTGAGGCCACCAGGATCACCGCCCGCCGTCGGCCACCTGCCACCGCCACCATCCCGGCATATTCGGCGGTTCGCGACTTTGATTCTTCCAGCACCACCGAGTCCGCAGTCCCGCCGATCAAAGTCAATTTCAGCGCGTCGTACATATTCGTTTCAGTGAATGCCGGATGGTTGCGCAGCAGCAAGCTGATAACTGCCTGAATGCGGGCCGGATTGTTAGTAAAGTCGGTGAGCGGCGTGGGCCGCATGTCGTAAGCAATTACTGAGACATAGTCTTGCGGAGTGATGAACTGGGAAAGAAAAATCGCCATCGGACGGATGACTTCGAGCGTGCCGGATTCCATCCCGTTGCTCCCGGAAGATCCAAAGATCTCGCTCAGCTTACTGTATTCGACTACCAACGTGACCGTAATGGGAGCTTCCGGCGTGGCAAAGTTGGTAATGTCTTTCTGGACGCCGTCTACAAACAGCGAAAAGTTCTGCTTCTTGAGTTCGAGCGTGGGCTGTCCCGTCTTCTTGTTATAGACAACTGCGTCAACGTTGACGACGTTGGTAGTGACGGTAAGTTTCTCAGCTTCCTGTGGTTTGCCGGACAGGTCCGGCGGTAGAGGTTCTTCTTTTTTCTCTTCAGTTTGCTGGCCACCTTCAGGAGGGCGCTTATTCTTCTTCTGATCAGAGACCGGAGGTTGCCGTCGCGCCTGCGCAAACACTTGCACGACTTGCAGCCCGCCGATTGAAAATGCGATACCGATGATTAGAACAAAGACCCGGCGGCCAAAAGAAATACTTTTCATAACGGCGATCCTTACTGAGCCTTAGCGAGTTCAAGCTTTTAGCTTGTCTTTGGAGAGGCAACCTGAAGGTTGAACCCTGGACTCTTCTTACTCAATTGAGGCAGGCCGATTTTCAGCTTAAGGCGACTATATTGCGCTCACACAAGCGCGGTCAAGCTGTTTGGATAATGGCCCGAGCTTGGGATGCGAGATTTGTGGCCCAAGTTGGCAACTTTCGTTGGGCCACAAGCTGATAACTTGCTCTAGATGGTCCGGTACAACTAGCGCGGATTCGAGGTTTCAGCTTCGATAACCACCTCGAAAAGTCCGGAGTTGTCACTCAGGTTGCCTTCGTTAACGCCAAGAAAAAGCACGCCGTCGCGCTGAGCGACAAAGTCGCGGCTGCGGCCCACGAAGATGAAATCATCGTTGTCATCGCCGATAACCGCAATCAACCCCCCGGTCGGCTGATTCCGCATCAGCTTGTCCCGGTCGGCAACATTGGGCAAACCGTCAGGAGTGGCGAAGCGGTTATTGCCGAGTGAAACTCTCCCCTGAGCGTTGATCCGCAGACGCTGGCCCCGCCTCACGACTAGCCCGCTATTAGTCCAGCCGTTACTCGCGTTGTCGCCGCGAACGCGGATGTTGATCTGGAAGAATGTCGGAGCCGCTGTCGTGGTTGTGGTCGTGGTTGGTCCCGGCGGTTGATAGCTGGGCTGCGTATTTGTCGGCTGTGTGTTCGAGGGCGGTTGATAAGTGGGTTGTGTGCTCGTGTTGCTTCCGGTGTCGTCAGAGGGTCCGGTTGACCCCGCAACGTTGCCCGCAGAATCAAAATCAATCGACTCGACGTCTTCCATATAGACCGTGATGCGGCTCTTACGGCCACGCGCGCCGCTGCCAACCACGATCGTGAACTGTTCGTTTTTGAATCCGACGATTTGGCCGCGAATTACACTGCCATCCTTCAGACGAATCGTATCGGCCAGCACAGGTAGAATCACGCCGATGGTCAGGGCGACCACTAGTAGCGAACGGACGAAAAGCTTCTTCATGATGACCTCCAACTGAGAAAGCGACAATTTTTTCGACTGTTTGGTAAGCCCGCGTGCGCGTGGCGTTCAGGAGAGCAGTGTGAGCTGTAACTCTTGCCCATCTTTTTCAGACGGGCAGTTTACCACAATCTTGCCTGGCATGTGGCGCAAAGTGATCTCAGACTGGCGGGTTCGGGTCTATCGCGAGGAGTCGCCGGTGGGATTAAGCGCGGCGGCAACCAGGGCGCGAAAGGCGATCTGGTTGGCGGAACTTCGATCGCTTTCAAAAGGTACTACCACGTAATGAAGTTTCATTCCTGAGACGTTAAAAAAACTGTGATAGGCAGCGTAATGCTTTCCGGCGAACATCGATCCCAGGGTGGAACGCAAGTCCGGCTCAAGGAAGACAGCGTAAATCGAGTTGGCGTTCGGCGCCGGCAGGCTGCCATCCTTTAACATATTCCCGAGCAAGGATTGAATTGCGAGATCTGAGATATCGCCAGTGAGCTCGTCGAGTTTTTCGCGGCTCGAAGTTGGACCGAAGAGGTTCTTTATTCCTGCCTCATTCAGCGCTTGCAGGGTTACCTGGTCACTGACGCTTGCGAACAACCTGGCTAGTTCTGTTTGCCGCGTGCGCAATGCCGGAGTAGCCCAACGGCTTCCCAGGAATACGCTGTGCTGCTGAGGCTCTGAAATCGAGGTCTTCTGGCGATTGCTCGAGTCGGCCCAGGGCGTCGATTCCCGGTCGATAATGAAGGCGCGCCCGCCATCGTCGTTCTTCACGGCTTGTTGGCCGTCGGGCACTTCCGGGGATTTGGGTTCCTGCGCCTGCGCACCCGCCGCGAGAGCGATGATTACCAGAAGAATTGATTTGAGTTGCATGATTTACGTCCGCGATCTTCAGCTAAGGCGTCGTTACATTCAAAGCAAAGTCGTCCACCACAAACGAAGTCTTCAGACTGGAATCCTCAACTCCGATTAGATAGATCTGGATCGTCTGACCCTTGTAAGCCGTAAGGTTGAAAGACTTCTGCGCATAACCTGCGGCCCCATTCAGATTCGAATAAGTCGCCAATGTGGCCAAAACTGTTCCCGAGGAATTCCGCACCTGCACCTTCAAAGTGTCATAAGCCTTGGTCGCCGAAGTTTCCGCCGTGTCAATGTGCAACCAGAATGAGAGTGTTGCGCCGGTAGCATTCGACGGGATAGTGACACTCTGCAAGAGTGTGTCTGTGTGTACTGAGCCATACCCGTTCAGCCAGGCTTCCCAACTTCCACTGTGCGCAGGCTCTGACGCGGAATTGTTCTCAATCACGCCCGCCGAGACCGTCCACGGCGCCGGGTTGGAAGATCCATTTTCGAATCCGGCATTTCCCAGCAGTTGCTGGGCTGAACCCACGCCGCTGATTGTTAGACTGACTGACGTCGTATGCGTCTTGCCGCCACCAGTGCCGGTGACTGTGATGTTATAGGTTCCGACCGCCGTTGAAGTGCCGGCCGAGATGGTCATCGTTGACGAACCCGCGCCAGGCGCGGCAATTGATGACGGACTAAAGCCGGCAGTCGCTCCCACAGGCAAGCCCGAGGCCGAAAGCGCAATCGCGGAATTGAAATTACCCGAAAGCGAAGTCGAGATCGTTGACGCACCCGAAGCACCACGTGCGATCGTCAGCGTTGAAGGTGACGCCGAAATCGAAAAATCGCCCGGGGCGCTGGAGGTCGTCGCGGTCAGCGCAAAATCGTCTACCACGAACGAGGTCTTGAGGCTCGAATCTTCTACTCCGATCAGATAAACCTGAATCGCCTGTCCTTTATATGAGGTCACGTCGAACGAGGCCTGCGCATAGCCGGCCGCGGCAGTAAGATTCGAGTAGGTCGCCAGCGTCGCCAACACCGCGCCCGAAGAGTTGCGCACCTGCACCTTGAGCGTGTCATAAGCCTTGGTCGTCGAAGTCTCTGCGGTGTCGATGTGAAGCCAGAACGAGAGGGTAGCTTTCGTCGCGGTCGACGGAATGCTTACGCTCTGCAAGATCGAATCCGTGTGGGTTGAGCCGTAACCATTCAGCCAAGCCTTCCAGGATCCTGTGTGTGCCGGCTCCTGGCTTGAATTATCAACGACCCCTGATGAAACCGTCCACGGAGCTGGGTTGGCTGAGCCTGTTTCGAATCCCGGATTGCCGACCAACTGTGTGGTCGATCCACTGCCCGCTGTTACGGTCAGATTGATCGTCGTGGAATGGCTCTGTCCGCCGCCTGTCCCAGTGACACCGATGCTATAAGTACCTACTGGAGTTGACGAGCCGGTTGAGATGGTCATTGAGACCGCACCTCCACCGGGCGCGGCGATCGAAGTAGGCACGAAGCTGGCGCTGGCTCCCGGCGGCAGGCCGGATGCCGAAAAAGCGACCGAAGAATTGAAGGCTCCGTAGAGTGTCGAGGTGATCGTCGCCGTCTCCATGTGGCCCTGAGCAATATTCAGAGCAGCCGGCGAGGCGGTCACCGAGAAGTGCGGGCCGAAAATAATATCGATGACCGGGTGCAGCTCGATGCCATTCGGAGCGACGCCTTCCTGTCCTTCGATGTAATCAAAAAACCCGACTCCCGTGACCTGGACCGGCACGCTCGTTGTCTGAAACTCAGTGGTTGCAGTGAACAAAGCATCAAACTGCGCGCGCGCGTGCGCGATGCCCGCCGCAAACGGACTGCCCGGACCGACACAATTCGGATCGGGAATCTCAGCGATCATTGTGTGTCCGGCCCCATCAGTTAAGACCAGGTGGTAATCCTGGTCATACGAGTAAACGTACTTTGTCAGTGTGGCATTAACCACCCAGATTGTAGTTTCCGTGGGTTGAATACGTTGGTTGTCGGGAATTGAACCCGGCGCTCCGATGGCTCTCAGGTTCGCAACTGTCGTCGGGGTCTGGGAACCAAGGTTTACGAGGTATGCATCCGGATCGGTGCCCGTCTTAACCGACCAGCGTTCGACTCCGCACTGGGCGGAAGCGCGTGCGGGTAGTACCAGCAGCAGCAAGCCGAACCAAAAAAGATAAGAGAGTTTTGTCATCGATTAGTTATTAGGCAGCTCGTTCGGTAATTGAAGGATCTTCCTGCGCTCGCAGCAGGCAACCTTTCAATTTGTCCGCCAGCAAGCCCACGTGTGGCTCTTTAATAATGTCGAGGTGATTTCCGGGAATCACATGAGTCTCAATGTCGCCTCGGACCAGTTCCCGCCAACCATCCTGCGAATCGTAGTCAGCAGTAAGATCGCTGGCGAGGAAAAGCGTAGCGTTCCCCGCATAGGTCTGTGGCTCATAATCTTTTACCGCAGCGAAATTTATCTCTTCGATATTTTTCAAGACCGGGGGCAGCGGCCGGCCAAAGCGCTTGTATAGTTTGTAAGCCCGTCGATAGAGTTTGTGTTTGGCTTTCGCCGGCGCGTACTTCAACTTGCGAAAGATGTAAGCAACTTTCTCGGCCGTTCCCAGTTGACTGAGATTGCTTAGATGGGCTTGATATTTCTTCGTTTTCCGTCTAAGGCGCTGCAGCCGCGTTTCCGAACCCGATAACAACTTGAAGTAACCGGCCGGAAACGTATCAAGCAAAGCCAACAGTGCTACTTCCTGTCCTTCCGCTTCAAGTCTACAGGCCATCTCATACGCAATCGTGCCACCTGAAGAGCGACCACCAAGCAGGTATGGACCTTTGGGCTGCAGCTCGCGCATTTCTTTCAGATAATGATCGGCCATCTCCCGAATGCTGGTGTGGGGTTGCTCCTCCCCGCTCATTCCTTTTGCCTGCAATCCATAAAACGGCTGATCGGGACCGAGATGCCGAGCCAGATCGTGATACTCAAGAACATTGCCGCCGGCCGCGTGCACACAAAAGAAAGGAGTCCGCTGATCGCCACCCTGAATCATTACCAGCGACGACCAGGCAGCCTTCCAACCTTCATTGCGCAGCACGCGCGCGAGTTGCTTCACCGTCGGCGCCTGGAAAAGAGTTGCCAGCGGAAGGTTCTTGCCAAATGACTTTTCGATTTGCGCGAACAGGCGCACCGCCAACAGCGAATGGCCACCCATTTCAAAGAAGTTATCGTCAACGCCGATCGGCTGAACACCCAGAATCTTTTCCCAAATCCGGGTGAGCTTAAGTTCCAGCTCGTCGCCGGCGGCGGAAAATTCTTTGGTCGCCCGTGTCTTGAGGCCGTTTGTTTCAGGCAACGCGCGCCGGTCCACTTTTCCCATCGGGGTGAGGGGCAATGACTCGAGCAACATGAACACCGAAGGCACCATGTGGTCGGGCAATTTCTGCCGCAAATAGTCGCGCAGTTCGTCGACTGGTATCTCGTCGCCTAGGCATGCGGTCAGATATGCGACCAAATGTTTGTCGCCTTCATCCTTACGCACCACGACGACTGCTTCTCGCACGCGCGGATGCTCAACCAAAGTGGCTTCGATTTCGCCCAACTCAATGCGAAAGCCGCGCACCTTGACTTGATTGTCGACGCGCCCGATAAACTCGATTTCGCCGTTCTCGCGGTAACGAACCAAATCGCCGGTGCGATACAGGCGAGCGTTCGAAGCTTCAGAGAAAGGATCGCGTACAAAGCGCTCGGCATTTAGCTCGGAATTGTCGAGGTAGCCGCGCGCCAGTCCATCACCGCCAATGTAAAGCTCGCGGGAACTCCAATCGGGGTGGGATTGAGATGTCGGTCCAGAACATAAACGGACGTGTTCGAGATGGGAAAACCAATCGGCAGCGAGCCGTTAACTCGACTCAGGTCCGTCACCGGATAACAACAAGTAAAAGTCGTGTTCTCAGTCGGACCGTAACCATTGATCAGACGGCAACCTTCCAGCTCTGTGAAAACTTTCCGCACGTGCGGCACTGACAGCACATCCCCGCCCGCCAGTAATTGGCGCAGACCGCGCAAATCATCCAGATGGTTGTCGACCATTAAATGAAATAGTCCCGCGGTCATCCAGAGCGTGGTTACCTGGTAACGCTTTAAGGCCTGGCCCAACTCCTGCAGCGAAGGTGTGCCTGCGGGTAACACTGCCAGACGCGCCCCGTTCAGCAGGCTGCCCCAAATCTCAAATGTTGAAGCGTCAAAAGAAATCGTTGAGAACTGAAGAAAGACTTCGTCGGCTGAGAATGACGCGTAGTTTGTATTCTTAACCAGCCGCACGACGTTGCGATGGATGACAGCCACGCCTTTCGGCTTGCCGGTCGAGCCCGACGTGTACATCACATAAGCGAGACTGTCCGCGGTCGTTTGAACCGCAGGATTCTGATCAATCTCGCGGGCGATTTCCGCTCCCACCTCATCGAGGCAAATCACCTCAGCCGCATTCTGCGGTAGTCTCTGGGCCAGCCCGCTTCGCGTCAGCAGCAAGTTGGCCTTGGCATCTTCCAGCATCAGTCGCAGGCGCGCCTCGGGATAGTCCGGATCCAACGGTACATAAGCGCCGCCGGCCTTCAGAATCCCCAGCAGTGCAACGATCATTTCGGGTGATCGATCCAGACAGATCGCCACGCGCGTGTCAGGGGCAACTGCGCGCCGGCGGAGGAAATGCCCCAGCTGGTTGGCTCGAGAGTTCAGCTCCCGATAAGTGATGCGTTGGTTTTCATGGATGATCGCGATCGCGTCGGGGCGTTCGTTGACCTGTTGTTCGAATAATTCCTGGATGCATTTGCTTGCCGGATAGTCCGTCCTGTTATCGTTCCACTCAACCAACAACTGGCTACGCTCGCTCTCGCTTAACAGCGGCAGCGCGGAAATCGAACGTTCAGGATTTGCGACGGCGCCTTCGAGCAGGATGCGGAGATGTTCCAACATGCGCTCGATCGTTTGCGATTCAAATAGGTCGGCGTTGGATTCGAACAGGCAAACCAACTCGTCGTCGCGCTCGACAATATCAAGCGTGAGATCAAAGTTCGCCATCACGTGGTCGACGCGGAAATGTTCAGCGACCAATCCCGGAAGTTGCAGAGGCAGGATCTCTTCGCTCTGAAGCACGAACATCACCTGAAAAAGCGGATTATGCGCCAGGGTGCGTTCAGGCTGGAGTTCCTTTACCAATCGCTCAAAAGGCAAATCCTGGTGGGCGTATGATTCCAACGCAACTTGCTTTACCCGCTTTAGCAACTCGCTAAAGGTCGGATTGCCGGAGAGATCCGTACGCAGGGCCAGCGTATTGATGAAGAGGCCAATCAGTTCCTCAGTCTCGGGCATCTGCCGCCCAGCTATCGGCGTGCCCACGACGATGTCTTCTTCACCGGTGTAGCGATGAAGCAGAACCTGATAGACCGCCACCAACGCCATGAAGAGCGTGACGTTTTCCCTCTGACACAGCAGTTTCAGTTCCTTTGTGAGCTGTTTTGAGAGGCTGAGCGTGTGATGTGCGCCTCGAAACGCGCGATAGGCTTGCACGTTCGGACGAGCATGGTCCGTTGGCAGTTCCAGCACCGGCGGCAAAGTCGCAAACTGCTTCTTCCAATAGGCAAGCTGCGAGCGATATACATCGCCTTCGAACCATTGCCGTTGCCAGTCGGCATAGTCCACATACTGAATCGGCAATTCCGCGAACGGCGATGGTTGACCCTGCGTAAAAGCCCGGTACAACGCCGAAAGCTCGCGATGAAATATTCCTATCGACCAGCCATCGGTAACGATGTGATGGATCGTGATCAGGAGGATATGTTCGTCATCTTTCAGCCGTAGCAGAATTCCCCGGATCAGAGGTCCCTGCGAAAGGTCGAATGCTTTCCGCGCTTCTTCCCGCAGAAATCGTTGAGCTTCGTCTTCGCGTTCGGCTTCCGGAAGTCCGGTTAGATCAATCAGCGGCATCTCCAGCGAGAAACTTTGCGCGATCTTCTGAAACGGTATTCCGTCAACGATAGTGAACGTCGTTCGCAGCGCGTCATGACGCGCAATAATCGCATCCAGCGCCTGACGTAGCGCGGAAACATCCAACGTGCCGGTTAACCGGGCCGCGGTCGGTGAGTGATAGACCGAGGTACCCGGCATTAATTGATTCAGCACCCAAAGACCCTGCTGGTAATGAGAGAGCGGCGCGGAATCGCGGTTCTCAACGCGGGGAATGACTCGAGCATCGGCTTCGCTGCGTCGCTTTTTCTGCATCAGACGCAACTCCAACAGCGAACGCTTTGCGGGCGAGAGCGCGGCCAGTTGCTGACTAATGCTTTGGGTGTCGTTAACGACGGTTTCCATGGGTTTAAGAGTTAAGCCGTCAGAACCTGACCGACTTGCACCTCATGATCAAATTGAAGCTGGGCTTCTTCGTCTGACAGACTTGCCAGTTCTGCGAGCAGCGTAGCCATGTCGTCTTCTGATTCTTCCTGTACCGCGCGCGGGGTCAACAACTCTGCAAGGCTGGCGATGGTCGGCGCCTGAAATACATCCACCATGCCGAACTCGACATTGATCAGGTTCCGCACGTTCGAGACAACTTTCGCAGCCAACAGCGAATGGCCACCAAGGTCAAAGAAATTGTCGTAAATGCCAATCCGTTCGAGCTTCAGAACTTCGCACCAGGCCGCAGACAGCAGTTCTTCGATCGGTGTGCGTGGCGGCGAAAAAATTTCGTCCGTCTCTGGTTGAATCTCCGGCTCAGGCAACGCGCGCCGATCGATCTTTCCGCTGGGCATCAACGGCATGGTCTCGATCAATGCAAACGCCGCCGGCACCATATAAGTAGGCAGCTTGGCCTTCAAAGATTTGCGCAACTCGCCGATGGTCGGCGGTGATGCTGGATCCGGCACGACGTAAGCGATCAGGCGCTTGTCGTGATCGTCGTCCTCGCGTAACACAACCACACAGTCTGCGACGCCGGCGTAACTTCTCACGGCTTGTTCAACTTCTTCGAGTTCAACACGAAATCCGCGGATCTTGACTTGATTGTCGGCCCGGCCGAGAAATTCGATGTTGCCGTCGGCTCGATAGCGAACCACGTCGCCGGTCTTGTAAAGCTTTGCCTGATTGTCGACGCGGAACGGATTCGGGATGAATCTTTCGGCCGTCAGATCGGGCCGGTTGAGATAGCCGCGCGTCACTCCGACTCCGCCGATATACAGTTCACCCGGAACTCCAATCGGTACCGGTTGCATGGAGCCATCCAAAATGTAAACAGTCGTGTTGGCCATCGGCCGCCCAATGGGTAGGTTGTTTTGGGTCTCAATGTCGTCCTGCGTGCTGAGATCGCACATCGTGGCAACGATTGTCGTCTCAGTGGGACCGTAGGTATTGATCAACCGCACGCTTTTCCCGACCAGCTTCTGCCAGGTCATCACGCGCTCAGGCAGCACTTTTTCACCACCCATAATCACCAAGCGCACGGACGCCGGCAGTTTTAGATTTTCATTGCTGAGCGCGTCGGTCAGTTCATGCCAGTAGGCCGTGGGCAAATCGAGCACCGACACTTTCCAATCTTCGCAGCAACGGAAGAAATCGCGCGCTGAGCTGATCATGTTGTCGGTTCTCAAGACCAGGGTCGCTCCGTGAGTTAGCGCCGTATGAATTTCTTCGGCGCTCATATCGAACGAAAGCGACGCAAACTGAAGAACGCGATCGCCCGGCTTGATCGCATACTCCACGCCTGCGGCCGCCGCGTAATGCGCGAGCGAGCGATGTTCGATCATCACGCCTTTGGGATTTCCGGTAGAGCCCGACGTGTAAAGCAACAGCGAGAGGTTTTCCGCGGCGACATCGACGTCCGGATTTTCCGTGCTTTCCTTTGCGATCGTTTCCCAGTCTTTATCGATGGCAACCAAACGGGCGTCGTCGTCGGGGATATCCGGAACCAACCTTCGTTGCGTTATCACGAGCGCCAACTGGGCGTCTTCGATCATGAAGGCGATACGCTCGCGCGGATACTTTGGGTCGAGCGGAACGTATGCACCGCCGGCCTTTAGCACCCCTAGCAGCGCCACCAACATGTCGAACGAACGCTCGACACAGATTCCGACCTGTGCTTCAGGTCCGACGCCTTGCTTTCTTAGATAGTGGGCAAGTTGGTTCGCGCGGCGGTTCAGTTCCCCATAAGTCAATCGCTCTGTCAGAAATTCAACCGCAATGGCGTCGGGTGTTTTCTCGGCCTGGGCTTCGAACAAATTATGAACACCAATCCCGGATGGGGGGTCTGCGCCGGTTTCGTTCCACTTACCCAATAGCTGATGACGCTCGGCATCGCTAAGCAAAGGCAAATCCGCTACGCCTTGCGCCGGATTCGTCACGATCGCCGTAAGCAGATTCTGAAAATGAGCGAGCATCCGCTCAATGGTGCCCGCGGTGAATAGCTCGGTGCTGTATTCGAACGAAATCGAGAGCCTGCCCGCCTTCTCTTCGACTTCCAAACTGAGATCGAATTTTGACGCCGGGTTTTGCACTTTCAGCGGGGTCAGCGTCAACCCCCGTACCGAGAGATCCGGTGCCTGGGTGTTCTGCAGCGTGAACATCACCTGAAACAGCGGGGAACGGTTCAGGTTGCGCTTGGGATTCAGCTCCTCGACCAATTTTTCGAACGGCAGATCCTGATTTGACAACGCGCTCAGAACTTTCTCGCGCCCGATTCCGAGAAATTCTCGGAAGGTTGGATTGCCGGCAAAGTCGCCCCGAAATACGAGCGTATTTACGAAGGCCCCAATCAGGTTTTCAGTTTCCAGCATCGTTCGGCCGGCAACCGGCGACCCGATGATGATGTCTTCCTTTCCACCATAGCGGTACAGCAACGTCTGAAACGCCGAAAGCAGCGTCATGAAGAGCGTCGCGTTTTCATCGCGGCTGAAACTCTTAATCGAGCTACTGAGACTCTCAGGCAGTGAGATCGATCGACGATCACCGCAAAAGCTCCGCATCGCGGGACGCGGAAAATCTGTCGGCAGATCGAGCTCGGTGGGCACGTTCCCCAGTTGCTGTCTCCAATAACTTAATTGTTTTTCAAGGATTGGGCCTTGAAGCCAATTTCGCTGCCAGCAGGCAAAATCTGCATACTGAATCGGCAACTGAGGTAGCGCGGGTGACGTCTCGCCTTCGGCAGTTTCATAAAGCGCGACCAGATCTCGAAGTAATACATTGACAGACCAGCCGTCACAAGCGATGTGGTGACTGACGAGCAGCAAAACGTGCTCGTCAACGTCGAGCTTCAGCAGCAGCCCGCGTAGCAACGGATCGTTACTCAGATCGAACGGCTTTTCGACTTCCGCCGTCAGCGCGCGATTCAGCTCTACATCGCGCTCGACACTTGGAAGCTTTGTCAGATCGGATTTCTCGATCACGATGGGTACGAGTGGACTTACCACCTGCATCGGGGTTCCCTGGTCGAGAACAATATTCGTTCGCAGAACTTCATGCCGAACAACGATCGCGTTGAGGGCCCGTTGCAGCTTTTGCGCATCAAGGTCACCGGCGATCCTGACTGCAGTGCGAACGTTATAAGCGGAGCTGTTCGGTCCCGCCTGATCCAAGAGCCAAAACTGTTGTTGAGTAAACGATAGGGGTGTCGGGCCATTGCGCTCTATGGATTCAATTGCGGGAAGAGACAGCAACGCTTCGGCATTCGGGTTCTGAAGACTTTGTGCCAGGCTTGCGACGGTCGGACTCTCAAATAATGCGCGCAACGAAGTCTCAACGCGAACCTCGCGTCGAATCCGCGAGATGACCTGGGCAGCCAGCAAAGAGTGTCCGCCAAGTTCAAAGAAGTTGTCATTGATTCCAATGCGGGTGATTTGCAGAACATCACACCAGACTGCAACCAGGCGTTTTTCGATGTCGTCTCGCGGTGCGACATAAGGATTTGAAAGCTCCGGTCGTTGGCCATCAAGGTCGGGCAAAGCCATTCGATTCACTTTGCCGTTCGCTGAGAGAGGTATTGCCTCAAGATGGACAAAGGCTGAGGGAATCACAAAATCAGGTAAACGCTCAGACAGAAAATCTCGCAACGCACCGACCGTGGGTGCGTCGCCGTCGCTTACGAAGTAAGCGATCAAACGCTTTTCGCCGTTGGCCTGATCGCGAGCCACAACCACAGTTTCACGCACTGCAGGGTGTTGAGTCAGAGCGGCTTCCACCTCCCCCAACTCGATGCGAAAGCCGCGCAGCTTAACTTGCTGGTCCCGGCGTCCGGCAAATTCGATGCGTCCGGCATCAGTGACCCTGGCCCAATCGCCGGTACGATATAGTCGCGCACCCGGCTGCGCGCTGAAGGGATCCGAAATAAATTTCTCAGCGGTGAGTTCCGAACGATTGAGATAACCACGACCGACGCCGGCCCCGCCAATGTATAGCTCGCCTGCCTCACCTAATGCGCAGGGACGTCGTGCTTCGTCAAGAATGTAGATCTCGGTGTTCGCGATTGGATAGCCGACCGGCACTACATAAACCTCACTGTCCAGACTCTCGGGAACGCGATACAAAGAGACTATGCCGGCTGTCTCAGTCTGGCCAAACATGTGGATGTGCCGTGCGGGATGGCCGAACTCTTTGATCCACGTTTGTGGAATATCGGACAAGAGCGGCTCGCTGGCGGAAAGTATCAGCCGCAGCTGATTGTCGAGAAGCCGTTGTCGCTCTTCCGCAGACAGCCCGGAGAGAATCGAGGTGCAGTTGCGCCAGAACGAGGGTACCGCGTCCATCAATGTGATGCCGCGATGCTTAACCACCTCTAATAAGGCCAGCGGATCTTTTCGTTCGCTCGAAGTCGCGATCACGACCGTCGCGCCCTGCGATAGCGGTAGCATCAACTGGCGGCGGGATGACGAGAACGCTACCGAGGCCGTATGGAGATATCGATCTTCGGCAGCGATTTGCAGTTCGTGATTAAGCGCGCACAGATAGTTCGCGAGATTACCGTGCGTGATCATCACTCCCTTTGGTTTTCCGGTGGAGCCAGAGGTGTAAATCACGTAAGCCAGATCGTCTGGTGATGGAACATCGATCAGGTTCGTACCATCATTTTGAGAAATTACGGCCCAGTCCTGATCGATCAGGACCAATTGATCCGTTTTCAGAGTAAGCCGGCCAGTGAAATTTGACTTGGCTACTACGAGCGCCGGGCGAGCGTCTTCAAGCATGAACGCCAGGCGGTCGGCCGGGTATTCGGGATCGAGAGGCAAGTACGCACCGCCGGCTTTGAGGATGGCAATAATTGCGACCGCCATCTCAAGAGAACGGTCGACGCAAATCCCGACCAGCGAATCGCTGCTCACGCCCCTGGCGCGGAGGTAACGGGCCAATTGATTGGCACGCGAATTCAACTGAGCGAACGTTAGGCTCTTGTTCTCACACGTCAGGGCCGTCTTGGTCGGATTGCGAGCAACTTGATCCTCGAACAATTGCGGAAACGAACGCTCTGTAAAATGCTGCATCCGCGCGCCTGAAAGCTGGGCCGCGGTTGATTGGGCTGCATCGAAGAAAGTTTTTGATTCGAGACCGGAGGTCTCGATTAACGATTGGGGCATGTTCGAAAGCACTCTGTTTGTTGATTCGCCCGGCACGGCGTTTTATCTCTTAGCTATCGCGGTCTGATCCTTGCTGATTTCAATGATCGTGCCGACCTTGCGTTTCAGGTCGTTCTGCACGGAAACGTAGATGTTGCCAAGGTCGTCCACGGTGACGCCCTGAACATCCTTGAGTTGGCCGCCAAAGGCCGCAATCACTCTTAGCTCTTCGTTCGGCCGGTAGACGTAAAGTTTTCCGTTGCGGCTGTCGCTGATATAGAGCGCACCCTTGGAGTAGTAAATCGTCTCAGGGGAAAAGGAATCCTGCCGATCGACCAGCTTATGAATTTCGCGTTTCAAATCGATGAGGTAAAGGACGTTGTCTTGATTATCGGCGATGTAAAGGTTGCCCTGATCGTCGAACACCATGCTCTCCGGTTTCGTGATTCCTTTTTCCTTGCCCAGAAACTCTGTTACGGCGCCGTCCCGCGTTACGCGGAAAACCTTGTGTTGCTCGCCGTCCCCAACCAGAATTGAACCGTCGGGCGCCAGCGCAATGCCTTCCGTCGAGATCAGCCCCTTGTCCTTGCCTGCCAGCAAACGCGTGGTCCCGCGGTTATCGAGTTCCCACAAACCGCCAACATCGTCATCCGTAAAGAAGATATTGCCCTCGGCATCGATTACGAGGTCTTCTGGCGATTGAAAACCATGGTTCGAATCCGCCAGGATTTTGAGGCCGTCTGTTTTGCTCCACATCTCGACCGATTTACTGCCCTCATCAGCCAAATAGAATCTTCCACCACGAACCAACAAACCATCGGGCGAGCCAATGCCGTCTTTGTTGGCGGCGACGATGCTCGCCTTATACGAGTCGTCAGTCATCACCACGAGCCCTTCCTTCTGCAGTTTGCAGGAAGTCAAAAGGGTGGCACTACAAAGAATGATTGCAATACTGATTTGCTTCATGAATTTCTTTCGCACCGAGACGTTCAGCCCATTCCTAAGAACACGTGCCTGCGCATCGCCGCAAGCAGGCCGAGAAAAGCCCGGATATGAGTCAACGTGCTGGACACTTCGAAGATGACGGCAAAGATGATGGCGCTCGAGAGCGCGCTATAACGCAGGCTGAGACCAGTCAGTTTGTCGAACCAGCCACTGAAACGGTTTCTGGCGAAGTATTGAATGACCGACAACTCGGCAATCGCTACGGCTCCTCCCGCCGCGATATCCAGCGGCGTGTGATGACCGCCAATAAGCTTTCCCGCTAGAATTACGAAAAGCGTCCAACCCAACGCGACCAAGCCCAGCCGCCGAGAGGCGAGCAAGATACCCAGGGAAATCGCCAGAAAAAATCCGGCATGATCGCTGGGGAATGATCCGAGGTCGTTGCTTTCTACGGTACCGCTCAAAAGCGCGCGATAATCCTTCTGGCTGGTTTCATCCAGTGGGATGCGCACCGGGATGCGTTTCATCTCCACCAGTTGATTTCCCTCAAGCCGATAGATCTTTTGAGATTGAATCTCAGGCCGCGGTAAGAAGATGGTGCGCGACAGGACCTTGGTTGTAGTAATGACACAAACTGCGGCGACCAGAGTAGCGATCAGAATCTTGCGGCGTTTATCGGTTCCGTCCTTTGTCTTACCCCCATACCACGCGGCCAGAAAACAGCAACCGATTACTCCGGCCTTTGCCAGATCGTTGTCCTGGAAAAACGCCACGATGCTGTCAAACAACCAGGAGCGTCCAGCCAGGCTGTTGATGCCCAGCAGCAACTGGTCGTTCAGATCAGTTAAGCGGCCCGCCAATAATATTAGGATCGACGAAAGAATCATTGCCCAAGTCAAGTTAATTATTTCAGACCCCGGATTGGGTCCTCGGTAAAAGAAAACGCTCAAAACCCACTATTCGCCAGAAACTAAGGGGTTAGCACTGCTGACCTGAGCCTGGCCACGGACGGTTGCGAAAGTGTGACAAAAGTTGGCACTCTGGAGTGTCCTAACTCGCAGGGAAATGGCATGTTATTAATCATTTAACTCCCTCGGGAAGAAGTTTTCCCGTGTTGTTCTTCTGAGATAACCGCCATGGCTGCTTCCATCGCTTCGTTTTACTCATCCGACAGTTATGATTCGCTGCGCTTGCGGCCACATTTTCCGCAGTTGCCAGACGTCACGCGACAAGACTGTCCGGAAAACACAAGCGTTCCGGACTTGGTTGTCGCTCAGGTCGCATTGAGGCCCGAGGCGCCGGCAATCGTGGCCAGCGGCTCAGCGCTAACCTATGCTGAGTTGGATCAGCGCGCGAACCGCCTGGCTAACTACCTGGTCTCTCTTGGTGTCGGACCGGAGGCGATCGTCGGTCTGTGTCTGACTCGCTCGCCGGAATCCGTAATATGCGCCTTGGCCGTTCTCAAAGCCGGCGGCGCCTACCTGCCGCTGGACCCAGCGTATCCGTCTGAGCGCCTTCGTTTCATGATCAACGACGCGCGACCGCGGGTGTTGATCACCCGCGCAGCATTTGAGGCAGAACTCAGTGACGGGCCCTGGAAGGTAATAAGCATTGATACGGATCAAGACATCGAGCACTTTTCGAGCGACGAACCTGCGATCAGCATCAACCCGAAACAGCTCGCTTATGTCATCTACACATCAGGTTCAACTGGACAGCCCAAGGGTGTTGAGATCACGCACGAGAGCCTATTGAATCTCGTCAATTGGCACCGGGATGAGTTTGGCGTGACCCCGCAAGATCAAGCGAGCCATCTCGCCAGTGTGGGATTCGACGCGGCCGTCTGGGAAGTGTGGCCTTACCTAGCCGCAGGCGCCAGTTTGCACCTGCCGGATGAAGCTATTAGAACTTGCCCTGAGCTACTGCGGGATTGGTTGGTTGAAAAACAAATTACGATCAGTTTTCTGCCTGCCGCCCTGGCGGAGCGGGTAATGATTCTGGATTGGCCTGCGCACACCGCGCTACGGTTTCTGTTGACCGGTGCCGACACGTTACGTCGTTATCCATCCGTCAACACTCCGTTCGAGGTGGTTAATAACTATGGCCCGACGGAATGCACGGTGGTAACCACATCGGGACGAGTGCGGATCGAAACCTCTGCAAATCGATTGCCAAACATCGGCCACCCGATCTCAAACACCCGTGTTCATATTCTTGATGAAAATCTACAACCGGTTCTCTTCGGCACGGCTGGAGAGCTGTACGTGGGCGGAGTGGGAGTTGCCCGCGGCTATCTCAATCGACCGGACCTAACCGCAGAGAGATTCGTGCGCGATCCGTTTAGTATTGGGCGGCAGGCGCGACTTTATAAGACCGGCGATATGGCGCGCTATCTGGATGACGGTAAGATAGCGTATCTTGGCCGCGTCGATGAGCAAATCAAAATTCACGGCTACCGGATTGAACCTGTAGAGATTGAGGCCGCGCTCAATCGTCATCCAACAATCAGCTCTAGCGTGGTGGTCGCGTGTGGTTCCGCTTGTGAAGAGAGGCGGCTGACGGCTTACCTGGTGATGAGCAACGGAACTAGCGCTGCGGCGGCGGAGTTAAGGAGCTTTCTGCAAAGCTCGCTGCCGGATTACATGGTTCCCTCAATCTTTGTGAAATTACAGAGTTTGCCTCTGACCACAAATGGCAAAGTAGATCGAGCCCAACTGCCCTTACCCAACATCGACAACATTCTCCGCGACGAAGTTTTCACTGCGCCACGCACGCCAACCGAAGTAAGATTGGCAACGATGTTATGTTCAC
>Ga0207646_10000224_pt1 | contig 77511 bp, 65 predicted proteins | sample KBSK5502metaG_FD_184343 | JGI IMG/M metagenome (GOLD analysis project Ga0207646, IMG submission 184343) | Corn, switchgrass and miscanthus rhizosphere microbial communities from Kellogg Biological Station, Michigan, USA - KBS K5-50-2 metaG... | ecosystem: Host-associated > Plants > Roots >... | reverse complement strand
CAATCAGATGCCGGATGGTCTGCCCCTCCAGCAGTTCCATCGCAATGAAGGTTCGCCCATCCGACTCGTCAATCTCATAGACCGTGCAGATATTTGGGTGATTCAAGGCTGAAGCGGCACGTGCCTCCCGCTGGAAGCGACTGAGAGCCTGTGCGTCGTTGGCGAGTTCGTCGGGAAGGAACTTCAGGGCAACGTGACGACCCAGCTTCAGGTCTTCCGCCTCATACACGATGCCCATACCGCCGCCCCCGATTTTGCTGAGGATGCGGTAATGAGAGACTGCTTCCCCCACGGGTTCGGACGGACTGGCCACTGGCGGAATGTTAGTGGGGCGTTAAGCAAAGGTCAATTAAAGGGCGGCTCGCGTGAGGGCTTGAACCCTGCATCATGAAGGAACGACATTGGTAGGAAGTACACACTTTACTGCTGCCACTGACCTTCTCCCATGTGATCTGAGACCTGCGCTTTTCACCGTTTGGAGGCGTCTCCTCAAGCGAGAGAATCAGGCGGTCACCCTCAATATGGAAATTGCGCACTTGGTCTGATCCTATGTAGTACGGCCATTCGGCGAGTTCTGGCCTATGGATTACCCGACCTTCTTTTTCACGTACCTCGTAGATGCCGCAGTAAGCTTCCATGCTTTTGTGAGTCAAAGCCCTCTCGCTGTCGCTGGGCTTTGCTGGGTCTTCCCAATGCTGAGGATTTGGATTGGCAAGAGTCACGCACATGTGCCCCGTCTTGTCATACATGAGGTATCCGATTGGGTGAGGGCCTAACTCAGGAAACGGTTGCAATAACCCATCAGGACGAAGAGCCTCGGCGGAGACGAGCCGCCATGTGCCGATCAGGCGATCGCGTGCACTCGGCTCCGAACCGAAAACACGCGTTTCTTGACCGCCGACTATCTGTCCAGCGCCCATCTCTTTTGACGAAGATGCGAGTGACGCGGAAATCCCCTCCGGCATCCCGCCCTTTATATGTCTCGTTTGAGTGATAGCGGTATGTCAACACAGCAACATCTCCGTACCAGCGCACGTGATCGTCTTGCCGTGTGTACGAGGTAATCTCTCGATCCCCTCCTGACCTGAAGCTATCGAGAATCTGCTTTTTGCTTACGACCCCGCCTGCGTCATCGTTAATGAACGTGTATTCATCCGCAAGTATGCGATCCAGAGCGGCGGTGTCCCGATGGATGTATGCTGCAATCAGCGCGTCCTGTACTCCCACGATTTCCGTTTCCGCTACTGCACGCCCGGAATGGGTGCCCGCATTCTGCTGGGCGGACACGACGATGCTGGTAGTGAGTGAAAGCAGCCACACGAGCAAGATTCTCATTCGTTCTTACCTTCGCTTCCATTGAAGCTAATGCGCCAGAGCAATCCACGGTGGTAGTCGGTCAGCCAGATTGAGTCGTGCCCAAACCGCAGGGCATCTCCACCACGACCAACCCACTGGCGTGAGACCTTATTTGTTTTCGTGTCGATCCGAGTCAGCGGAATGCCGAATTTGGCAGCCCAAACTGAATTGGCACCGTAGCAGATTTCGCCGCCGACACCGGGTATGCCAACCGGAATCGTCGCTATTACTTTCCTTGTGCTCGTATCGACACGACTCATCGTTCCGTCGCCTTGGTTCAGAGTCCAGATCGAGCCGTCCCCCGAAGTCAAAAACCGAGGCTCCGGTCCCACAGGTAACGACGTCAGAACGTCGCCCGACGAGGCATCTACGACAGTCAACACGCTGCTATCCACTCCCGTGATCCAGATCATGCCATCGCTGAAAAGCGGATTGTATGAACCGGGTGGTATGGCTATGCGCTGGCGCACGGCGTTGGATTGGGGATCAATGCGAGTGAGAGTGCCCTTCTTGTCTGGAACGATCCAAATACTATCGCTACTGGCTGTGATTCCTGCCTCTGCACCAGCGGTGCCGAATGGAAGGATAGCGCTGATCTCATTGGTCTTTACATCAACTCGTGCCAGCGTAGGGCTCTTTCCGCAGACCGGAACCCAGACGCTCCCGAACCCGAATGTCAAACCTGAACATACTTCGCCGGAGAGTCTGATTTTGGCAACGACCTTATTGGTAGAGGGGTCAATACGCTGCACGGAGTAGGGTTTTGACCCTCCCACCCAAACGGCGTCATCCGTAACGAGAACCCAGTCCGCAGTTTTACCGATCTTGAACGTGGCTGACGGCTGTAAAGACTGAAATGGAACCTGAACTTTCTTCAGACCCGGCTGTGCAACTTTCCGTTCCGTGTCGGATGGTAGGGCCAGTGGAACCAGAAATACAGCTGTGACGATCACGAAGAGTTTTGGTCTTAACATGTCTAGGCTGCCATGATAGTCCTGTACCTTTATCTTCCCTCGAAGGACACTCGTTCGGGGTGTCTTATCAGACGCACCGCCAAGAACGCACCGAGAAGCACATCAAATGCCAAGCAAAAACCCGACCACCAGTGTGGCACACCGGGGTTGTCGATGAAGAAACGATGGACGAAGTCAAAAATGCCGTGCCCAATAAGGGCAGCGACGACTAACCAGAAGTTTCTTCTGTAGCCGAGGACGGCAATCAGCAAAAACCCGCACGCAACAACTATTTCGATGGTCAGCGTGTGCTTAGAAGCTCCCATCACAGCGAACAACACATAGTAGGAGGCGATCACGATCATTACGGTCGGGTAAAAGGCACGCTCGCGGTCAAAGCCGACAACAGTCGCCAAACCAGCCACAGCCAAAGACAATGTCAAGCCAATCAAATATTGCATTCGCTGCCCTCGCACGCAGGACTGGCACTCAAGTTACCGCTGAGTGTAGTCGTTTTGTAGCTACACATCCTTCAGTTGCTCCTCGGTCATCCCAAAATAGTGCCCCAGTTCATGTATGAGAGTCTGGCGAATTTGATGACGCACTTCGGCCTCGCTTGAGCAGACCGCCTCAATATTCTTCTGATAGAGCACGATGTGATCCGGTCCTGTGGGGAGGTTGAAAACGCTCCTTTTCGTTGCAGGCACGCCGTGGAAAATGCCTAGAAGCAATCGCCTGTGCTGCCCCTGCTGGCGTGCTGACTGGTTTGGCGGACAATCCTCGATAAGAATCGCGACGTTCTGGATGCGGCTGCGGAATTCTTGTGGCAGCGAATCCAAGGCTTTTTCCGCAACCTTGACGAAGTCTTCGCGTTTCATCGTTTACCACGCCCATCAATGAGAACACGCTCGCACTGAATAGCTGCCATTTTGGTCGTCATCCTCATCCTCTTCTTCGCTGTCGCCTTCGTCTCCGTTGTCCTCTTCCTCTTCGTCTTCCTCTTCGTCTTCTTCCTCGTCTGGTTCTTCACGAAGGCGGACATCATCAGAGGTTAAGGGATCATGAGCGTGTGCGTGGAGATATTCTGGACGTATTCTGCCCATGCCCTATGGTATGCCTCGCACCCGTGCAGTTTGGCCATTTCCGCTCCCTACTAGATGATGGCAAGGATGGACGCCGAACAGAGCATCGCTGAAATCGAGAGGCTGGAGCGCATCTTCGCGGTGCTCGACACGAGACCGTTGAGCGCACGCGACGTCGCGGCTGCGAATCGGCGGCATGACGAGATGCTCGCCCACAGCCCGTGACTTTTTGACTACAGTAAGTACAATGCTTGCCTATTGCAGGTGCCTGTCCGCTCAGGGGGCCTTCTAATGAAAAGATTTGTCGCCTTCGCAGCCGTTCTTTTCCTAACGAGTAGCGTCCTCATGCTCTGGGGGCAGACCACGACTGTCGCCAAATCGATTGACCAAGAAGCCGAAAAGGAATTGCGGCGATTGAATGATGAGGAGGTTCAATCGTTCTTGCAAAAAGACCCAGACGCAATGGCACGCCTGTGGTCCGACGATCTCGTGGTTACTAATCCGTTGAACAAGTTCGTCAACAAGCAAGCCGTTTTGGGAATGGTCAAATCGGGTTTTCTCGTGATTACTTCCTATACTCGAAACATTGAGTACATCCGCATCTATGGAGATACGGCAATCGTGGCTGGGAACGAAGAGGTGGTATGGGGCGGCAGGATGCCGAATGCCGGGAAAACAGAGCATTTGCGCTTCACAGGAATATGGATGAGACAGGGTGGGCGCTGGCAGCAGGTAGCCCGGCACGCGAATATCGTGCCGGAGCAAGTGTCGAGTTCTTCCGTTCAATCCGGTTCGGCACATACACTGCCTGCCGCAAATTCCCCAGCCAAGCCGCTGTTACTCGAACAGAACGAAGGAGAAGTGCGGACGCGGCGTCCGCGACCGCAGCCTAGCCCAGCATCACAATTCACCCTAAAAATCGGGCCGAAGATCAACGGGTCAGAGCACCTTGCGGTTGGGACGGAGCCGATAGCACAAGGCGCATCGATCCCTACTCACAAACACCAAACAGAAGATGAACTCTTGCTGATCCATTCGGGCACGGCGCACGTCGTGCGTGGCGAACAGGAACGAGACCTGCACGCTGGAGGGCTGGTCTTCATTCCTGCAAATACTTGGATCGGACTGAAAAATGTCTCCAGTGAATCCCTCGACCTGACATTTGTCTTTTCTGCGCCCGGCTTTGACGACTTCCAACGGTGTATCTCCGTTCCCGCAGGCGATACCCCAACACCCATGACCGAGGCTGAATTGCGAGCGTGCCAGCAGCAGGGACACATGATTTACAGGAATGCCGATCCCACGCGGAACTGACTGTGAGCACGGCGCAGGCACGCCATGAAAGATGCCTAGAAGCAGTCGCCTGCGCTGCCCCAGCTTGGGTGGTCGCTGGTTCGGAGGAAAATCTTCAACGAGGATCGCGACGTTCTGGATGCCGATTCGGAACTCTTCCGGCAGCGAATCCAAGGTCTCTTCTGCAACTTTGACGAAATCTTTGCGCTTCATCCTTCACCTACTGAAATAAGCAAGGGCAGGCTCACTCCGAGTAGCCGTCGTCATTGTCGTCATCATCGTTATCGTCTTTGCCGTCGCCGTCGTCTTCCAGGGCTCAGTTCTTTCTTGATGTGGCCTCGGGTCCGTTTTACGGCTTCAACAGACCCGGCGCGAAGGCCTCTCAGGGAGTCATCCAGAATTGGTGGCGTCAGGGGATGGTGGGCAGCGCACTCGCTCATTATGAAGGCATCAAGGCTTTCTCCGAGACAGACCAAACGGAAGATCTGAAAGCGATCACCGTGCCGACTCTCGTGATGCAGGGCGACGATGACCAAGTCGTCCCGTACAAAGACGCTTCATTGCTGCAGGCCAAGCTGCTCAAGCATGCCACCCTCAAGATTTACCCAGGCTTCCCGCACGGCATGATGACCACGAATGCCGACGTGATCAATGCGGACATCCTCGCATTCATCAAAGGGGTGGCAGTCAAGGCTGCCTGATGCTTGACCGAAGACGGCTGCGGTCTTTTTTGTGCGGCGGAGAGCAGCGTGTTCGCCGAGCGTTCGTCAATGAACTCATGGACGACAAGAACATTGTGGTGGCCAATCAGGAAAACGGGACGCAAGAAGATCGTGCTGGCCGGGCTTTGGACAGAGAGGTGTGTGGCCCTGCCCAGGGTTGTGCGCTGAGAGCGACCGTTTCTATGCTCATGAACTCTAGAAGCTATGTGCGTAAGTCTGCAGTAGAAGCCGACAAGCGGGCGGCCTTCATCGTAGTAGCCGCCCTGGCACTCACGCTACCACGTTTTCGGTCGACGGTCGGGTTCGTCCGACGGCGTTGAGCGCTTGCTCTATAGCTTGTGGAGCGGCGAGACGCGAGCGATTTCCGGCCCGTCCGATATAGATGTCGTGGGACACCGAGTTGTCCACGGCGGACCGCAACATTTTGAGCCCTCGGTCGTTACCGCGAAGGTCAAGTCGGCGATCGAAAGCGTTTCCGCTTTTGCGCCGCTGCACAATCGCGCCGAACTGGAAGGCATAGAGATTGTCACAAAATTGCTGGGTCCAGTGCCGCAGATCGCCGTCTTCGACACTGGTTTTCATCGCATGATGCCTTTGTCGGCGGCAACTTACCCTGGTCCCTACGAGTGGTTCGAGCAAGGGATTCGCCGCTACGGATTCCACGGGATCAATCACCAATATTGCGCGCAGCGTGCTGCGCAACTGCTGGGCAAGAACCTAAATTCCCTGAAACTCGTGACTTGCCACCTGGGGAATGGCTGCTCTTTGGCGGCGATTCGCGAAGGTCGAAGCGTGGACACGACCATGGGTTTTACGCCGCTGGAGGGTCTCATGATGGGCACCAGGTCGGGCTCCGTGGATCCTGGCATTCTTACCTACTTGATGCGACAGAGACAGTTCTCGGGCCAGCAGCTTGATGAGATCCTCAATCAGAAGTCGGGATTGCTCGGCATATCGGGAATTTCCAGCGATATGCGGCAGATTATTACCGCCGGCAAGAAGGGCCATGAACGCGCAAAACTGGCGCTTGATATTTATATCCACCGCCTGCGATCGGGAATCGGTGCCATGATTGCCGTGCTGGGCGGAATTGATGCTCTCGTATTCACTGCGGGAATCGGCGAAAACTCACCCGAAGTTCGCGCTGCGGTGTGTGAAAATTTTGCGTTCCTTGACTTGAGGCTCGACCAAGTGAAGAACGCAGAATCGCCTTTGGACGAGGATATTTCTGCTCTGGATGCGACCGTCCAAATTCTAGTTATTCACGCACAGGAAGATTGGATGTCGCTCGGGAGTGCTGGAATCTCGTGCGAACGGCTACAACGTCCATGGGATACTGACATGCCTTAAGCTATCGGCAGTTGAAGCGATCGAGCACGCAAACGAGTGCTAGCAGCTAGGTTCCGCCCGCAGGCCGGCGGCAGACAAGACCAGCGACAACCTATCTCAAGGTTGGTTTTGCCATCGCCTCGGTTTGTGTGATCAGTGATCTCTCCCAACGACAGCCTTACGGTCGGGCCATGTCCTTCGTTATACCCGTTCGTCTACATCTTCTACCGAGTTCCACCGACCGCTGCCATAATGTCAGAATGGCTGTTACTTTCCTTGACGACGGTTGGCTTCCGAAGTCGGTCCTCTGTCTCCGCGGCTACACCCGTCACAAATTCCTTCTCGACCTGATCGCCGGAGTCACCGTCGGTCTGGTTGCCCTTCCTCTGGCCATGGCCTTCGCCATCGCCTCGGGGCTCACGCCGCAAGCCGGGATTTACTGCGCAATCGTCACTGGCTTCCTGGTCTCGGCCCTCGGCGGATCGAAAACGCAAATCGGCGGACCGACCGGTGCCTTCGTAGTGGTGATCGCGGCAATCATCGCCGCGCACGGAGTTGATGGCCTGTTCATGTGCACGATCATGGCCGGGATTCTACTAGTCATCATGGGAGCGACCGGGCTCGGTACCGGCGTAAAATTCATTCCGCGCCCCGTTGTCATTGGATTCACAAATGGCATCGCGGTCCTGATCGCCAGTACGCAGATCAAAGATTTCTTCGGATTGCGTCTTGATAAAGTCCCCGGCGTCTTCTGGCTGCGCATGGAAGCTCTCGCCGGAAACTTTCACACGCTCTCCTACGAAGCAACCACGCTGGCGGTGTTCACTGTGCTGGTGCTGATCATCTGTCGCAGTCTCTCCCCGCGTATTCCCGGACCCATCGTCGCCCTGCTCTTAGGAACCTCAGCCGTCTACTTCTTCAGACTTCCCGTGGAAACTATCGGCACCCGTTTCGGAGGAATCCCCAGCGGACTGCCGCACCTGGTGATCCCCAAGTTCCGAACCGACTTGATCCACGGCCTGCTCGGCCCGGCCTTCACCGTAGCCATGCTCGGCGCGATCGAATCGCTCATGTCCGCGGTCGTCTCCGATCGCATGAGCAACGACCGCCACAATCCCAACGTCGAACTGATCGGCCAGGGCGTCGCCAATATCTTCTCCCCCATGTTCGGAGGACTGCCCGCGACGGGTGCCATCGCCCGCACTGCGACCAACATTCGCTCCGGCGCGCAGTCCCCGGTCGCGGGCATGATCCACGCCCTCACGCTGCTCTGCATTCTTCTTTTCGCCGCCCCATTGGTGAGCTACGTGCCCATGGCCGCGCTCGCGGGAATCCTGATGATCGTGGCCTACAACATGGGCGAGTGGCACGAGATTCCGCAACTGCTGAAGCTCACGAAGACCGACATCAGCATCTGGCTGGTCACCTTTGCCCTGACCGTCTTCGCCGACCTCACCGTCGCCGTCGAAGCCGGAATGATTCTGGCCGCGCTGCTCTTCATCAGCCGCGTCGCCGCGACCACCACGGTCTCGCAAGTCACCGACGACTACATCGAAGACGGACGCATGCACATTCTCCAGGACAAAGACATCCCTTACTATGCCACCATCTTCCGCATCCACGGACCGTTCCTGTTCGGCGCCACCGACAAACTCTCCGTCGTCACCGAGAACCTGCACAAGCTGCCGCCGGTGGTCATCCTGCGCCTGCGCAACATGACCGCGCTCGACGCCACCGGCATCTTCGCCCTGGAAGAAGTCGCCAAGACCCTGCACGCCAGCAAGCGCACCCTGATCCTCTGCGGGGCACGCGAGCAGCCCGCACAATTGATCCATCAGGGAGAGTTCGCGGAAGTTGTCGGCCCAGAAAATATCTGCGACAACGTGCAGGAAGCATTGCGCCGTGCAGAGGAAGTGTATGAGAAGCTAGAGGCGAAGTTCGTGGTAGGTAAGAGCTAGGGCCATCTATTGCCAGAGTCTCACTTCAACCCAAATCGCCCTGCGTGACCGGGATGTAGCTGCAGCAGGGCTCTTCCGCCAGTGGATCCCCGGTGAGCGCGAAAGCCCGAGCCCGCGAGCCCCCGCACACGTCCTGAAACTCACAACGTCCACATTTTCCTTTTAGTTGCGAGACGTCGCGAAGGGACAGGAACAAAGGGCAGGTGCGGTAGATATCGGCCAACGGATCCCGGCGGATGTTCCCGGCTGAAAGTGGCAAGAAACCGCTAGGATACACTTCACCTGTGTGGCTGATGAAGACAAAGCCTTTGCCATCATTCACTCCTGAAGGAGCATGGGCGATCAGATCCTCAATAGCCCTGCTGGACTGCGCAACTTTGGCGCGCTCCTGTAGGACATAACGTCGATAGTGCTGCCCTTCGGTCGTCTTGATGTGGAAGCAAACGCGCTTCGAGGCCGAATACAGTTTGGCGAATACAACCTCATGCTCTACGGGTGAAAGCAGGTTGGAAACCTGTCCTCGACCGGTCGGCACCAGAAAAAACACGCTCCATAGGACGATTTTAAGCGAGTTAAGCAATTCGACCAGGTTGTCGAGATCGTGAAGGTTGTGGCGCGTCACTGTCGTGTTCACCTGCACGGGTAGTTTGGCTTCACGTGACCACTCAACTGCGTCCAAGGTTCGCTTCCAGGATCCGGGGACGCCTCGGAAACCATCGTGCAATTGCGGTGTGGAACCATCCAAGCTCAGCGCCAGACGCATCAAGCCGCTCTCCTTCAGTTCGAAGACCCCCTCACGGGTAAGTAGCGGAGTGGCACTCGGAGTCAATGAGGTCTTCACCAACCGATGGCGAGCATATCGAACTATCGCCTGCAAGTCGGGACGCTTTAGTGGATCGCCACCCGTGAGCACAAACATTGGAACGCGCGTGTTCGCTACCTGATCGACAAGGTTGAAGGCCTCAAGGGTGGAAAGCTCGAGCGCATGACGCATAGGTTGGGCGCTAGCGCGGCAGTGCATGCACTTTAGATCGCAGGCCTGCGTCATCTCCCAGATGACCAGTAACGGACGGACAGCAAAATCACGAGCCTTGAAAATCGAGCCAGGAATTTCGTTCAAGCAGCGTTGACAAACTCTGCTGTGTACTGCCCCAGTCCGCGAGGAATGACCCATGAGTTGCAAGCGTGCATGACATGTCTGCTCCACAACCTCCGTAGAGGATTAAATACTATTGCAATCGCTGCGGCTTAGCCCTTTGTTTGTTCAATGATTTTTTCTCATGAGCGGTTAACAAACGGTTCATTCGTTCGATTATGGCGGCCAGCTTTTCCGAGTTAGGTTCTTTTTGGGCCATCGCTTGCAGCTTTCGCCAGCCTTTCGGTTCGTCGGGTAAGCGTTGTTCCATGACACCCTCCAACCCGAAATTAATTCGACAAGTCGCAAAAGTATGTGACCGGAAATATCCGTTAGAGTGATGGCGATCACACGCCAGCGTGATCGCCATCATTGCAAGCCCAAGTGGTCCTTGCGAGTCTAGGTATCAGGAGGTGATGTATGGCACAAGATGAGCGCGAAGTACTGGAACTCCTCAAGTTTGAGCTGAAATTCCTGGAAGATGGAGGCTACGGGCGCTCTCCCCGCACACCATGGCGTCCTACGTTCGTCTTCGAAGACTCACCCACTTGCCCGAACCTAGGCGACCCCGCTCGGCCGCATCCGTGTAGCGAATGTCTATTGATGAACTTCGTTCCCGATGAGTCGCAGAATGAAGACTTCCCATGCCGCTTTATCCGCCTCAACGAAGCGGGGCAGACCATTGATTATTTCTATCGCTGCGGCACGCAGCTCGAAATGGAAGAAGCCCTTGCCGGCTGGTTACGCAACCAGATCACTCGAATCGAACAGCAGCTTGCGAAATCGATAGGGCCATTGCCGGAGGAATGCGACGAACTCTCGAAGGTCGCAGAAACCTAAACAGGTCGCCTGCCAGTTTCGAGCAGGGTCTCCTGGAACACGGCGCACTCAGGAGTTGAGCATTTTTTCCAAGGCAGGTTTATTGCGAATGATCAGGGTCGATCCCTTCAATTGCAATAATTGCTTCTTCTTGAAATCAGCGAACAGGCGGCTGACCGTCTCGCGCGTGGTGCCAATCATTTCTGCGATTTCTTCATGCGTGAGCGTCAATTTCAGGTGCGCAGGCTTGTTCGCGCTCCCCGCTTGGGGCGACCACGAGAGCAGAAGCTTTGCAAACTTTTCTGAAGGTGAACTCGTCAAACCCAGAGTTCGGATTTCCTCATATGCGGTGTAGTAATTGCGACTGAGTTGCTCCGCAACTCGCAATGCTACCTCTCCGTGTTCGCGCAGGAATTGCAGGAGCGCGTCGCGGGCGATGAAATTGGCCTGGCCCGGCTCCGTCATCTCGGCTGTTACCTCATAAGGCCGATTGGAGATGGCCGCGTTCAGGCCCAAGACGTCCCCAGCTCCCGAAATCTTGGTGATGATGGTTTTGCCATCGCTCGAAGATGTGAAGAGTTTGGCCTTTCCCGCACAGAGCACGAACACGCCACGCGGTTCCTGGCCCTCGATAAATAGCATCGTCGTTTTCGGATACACCGCAGTGGACTTGATTTCATTCAGCCTTTGTACTGCAGGCAAAGGTAAATTACAGAATAAATGCTCCTCACGCACCGGGCAGATCATGCAGTTATCGATGATATTTAAGCCGTAAGGAGCGCGCATTCAGCACCTTCCAAGTGAGCGTATTGTAGCACCCGATGTGTGATTGGCATCACGGACATCCGTGATCTCGGCCACCGCTTTGATGGGTCCGCTGGCACAAAATCGTCAGGAACAATGGTAGTAGTAACCGTGACACTTCCATCTCCAGAATCAGTTGGCGGAGCAGCAACCACCAATTTGGAAATTGGAAAGCAGGGCCTGGAATACTGAATGGAAAATGAACATAAGTACCGCGTTGTAGCGTGGTGGACGTCCGGACAGATGGGTATCGCCAAGTCTGATTCGGCCCCTAACGCTATCCATTTCACCGCGCCATCGCAGTTCGGCGGTCTCGAAGGCAGGTGGACACCGGAAGACCTGTTGATGAATGCGCTCGCGAGTTGCTTTACGACAACGTTCCACGCAATCGCGGGCTACTCGAAATTCGAATACACCGACCTGGAAGTGGAGGCGGAGGGAACCGTCAGTAAAACGGACTCTGGCTACCGCTTCAGCGAGGTTGTCATCCGTCCCAACTTGAAAATTGCCGGTGAAGAGAGCCGTCAGCGGGCGATCAGTCTCTTGCATAAGGCGAAGGAGCTGTGTCTGGTGTCGCGTGCGCTGGCAACACCTCAGAAATTTGAAATCCAAGTCGAGATCAGCAAGGATTCACTCGTCTAAATGCATTCTGAGATCGCGAGCCGCTCTTCACCTTTGGGCAGGAGGTTTTATGAGTCAAGTTCAAGAAAGTCCGATTGGCCAAACGAAGAGCGCCGCGGAAAGGCCAGCGAAATCTGAATCGAAGCTCGCTGTCGGCTTGGTTTCAGGATTTACCATGAAAGATGGAACAGACGTTTCCCTTCGGCCGATCCACCCCTGTGACGAACCGCGGATGGCACAATTCCATCAAACGCTTTCTGGCCGAAGTGTCTATATGCGCTACTTTCGCTCCCTCAGCCTGGAATCGCGTCTGGCGCACGAGCGCCTGGTTCGCATTTGTCGCGCTGATGGTGAGCGCGAGGTCGCTCTGGTGGTCGACTACACAAATAAAAGGACGGGGCAGCAGCAGATCCTGGGAGTGGGCAGACTGATCAAACTCGGCGCACAGAATGAGGCCGAAGTTGCCATCCTGGTGTCCGATCAGTACCAGAAACAGGGTCTGGGAACCGAATTATTGCGCCGGTTGATCCAGATCGCGCGTGACCAGAAGCTGCACCGTGTATGCGGTGAATTATTACGCGACAATCTGGCCATGCAGATCATTGTCAAAAAACTTGGTTTTCGTTTTCGTCTTTGCGCCGGCGGCGCGTCCATTCCTGCGGTTCTCGAACTGTGATTCCCCCTTGTGTTCACTATCACAGGGAACTGTAACTAAGGTCATACGTCCTGTTCTCGGAAAGGAATACAAGTACGAACAGAAAGGAGTAAGCCATGTCCCAAACTTCTAACGCATTACTGACAGAGCGGGAGGGAGCAACCTCCACGATGAAAGCACTGGTTTTTTACGGACCAGGAAAGATCGGCCTCGAAACAGTGCCCATCCCAAGGCCGCGAGCGGGTGAGGTGGTAATTCGCGTAACCCTCACCACGATTTGCGGTACGGACCTCCACATTCTAAAAGGCGAATATCCCGTCAAACCGGGCTTGATCATCGGCCATGAGCCCGTGGGCATCATCCACGAGCTTGGAGAAGGCATTACCGGATATGAAGTTGGAGACCGCGTCCTGGTGGGCGCAATTACACCGTGCGGACAGTGCAACTTCTGTCTGGGTGGAAACTGGTCGCAGTGTGGTGGGCCGCTTGGCGGCTGGAAGTTTGGCAACACCATCAACGGCGCTCAGGCGGAATATCTACTGGTGCCGAACGCCCAGGCGAACCTGGCGAAGATCCCCGACGAACTAGCCGATGAACAGGTAGTACTGCTGGCCGATATTGCCTCCACCGGCATTTCGGCGGCTGAGAGTGCCAACCTGCAAATCGGCGATTCGGTCGCGGTCTTCGCCCAAGGGCCGATCGGGCTGTGCGCCACGGCTGGAGCAAAACTGAAAGGTGCGAGTCTGATCATTGCGGTCGAGTCCGACCCGGTACGCACTGAGATGTCAAAACGTATGGGCGCGGACGTTGTGCTCGACTTCACCAAAGAAGATGTGGTCGAGAGTATCAAACATCTCACTCGCGGCAGAGGGGTCGACGTGGCCGTCGAGGCATTGGGAACTCAATCCACCTTCGAGAGCGCACTCCGCGTTCTGAGACCCGGTGGTACGCTCTCCAGCCTTGGTGTGTACTCTGGAAAGCTCTCGTTGCCGGCGGAGCCGTTTGCAGCCGGCCTCGGAGATCACAAGATTGTCACAACGCTCTGCCCGGGTGGCAAAGAGCGCATGCGCAGGCTGATGGAATTGGTCCGGCATGGCAGGCTGGATCTGACCCCGCTCCTGACGCACACGTTCGCACTCGATCAGATCAATGAGACATATCAGGTCTTCGCTGAGCGACGCAACGGCGTGATCAAGGTTGCAATCAGGCCCTAGTTGGAATCCGGGGAACCGCAACTCGGCAAAACGAGGTAGCGGTTCCCCCATCCAGAACAAATCATTCAACCGCCACCCCGCGCCCTTCGGCGCGGATGAATCACATCATCCCTGCTGTTAACGGGCCGATCCTGGCTGGAGATGGGACTCGACGTTGCACATCCTTGTCCCAGTCAGACCCTGTCTTACTTTCTAGTCACGTTGCTGTGTGATTTGGATCACAACCGGGTGTGCCTGTCGCCACAGACCATATCGTTGCCCAGCCACATAATCGGAAAGATACCAAGTTCCTGTGTAGTTTTCATTCTCGTTTGAAGGAGAACGCTATGCGGTTCACGCATTGGGCACTAGGTTTTTGTCTCGTTGGAGTGGTCTTGGCAGCGGGCCCATACAGTCAAGCCATTCCCGCGTTTTCACGTCAGTATGGCACTTCTTGCAGCACCTGCCACGTCGATTTTCCTAAGCTGAATGACTTCGGGAAGGCCTTCAAAGATGCCGGCTTCAAGTTTCCAAAAGACGACGAAACCTTCATGAAGATTCCGCCGGTGCTTCTGGGCGCGCCGGCGCAGAAGGATATCTGGCCCCACTCCATCTGGCCGGGCACACTTCCCGGCATGCCCATGATCGGCCTGAGGTTCAACACTTTTTTCCAGGTCTATGGAAGGAACCGCAATAACTTCCGGCCGGCGAATTCAACCGACCCCACCATTCCCCGCACCGATTTCCAGCCCGGACTGTTCAGCATCTTCACTGCGGGCAACTTTGGCAGCGGCATCGCGTTCTGGGTGGATGACGACTTCAGCGTGGGCGGTGCGAACAGCAACGGAGGTCTGGGCGACGGCTACCTGAAGTTCCACAATATTGGCCGGCTCTTCAAGCTTCCAAATGACTCGCTGAACCTTCGCATCGGGCAGTTCGAGATTGACTTGCCCTTCAGTCCAGCGCGCTCCTGGAATTTGAGCGGGTGGGACATTTACGACGAAGCCAACTTCGGGGCGCTAAACGGCGCGAATCCGCAGAACGTCAACAACAGCTTCGCTTTCTCGTCACCAGGACAGGGCGTTGAGATCAGTGGCGGGCACATGTACAAGGGGTATCACTATTCCCTGGCAGTGCTGAACCAGAACACGAGCGGCACGACCGCTCCAGGGGACAATGTCAGCCCGACGGTAGGGATCTTCTCCGATTCCAACTTCAAGGATCTCTACGGGCGATTCCAATATCGTTTCAACCTGGAGAAGGATGCCGCCAGCCGAAATGAAATCCAGGCGGCGGGACCCACTGGGCCCCGTGATCACACGTATCTCCAGTTGGGCACGTTCTATTTCTATGGACGTTCCGTACAGCGCACTAACGGCGAAAGCGGAGTTCTGGTGGCGCGGGAGCCCTTTTACCGCACCGGCGGCGACTTCAGTTTCAACTACCACAACTTGAATCTGTTCGGTCTCTATATGTACGGACACGACAAGAATCTGTTACCGAATGCGGATGGCACTGGCTTCGTATCCGGTGTTCCCGCGCACTTCAACGGCGGATTCTTGGAAGCCGATTACCTGGCACTGCCCTGGCTGATGGCGATCATGCGGTATGACCGGGTGCAGTCCACGGCGGACTTCATCAATGGGCAGAGCGGCAATTCGACCAACTTCTTTTCGCCGGCGGGCTCGACTCGCGATCGCATCACTCCTGGCGTGCAGTTCCTGATCCACGCCAATATCAAAGCGTCGTTCGAGTATCAGATCCGGCCGCAGCAGCGGGTCTTTGATGGCGACGGCAATCCAGCATCAAGTCCATTCCGCACCAACCAGGGGGTGGCTGGACTGGAATGGGTTTACTGAACTTAGAGTCGTGAAAATCGTTTTTAAGGAGAAATCATGAATCGCAGCATTCTGTCAGTCTTAACGGCCGTGATGGCGATCGCTGTCGCTGCCCATGCCGGCAGCATCAGCGGAAAAGTTTCCGGAGTCGCCGGCGAATCCGTCGTCTACGTTGACACCATCGCGGGCAAGACCTTCTCTGCACCAGCGGAGCATCCTGTGATCGACCAGAGGGGCCTTCTCTTCCAGCCTCACATTACGGTGGTTCTGCGGGGTACTACAGTCGAGTTTCGCAACAGCGACAACGTGGCTCACAATGTCTTTTGGCCGTCCATCCAGCAAGGGGCGAAAAAGCTGCCGGGCAAGAACCTTGGAACCTGGCCGCAGGGAGAGAAGCGTCCTTTCAAGTTCGACCAAGCCGGGGCCGCGGCATTGCTTTGCAATGTCCATCCTGAGATGGCAGGCTATATCGTGGTCAGCCCGACGCCCTATTACGTAACCACCGACAACAGCGGGAACTACAAGATTGACGGTGTTCCCGATGGCCAGTACAACGTAGTGGCCTGGCATGAAGGCGCCAAGACTCAATCCAAGGCTGTCGCCGTAGCGGGCGATGGCAAGGCTGACTTTACCTTAACTAAATAGACACGAAAACGGGAGAGCGAGCCCAGGTTCTGCTCTCCCGCTTCGGCCCCGGGTCTTTCATGGTTGCGACAACGTCGAAGTGAAGCCGCACCGCATGACCGAGGGCGACACGCTGAACAAGATGAGTGATGCCGACCTCACCGCGATCATCGCGCATGAGGAGCCGGTGCTGAACAAATCTTATGGCTCCCTACGGATATACTTTGCCGAAATCCGAAATTCAGGCTATGGTCGCCTACATTCGAATGTTGTCCCGTCCCCGTCATGGAGCTCTAGTAATCGCTTATGCGCGCTGGCTGTGTATTGTTGTTTTAACCCTTGCGCCATTCTCGGCTCCGCAAGCGCTTACCCCCGCAGAGATCAAAGAACCACAAATGCGAGTCCTGCAGGAGAAGCACTTTCAGCAGTTGCAGACCATCGGATCCGAAGTCCAGGCTCACATCTTTCCTTATGCGTTTTATTTCAGCCGAGTGCTCGATCTCGAACTCTCGCAGCAGGAGCGCGCCGATCAGCGTTCTCTGCGTTTTGACAATTACGGTGGAATGACTGTGGTCGAGGTTACCGGAAACTACTTCGCGTCGTACTCTTCCGACATGGTCGACAAGAGCCATCGCGCCCTGCGTACCTTTCAGGATGTGATGCTTCCCATCGTGGAAATTGCGATGTCCGAGATCAAGGACAATCCAGATGTGGAAGGGTTTGCGATGGAGATTTCGCACCATGTCCGGGGTAAGGCGATGGGCATGAGCATGGAGCGTCCGGAAAATCTGGTGTTCGTGCTGTCGAAGACCGCCGCGTTGCGTCTGGTCAACGGCAAGACCGAGAGCGACCGCCAAGCCGCGATTCTTGACGGGCAGTTTCTCATCAATGGCGAACCGTTTATTTTGTATCTGAACGATCGCGCCGCCAAGGAGGCGGCCCGCCTCCAGGAACAGAATCCGATGGCTGCAGGCGCCGGCCAAGAATCGGAACAAAAGTCGAAATCGGCGAAACTAACCAGCACCGCAACCATGCGTCCCCTTCCGCGCATGGTGCCTCCTGACCCACCACCCTCTCCTTCCCGTGACACTTCGCCCGATGCTCTGGCCAAAATCCAGGTTTCCGTCCAGAAGATGATCGATGTGGTACTGAAGGAAGTCGATTCTCAAGGACACTTTGTCGCCTACGCACCACCGACGATGGTTGCATTCCGAAAAGGCGCCTACCTCGAGTTTTCCGCGAACACGACCTTGCCGCCGAGCGCGATAGGTAGCCGTTACAAGATGGCCGCGCTCGCCTTCGACGACCACATTGCCCATCTTGTCCGGCCGGTGATGTCCTATTTCAAGGGCGATCTTGATTTCGACGGCATCGCTTTCAGCACTACGATCCACTTGGCGGACAAGTCTGCTTCAACCGAGGGGAGCGAAGCGGTCGAATACTTCTTTCCCACTGCCGCTCTGCGCTGCTACGAGACGTATGACTGCACCGGACAACAGCTTATCGACCAAGGCTCGGTTCTCATAAATGGCGAGAGGGTAAGTCTGGACCTACAGATATCTGAGACTGGCACGCGGTGAAAGGTGTGGTTCTGGGAAATGTAGATTGCCGATTCTGTAATTTCAGGGACCTGTAGCCTTACCCATCCGCTTTTGAACTGATCTGGCAGATATTTGGTGAAATCGATGTTTAGGTCAACAATCCAGGTTTCTCTCCGACCATTCTGCGTTTATATCGACCCTCGATCAATATTGATGGGTGCACGCCTCAGACTTCTGAAATACCGGGGCATGTCCTGTTCACCACAGGCCGGGTCTCGGCCAAAGAGAAAGAACTGCCTGCATCTGATAACCATCGTGGTGGTGTTCGTCCTTGCGTCTTCGTTGCTCGGCCAGACGACCGGGACCGGAGATACATCGGTAACGGCCGTGCAAGGCGAAAGCTGGCTGCTTCACCTCCGCAGGTCGTTCGGCGAAACCAACATGGGCAAAACCTGGAACTTAGGGCCACCTCCGCCCGACCCGGGAATGGAACTTCCTCCCTGGCAACTGAATCTATCGCCCGGCTTCCCTGCGCCCATCGTAACCCTTCATGGTTCTGACCTATATCGCATGACTTGTCAGGGATGTCACAAAGAATCTGGCCAGGGCGCGCCCCCGGAAATAAATTCCGTCATCGACCCAGTCCGGGCGACTTCCGTCGCGGCCATCACGGCACGAATGAAGGCGGCCGGTAGGGAAATGAGCCAGTCAGATATAGCCTCCATGGCAAAGGAATCCAAGGCAATGTTGCTGCAGCGGCTCCACGTTGGGGGGCAACACATGCTGCCGCCAACCATGAGCGAGGCGGAAATTCGCTCGCTCGTCGCCTACCTCGAACAACTGGCTGCCATACCCGGTGCCGAAAAGAATCAGATTGCGGTAAAGGAATCGTCCTACCGCATTGGTGAGCACATCGTGAAATCCACCTGCCACGTCTGCCACAGTGCGACCGGGCCAAACCCCAGCCCTGATCAAATTTTGAAAGGGGCAATTCCACCGCTCTCTTCCCTTACGACGCGGGTGAGCCTCTCCGGGTTCGTCCGAAAAGTTACCAGCGGCGCACCCATCATCATGGGCACGCCGCCAACGTATGACAGGGGTCATATGCCCGTTTATGTCTACTTCAGCCAGGACGAAGCCGCCGCCGCTTACCTGTACCTGGTCCGCTACCCGCCGCGCCCATAGTTAGTGAAAGCCGACGTTTTTTAGGAACGCCCAAGTGGACGCGGCGGCGACTGTAATGTCGCGTCGTTAGTGCAATGGGGATGTTTCAACAGCAATCACTGGGTCGGTCATGGCGCGCCTGTCGTCACACCCCGGCGAAGAGTTCCAAGCTTCACCGCACTTCGCGATTCGCGGGTCCTCTAACACTAGTTTCGCTTTGCCTGCGTACTCGGAATCCGGGTAGGTACTGACGGTGTTTGAAGGGTTAGGTTCGCAACGGTGAAGTTCATTAGCGAACGGCCGAACTACCGTATATTGTCTAACTTTAACTGCAAATGTACCCACGCGTCGAGATCGGATGTGCGGAAGCGCCACAATTTTCCGATCCGCATACCGCGTATCTCGCCCTTGCGGGCGAGGCGTTGAAGTGTTTTCGGATGGATCTGCAGCAAGGCTGCCGCCTCGCGCGAATCGAGGAACCGCTCGAACTGAGGGAACGGCTGTCCGACTAGTGTTGCTTCGTGCATCTCGCTCATAAAACCCCCTACAGATTCGCCACGAGATTTACCCTCTATGTATCAGAGAACTTGCTAAGGGCAAAAAGCATCGAAAAAATGTTCGGCGCAGTCGGAACTGCCACCGAATGGGAGGGGACGGCCGCGATGCCGTTGTCCTTTGGAAGAAAGTTGACTATCAACCTATCAACCTATCAATCATTCGTGCGTAAAGGTCTTTTCTTATACAAGATCGATTGCTGGTCCGCAATTCCGGTCCGCACACAAAGTGTCATGCAACTACTTAGAGGTACTTGGCAGTCTCACGTGTCCTTGTAAGTTCTTAAAGACACTGGTTATATACACTCTGAAAAAACTGGCGTCGGCGGTTCAACTTCGTCCTGGCCCACCATACTCTCAATTACCATTTTGTTGTTCGTCATGCAGGCAATATGGTATAACTGTTATACTCATGCGGTTTCACTTTGATGAGCGGAAGAGCGGGCAGTTAAGAGCAAACCCGAAAAGAGGCATCGGCTTCGAAGAGGCACAGGAAGTTTTTTCGCACCCATACTACCTTGACCAGCGCACGGATTGGCCCGAACAATACCGGGCGATCGGCTGGGGTGGGGGGAGCAGTTGTATACCGTCATTTTCCAAGTGAGAGAGGACGAAGAAGGAGAGTACTACCACCTCGTCACTCTCTGGAAGGCCACCAAGCAGGAGCAGCAACTCTATGGAGAACACTCGTAAAAGTCGGAAACCAGTGTCCGCAGAAGTCATCGCCCGCCTTGCGGACGAAGGGAGGGATGTGTCACGGTTCTTCACCAATACCGGGCGCATGATGGGTCCGATACAGAGGGTGAATGTTGACCTGGCGTCGGGCATGCTGGAAGAACTGGACAAGGCCGCCAAAGAATTGAACATCAGTCGACAAGCGGTGATCAAGACGCTGATACGCCAAGCCCTCGATCAGCAGTATCTGGCACGAGGAAGCCGCGCCTCTCCAAAGCGAAGGTAGAATTTTTACGGCAGTTGGCCTCGCTGAAGGTGACCATCAGAGACTTGCAGCACCAAGAGGCACCCCCAGCGCAAGGTGGTGCGAGTGCTGAGGCTGTCGAAATCTGCAATCAGTTTGCAATCAGTTAACGTGAACTACCGGGTGCTTCCACGTCCTTATAGCGCCGTCCGTGCTCTTTAAGTCCTTCAATTGACGTTTTCAGGTGGATTCGAGTCCTACCTGAGGAGCCATTCCTTTGTTGGGCCTACTGGCTGCGTTCCACTCGGGCACCTTGCGACTGTGCCCATTTTTGGACCCCTTCGGAATCAAAAATGGTAGCTCGTGAGAGTTTCTCAATTGCCTCACGTCGTGCCGCTTGTCCCATGTGCCCGTAACGCTTCGCCATACGCACGACGGCGCTAAGGCTCCACCCCATGATCACCGCAACCACGCTGAAAGGGACCTCGTGCCTCTAACATTGACGGTTGACGTGATATGGATTGATCCATGAGATCCGGCCTTGGTTGGCCTTTGCACCGGGAGGCAGCACGTGGCAAGCCAAATCCGCGTTGCTCGAGACGGATATTGGTTCTGCCAAAACGCGTTTCTAGAAGAAGCGCATCATCACTGTTCGGGCTGCCTCGAATTGGCTGGCCAACTGACGGCCGATTGACTGGCCGAAGGCCGAGATTTCGTTTCAAATCATATGACATCAACCACTTGCCGAGAAAACAAAGCCCGCACGGAGGTGCCTGAGGAATGCTGCGAGAATGGCGGCCTCGGCGCATTCGATGACGACCGCAGGGACACGTTTATGACACGGTCCCCAGTGCTTGTTCGGTTCTACCGTTCCACCACTGAAACTGGCATGAAAACAAAACCCAGCTCACAAATCGAAACCCGTTATCAATGCTATGGCGATTTGGACGAAGCCGCTGGCGCGGCGGACGCTATCGCGTGTTCGGGGGCGGCAGTTTGTTTGGGATGATGCAAGAGCTCGACTGCAGGTGATAATATGCGTCTGTGCATGAACTCACGTTTCAACAGAATTGGCAGTTAGCGTGGCCTGAGGGCGATGAGATGGCGAAACGGCCATTGAATCCCCATACCATAATATTTATATAGCCCTCCGCGTCCGCCGCAAACGCCAGCGGCTTCCCCCAAATCCCCCTATCGCAAGTGCCCCGGCGGGAAACACTCGGGTCCACGCGGGCGCTCGGCGCCGGCGCACTTGTCGATAGGGCCCTAAGCACCAGCCACCCCGTGGGGTGGTTGTATGAACCAGGAACTCCCTCAGAGTCTCTTAGAGTCCCGCGTGATTTGATGGTCGTGCAGCACTAGAATCTGAGCACAACCTAGCTCGACAGCTAAGGCCGCAATATCTTTGGAGCGTTTCTGCCCGTCCCTAAGCATGGCTCCGGTATTGGCGATTGTGAAGATGGTGGCCGGGATTGTCCTGAATAAGGATCAAGGCCCGGACCCCGATGGAGAGATTGTATAAGTTTCGCCGCCCGGGCCGGGCCAGGTTGAATTCAACAAGAGAAGGTTAGCATGAAAAGCCAACCATCGAAGAGAGCCCGGAAAGACAAGAAGCAAGGCAAGGAAGCAAGTAACAACCCAACGCTGGTCAAGTGGAACGAGATGAACCGCAAACAACGACGGGAGATGATGCGCAAGGTGCAGAGCGAAGACCTCAGCTTGCAGGTGGTGCATCCGCACGCTGCGGGCATTGATATCGGCAATGAATCCCATTATGTGGCCGTACCGCCAAGCCGCGACCCTCAACCAGTCCGCTGCTTTGGCTGCACCACTGCCGAGCTGAAGACGATGGCACAGTGGCTGACGCAATGTGGGATTCGCACGGTTGCGATGCAATCTACGGGAGTCTATTGGATCGCGGTCTACGACATTTTGGAAGAGGCGGGGATGGAAGTGTATCTGGTGAATGCACGCGAGACGAAGAATCTGCCGGGGCGGAAGACGGACGTGCAGGAGAGCCAGTGGTTGATGAAGCTGCACACGTACGGCTTATTGCGGAATTCGTTCCGCCCCTCGCGGGAGATCCGTACTCTGCGGACGTACTGGCGGCAGCGCCACGATCTGGTGCGGAGTACCGGTCGCCACATTCAGCGCATGCAGAAGGCGCTGACGCGGATGAATATCCAGTTGGCCAACGTGATCAGCGACATCAGCGGGGTGACCGGGCAGACCATCCTGAAGGCGATTCTGGATGGGCAACGCGATCCCCGGGAACTGGCGGCGTATCGGGACTGCCGGGTGGAGGCCAGCGAGGAAGAGATCGTGCAGGCTCTGGAGGGCAACTGGCAAGAGGATCAGCTGTTTGTCTTGCGGCAGGAACAGGCGGGATACGAGTTTTGCCAGAAACAGATCACGGAATGCGATCAGCAGCTGGCACAGTACCTCGCGCGACTAGAGGATCGGACCCAGGGAGCCACTCTGCCGGAAGAGACGCGAAAGGGACGGCGCAAGAAGAAGAAAGGCAATCCACAGTTTAACTTGCGGGAAGAGTTGTTTCGCATGACCGGTACGGACCTGACCCAGATCGATGGCATCGATGTCATGACGGCGATGACGATGGTCAGCGAAGTAGGATGGGATATGAGTAAGTGGAAGACCGAGAACCATTTTGTTTCCTGGCTGAAGCTGTCTCCGGACAACAAAATCAGTGGGGGCAAAATCATTGGCAAAGCTCGGATGCCCACCAACAACCGCGCCACCACCGTCTTAAGGATGGCCGCTACTACTCTACGGGAGAGCGACAGCTATTTAGGGGCACAGTTCCGCCGATTTCGGACTCGGCTCGGCCCTCCGGTGGCAACCAAGGCCATGGCTGCCAAACTCGCTCGGCTCATCTACCGCATGCTGCGCTACGGAATGAAATATGTAAACCAAGGAGCCGAGTTCTATGAGGCCCAACACCGCAAACAGCAGGTCATCCATCTCAAGCGAAAAGCCGCCCAGCTGGGATTGCAAGTCATCGAAGTCGCTGCAGCTTAGAACCACGTGGGAGTTTCTGAACGAGAGTTCCTGGGGGAGTTCCTGGAGAGATTTTACGTCAAGTACAATGACCCAGAGCGCAAGACCTAGGTCACAAATGCGATACGAAGAAGCCCCGGAGGAGCGAAAGAGAGTCTCTAAAGGCCTTTTCCGTCACCGGCGCTCTTGTGTGGTGGCTGTGCGCCGTGCTGTTTCTCGCCGCGATTACGATCAAGCTCCAGGCAGCGGGCAAAAAAACCAATGTCATCATCATTACTATTGACACGGTCCGCGCCGACCACCTGGGGTGCTACGGCTACGGACTGGTTCAGACACCCAACATCAATGCCTTGGCGCCACGAGGGGCGCACCGAACCCATCCCGCAGGACCAGGCGAACTATTCCTACCAAATGAGCATTCCGGCGGGAATTCGCAAGACAGGCCCGTGGGTCGTGGCGCTCTCTGGCGTGATAAACACTCAGTCGCTCAGCCAGTTCTATCTTGACCGGCAAAGCAGTGTCAGCGTCTTTCACGAGAAGTATGGCTTCATCATCTCCGGAGCCAATTCCAAACGGCAGCCTGAGCTGGCGACGTTTTCAGAAAAGATCGAGGGGCAGATTTTTCATCTGCCTCTCAGCAGCCGTCTGCAAATGAACGATAGGGAGGACCGGCTTTCTCTGTCCTACCAGACGTTCTTCAGCGACTTGTACGTTCCTGCGCCGTCGGAAAAGGATGTTGTCGATCCTGCAGGAAAAATCGCGCCCGCCTATAGTGGCAATGTGCTCGCTCCCAACGGGCGAATGGACCGGAGCCTGCCTTTTGCGCTCAATGATTCGGCCGGTAGTTGGACGATACGCGCGAGAGATATGCTGACCGGGCAAACACAAAGCAAATCAGTCGAGGTTTTCTGAGTAAAGAAGACACTTGAGGGTGAAACCGATGCGTCGCAGGGACTTCTTGAAAACTGCAGGAACAGCGGCCGTAATGCCGATCCTCGGGAATACTATTACACCTTCCGAGAAAGTGTCGTCGACCTCCGCTCGGCTCTTCGTCGGCTGCTGCGCGTACTCTTATAGCAAGCACCTGAACGCGGGTGCCATGAAAATGGAGGATTTTTTCCGGAAGGCAGTCGAGCTAGGCGTTCACGGGGTCGACGTGACAACTTATTGGCTGAAGTCAACCGATCCGGAATATCTCACCGCACTGCGACACCTGGCATTTAAGAACGGACTGCCGTTCTCGGGTGCAGCCATTCGCACGGAAATGTGCCAGCCCGATTCTGGCAAGCGGGTAGAAGAGGTTCGCAAGATCCAGCAGTGGGTCGATGCCACGGAACTCCTCGGCGCCTCACACCTCCGCGTCTTCGGCGGAGAGATTCGCGCCGGCGGCACTGAGCAGCAGGGTATCGGATGGGTGGTGGAGACGATGAAGCCGGCATGCGACTATGCAGCCAAACGCGGGATCACGCTGGGTATCGAAGACCATGGCGGAATTACTGCACACGCTTCAACCATTTTGGAAATTCTGCGGCGCGTCGATTCGCCTTACGCAGGCGTCAATCTTGATATCTCCAATTTCGAAGCCCAGTCCGATGAAGAACAGTATTCCGACATCGAAGCGTGCGTCCCTTTTGCGACGCACGCTCATATCCGCGATCTGTTTACCGAGACGGGCCGGCCCATTGACCTGGATCGAGTTTGGAAACTATTCGCGAAAGGCGGATACAAGGGCTACATGTCGGCGGAATACGAGGGCAAAGAAGATCCAATGACCGGCGTGCCGAGACTGATTGAGAAAATCAAGACGCTTTGCAGCAAGTATTCGAGCGCCTAGTTGGGCGATAACCTTGAGCATGGTTTCTTACCCTCGAGTGGCAAGCTTCCGAACGTCTCGCGCCTTGGCGGAATACCTTGCCAGCTTGGGGTGCCCGCTCCCGATAGATGAAGCCATTCTGCCGGCCCCTCTCTCCCCCCTTTCGCAACCGTTGGAGATTCCATGGTTGTACGGGAAGCGCCGGGTCGGCAACCGCTTTGCGGTGCAGCCCATGGAGGGATGGGATGGCGAACTCGATGGCCGGCCCTCTGAGTTGACTCGCCGGCGGTGGCTGAATTTCGGCCGCAGCGGCGCGAAGCTGATCTGGGGCGGAGAGGCCGTTGCAGTTCTTCCTGAAGGCCGCGCCAACCCCAATCAATTGATCCTCAACGACCGCACAGCCTCTGCTTTGGCTGTGCTGCGTGGAGAAACTCTGCGAGTCCATCGCGAGCATTTCCGTAGAGTTGATGACCTCGTCTTTGGGCTTCAACTGACTCATTCAGGACGCTTTTGCCGCCCCAACGCCAAGGACCGCACGGAACCGGTGGTCGCTTATCGCCATCCGATTCTCGATTCAAGACACCAGGGCGCAGTGGATCTCCATCTCCTTTCCGATGCCGAAGTTGAGCGCATTGTCTCGGCGTTCGGGGCGGCTGCGCACTTGGCCCAGGAGATCGGGTTCGATTTCGTTGACCTCAAGCATTGCCACGGTTATCTGGGGCACGAATTCCTGAGCGCCCATGATCGCTCGGGCCAATACGGCGGATGCTTTGAGAACCGAACCCGCTTCCTGCGGGAATTGGTCGCAGCCGTACGCTCGTCCGCGAAGGGTTTGGAGATTGGGGTCAGAGTTAGCGCCTATGACTCCGTTCCATTCGTTAGCCACCCGGAGTCGAGGCAAGGAGTACCCGTATCGGCTCCTGCACCGTACTGCTGGGGCTTCGGTGTCAATCCCGATGACCCCACACAGCCCGACCTCACCGAGGCCAGGCGCCTGCTCACGCTTCTCGAATCTCTTGGGGTTCGATTGATCAACGTTACCGCTGGCAGTCCCTACTACAGTCCGCATATCCAGCGGCCCGCGTTGTTTCCGCCTGTGGACGGGTATCTTCCACCGGAGGACCCTCTTGCCGGGTCAGCTCGGCTGCAATGGGCTGCCCGAGAATTGAAATCCAGCAGCAGGGCGGTGATTGTTGCATCGGGGTGGTCGTACTTCCAGAACTATTTGCCCCACGTCGCCCAAGCTCTAGTGCGCCAGGGATGGGCCGACTTTGTGGGCTTGGGGCGAATGATGCTGACCTACCCAGAATTGCCGGCGGATGTGCTTCAGAAAGGTATCTTGGTCTCCAAACGTCTGTGTCGAACTTTCAGTGATTGCACGAACGGGCCGCGCAACGGATTAGTCTCAGGCTGTTATCCCCTAGATCCTTTTTACAGGGAAAGGCCCGAAGCAGAACTGCTCAAACAACTGACGAGCAAGGTCACGAAGGCGACAACGAAGGACGGAGCAGATGCGCCCTAAGCTCGATAATTACCAACGCCGTTGCCGGCCAGGGCGGACAATTCAAGGGATCAGCGCTGTGCTGCTCCCCTACCAAGCGAACGGTCAGATTGATGAGTCCGGGTTTCGCACGCATTTGCGCCGCACCCTGAAGGCAGGGCTGCGTGCCGCAGTCAACATGGATACGGGTTACGTTGACCTGCTGACAGCAGAGGAAAAACAGCGCGTGCTTAAATGGACCCGAGAAACGGTAGATGGCGGGGACTGGTTCGCTGCCGGCGCGCTGCCTGTTTTTGGCGACACTTCGCTTACCTTGGCAAAGGCCTACGTTAAGGAATGTTCTCTCATCCGCGACTCCGGGGGAATTCCCGTTATCTTTCCTTCTCCCGGTTACGCGAAGCTCGATGGGGACGCATTGATTGAGCTGTTCCGAGAAATCGCGGCGAATGTTGGAACCTTCATAGCCTTCGAGCTGGGCAACATGTTCACTCCCCACGGCCGCATGTTTTCTGAACGCGTGCTGGCCGCATTAATGGAGTTGCCCGCATGCCGCGGGTTGAAGCATTCCTCGCTGGATCGCTCCACCGAATTGGCGCGCCTCGAGCTCCGCGACCGCTTAAGGCCGGATTTCATCGTCTATTCAGGCAATGACCTGGCGGCCGACATGATCGAGTTCGGCAGCGACTACTTGCTGGGCCTTTCGACGTTTGCACCGGAACTTTTTGCAGCCCGCGATCTCGCTTGGAAGCGCAATGAAGCAGCCTACCTGGAGCTGCGGGACCTTATACAGTATCTGGGATGGATTGGGTTCCGCGAACCAGTCCCGGCATACAAGCACTCAGCGGCAATCTTTTTGAAACTAACCGGCGGTCTGGAGACCGATGAGCCTCACCCGCGCGCCGCACGGCGTGAGGCCAGGGATTGCGCGCTTCTTGCGGATGCAGCAAAACGGTTAGAACGAATCATGCAGACGGACAGTCGTCCGACGTAAAGGAAGAATGTCATGGCTCGTATTTGCTCAAATCGGTTCTGGGGCCTGATCGCGCTGGCCGTGATTTTTGGCTGGACAACGGTTGCCGTTAGTCAGACTCGACAGACGAAAAAAGTTTTTATGATCACGGACATGGAGGGCGTGGACGGGGTCTTCAACTCCGAACTCCAGTGCATTCCGTTCCAGAGTCCGCGCTTCGAGGAGTCGAAGAAGCTACTGACTGGTGAGATCAATGCGGCAGTGGATGGTTTGCTCGAAGGCGGCGCAACCGAAGTCGTGGTCTGGGACGGGCACGATGCCAGCCGCACATTGTCCACATTAGATATCCACCCGAAGGCACGGCTTCTCATGGGCAGCCCAGTCTCGTCAACGCTCGAACTGGATTCCTCGTACAGCGCGGTGATCTTTATCGGGCAGCATGCCATGGCCGGTGCGGAAAAGGGTGTGCTCGCCCACTCCTACAGTTCCGATGGTGTCCAGAATATCTGGGTCAACAACAAGCCGGTGGGGGAAATCGGCGCGCGGGTGATGTTGGCCGGAACATTCGGCATTCCCGTGGTAATGCTTTCCGGAGATGCGGCGGCATGCGAGGAGATCCATCAACTGGTTCCCCAGGCTGAGTGTGCGGAAGTGAAATGGGGCGTCAGCCGGACGGCAACCTTCAGCCTTTCGCATCCGGCGGCGTGCTCGCTGATCCACGAAAAGGCGCGTCACGCCATGGAGCGCCTGGCGGAATTCAAGCCTTACACGGTCAGCGGACCGGTGGAAGTGAAAGTCCAATTCACGACCAAAGCCACACCGGACCTCGAGCCACGGGCTGGCATTGAGCGACTAGACGAACGAACATGGGTCTTCCGCGGGAAGGACATTATTGATGCGTGGCTGAAGTATTCCAGCTTTTGAGATTTCTTCTACCATGAGCTTCAATGTCTTCCTGAGCGGGAGCAGTCGCTTCGCGCACCAACCACTCAGCTCAGGATGACAATTCGGTGGACAAGGTTCATCATCCCTGCACAAAATCCACATACCCCTTCTTCCGCAGAAAGCGGAAGTACCCTACGAAGTCGAAATCGCTCGGCCCAAGTTCCATGCGCGTCAACTGGATAACCTCGGCAAGATTACGATGGCCGTCACACCAATAGAGGGCGATTGTGGGGACGCCTTGCCACGCCCCTGAAGGGTAGCCCTCACGCTGGTCGGGCGGGATGTCGTCCAGTGGCAACGTCCCGAAGCGCTTGCGCCGAACCACAATCTTGGCCGCCTCCTTCAGTTGAGGATCTGAGGCGGCGGTCGGTTTCACAGGTGTATTTAAGCCCAACTCGAGTGCTCTGAGATCAATTGCATGGCACACTCTGCTAGTTTGCTCTGTCCCAAAGCGGCGAAGGCGGTCAACCAGGGGAGCCAGAATCTTTGCCGCTCCCTCGCGTCGCTGTTCCGGGACCAGGCGTAGAACTGAGAGAACGGACTGCGTTTCTCGATCAACCGAATAGGCGACGCGATCGATCGCGTCCTGAAGCAGCCCTGCGAGGCCGTTAGCATCATGTGCTGTGGGGACGCGATCCAGAAACGAAGGCCGCCGAACCCAGGATCTGTTCGTAGCCCCGCGTCTGGCTCACGTCCGCCAGCCACATCGCCTCGGGCTCACCCGCGTTGGCCAGATAGTAGAGATAAGCGGCATTCACGGTTGCGATATCACGCAACGCGCGCGGATCTACCCGATCAGGAGTGTCCTCGCTGTTATGGTGAGTTTCCACTCCGCTGCCGCTGTAGCCCCACACCGTGGGCACGTTGACTGTAGGTTCACTCAAGTAGGTGTCAGTCCCACTCATGAAGGCGTGCTCATGCCAGGGGCGGTGCACCTGGGGAAAATATTCCTGGGCTACGCGCAAAATAAATGCATCCGTGTAGGATTTCGCCACGTGCGGGTTCATGTAAAACGTGTACTCAGTCCCGGCCAGATCGTAGGAAGCGGCCGGCGTGTCCATGGTTAGCGCCGCGACCGTATGGCGCATTCGATCAGGATGAGTCTCGATGTAATGCATCGATCCGTAGAGTTCTCCCATGATGAAGAGTCGGATGCTTCGCTTTGGCCGGGGTAATTTGCCGGAGGTGATCAGCCGATTGAGCGTCGCCAGCGACTCAAGCATTGCCGCGACACCCGTCGCGTTGTCCTCGGCTCCCTGTTCGGATGAGTGGCCAAGCGTCAATACTTCTTCGGAATCAGTTCCGGGGATAACACCGGTCACATAGGGGTAGACGCCGCTGTAGTATCGGCTGTCGACCGCGGCCTTCATGCGCACCACGCCTCGTTCCGCGAGGAGTTTGCGAACCAGAGCTGCTTGCCGGGGCGTGATCGAGAACGACAGCAGTGGTGTGCTTCCCTTGGTGAACGCCCAGCCGTTGTCTCCCCAGGCATTGATCCATTGCCGGCCGTCCTCGAGTTTGGGATTCTCAGTGAAGGCATTGATGGCACCGCTGGCCCCGGCCTTCACCAGCGCCCACTTGAAATCTGCGGGATTCCGGCTGGTGAGCACCAGCTTGCCCTTGAGCGGCATCTGCGCGATCTTGGCGGGGTCCGTTTCTTTGAGTTCCACCACCTCTGAGGGGACACCCTCGGGAGGCGTCGAACCGCTCCACATGCCGAGCGAGGCAGGAACTTTCCGAAAGTCTGCTAGGATAGCCTGCTCCGCGGGCACGGCTGGATCAACGATCTCCAGGCGCGCCGACCTTGCATCCCAGGCGAGAGGCATAGTCCAGAAGCCAGCCTGGCTCGTGCCGTCCGCTGGCGCGCCCAAGAGCTCGACATTCTTGAGACCGATATCTTCCATGGTCTTTTTTACAAATTCCGCTGTCTCCTGGAACTTGGGGTAGCTGAACCAGCGGTCTGTCGAGTAGACCTGCTGCATGAAGTCCATGGCCCGGCTAGGCTGTATTTCGCCGCGGATGGCTTGAACCAGTTGCGCAATGTCTACGGGCGCCGCAGTGAGGGCCCATGCAGAACCGAGCAGGACAGAGACGATAACGAGTGCATTGACGAGGTAGGGAGCAGGCCTTCTCTCAGCGGTCATTCAGGTCTCGCGGGCATGCACGGTTTGCGTCACCAATCGAATGCGCACACGGCCTGTACAGTCTACCTCTTAATAGCAAGTGTGAGGTCGGCCCATTGTCTGGCACGCTTCAATCTAAGTTAAGGCATGTTCTACTATTGTCGATTATCTGACCTTTGCGGCATGGGGTGCATGCCGTGCAGTTCCCGGATTATTACTAGTTTCGCGAATGGCGTTCTGGGCCGGGGAGTCCGAATAAACAAAGTCGTGGACTCTTGAGAGAGATGAAAGCGGACAACAGCAGAGAGGCGCTGGGCGAATGATGAATTCGATGCGACCTTCATCAATTCGACTGCACTGGGTACGAGTACCGTTCTGGGAGCCTTTTCGCATCTCCAACGGAGAGGTTTCCGTCAAGGATGCGATCCTGGTTCAAATCGAGGCGGGCGGCACAATCGGCTGGGGCGAAGCCTCTCCCCTCGCGGGGTCTGCTTATTCCGGAGAAACTCCGCAGAGTACCTGGGACTTCTTGCGCGATCGTCTGATTCCAGCTTTTCTCGAACAGCCGGAACTCGATCCGCTTCTCTGTTTTGATCGCCTATCGAAGCTTCCGGGAGAGCCTTTTGCAAAAGCAGGTCTCGAAGGGGCAGTGTGGGATCTGCGTGCCCAGCAGACCGGGCTGCCATTGTGGTCCTTGCTGGGAGGCCGTAAGCGGCCGCTCGAGTCAGGAGCGACGGTAGGCCTCATGCCTGAAGTTTCCGAACTTCTGAATCGTGTTCAACAGTTCCTGAGCCAGGGCTATCGGCGCATCAAGATAAAAATCGCCCCCGGGCGGGACTTGGAACTGGTGCGCGCGGTGCGCCAGCGCTTCGGCAATATTTCCCTCATGGTGGACGCAAACGCATCCTATCGGCTTGACGACGCAGGTGTTTTCGAGGAACTGGACCGGTTCGACCTCATGATGATCGAGCAACCTCTGGCGCGGGAAGCCTTGAGTGAACATGCTCAGCTTCAAAGAAGATTGCGCACACCGATTTGCCTGGACGAGTCGGCGGACGACCTGGAGTCAGTCCGATCCATTATTCGGCAGGGCAGCGGGCGTATCCTCAACATCAAGGTGCAGCGCATGGGAGGGCTATGGCCGGCGCGAGAGGCGCATGACCTGGCAGGGGCTGCCGGCATTTCCTGCTGGCTCGGGACTATGCCGGAGTTGGGCATTGCATCGGTGCAAGGCTTGCACCTGGCGACACTCCCTAACTTCACGCTGCCCTCCGACGTGGTGGCTTCGAAGCGCTGGTTTGTCGACGACATCCTCGGTCCGCCGATTTCGATTACCGAGAATGGCTTCATTTGTCTCCTGGATGGCGCGGGCATGGGTTATCGGGTAGCGGCCGACAAAGTTGCGCAATACTGCACACGCTCTGAGGAACTACGGGCATGAGTTCACTTTCCGTCGTTGAGTGCCACAAGAGTTTGCATCACGGTCTGATTCCCGCCGTGCCGGTGACTTTCGGCGCGTCTGCCGAGATTGATGCGGCCGCGCAAGAGCACTACGTCGCGCACATGGCCAGACAACCCGTGGCTGGAGTGGCTGTGTGGGCGCACACCGGTCGCGGCCTGTTACTCAGTCGCGAACAGCGAAGCCAAGTCCTGCGGGCCTGGCATGACGGTCTGGGGCCGGGCAAGACGTTCATCGCGGCTGTCGGTGGGTCTCCACAACATGCCGGTGACCCCAGGCCCTTTGTTGATTCCGCGCTGCGCATGGCTGCTGATGCTCTGGAAAACGGCGCGCAGGCCTTGATGGCTTACGCACCGACGCCCTTTCGCCAATCCAGCAAATGTGAGGATCTAACGCTCGAGTACCACAAGCAGTTGGCCTCGATGGGTGCTCCAATCATTTTGTTCCATTTGTATGAGGCAGCAGGCGGTATCTCCTATTCGTTAGCACTGTTGCGTAATCTTCTTGCGCTCCCGCAGGTGGTCGGAATCAAGCTCGCCACACTCGACAGCGTGATGACGTTCCAGGATGTCGCCAGCCTGATTAACCGGGAGTTTCCCGAGAAGCTATTGATTACCGGGGAAGACCGCTTTCTGGGCTATAGCCTGATGTGCGGAGCGAAGGCAGCTCTAATCGGCATGGGCGCTGCGTGCACCGGTCTGCAGCTCGACCTCCTGCAGGCTTATTTCCAGGGGCGGGCTGCGGAGTTTCTTACGCTGTCGCGGTTGGTGGACGAGCTCGCGGAAGTTCTTTTCGTTTCGCCGATGGAGGGCTACATCCGCCGCGTGCTTTGGGCATTGGTCCATGAAGGCATTATTGGACATGAATCCAGTTACGATCCCTGGGGACCAGAGCTGCGCGAAGGCGAATTCGCCGAGATCGGCAATGTTCTTCACAGAGTAGCTCAGATCGAACAGACAAAAGGGAAATGAGAGCTCCTTTATGTGGGAATTGCTTCCTCCAAGAGTCCGGCTGGTTGGCACTCCGTGCCTCAGCGAACGCATGACGCGGCAGATCGCGGACGACTACGAGCGGTTCTGTAATACCCTCCCGCGGCCACTCGAGGCTTACGTCCTTGCAACCTACGGCATTGACCTGGCGAGTGAATATGCGGGTTTGCGGGTTAAGAATCCCGTAGGCAAGGCTTCCGGACAACTTTCGCTCGCTGCGCACCAAGTCGAGCGGGATGCCGAAGCGGGCTTGGGCTTTGTCGTGCTGAAGACCGTCATCGCCCAGGACTCAAGCGGCGATCAAAGCATGCGCGAATGGGCCATCCCTGAGACTCGAATGCTGGTGGAACCGATTCGCGGTCGCTTGGGCGACGAGGGATGGACCGTCACGTGGAAGGGTCGAGGGTGGTTTGATACGTTCGCGGCGTACCTGAACTTTTTTGCTCAAGCACTGAGCGTGGCGCAAGGGACGGACATGCTGGTCGTGCCCTCCGTCAAGTATCACCTGCCTGCCGGCCAAGAGACTGTCTGGAAGCAGGAGGAATATAGTTTCACGACGCTCCGCCTTCTTGAGACTTGGGGAGAGGCCTGCGGCAACCGGCCGATGGCCCTGGAAAAGGACTTCAGCCCGACCCTGGCCGGCTCCGAGCGTGCCACCCAACAGTCGAAGATCGGGGAATGGCTGAAGGTGGTTCCCGGTCTCATTCACCGCGCCTCGCCTGGCAAGGTTCGGGTTGGGCTCAAAATTTTCAACACACTTTTTGAGGACCATTTCCAACTGCAGATGCTCAATAGCGTGCACGGCGCACTACCGGGCGAAGATCGCGCAGATTTTCTGGTTTATGCAAACCGCCTGTTTGACCCTGCAAAGGAATTTGAAGGCAAGCTGGGTGTCGCTTATGGTGGCCCTGATCTGAGTGAACGGAATTTGGCCGTCCTGGAAAAGTTTTTGTCCGTCCGGTCAGACGCCGACGCGCGCACGCTACAAGCAAGCGTGGGAGACCGCTTACCGATTAGCGCTACCGGCGATATTCACTCGGGTCGAGTCGCTGCGGAGTATCTCCTGCGCGGCGCCTCGAGCTTCCAGATGCACACGATCTTCCAGTTGCCCAACGGGAAATTCTCAATGCACACCGGAAGCAAGACAGAGAAGGCGTTACATCGCCTGCTCTTTCATCCGCAAGAAGGCCTCATTGCCTGGCTGCTGGATCTCAAAGGAACCTTTGGTTGGAAGCAGGAAATGAATGTCCATCACATGGCCCAGTGGTGCCAGAGCAACTGGAACGAGGTTGTTGAAGAGTTGAGTTCGGCGAATCAGAACGCATAAGCATCCGCAAACTGGGAAACCCTGGTAGCTTTACTCTCGGGAGACCTGATAAATTTTCAATTCTCACAAGGGCCTCAATGCGAGTCTTCTATGGCTGGTGGATTGTCCTCGCAGCGTTCCTGAATCTTTTCTTCTCGGTCGGGATCGTCTTCTACGGCTTCCCGGTCTTCTATCCTTCGATTGTCGATTCGCTTGGGTTCACCCGGGCGCAATTGACGCAGGGTTTTCTGCTGGGATTCGTGGTGGCGGGGTTGCTTTTCGGCCTCCTAGCAGGCGTGCTCATCGACCGATTGGGATCTCGTCAGGTGATTCGAATCGGAATTTGCTTTGTGGGCCTGCCGCTGATTCTGATGGGAAGCATGACGCGGCTGTGGCAATACTACCTGCTCTGCATCATGGAAGTCGTAGGGTACGTGCTGACCGGACCTATTCCCAACCAGGTCTTGATCTCCAACTGGTTCGGGCTAAAGCGTGGCCGTGCCATGGGCGGTGCCTACCTTGGATTAGGTGTGGGCGGTGCAATTTCGCCGCTTCTGATTAACGGCCTGATTCAAAGCTTTGGCTGGCGCCACGCTTTCCAAATCATCGGAGTACTCATCCTGGTCGTGCTCTTCCCAGTTGACCAGTGGATCACGCGCTCGAGCCCGAGTGACTTGGATCTTCTCCCTGATGGACTCCCCCCAGCGCCCCCACTGGCTTCTTCCGCGAGTGAACCCGCTTCAAGCGCGGTGAAAGCTGTTGGAGTGGACGTGGCGCGAGCCGTGCGCAGCACCAATTTTTGGCTCATCCTGGCTGGCTGCACGTTGACGATCGGTGCAATCGGCGCGGTGACGCAGCACCTGATCCTCTTCCTGAAAGGCCACGGATATTCCCTGAGCGCCGCTTCCCGCGTATCGAGCGCTCTCCTCGTTTCAAGCTTGGCGGGCCGGGTGATCGTGGGATACGTTTCCGACCGCTACAGCAGGAAAAATGTGATGGCATTGTTTTACCTGGTGCTGGCGCTGGCAATCCCCTTGCTGTTCGTGGCCCAACCTGCCGCCGTCTGGGGGTTCGCGATGCTCTTCGGCTTTGCCATGGGCGCCGACTACATGCTGATTCCGCTGGTTACGGCGGACTGCTTCGGATTGTCGGCGCTGGGAAAGCTCCTGTCGTTGATCATCATGGGATATTCACTCGGTCAATGGTTTGCGCCTTGGGTGGCGGGAAGAATCTTCGATGCCCGCCGCAGTTACGATCTTGCCTGGATCATTATCGCTGCCGCCGCGGCTCTGGGCGCTGGATTGATCTACGCCGTAGCACCGGACCGGCATGCCGTCGCTCGCCAAAATTAGAAGCGCGCAGGCAATAGCGGAATGAATGTTGGTCCGATGATGGGGACCCGAGATCTGCTTGGTCAGTCGGGTTGGTTCGCGGAAATTCGTGCCCAAACTTTGCCCGTCACGTCTTCACCGGTCCTCACAGGACCCCACGGGCCGTACACGCGGAAGATTGCAAGCCGCTGTAACCAAAAGAAAATTGGTTGGTTGGCGAAGGGTAGGGACGGACTTAAAATCCCTTCTTGACGTTTCGCACCTTCCTTGCATGATGAAGCACTGTGTTGCAAGGAGCCTCGCAACGTCAGCATTTTCGCGCATTCCGGCCTACTCAGTCCTGCATTGTTGATAGACCGACTGGCACTTCTGCTCGTAGACTTCCGGCGTGTAAACTCTAACTTCGATCAGAATGTGCTTACAATCCCGCGCAGCAAGCATGGCGAGAAACGTCACGTATTTCTGAACGACTCCGCTATTGCCGCGCTGCGAGTTCTGTGGAGATTTTCGAAGTGTGAAGGCAGGGTGTTCGCGAATGGGTATACCAGCGAAAAGACGAAGGGCGCAAGGGAATGGTTCCAGAACTGTTTAGTTGATGCTGGGATCAAGAACTTCACTTGGCATTCGCTGCGTCATACGTTCGGGAGCCGACTGCTGATGGCTGGCGTGGACATCAGAACAGTTCAGGAGCTAATGGGACACCGGACGATTACAATGACGCTGCGGTACTCGCATCTTGCCCCCCAGCACCAACTGGCAGCAGTTCAGAAGCTGTGCGATGCGGCGGCTACCCAGAAAGGCGAAACTGACGGTAGACCTGACAGTGGTGTCCATCAGGGCTTGGCTCAAAAGCAGCCAGTTTTTAACTAAAGCAATTAGTTTCATGCTCTTGAATGCGCGACGCCGGGATGGCGAAATTGGCAGACGCAGCGGACTTAAAATCCGCAGGTCCGAAAGGACTGTGGGGGTTCGATTCCCCCTCCCGGCACCACTTCAAAAACCCATAAAATAGGCGGCTTGGGCCTTGCTCTCCGCATGCGATCAACCTGTGCAGCAGACGCAGCGGACTTTGCGCCAATATATAACCAACGAGCGTTTAGTCTATCCAACTGAAAATAGTAAATTTACTTACAAAATGCTGTAGTGAGCATCGCTTACACACCTGTTCCACACTCTCAGGGTCCCCGAACCTGGGCTGGATCAGAAGAGTCGCGGTGCAAAATCCTTCAGATCGCGTCGCCAAGTCTGCCACTCGTGGTCCGTGCCCGGTGACTCGTAGAAGACGTGCTGGATGTTTGCTTCCAGAAGGGACGTATGCAGTCTTTGAAGTCCCGTGCGCATTCTCTCCGGTTCATTCGTCCCCACGCCAATCCAGAGCAAGTGCACTCTCTTGCCGAATGCGGCTGGATCAGCGAACACTCCGTTGTAATCGGTCTTGGGATCCAGTTTCCGATTCCCGAGGACGAGCATCCCGCCCGCTCCGCTGAAGCCGCCGATGTAAGAGAACAGATCGAGATGATCCAGCGTAATCTGGTAGGTCGGCATACCGCCCATCGAGAGGCCTGCCATCGCACGATGCTCGCGATCCGAAAGTGTGCGGAAGGTGGAATCAATAAACGGAATGAGAGCTTGCGTTACATCATCTTCGAATGCCGCAGCCATGTCCTGCATGGCTTTCAGCATTTCCGGTGACCCAAACCCCTTTGCGAACAGATCGACAGGCGCCTCGCCCGCGCGGTGCGCGTAGCCGTAGGCCATCACGACGATCATCGGCTTGCAACTCTTGGCCGCGATCAAATTGTCGAGGATGAAGTTCGCGTTGCCCTGACGCACCCAGCCGGTCTCGTCCTCGCCGGCGCCATGTTGCAGATAGAGAACTGGATAGCGCACGTTAGCTTTCGTATCGTAATCGGGCGGCAGATAAACCAAGGCATGCCGCCAGGTTCCCGTCACCTTCGAGTTGTACCAGACCTCCCGGACCTGGCCGTGGGGCACATCCTGAGGCGAATAATATGTCGAGCCCGGCTCCGGAACTTCTACGCCACTTGCCGGCTTTCCTCCTCCGAAGAAGGCGTGAGTGTTGGGATCGCTGACCTCGGCGCCGTCGATGATTAGCGTGTAATAGTGAAAACCAGGAACCAGCGGCGCAGTGGTAACCGTCCAGAATCCGTCCTGCTGTTTCTCCATGTCCAGTTTCGGACCGCTCCAGAAGTTCAATCGTACCTTCGTAGCGTCTGGAGCTTTCACGCGAATCTGTACTCTCCCGGCACCGTCAACCCGCGGATACTCTGCTGCCCAGACATTCGTCGTAGAGGGTTGAACATTGCCTGATTCCTGTGCCCAACAAAAACTCAAAGACAAGAAGACCAGTATTGCGAATGGCCGCATGTTTTTCTCCTTCGTTGCTATCGAATGTGAACCATAGCGCCGGCCCAGCGATAATTTTGCAGTTTCAGACTTGCCATCCGCCGGATCAACCTGGGGGCGTCACTGCTCAACTGAGACGACGGTTATAGACTTAGGCTCCAATTTCAAAGTCAGCTTGCCACCCTGAACCTTCGCTGAGATCGGCTTCGGTATGACCGTATTAGCTGCGTCGAAAGTATTGACACTGTCGACCTTCGGCGCTGTCAGAGTTTCTCCGCTCGCTGACTTGGCTGTGATACCAGCCAGACCCGCTTCGACTTCGACCGGCTCGTTGGGGTCGAGATTGGTGATCTCCAGCCACAACTTGCCGTTCGCGTCTTTGGCTGCGATCGCGTCCAGGCGCGGCAAAGCCACAGCCCCATGTGTGTACCAACCGGCGTCAAAGGTCACTGGCACGAATGTTGCGTCCTGAAACGGCACATACATTTTGAAGACGTAATAGGTCGGAGTCAGGACCATTCTTTCTTTGTCTGTGATGATCATCGCCTGCAGCACATTGATCATCTGCGCTATGTTGGCGCCGCGTACCCGGTCGGCATGGCGGGCGAAGATATTAAGGTTCAGGGCTGCGAGGATCGCGTCACGCAGGCTATTCTGCTGGACCAGAAACCCCGGATTGCTGCCCGGCAACGGTGCGTACCAGCCTCCCCATTCGTCAACAATGAGCGCTACCTTTTTGTCAGGGTCATACTTGTCCATGATTGCCGAGTGCTTGCTGATGAGACCATCCATCTCCAAGGTGGATTTGAGGATTTGGCTGTACTCAGTTTCACCAAATCCCACCGACGTATAGGAAGGCGGCCAGTGCACCACCGTGTAGTTGTGCATGGAAAGACCGTTGATGTCCCAGCTCCACGTGTGTTGCTGATAGGCCTTCATGACGGTTTCCGTCCAATCGGTCCATCGCGGGCCGTCGCCGCCAGGGCCGACGGCGATTTTCAGCATCTGGTGCTTGTCTTGCTGCTCCGGATTGAAGTTGCGCACGAAGCGGCTGTAAATCTTCATCTGGCTCACGTAGTAGTCGGGCGTCATGTTTCCGCCACAGTCCCAGCTTTCGTTACCGATGCCGAGCAAGGCGACTTTGTATGGAGTTGGATGGCCGTTGGCGGCACGTTCCTTGACCAGCGTCGTCGGTGCTGCCGCCGTCATGTATTCCAGCCACTCGGCCGCCTCCTGGGGAGTCCCGGAACCGACATTGACGGAGACATACGCTTCCGCTCCGATCTGATCGATGAAGTCCATGAACTCATGCGTTCCAAACGTGTTTGCCTCAGTCACTCCGCCCCAGTTAGGGTTGAGAGTTACTGATCGTTGAGGGCCGATGCCCTTACGCCAGTGATACTCATCGGCGAAGCAGCCACCGGGCCAACGAACGTTCGGAACCTTGATCGCTTTTAGGGCGCCCACAACATCGTTACGAATTCCACGAGTGTTCGGGATCTTGGAATCGGACCCGACCCAAATGCCTTCGTAAATGCCGTGTCCAAGATGCTCTGCGAACTGCCCGAAAATGTTGCGGTCGATCTTCGCGCCGGTTTTGGATGTGTCAATCGATAATTCAACTTTTTGGGCAGTCATTATCGGCGTGATAACCAGAACGATCAGCGCGAAGACGACAAGAAGTGAACGCATAGAAGTAATGTCCTTTGAAACAGAAGTAATAATTCAACGGCACTCGAAGTTGGCTGCGTCTTCCGTATCTCCTTGCCCCTTGTAGTGAGCATGCTTCGGATAAGGACACAGCGGGCGGCTGCGCCCAGGAAAGGCCTTTCCAGTCGCCACCACTGAAGTTGGCGTTGTGCCCTTTTCTACCCAGTTCACCATTGCGCCCAAGAGATCAAACTGATCCAGCGCCTGCCCTCCGCCACAATGGCTCATTCCTGGGACGAAATAGAACTGACTCCACTTCGCCACGGCGTCGAGGCTCCCGTTTGCAGCCGCCATATTCTTGTAGTACTCGAACGTGTCGAGAGGCGAGAACCACGGATCGCTATCGCCGTGGTAGCGTGTGCGGAGAATGTCGTCAAATTCGTGGACATCGAATCCACGAGCGGCTGGCTGGCTGATAGATCTTCCTTATTGACGTCCATTGTCATGTCCGTCGTCGCAGGCCCGAAAATGCCGGGTCCGGGTGAAAGCAATCCTCGGAACGGCGGCCCGTTCGTGATGCCCGTGTCGTAAAGGAATCCAGCATAGACTTGGGTTCCACTCGACGTCTTCGGCCCTCCCAGGGCCTTCTTGATGGCGGTCGCTTTTTCCGGAGCCAAGCAGGAGTTTCTCGTTTCGCCCTTGCACGCCAACATCTCGGGGTCGAAGTCGCACGCGAGCGGATCGGAAATCAAGCCGTCGGCGATGCCATCTTTGGCGCCGCACTCCTTGATGAGAGCATCCCTGACAAGCTTGCGGTCATTGTCTGTAATCGATTGCTCGATGATTGGTTTCCCGTTTGCGTCTTTCGGAGCAGCTTGATTGAAGGCGATCGGAATCCATCGGCCGATCGCGAGATTGGAAAACCCAGTGCGCATCGCGGGGTCGCCGGAGATGATGCCATTGAAAACCGTCGGATAACGCTGTGAAAGAATCATGCCTTCGCGCCCGCCGGTGGAGCATCCAGAGAAATATGAAAAGGCTGCCGGTTTGCCATAGTGTTGCGCGATGAGTTGTTTGGCTAATGCAGCGACCTCAGCATTCGCGAGGTAAGCAAAATCCAGATACGCCTGCTGATCGCGCATGAAACCGAAATCAAATCCTGGGTGGCGGCTCCTATGGCCCGAGTCCGTGCTTACAACGGCGAATCCGCGTATGAGCCCAGGCGTGTCTCCGGCAGCGTTCAATCCAAGGGGCGGAAGTACAATGCCGTTGCTACCTCCGCCACCTTGCATCAGCAAGTCGCCGTTCCATTGGTCGGGCATGGCCAATGCGAAGGTGATTCCAAACTCTTCTCCATCAATTCCAGTGCGTCGGTTCATTACACCTTCGACTCGGCAATATGCTGGCAGAGGTGCACTGCGAGTCTGGTTCCAGGGAATGGCCTCGGTGGTTCCGGCAGCAATGGCCGCCGCTTTGGTGATTTCAACATTCTCGGCTTTGAAGTTTGTCAGCTTCGCGCAGGAGTTCGGTTCTTGCGCCCAAGCAGAACTCGTCGAGATAAACACCAAAAGCATATTTCTTAAGAATTTGTTATGCATGTCCCCTCAATCTCTTAACCCAAACAACTATTCCGGCAGAACGATCTGTCCTTTGACCTCAAAATTGCCGTTCACTGAAGGAATTCCTATTCCGGGTTGGCCGCTCCCGATTGAGAGTGTGTACTTGCCTTGCGCCACGATGATGTCGCCCAGATCGGTGACCATGCTGAGATCGCGCGGGTTCAACTGAAACTCGACCTTCTGGCTCGCTCCGGGCTCCAGATGGACCCGTTGAAATCCGCGGAGTGCGCGCCGCGGCGCACCGGACACGTCGGGAAACTGCAGGTACAGCTCGACGACTTCGTCTCCGGCAACCTTTCCAGTGTTAGCGACCGTGACGGAGGCGTGCAGTGGATCACCGGCGTTGACTGGGGCGTCCGGTAGCATCAGATTGCTGTAAGTGAATGTTGTGTAGCTGAGGCCGAATCCAAACGGCCAGAGTGGTTCGCCCTCGAAGTAGCGATAGGTGCGTCCTTTCATTGAGTAATCTTCGAAATGTGGGAGCTGATGGACATCTTTGTAAAAGGTGACAGGAAGGCGTCCAGCGGGGTTGTTCTTGCCGCTGAGTGTTTCAGCGATAGCAGCACCTCCTTCTTCGCCGGAGTACCAGGACTCGAGGATGGCGTTGGCGTGCTCCTTCGCCCAGTTCACGCTGAGCGCGCTGCCGTTCATCAACACAACGACGAGAGGCTTGCCAGTCGCGGCAAGCGCCTCGATCAAATCTTCTTCTGGCATTGGTAAATCGAGGCTTGTGCGGTCGCCGCCGGAAAAGCCAGGCTGACTCACAGGCATCTCTTCGCCCTCAAGGCGACTGGTAATGCCAACGACTGCGATAACGACGTCGGCATTCTTTGCAGCCGCTACTGCCGCAGGATCGGGCACGTTGTTCACGCGAGTCCAAAGAAGCTGGGCTTGTGCCTTGCCCTCTCCGGTGCGGCCATAACGGACCTCAAGCTTTACGGGGTGACCCTTTTCGAGGTGAACCGGGCTCAGATTAATGTTCTTGCCCCAGAGTGTCGTAATCTCCCTGCCATCGACTGATAGGCGACCGAAGCCATCTACGCTGAGTCCCAACAGATAGTCGCCGGTTGCCGTGGGGTTGAGAGATCCCGTCCACTGCACCGACAGACCGGCAATTCCTTTCGCCTGTTCGGGGACATTACTCTCGTTCAGATCTACGGAGGACTCGACCCGCGAGGTGAGAGGAGTCGGCTTGGCATCGAAGGTGGGGCGCGAACTGTATTCGGCTTTGAGGCCGGGCTTGCCATCCGGGGTGGTAAAAACGGACGCGGGCACGAGATCTGCCTGATTGGAAAGAAATTGAGTCCCGGGCACGTAGGTGATCTTCGCCTCAGGGAACTCGGCTTTCATTCCTTCCAGCACCGAGACTGTGTGCGAGGTGCTGCCGTTGTAGTTGCCGAGCAAAACAGAGGTTTGATCGGCAAGCGGGCCGACCAGGGCTACTCGTTTGGCAGATTTCAAAGGAAGGGTGCCATCATTCTTAAGCAGAACCATCGATTCGTTGGCGATGCGACGCGCAAGCTCGCGGTGAGCTGCACTATCAAGTTGCTTCTCGTCGATGTTCATGTAGGGCACCGTCGCGGGCGGATCGAACATGCCGAGACGGATGCGAGCCGTAAAGAGACGAATGAGAGCAGTGTCGACCGAGCTTTCCGGAAGATATCCCTGCTGCACGGCCTCGATGTAGGGTTTGTAATCGTGATCGTCACTCACTTTTGCGAAGTCGATGCACTCGTTGTCCATGCCGCGGATCACTGAGATTGCCGAGGCCTGTGGCTGCGTCGGGCGGTAGTGGTGGCCGTTGAAGATATTACGCACAGCGTCGCAGTCAGAGACTACATAGCCGTGGAAATGCCATGCGCCGCGAAGAGTCTGTTGCAGGAGAAATTGGCTCGCGCACGCAGGCTCGCCATTGATCGCGTTATAGGCACACATAACGGAACCCGCCTTGCCCTCTACGACGGCCGCGCGAAATGCAGGTAAATACGTGTCTTCCTCGTCGTGCTTGCTGACGTCCACGTCAGTGAAATGGCGCGTGGGTTCGGGACCACTGTGAACGGCATAGTGCTTGGGCGTGGAGATGACGCGGTAATATTGGGGATCGTCGCCTTGCATGCCGGTCACAAACGCGACGGCCAAGCGAGCGCTCAGGAACGGATCCTCGCCATAGGTTTCCTGGCCCCGTCCCCAGCGCGGATCTCGAAAGATGTTGACGTTCGGCGCCCAGAAATCGAGGCCCTCGAAAATATTGGAATGTCCAGCGCGCTCGTGCTGAGCGTGTTTGATTCGGCCCTCAATCCCGATCGCGGTCGCCATCTCGTGAATGCGTGGCGCATCGAACGTCGCGGCAAGACCGATGGGTTCGGGGAATTCAGTTACACCGTCAGAAATGACGCCGTGCAGGGCTTCACTCCACCAATCGTAAGAAGGAATTTTCAAGCGCGGGACGGCTCGTGCCTGATTCACAAGCTGCGAGGCCTTTTCTTCGAGCGTCATGCGGTGGACAAGATCGGCCGCGCGCTCTTCAGGAGAGAGCTTGGGATTCATGTATGGCAGGCTGGAAGTATCCTGTGCGATCGAGGTGGCAGCGAGAATGACAACGATGATTGCGGCTAGCGAGAAAATCTTGCAATAGTTCATCTGTACTCCTGGACTCTCGATACATCCTTAGCTGTTTCGCGCAGGTTCTTACCGCGCTTGAACCGAAATGGGTTGTCCGTTGTAGACAACGAGCTTGTCCGGGTTCGCGGTCGGTTCAAGTCCTGTTCCGTGTCCGGCAGATACCAATACCACCTTCATCTCCATGCTGGCGGGCATTCCGGGGTATTCCCCTTCTCGCTGACCAATCGTCAAAGTTCGGTTTGACTCCGACCAGTGCATTGGGATGACCGAGTGGACACCGTGCTCATAGTCGTAACCGTCGCCGGCGTCTTGATAAAGGTTGAATTCTCCGTCGGCACCTGTATAGATCCTCAATTCGATAGGCCCCGCAGGTTTCTCGTCCGCGTACTCTATTTCGGGACCGAGGGGAAGAATCGAACCGGCACGCACGTAGAGGGGAATGCGATCGAGAGGCGCGTCAGCATCGATCTCGCGGCGTCCATTTGTCGAAGCTCCCGTCCAGAAGTCATACCAAGCTGGGGCGTCCGGCAGATACAAGGCCCTTTGAGTAGCATCTGGCTGCAGCACAGGGTTGACGAGGAGCGCAGGTCCGAACATGAACTGATCACCAATGTCCCGAACTCTGACGTCGGCGCGCCAATCCATGATTAGCGGCCGCTGGATCGTGTAGTCGTCATTTGTTACTCGCCACGCCAGGGAATAGACATAAGGCATGAGGCGGTAGCGCAGCTTGTCGTAGTTGATAAGAATCGGCTCGACCTTATCGAAGGCCCAGATCTCATTCTGCGGACGGTGACCATGCGTGCGAAAAATCGGGCAGAAGGTTCCGTACTCGAACCAGCGTGCATAGAGTTCCTGGAATTTAGGGTCCTCGACAGGGTTGTCATGCGGCGGCCAATACCCACCAATATCGGTTGTCCAATAGGGGTATCCAGAGAGCGCGAAGTTCAACCCTGCCGCCACCTGGTGGCGCAACCCCCAATGGGAGCCATAAACATCACCTGACCAGACTACCGCTCCAACTCGCTGCTGGCCGAGGAACGCAGACCGCGTCAGCAGAAAAACTCGCTTCTGTTCAGTGGAAGCTCTCCAGTGTTCCTGGACTCCCAGCGTGTGCATGAACGGAAAGATGTTCGTATATTCGGCGCCATTGCCAATGGCAATCTTCTTGTTCTGAAGAATCGCGTCGCCCATGTGCGGCCAGAATTCCTCGGGTTCTGCGCTGTCGAGCCAGAATGCGTCCCAACCCAAAGAGAAGAGCTTGCCAGCAAGGTTGTTCCAATAGAAATCACGCGCTTTGGGATTCGTAGCATCGTAAACATGGGCATTGGGGACATCCAGGTGTTGCTGCGTCATTTGCAGGAAGTTCTGAGACTTGGAATCAAACAGCCCCCAGACGGAAAGCATGGCATGGACGTGTTCATCATGGAGGTGCTTGAGTTCGCTGGGAACGTCGGGGAAATTGGGATTGAAGATCGGATCACCTTCTGATTTCCACCAGAACCAGTCCTGAACAATTCCGTCGAGCGGTATGTGCTGTTCGCGATAGCGATGTGCGATTGCCAGAATTTCTTCTTGCGAAACATACCGGTCCTTCGACTGAAAGAATCCGTACGACCATTTCGGCAGCATCGGGGTGTGCCCGGTAAGATTTCGATACTCGTGGATGAGCTGATCCATCTCCGGGCCGTAAATGAAGTAGTAGTCGACGGCATGACCGGCAAGTGAATCCAAATTAAGTTCCAGCGGGAAGCGATTATCGACATGCGTCAGCGAGGCTGTGTTCCACATCAAGGCATAGCCTTTGCTCGACAACAGCAAAGGAATTGCGACATCGGTGTTGTTTTGCCCAAGTTCGACGGTGGCGCCCCGATAGTTGAACATTCCGCTCTGGTGTTGGCCCAAACCGTAGAAACCTTCCGAGAAATCGGGGGCAAACCTGTCTTCAACGTGAAATGTCTTCTCGCCATTCAGTTCAGCAGGTTCGTAGGTGCGGGGAATCGAGTCCCGCTCGCGCAAGAGATTCTCGCCTCCTGCCGTGCTGAATTGGACGTTGCCCCACTTGAGCGAGATCTCGATCTTCAGCGTATCGGTGGTGAGGATCGCGGCATCAGTTGTTTCTGACACTTTAAACTTTGCACCTGGACATGACTCCTTTGAATCGAGCATCCACGGCTTAATTTGTCGAGCAGTGGGCGGTTCGGGCGTAGACACGAAATGGATAACGGAGGGACGGCAAACGGAAATGTGAACGCTCTCGTTCCCGATCGTCGCTCGAATACCGTCCTGAGCTTGCGCGTACTTGACGGGAGGTAGCGGGGGCACATCCCACAATTGGGCAGTTGCCTGTTTCGCCATCCAGGTTAGGCAGCACAGGCCGAAGAAAAGAGAAGTCCAGAGCCTGCTCGATGGAAGTAAGGTCGATCTCATTCGCATGACGTTATCGCTAACTGTAACGAACTGCGCAAAGCAAATCCAGACGACAACAAAGTTCTGCCAAGCGAGGGAGCCGTTTTAACAGCTTTGGTTGCGTTTGACTCCTGTTCGCGCCTTTTTTGAAATGTTCTTACTCATTCGTCGTTGTGTCGATTCGCGCACAACCAACTCGGGCTGTAGCACCATGGTTTCCGGTTTTGGGGGCATTTTCGAATTCAGAATGCCCAGTGCGATTCGCGCGGCTTCTTCTCCGATTCGCCGGCTGTGCTGATCGATGCTGGAGAGTGGAACACGCAAGGAATCATCGTAGTGGAGATTTCCGCAGCCCACGACGGCCAAATCCTCTGGGATTCGAACTCCGTGATCCAGCGCATAATTCATGGCGCCCATTGCCAAAGGATCGTTGAAGCAGAATAACCCGTCAGGTCTGGGGTCGAGGCCTAAGAGTTGGCGCATGGCTTCTGCGCCGCCCTGTTTGGTTCCGACATCTCCCTTGCGCTGCGTGATGATGTAATCGTCGATCACTTTCATCCCAGCTTGCGCAAGGGCCCGTTTATATCCTTCCATCCGACGAATCCCAGGACTGATCTCCGGTCCACAAATGTGAGCAATTCTTTTGCAGCCGATATCGATTAAGTGCCTGGTGGCGAGCATCCCCACCGATTCATCATCTACACCGACGAAGTTCGCCGAAAGAGCCGGCAAGCATCGATCAATCAATACATATGGTGTCTTCTGTTTTTCGATGTGAAAGAAAACGTCTACGGTCGTGCGGCACGATGCAATGATTAGGGCGTCAAGCCGGCGTGCCAGCAAGTGATTGATCTCGACCTCCTCAAGATCCGGATCCTCATCAGACGAGGAGACGATCAGATAGTAGCCGCCTTGTCGCAAGACTTCGGAGAGAGACCTGGCAATTTCCGCAAAGAAGGGATGCAGCAGATCAGGAACAACCAGGCCCACAAGATACGAGCGCCCGGTCACCAGGCTACGGGCAGCGAAGTTCGGACGGTAGTCCAGCTCTTTCACCCGCGCGAGGACCCGCCCGCGAGTCTCCTCTCCGATGTCAGGATGGTTTCTCAGAACCTTGGAAATAGTGATCAGCGATACTCCAAGGTCTTTGGCGATGTCTTTCATTCGTACGTTCATAAGCAGCGTGTCGGTTTAGTAGCTCAGACCCCTCTCCATTTGAGTAATCGTCGAACGAAGTCAAGCCTTGCCACGACAGCCTGGCTTCGTCTGAGAGTCTATTGTTGACATCGATAACTTTACCGATTACTGTCCCCCATGTACAGACAATGAGAGCGCTTGTGCTTCGCAAACCGGGCCAGGCTGATCTGGAGACCATCGCGGATCCGGTGCTCACAGATACGAATGTCCTGCCCAAGGTCCGCATGGTGGGATTCTGTGGAAGCGATCTGAATTCATTTCGTGGACTTAATCCACTAGTCACGTATCCGCGCATTCTAGGACATGAAGTCTCGGCTACGGTGGTTGAAGACCTCGGGTGCGAGGCCGTATTCCCTGCTGGCACGAGCGTAGCGGTCTCCCCATATACCAGTTGCGGTGAGTGCTCTTCTTGCCGGCGCGACCGTCGGAACGCTTGCCAGTTCAACCAGACTCTCGGTGTGCAAAGGGATGGCGCACTGACCGAATTCATTGTGATGCCGCGAGACAAACTGTATCCCGCTAACTTGAGCCTGAAAGAGTTGTGCCTGGTAGAGCCACTGACAGTCGGATTTCACGCCGTCACACGTGGACGTGTAACCGCCAACGACACGGTTGCGATTTGGGGTTGTGGCGGAGTGGGCCTTGGGGTCGTAGCGGCTGCAAGTTCTCGGGGTGCGCGAACGATCTGTATTGATGTGGACGACGAAAAACTTGAGCTGGCGCGCATGGCCGGTGCTGAACTCACCATAAATAGCACGCGAGAGCCGCTACACGGCCGATTGCTGGAAATGACCGAAGGCCGGGGACCGGATGTTGCCATCGAAGCGATTGGCACCGCGGCTACGTTCCGAGCAGCGGTCGAAGAAGTCGCATTCACCGGACGTGTAGTGTACATCGGGTACGCAAAGGAGCCGGTCAGTTACGAAACCCGGCTGTTCGTTCAAAAAGAATTGGATATTGTCGGCTCCAGAAACGCACAACCGGCCGATTTCGAGGCCGTGATCAAGCTTCTGGAAGCGCAGACGTTTCCCGTTGATCAAGCCGTAAACCTGGTTGTTCCCCTTGAGCAAGCAGCGGATGCACTGCGCTCCTGGAACGAAAACCCATCACGTTTCAGAAAGATTATGGTCAACATGGATTGATGTTCTTTTTTTGGAGCCGCGTTGCTGCTCGACCAGAAATTGCTGCCGAAAAGAGCCGGCAGAAATCGACGATGCGCCTGACGAAAGGGCAATAATGTTTTCACCTCGTTTACTCTCAATTCTTAAAGTTGGCACAATTCTGTTGCTGTCGTCTGCCATTTCTATGGCGCACGCGCAGAGTGCCACGGCTCCAACCGCCACTCAGGAGCCTGCTAGCATCGATCTAACCTGGCAGAAAGCGAGCAGCAAATACAATTCAGAGCGCGCCACCTTGCTGAAGACGGTCGACACCGTGAATCAACAGGGTCCGTTCAGGGCGGACTGGGAATCACTTCAGAAGTATGAAGTGCCCGAATGGTACAAGGACGCAAAATTCGGCATTTTCATCCATTGGGGAGCCTACTCGGTCCCTGCTTTCGGCAACGAATGGTATCCGAGAAATATGTACGTGCCGGAATCAACCGAATACAAGCATCACATGGCGACCTACGGTCCTCAGGACAAGTTCGGCTACAAAAATTTCCTCCCTATGTTCAAAGCCGAACACTTCGACCCTGCTGCCTGGGCTGAGCTATTCAAGAAGTCAGGGGCAAAGTACGTCGTTCCCGTGGCAGAGCACCACGACGGCTTTGCGATGTATGACAGCGGATTGAGCGACTGGACCGCCGCCAAAATGGGGCCGCACCGCGACACCACAGGAGAACTGGGCAAAGCGGTGCGGGCGGTTGGACTGCACTTTGGAGTGTCGTCGCATCGAGTCGAACACAATTTCTTTCTCGGCGTGGGCCGCAGTATTTCCTCTGACGTAAACGATCCGCAATACGCAGCATTCTACGGACCGGCTCACAACTGGTTGTCGCCCCCCTGGGGCGTGCCTCTTAATGATGACTTCACATACGTCTCTTCCGCCTGGGCCGACGACTGGCTCGCCCGCGGCGCGGAACTTGTGGAGAAATATCATCCCGACATTGTCTACTTCGACTGGTGGATCGGACAGGCTTCGATCCGGCCAAATCTCTCCAGGTTCGCCGCCTTTTACTACAACAGTTCTCTGAAGTACGGTGACCACGTCGGAGTGATCAATTTCAAAGACTATGCCATGCAAGAGCACTCCGCCGTGCTCGATCTGGAACGCGGCCAGCTTGGCGATATCCGTCCGCTCTACTGGCAGACCGACACTTCTGTAAGTAACAAATCATGGGGCTACATCAAGGACGACACGTTCAAATCGCCTGAATTCGTGGTCCACCAACTCATCGATATCGTCAGCAAGAATGGCAATCTGCTTTTGAACATCGGTCCACGCTCTGACGGCACCATCCCGGACGAAGTGCAGCAAGTTCTTCTCGATGTCGGCGCCTGGTTGAATGTGAATGGGGAGGCGATCTACGGCACTCGGCCGTGGAGGATCTATGGCGAAGGTCCAACCAAAGTAGCGGCGGGATCCTTTCACGATACCGATACGACGCGCTATACAGCCGAAGACTTTCGTTTCACAACCAAGGGCAATGTGCTCTACGCGATTGGGCTCGACTGGCCGATCAATGGCGAGGCCGTGATTCATGCGCTCGCCTCGACCGCCGGCAGCGAACATGTACAGTCCGTAACCTTGTTAGGCAGCGATGCGAAACTGCAATTCGAGCAGCGCCCCAACGGCCTCCACGTCCGGATGCCGGCGCAGGCTCCAGCCAAGTACGCGTACGCACTTCGCGTGATCTTCCCTTGAAGCGTGAGTAATATCTGCTGTTATGACACGCCCAAGACCGTGTTCGAGCCGGATGATGTCCGGGCAGCGGTTAACGAAACTGAGTATGCTCACAAATCGAAGACGCTTCATCAAAACTGGCGGCAGCTGGGTCTACTTCGTTTCTTTAGTGATTGCGTCCGCAGCGTTGCCGGCCACGATCCAGCTTGCCGACCCGGCCACGACGGCTTCATCTTCAAACCACAGGAATCCGAAGTCGTCGATGCACTCCGGAAAATCCGGCTTGATGATGATGTATCCGGGAATCACGGCACCCGGGATGAAAGCATTGTCGGCGCGATTGTTGCTGTACGTCATCATCTTCGAGACCGTACCGACGCCAGCTACATACGAAGTGCTGGATACCGGGTGCGTGCCGAGAATGTAGTTGACGGCGCGAAGTGTGTATTCAGGGCCCACGAGATCCGGAAACGCCTTGTGCAGGAAATACATTCGGATGGCCATGTCGACCACGGCACCCGATCCGCCCCAGGTGCCGAGGCTAGGGGGCACGCCGAATGGCGTCTCGTCCAGCCGCTTGTCCAAACCTGCCATGTATGTCTTCACGGCTTCGCGCATTTGATCTTTTGCGCTCGGATCCAGATAAGGCAATGCCCGGACTGCTTTCCAACCATTGAAGTCCATCTGCTCGGGAGTGATCATCTGAGGGAACAATTCCTTCAGGCGGGACTTGTAGGGCTCGGCACCATTTGTGGCGATGGTCAGTTCCAGAGCCGCGGACCAGTCCATGCCGACGAAAGATCGGCTCCGGCCGGAGCCAGCGGGGGGAGCTGCCGGAGCGCCTGGCGCGCTAGAGTTTGTTGGCGTACCCGAACTGCTCTTTGGCTTAGGACCTTTTGCGCCAGAGACCATACCCTGAGACGCAGCGAGCACACCACCTGCGGGAGCCTCTCGGTCTGGCCCGGCGCTTGTCGGATACAGCGTTGGATTTGCCGTCGTGTCCTTCCATGCTTTGATTGCGGTCTCTAGACAGTCTTTCGCTAATGCGTCGTCCCAGCCTTTCAGCGTATCCGCCGCTGCAGCCAGAGCCGCTATCGCATTCCACTGGAAATACGGGTTGTTCGTCGTGAAGATCCAGCGATCGTCCGGCTTGCCCGAGTAATCGCCCTTCGTCTCGTTCGGGCCGAGCTTCGGGTCGTAAATGCGGCCGTCAGTTTTCGACGTCCCGTCGCCCACCTGTGTGTACTGGCGCAGATCTGGCTCGTGAGTGCCACGGATGGCGTGGCCGATGTTGTGGAACTGCGCCAGGATGAGCAGTGCACCGTGCTTCACTTGCTGCACCGTATCCGGCACGCCATCGGGACGGTGCATCTCAACCTCACGTGCGACTTCATCCACCGTCAGCTCGTCGTACTTGAGATTGAATTCGCGATACGCCAGAGCGAGACTCTGAATCACACTCAGTTGTGCAGGCTCCTCAAGGTCGAAGTCGCCGGCATCGTACCAGCCGCCCACGTTCATCCCAGGGATGTGATCGCCGCCTTTGTATTTCCCGTCGGTCGCGGTCGACTGGTTCCAGCCGTCGAATTGCTCCCCGACCACTGGCGCCATACGGCCATCATCGAGGTGCGAAGCGCCGTGCCACACGCGGTAGCCTTCGCGAACGGCAACATGATCCATCTGCGCCGCAAGGTGATGGTCCAGGGTGTCCTGCCAGGTGTTAGTGTAGGCGTCCTTGGAGATGGGGGAAGGTCGCCGTGCGCTGGTCTGCGTACTCGATCACATAGAGACCGGGGTCCTTCACGGGGGTGAAATCGAATTTTGAATAGACGTAGCGCAGCCAGGGAGTTGAAGGCGTGATCGGTCCCTCGAACACCTGTTTGTAAGATCCGTCTTCCATCAGGCGCAGGACTCTAGCCGTCTTCGGGGCGTTGTACTTCGGGTCGAGTTCGAGTACCGCCACCTTTGAGAAGCCTGGTGCATAGCCAACCTGACTGTGCGCGATCACTGGCGGCCGGGTCCAGTTCGGAATTACATCCGGTCTGATGTGCCAGACGACAGCGCCGGTGGTCATACCCGAAGGGATCAGAGAACGCAACACGAACCAGCCATTCGGCGCGCGGTCGCGTCCATCGAACAGCATGAGGTTGGCCGTATCCGATACGACGTTCACCCGGGCTAGTGCGTCGTCGATCCCCAGGGTGATGCTCTTGCCCTCAGCGAATGGCAACGGCTGCGTATATCCCTTGGCCCTGTCCCAATCCTCCAGGTAGTAAGCCTTTTTCGGTTCGTCAGCCAGAGGCAAAACCTTCGTCATCGGATCGTTCGGCGTGCGGGGGAAAATGCCGGCTTTGGTTCCGTCCACCAGGTAAGACTTGCCCATGTAGATCGAGGGCAGAAATTCGAGATTGAAGCCCGCCCGCCCCGCGAGTTTCTGCGGTAGAGGTTTGTCGAGATTAATGCTGACCTTCACTCCGCCTGGCTCTGCTACGACTTCCAGCGTGTAACTGAAGTCGAAGGTCGGGAAGGCGAGGTCGGCGCTGAGTCGGTTGTTCGCCTTGTCGGCATTGCGATCTTTGAGGGTTGCCACCAGGTCCCACTGCTCCGGCGTTGGCATCAGGCGTACATCGCCATTAGTGGCGATGCGCTGCCCGTGGAGAATCATCTCCATGGCCGTGTTCTTTTGGTCTACAAAAACAGGATGGTACGTGCTGTCGTAAAGAAAAACGCTGAAACCTTGAGTATCGAGGTAATTCTTGTCGGTCACCTTCATGGCAAAATCGGCGCCAGACAAGCCTTGGGCGGAGATCAGGGTCAAGAGAAGACAAGCTATGATTCGCGTGAACATAAACTGGGATGAATGCTGCTCCTTTGCCGCAACATGATATGACAAGCACACCGGCGGGGCGCCATGTGTTCTACATTCGCGGGGATTTCTGAGCGGGGTAAGGAGCGGAAAATACCCAAATACTGACACATCTACTTACACAGTTTTACAGGAGTTCTTAGCTAAGTTGTTTGTTATCATGGCGAAATTGGCAGACGCAGCGGACTTAAAATCCGCAGGGGCCAAAAGCCCTGTGGGGATTCGATTCCCCCTCCCGGCACCATCCAACCCATTCAGAGACAGCTAGTTAACTTGAGGAGTTGTTGGAAGGGAACCACTCTGAGAGTCAGTGTCCTTACCCATCAATTCTGCCCAAACCCTGCCCAAATTGCTTTTTCGCAGCTTTCTGCTCTCGCGCGCCGCTTTGCTTTCTCACGTTGCTGCCCGGCTTCTAGTTTTGCCATCGCATCGTGGATGTCTGACTGCGAAACGATGGCATAGCGCTCGAACACACTCCGCAATCACGCCTTCGGGCAACTCCCGCCCGACGAAGTTTCCGAGCCGCCGTCGGAGCCACAGGCTGTTCCCAATCTGTGATTACTTCCGGATTGGCGATGAATCCGGAGAGCTCAACGTTTAACGTACGCAACTTCATTGCTGGCGTATTGGCTAATTTTGGCTTGGATATATCGGCGTAAAACCTTCTTGAGGATTTGAGTGGTGGAGCTCTACTTTGCTTCCTCCACGCGTGTGCTGACGATTTTCAATAGCGCTCCCAGACGAGCCGGGCTTTCCTTTCCGAAATAATAGGCTGTTCGGTACTGACCTCCATGGCCCGCAATTGTGAAATCAGGATATCTGATTCGAAAAAAGGCGGAATGACGCTGCGTCTTGAGTTCGGTCTTCAGAGGAGGGGTGCTCAGCATGATCGCAAATGTCTCGCCGCTGCGTTGATCTATAGTTCCGAAAAATTCTGGGTTTTCACCAAGCGACAGCTCTTTTCCCGGCGAGAATTCAGTTGGGACCTTGGCGTTCGTAAACCAGCGCCGATAATGAGGCTGATCAGCCTGCTGGAATGACACTGAGTTCTCGAGGACATACGCCTGTCCCGGCTGTATGCCTTTTGGCGTGACAGTGGAGTCCTGGATCACAATATTCCGGTCCCCGGGCAAGCTGAGGACTCGTTCCAGTTTTACACCCGCAGGGTAGACGTCGGGTGCGTCGTAATCAAACTTTACCTTTGCCTGGGTACCCGCGCTGGCGATGATCTGAAACCTGTAGGGGCGGTTGGTGAGGCCCATCCAGTTCATTCGGGTGTACTCGTTGAGGCCCTCCAGCTCCTTAGGTTCGACTCTCGTGGCGAACGTGTCCCGCATGCCGCCGACGGAATTGAAGGCGTTGTGATTCGAATCCTTGAGGACCAGTGCGAACGACCTTCCACCTGCATATGGACTCACGAAACAGCGAATGTTCTGATTCTCCAGAATAACGTCCTCGAAGCCATCGCGATCGTAGTCGAAGGCATAGGCAAGGGCCTTGCCGGGCTCAATTGCAGCCAGCACAACTGTATCGTTCAGTTCGAAAGTTCCAGAGGAAAGATGAAAGGAAAACTGATATAGACCGGAGCCCTTCGTCGGCAGGACGCGAATTTCGATTCGATGATTGGCGTTAGCGGGAATTCTTACCTCCGTCGGAACTGCACCGAATTTCAGGTTAGTCCCAGAAATCCCAATCTTTATGGTTTGAGTACGACCGCGCCAGCTCTTCAGCCTTAGATGAAAGACAGCTTCGCCAGGCAGGTTCATGCTGGCAAGAGCTGGGTGAACCAGCGGGAAAGCCTGGTCCTCTCGCAGAGGAAAGTTCACCAGCGGACTGAGGCTATAGGTAAAGGGTTGATGGACTCTCAGTTCCGAGCGCCAAGTCCAATCCGACGGGGAACCGTGCTCGCGTAGGGTTGCAGTCAAGTTGACGGGAAGACCCTCCGGGGCATCCGGCGGCAAGTCAAGCGGCACTTCGACCACACGGCTGGTGTGCGGGGGGATCTGTACCTTCAGCGGGATGGGGGTCGTCAGGCGGCCAGCTCGAAGAGCGAGATCTCCGCTGAGCAAGCTTTTCCGTGGATTGTGGATCGTCATCTGAACCGTGTTTGTTTCCCCGGCGATCCAGTCATTTTTGGTATGAAAAACAAGCCGAGGTTGCGCCGACCGATACTCAAGCACGAGGGTGCGCCTGAACTCCGGACTGACGCCCTTTGGAATTTTCACCATGAGGAGATGGTGCGCAGCCGGTGTGATCCTCACCAACCTGCCATCCAGCTGAGCCGTCTGCGGCCGGTGTGCCAGTCGCAATGCGATCTCGCCATCGCCGGGCGTGTTGAAGTCGAATTTTAGGGTGCTGCCGTCGTAAGTGGCATGCGTCAACTCCGCGGTGGAGTAATACACTTCGTCCGCAGGGTCGAGTCCTGCAGGCGCCGACCAAATCAGAGCCGTGAGCGGAACTCTCAAAGGCAGTAGCAGGGATTCCCGCGGGCCGAGAGTGATGTCTGGCAGTTGTATCTTCGATGCTTGCTCCAAATTTCCAGATCGCGGATCTCGCGCGGTGACTTCGCCGCGGTGCGGCTGGTGAATACTGAAATTCGTGAGACCGACAAAACCGTATGCCCCTGACCTATCGGGTCGCGTTTCGAAGCTGTGGCTACCATGGTCCGCGATTAGTTCTGTGACGTACAACCCTGCTTCGCGTGCAGGTGTGAGCAGCCTCGGCGAGACGACCGAGACTTTCTTGTCGATGGCCGCTGCCTTCATGAGCGCTGAAAGCGCCTTGCGAGAGTCTCGTTGAACCTTCTCTGGAAGATCTCCTGTCTTTCCCGAAACAACGCCGCCTTCCATCAGATGAGTACCGGGAGGAAATACCCAGCGCGAAACGTCTCCTCCAAAGAACAACACTTGTCCTTTGCCGTGCTGAAATCGCGCCCCGATAATGCGCCCGCGGGTGTCACGAGCAACGACCGTGACTCCAGGCTTCTCCGGAGGAGTCACCGCATACACTCCTCCGACTATGGTCGCATTCGATCCGTCCGCGAAGTGCAACGTGTTGGTTCCCGGAACGAATTGCTGCGGTCCCAGCGGGCTGAGGAACTCGCGCAGAATTGCTCCTCCGGTGCTGGATGGCAAAACGATAAGCGTGCCGCCGTCAGTCACGTACTCCACCATCATTCGTTGGGCCTTTTCGGAGTACTCCCCCAGATGCGGGTACTTGGCGGTGTCCTCCCCGGCTTGCGGATTCGGCAAAAGCAGAACGCGATAACGTTCGAAATTCTTCAGCGGCGTGTGATCAGAGTCAATGAGTTCGAAATTGTAATGATCAAATGCGCCTGACCACAGCAGGCGTCCGGCAAGGTCTGCAACCTGCTGAATCTCGACGGAAGTCAGGTCTGTCTGCGGATAAGTCGCCATTGGATAAACAATCCCGGCGTCAGCCGCGAGATGGGTAGAAGCGAGCAGCGGGCCCATGCCCTCGATCAGCCGTCCAGTGCGCCGAATGTAAGGTGCGCGCCCATTTTCTCCTCCGGCAAAGGTGATGGCATTCTCCTGGGTGTAAAAGTAGTTTGCCCACGGGCACTCGTAACCGGCTGGATAAAGCGTGTCATTTGCGGGATGATGGCTCAGCCCCTTTAGCCCGTTTTGGAGCATCACGCGCATGGCCATAAGTGTGTTGGAGGGGTGGGTCAGGCGAGCATACGTGTCCTTGTCGTCGAGGTCCCAGCCTGCAAGAAACTCAATATGAGTGGGCGGGAATAAGGGTTCTGTTTTCAGGACTTCCGTCAGAAATTTGTTCTTGGCTGCCTCATACAAATCCGAGTAGCCCCCCGGACCGAACGACTGATAGTCCTGTCCGGTGTTCCAAAACGGCTCGGCCGTGGCATCGTTGGATTCCGCGTTCAGGCGCATGTCCGCGCCATTGATGTAATAAGGAATCGCGCTGTTCCGCGTGGCCTCTTTCGCGTACGTGCGCAGCAGGCCCATATATTTCCAGAAATTCGGGCCGTTATAGTTCTCACGGCCGAGCGCTTGGTCATCATCGATTTGAATATTGATCAGTGGCCCACCGTTTTCCGCAAGCAACGGATTGACCAAGCGAAATACCTCGTGAAACCACCGCCGGGTATGGTCCAGGTGAGTCTGGTTTTGCAACCACTTAGTTGCCGCCTCTTCCGACTTGTCATACTGCAACTGGTTCCAGAGGGGATAGCGCCCTTCGAGAATGCTCTGTTCGGACATGCCATATTCCGGGCGCCGAAGCAGCCAATCCGGATAGCCGCCGTTCCGCCACTCATCGGTGAAATACGGCCCGGGCCGAAACGTAAGCTTGAAGTCCATCAGATCAATCAAGCGGAGCAAATATTTTAGGTCGCGGCGTGGATTGGTGTGACCGTCGAAGTCGAGGACGCCCTCTTCCGGCTCTTGCCAATTCCAGAGGGGATAAAGATCAATGGTGTTGACGCCCAGCGCCTTCAGGTGCAGTAAGACTTCCGCCCATCGATCACGCGGAATGCGGTGGTAGAAGAACGCAGCGCCGTGCATGAGGAATGGTTTGCCATCTACCCAATACTCCGGATAGGTGTTTACGACGCGGAACTGATTATTGGGCGTACCAATGACTGGCTTGATTTCGTCTTGTGGCCATGCGCCAGTAGCCTCAAACCCAGAGGCGAGAAGCACAACGATGGTTGCAATGACATACTTCAACCGGCGAACCCGAACCTTCATCCATTCCTCGTTCGCAATTGCGGCTCTGTTGTGACCGTCATTTCGGGACGTCGGCAGCTGGATTGTGATCAAAAAACCCGTCCGGTGCCAGCCTGAAACCGGCCGGGTGGACTGTCATGATCGGCCACTCTTCCGGGCGCGGGATATGGGTTACGCCGAGCGTGTACCAGATCACAACGTCGCTATCTTGGAGTGACCGATTCGCACGTATCCAGACCGGCAAACCGTCATCCCCGCGGCTTTGGTTGGCATAGAAACCAGCTGCGTACAATTGAGCAGGATCGTAGGCGGTGGCCCAAAAATGTGCATTGATGAAGCCGGCGCGCTTCCGCATCCATGAGTCTGGGGCCGCGTACGGCACCGAGTTCTCTTCGGGCACCAGAATGTAGCCTGTACTTGTACCCACACCGTTTTTTACCGACGGATTCACGACTTCCCACTTGCGGCTGCTTGCCAGGCTGACATTCCTGTGGGCCTCTGCTTCCGAGCGCAGTGCGGTTCCTTTCATCACAAACGCGCTCTTATATCGATTGCCCGGGTTGGCACTTTCTGCGACGGTGTTCATTTCCACGACGCTGTTGTTGGTTCCGTCTACATCCATGTCCAGGCGAAAATTGAAGAAATGCTGATGATGCACCGCCAGCAAGTTCCGGTCCACGAGATGGCCGTATGCCATTTCCGGGGCCGGGTTATGCGACACGGATGCCAGATCAACGCCTTTGGTTTCCATGATCCCAGTGAGTAGCACCCGCATCTCCAGGGTTCCATCCTGGTGGAAGATCCAATTGAATCCATAGTCGTAGTTGCCTACGGTCGCGATCCAGGAAAGCACCAGTTCCCGGGCCCGTCGGGAATTGTTGTGATTGTTGTCGCGATCAAAGTGCTTCCACAAGAGACCGCCATCCTTCTCGTAAAGAGCCACCGCGCGGGGGACGACAAGTGGAACGCCGGACTCGTCCGCCAGGGTTGCGTCGAAAAAGGTGGCATTGGAAGGCGCGTCTACCTCGGGCTCCAGTGAGTTGGCATAACGGCCCATGCTGTCCTCGCCCTCATCAAAGGCGTTGCGAAAATACCAGGCTTCTGAGGGGTCGGCGTAGGGGACTACCATTTCTGAAAGCGATCCGCGATACAGGATAGAGCGTAACTTTCCGCGATCCTCGTAGCCCACGGTGTACAGCACCAGTCCTTCACGGCTGTTCATCGCGAACCGAAACCGCCAATTCTGCCAGTTCACTTCGTTATTTTGCACTTGGAAGCTTGTCCCATCCGGCTGGATAACCTGTAGCCTCTTCAGAGCCTCTCTGGGATGATCGTCCTCCCGTGAGGGTGCGGTCGCGCTCTTGGGTCGCGGCACCACTCCAGTATCAGTAAACTTGAATACTTTTTTGGTGTTCAGGTTTACATAGACCACGACGCCCTCGACGGGACCGGTGGCGAAGGTGCTGTCGGAAGGGTCGCCACCGTAGTACGAGATGGCGCGGCGGAAACGGAATCCAGATTCTTTCGGGTCGCCGAAATAGCCCCCTGCCCAGTCGTCAATTCTGACTTTGCTGAGATCAGAGATTCCGCGCTGGCGCATGGCCTCCTGCCAGCGCGGGTCGGCACGGACTGCGTCCTCGACGATTTTCGCATCTTCGGTCAGAAAGCTGGGCTGGACGCCGTGGATCTCTTTCCAGGAACTCACCCTCCTGGAACTGAGATCAACAATTGCCTCAAATGTCTGATTGCTGTTCCGTTCGTAGACCACCACAAAGGCTTCACGGTGTGGTCTGCTTCCAGGCCGTGGGTCCAGCACTTCCTGCTTCGGGGGCTCACGTAACGTGATCAGAGAAAAGCGGCTGTCATCGCCGACCCTTGCGGCATGTTTCAATATCTGGACCGCTGCCAGAATTTCGTCCTTGGCGAGGGGAGCCAGGGGAGAGTGGTCATCGTCGGGAGAGGCCAGAGCAGCGCCGGTAAGCAGGCATATCAGAAGCGACGATCCAATACGAAGAGCGGGACTTTTGAGGCCATGTCTTGTGAGAACGCGACTCAACGCCCGCATGAAGTTACTCATCCACGTCTCCTGGGGATTCGGTTCACTCAAAGGCCCGGACTAAGAATCCGGGCCAAGGGTGCAGTCGAAATTCAGAAATAAAACTTCAAGCCAAACTGAATCTGTCGGGGCGCGGCCGCGGCCGTAGCAAAGCCGTAGCTGCCACCGCCCAGCCGCTTCGAACTGCCAGAGGGTACGAGGAAGTTTGCATGGTTCGGAAGGTTAAAGATCTCCGTCCGGAATTCGAAATGTGTGTTCTCGCTGGTCTTAATGATCTTGAATATGGACAGGTCCCATTGCTGAACACCAGGGCCGCGGACGATATTGCGTCCAGCATTCCCAAAACCGAAAAAGTCTGATGGCGGAGCATTGGTGGGCGGGTCCTGGAACGCGCAGGTATTGAAAAATGTTCCGCGAACACAATGATGGCCATTCGGATCCTGACCCGGCACCAGATCAGCACGTTGACCGCCATCAGAATTGGCAAAGTTGCCATTGCCGTCGGTGATCGTGTACCAGTTCCCGGTGGAGAGAGTGGTGATACCGGCAATCTGCCAGCCACCGAAAATCTTGTCAGCCGCGCCGGTCAGGCCGCCGCCGAAATGCTTGCCGTGTCCAATGGGAAAATCATAAATGTAGCTGAGGACGAAACGGTGCCGGACGTCGAAATCGGAGTTCCCGCGTTCCCACTGCGGAAAGGCGCGGAAAAAGCGCGGCCCGCTATTGTTGGACGATCCCAGATTGGCCGACGACGCATTGTCAATGGAGTGGCTCCAGGTGTACGAAGCGAGGAAGGACAAACCTCGGGAAAACCGTTTCTCAAAGCGGCTCTGTAGGGAGTGGTAAATCGAAGAGCCGCTCGATGCAAAATTGGAAATGCTCGTGTCGAACACCGGGTTACAATTCCCGGAACTATCACACTCCTGCACCGGGCGCCGGGCGCCGAACGGCGCAGTGGCATCGCTCGAGGGAGCAGCCTGATTGGCGTCGTAGAAGGTGTACAGTCTGGTTCCCTTTGAGCCGGCGTAGGAGACCTGCAAGACCGATTGTCCCGGCAACTCATATTCGGTTGATACGTTCCACTGTTGCATGTAAGGATTGACGATCTTTGGATCAAGTTGCAGCAGTTGTGGCGTGTTTGGATCGGTCAAAGAGCTTGCCGGAAAGCCATTGGCAAGATGTGCCAGCCCTGGAATGGAACAGTCCGTCTGCCCGGGACCAGGATTGGCTGACGACGCACCACACGGCTGGTTGTAGCTTTCCGTGACGAAAAATGGCGGATTGAAGCCCGGGCTCGGATTCGACCACGGTCCCGTTTCATAGCCTCCGTAAAAGATCCCATATCCCCCGCGCAATACCACACGGTTGGTGACTTTGTATGCGAATCCGATTCGCGGTGCGAAATTATTCTTGTCGGTCGGCACCAGCCCGCGCGGCGCGGTATCACTGATGGGGATGCTGGCGGCGATTAATGGCGTGAATTGAGCGGTCTGTCCCTTGGGAACCAGCATTGTCTTGGTCGCCAAGTCAAAGGTCCCTTGTTGGTTGAAACGCTCCCTGACCGGAAAGAACAGTTCGTAGCGGAGCCCAAGATTGAGAGTCAGTTTTGGAGTCGCCTTGTAATCGTCCTGGAAGTAAAAGGCATAGACCGGACGACCGTAGTCGACGTTGTGCAGGTTAGTGATATTTCCGCCGCTGGGCAATCCAAGCAGGAACTGCGCGAAACCCGAACCTCCTGTGCCCGTGGCCGCCGGATTGTCGGTTAGCGGCCCATCGAAAAAGAGATTGCCGCGGGGCGAAGCTGGTTGGAAGATGGTGAATTCCTCACTGCGGACTTCACCACCGAATTTGATCGTGTGCTTGTCAATAATCCGCGTCAGATTATCCGAATAGCTGTAAGTGTTCTGAATCTCCAGCGAAGGCAGAAAGGTGGGATCGCCGATCGAATCCACGTCTCCAAAGTCGAACTCCGGCATGCCGCCATTGATGGGTGTAAAGGGCACGCCCGGAATGCCGAGCTGTCGGGAAACGTCTTTGTTAAAATTGAACTGAAAACGGCGCGAGTGAATGCGGTTATAGCCGAAGCGGAACTCGTTCACCAGCTTTGAACTGAAGAGGTGGGTTTCGCTGAGCGCCACGCTGCGATAGGACTGGTCTTCGTCACCGGTTGAGAAGTCGGCCCCGTTTCCACCGGTCGCCTGGAAGACGGCAGGAATGATGCTGGGTTGATGTTCATAACTGAAGCGGAAGAATGCAGTATCCTTGCCCGAAAAATTGTGGTCTACGCGCACGTCAAAATTGTTGCGCGTCTGCCTCAGCTTCGGATTCGCCACAAAATTGAAGCCCTTTGAACCATCCGCATTGGGGGAGGGGAAAAGCCCGGCCAGACGCGCGGCCAGCGGGTCGATTGCTGACGATGGCATCACGTTTACGGGGTTGCCGCTTCCGTCATAGCCAAACGGGACTCCGCAGATAGCGCCCGAGCCCAGAGTCTGCGCCAGGCGGCTGTTGAAGATCTCTCCGGCGTAGGTCGCTACCCCGTTGCAGTCGAGCACGCCTGTCGGCTGGGTGAGATTAAGCAGTTCAGAGAAGTCCCCGCCACGTTCAGCAACCGACGGCACGGTGGCGGTCAGGGTTTCGCCCTGCCGCACTCGCAAGCCTTCGTAGTCGACGAAAAAGAAAGTGCGATTGCGTCCGTCGTAGAGATGAGGGATGATGACCGGCCCGCCCAGGGTAGCGCCAAACTGGTTCTGCTGGTAAGCAGGCCGGACGCTGTCAAAGTAGTTCCGCCCATCCAGCTTGTCGTTGCGCAAGAACTCGTATACGTCCCCGTGAAACTGGTTGCTTCCGGACTTGATGCTGGCGTTGAGAATCGCCCCGTTTCCGCGGCCGAACTCCGCACTGTAGGCGTTGGTCTGCACCTTGAATTCCTGCAGCGCGTCCACTGAAGGTTGAATGACGTAACTCGTGTTGTTGAGGAGATCAGTAAGATTGGAATTGTTGTCGATGCCGTCCAGGAGAATATTGTTCTGATAAGAACGGCCCCCGTTCGAACTGAATCCGTAGCTTCCGGAGTTGCGCGCTCCCGGCTCGCTGGGGGCCACGCCGGCGCTAAGCTGCGCCAGTTGCGCAAAATTCCGCCCATTGAGCGGCAGATTTACCACCCGGCGATTGTCTACAACCTGACCCAGCTCAGAGGTCTCGGTTTCGAGGAGAGGAGCAACATTGGTGACCGTAACCTGTTCCGCAACTGCCCCCACCTGGAGGGTAATGTCGACCACGGCGCGCTGCTGTACCTGCACTTCGATGGCTTCGGTCACCGCCGTTTTGAACCCGTTCTTGGCTACTTTCACCGAATAACGGCCTATGGGCAGTGGGGATGCCACATAGTCGCCCGAACTGCCAGTGGAAGTGATCTGTGAGGTTCCCTTGTCTACCTCGGTCACGGTGATCGTCGCTTGCGGCACCGTGGCTCCGGAAGTATCTTTTATCGTGCCGGCAATGCTTCCCGCATCCTTCTGGCTCCAGACGCTAGGGGTCAGCAGCAACGAAAAAAAGCAAATGGAAACGAATCGAAATGGACGCCGCATAGGGTTGCTCTCCTCCCAATGTTCGATCCCAAACCTAGTGAGCTGGATTTGGGAAGTTTCACATTAATCCGTCCCGAGCGCAAGGGTTCCGGCTACCTTGGCTACCTTGGGCTACCTTGCTGCCGAAACCGGCAACATCGAACCTCCCGGCGCTCCCTGCGTCCTCACCAAGGCGGCCACATCCTCATACTGGTCCGTAGCGATAAAATCCACGCCTGCCCTGATTGCTGCCATCCAGCGTAGTGAGGCTTTTTCGCGGGATCCAAAGTTGTATCCCTTATCCCATCCGTTGCGACCCAAGTCGCGGTCCGAAAGCCCGTCCAGGGTATAGAAGCGAATCCACAAGCCGAGCTCATGGGCACGAGTCACGAGTTGCCGGAGCCGAGTCTCGTCCTGCGTCGTCCAGGGCCCGGCCTTTCTCTGATCGCCGCGTTCTACAACACTCCAGGGATTGTTCCACCAACGCCGGTAGTTGTTGGCGGGCTCTGGAACCATAACCTCGGCGGGCGACATAGGATTCTTGCCTTCGGTATGAACCGCGCCAAACGCTAGCAACCGCTCGCCCAAGGGAACGATGTCATAGAAGTCTCGCTCCTGGCTGTCGGCCTCGCCTGTGAGAACAAGAAGAGGTCTAATCGTCATTGGCACCACCTTGCGAACGTCGGCCGTACGCTCGGCGCTGCAAATCCATGCCTCATATTGCTTGAGAAGTTTCCATACTGCGGCATGATGGGCCGCTTCGTCAGACTTGAAGTCTAGGTTGAGTGTGACCAGAGGCCAATCTCCTCGGTTGCCTTCCCGCAAAGCCGTCTCCATCAGCGGACGTATGCGCTCAAAGAAGTAGTCGTGCATGGTGGGTTCGTTACCATGGATCGGTCTTCCGTGGGTGACGAGTGACTGCGACTGGTGTGTATGACGATCTGTATACCAGAACAGGTCCTGCTCGATCGCCAGCGGTGTACCGGTCTTGAGCGCGCGCTCTATGCGGTCTCTCCATTGACCCCGATACGGGTAACAGTTATGGGCGTCCATCAGGACGCGCGAACCGGGCGTGATGGCGACTTGCGTGCCTGGCTCGCTTCCCGGCACTACAAACGTCACAATGAGCAAGAATCCCGTCAGTCTCAGTGCAATGGTTCCAAGCATGGAGTACGGTCCGTTCGGAAGGATTGTTTGCGCTCCGCAGGTCGGCGTAGCTTATGACCTCGTAACTTCCTTGTCAATGTCTTGTCATTCCGATGTCTTGTCATTCCGAGTGTCTTGTCATTCCGAGCTGGTTTATCGGCGACAAAGCCGCGATTCGGAGTGACAATGGCCCGAAAACTCCAACGGCACCACTACCGAAAGGCTACTGACAAAAAATTGACTCACACACTTGTATCCGCTAGATTACGCGCTTCTGGCAAGGGGATGACAGGATGAATGTGAAGGTATTCGACGACAAGGGCTCTCTTGGCAAAGCGGCGGCAGAGCAGGCGGCAACTGCGATTCGCCGCGCTGTTCAGTATCTCGGACGAGCGCGCGTCATCGCCGCGACCGGCGCATCACAATTTGAATTTCTGGATGCGCTGACGAGGGAGCCTGAGATCGACTGGCAGCAAGTCGAGATGTTCCACCTGGATGAGTACATCGGGCTGCCCGTCACCCACGCCGCCAGCTTTCGAAAATATCTTCTGGAACGGCTGATCCGCAAAACGGGGATTATTCAGTATCACTTGCTGGACGGCGACAACAATCCTGAAGCGGTTGTCCATCGCGTGGGCGAGGAATTGAAAGCTGCACCGATCGACGTCGCATTTGTTGGCATCGGTGAGAATGGCCATCTCGCTTTTAATGATCCTCCTGCGGACTTCAAGACGGAAGAACCCTACCTAGTCGTCAACCTTGACGAAGCCTGCCGTAGCCAACAGGTGGGTGAGGGATGGTTCGCCGGTATGTCGGAAGTACCCCGGCAAGCGATCTCGATGTCGGTGCGGCAGATTCTGAAGGCCAAAGAGATCATCGCCGTTGTACCCGATGCGCGCAAAGCCCAGGCGGTGAAGTCCTGTCTTGAAGGCGAAATCACCCCGCTTGCGCCAGCTTCAATCCTGCGTACCCATCCGAACACCACTGTCTATCTTGATCAGAATTCCGCCGCCTTGCTAAGAACCGAGTTGTGGTCCTCGGCGTAGGCGTGGCAAGTGCTGGCCGTTGAGTTGTGTACCGATCGCTGGGTGCCGCATACCGATGGCAATATCCGCGCAAAACGCCTTTATCAAGCCAGGTCCGATCAGCAACTTGCGCTGGAGGATTGGCGCACTGCTTTTTGCCTCAACGGTTATTAACTACATCGATCGGCAGACGCTGTCATTGCTCGCGCCTTATCTCAAACAGGACTACCACTGGACCAACACAGACTACGCAAATATTGTGATCGCATTCCGCCTGGCCTACTCCATCGGGCAAACGCTTTGCGGCCGACTCGTGGATCGTATAGGAACCAGGCGCGGCCTTACCATCAGCGTGACGTGGTATTCGATTGTCTCAATTCTGACTTCGCTGGCCAATGGCTTCTATAGTTTCGTTGGATTCCGCTTTCTGCTGGGAGCCGGCGAATCAGCCAACTGGCCGGGTGCGACCAAGGCGGTCTCCGAGTGGTTTCCGAAACGCGAGCGCGGCCTGGCGACCGCGCTGTTTGACAGCGGTTCATCCATCGGCGGCGCAATCGCGCCATTTATCGTCTTGTCGGTGTACTCGCGCTGGGGGTGGCGCCTGGCATTTGTCATTCCGGGCGTTCTCGGTTTCCTCTGGCTGATCGTTTGGCGCCGGATGTATTACCCGCCACAGGATCACCCACGCATTAGCGAAGCCGAACGCCAGATGATCCTGGCCGACAGCCAGGAAACCGCGACATCATCGAGGGCCCGGCAGCGATGGAGAGATCTCCTGAAGCTACCCCAAACCTGGGGAACGATCATTGCGAGGAGTTTCACCGACCCGGTCTGGTTTTTTGTCACCGACTGGTTTCCCATCTATCTGGTCGCCAAGGGCATTTCCCTCAAGAGCGGCTTGATCGCCGTATGGGTCCCGTTCATCGCTGCAGATCTTGGTAATTTCGTCGGCGGCGGAGTCTCCGGATATTTGCTCAAGCGCGGATGGTCGCTGGGCGCCGCGCGAAAAGCGCTCGTGGTTTTTGGAGGCACGGGGGTCCTTCTCCTCATTCCCACAGTCTTCACCGTGAACCTGTTCCTGATCACGCTCCTCTTCGGGTTCTCCACGTTTTCGTACGCATGTTTTACGACGATAGCGAACGTGTTGCCTTCTGACCTCTTTAGGAGTGAGTCAGTCGCGTCGGTGAGCGGCTTGAGCGGAACCGGTGCAGGCATCGGAACAATCGTGGCATTCATGCTGATTGGTCATTTTTCTGATGCGCGGGTGGCGTTGGCCACTCATGCCTTCGATCCAATTGTGGTTACAGCAGGCGTCATCCCCTTCATCGGGATGATTCTGGTACTGCTCCTAGTCCGCAACACCTCTGCCACAGACCAAGGTCTGGTGCGCCGAATTTGAGATGGCAAAAGAGCATCAGGAAATGACTCCTTCTTGAAAGTTTGCACGCACGCAATTCAGAATTGGTACGATAGGGTCGTTTTGAAGGAAGCCGTTTGGTTCGCGGCGGGCGCTATGGGATTGCAATCGATTTCAGTCTGGAAGTTATTGCTTGGCGCTGGAGTCGCTGGGCTGCAAGCCGTTGTCACTGCGCACCGCCTTGGGCGGTCGCCTCTGCCTACGATTTGCGACCGGCAACCAAAGAACAAGTGCAGAGTCCGGGTGGCCGGTTCGTGGAACTCCCGATTGCGGCCGAGCCCGAAGATAGCTGGCCTTCCCGAACGTTGGGCATTGCGTCTTAGGGGTGAAAATCTGCTCTCGACGGAGTGGTGTCAACATGTCCCGAAACAAGAAAATTTCAAAAATTAGGCTGGTTTTCTATTCTGTTTTTTGCCTTCTCATAGTCGTGCTTAGCGTCAGAGGTGGGTTCGCGCAAATTGGAAGCGGTTCCATAACGGGAATCGTTTTTGACGCGAGCGGAGCGGTGCTTCCGGATACGGAGGTCACGGTAACCAACGTGGATCGGAACACGCAGCATGTGACCCGAACGACGAGCACGGGGGATTACACGGTCACGGCATTGGAGCCGGGTCATTACTCTGTGACGGTGAAGCACGCGAGCTTCCGCACATCCACGGTTGCCCCGTTTGCATTGCAGGTGGACCAGAAGGCGCGCGTGGACGTCACACTGAAAGTGGGTGAGGTTACAGAAACGGTGACGACTACGGGAGAGGCGCCGGTGCTGTCCACCGAATCGAGTACGGTCGGCCAAGTGATCGATAACAAAAGAGTGGTGGACCTCCCGTTGAACGGGCGCAGCTTTTTGGATCTGGCCACGCTAGGCCCAGGCGTGACGTTTACAAAAGACTCGAATACATCGTTTCAAGAAGTTCGGGATGTAGGGCGGCGCGTCACCGACCAATACTCCCTCGGCGGCGCACGTCCGCAAGACACAAATTTTCTTCTCGATGGGGCCACGGACACCTCGCCGGACTTCAATACGGTCGCTGCCATTCCTTCGGTTGACGAAATTCAGGAATTCAAGGTCCAGGCCAATTCCTACACAGCGGAGTACGGCCGCGGCGCCGCGCAAATCAACGCGGTTACCAAGGGCGGCACCAACATGCTCCACGGCACGGCTTACGATTTCCTGCGAAACGATGCCTTCGACGCAAAAGACTTTTTCACGGACATCAACTCCGGAATCCCCAACGGTCCCAAGCCTCCGTTTAAGCGCAATCAGTTCGGCGCGACCATGGGTGGACGAATCATCAAGAACAAGCTGTTTTTCTTCGGCTCCTACGAAGGCTTGCGGGATCGCACCAACGCCACGGATACGACAAACGTGCCCATGCCCAAGGTAAAGAACGGCGATTTTTCGGATTACGGCACTCCCATCTATATGCCGCATACGAGCAATCCTGACGGTTCCCCAGCGTTTCGACCAGGCAACACGCTGCCGGCTGGTTGCTTCAATTCCAATCCCAACAGCGACCTGCCCTGGCCGAATATGGCCATTCCGAAGCAGTGTTGGAATGCGGCGACGGCGGCATTCTTGGCTTCCACTTACGTGCCCGCGCCGAACCGGCCCGGGCTGACAAACAATTACTCAGCGGTGGTCAGCACTCCCGCGAATAGTGATCAGGTAGCGGGACGCCTCGATTACGTTTTGAATTCGCACATGAGCCTGTGGGGAAGGTATTCCTGGGGGCGAGAAGACTTGGACAACAACAACGTGATGCCCGTCCGGGACCTCACGGAGTCGGTGAAAACCACGACGGTCACGCTGCACCACACCTGGACCATAGGTCCCAGCATGGTCAATGAGGCCAAAGTCAACTATGTGCGTGCGCAGGGCAGTCGCGTCGGCCCGCTCGCCGGCAAGATCAATGTCTCGCAGCAACTCGGCATCGGAGGTGCTTCCGGCGAACCCATCGACTTTGGGACGCCATTCTTTAACGGCTCCGGTGATAACTTTGAAAGCCTTGGAGAAGACGCTTTCGGCCATCCGCTTCGGAAGGTTCAAGCCACGTACGAGTACGGTGACGATTGGTCAGTGATCAAAGGACGTCATGTCATAAAGGCGGGCGTGGATTTCCGCCATGAGAATCTAAATCTGCTTTCTCACAACATTGCGCGGGCGTCTTTCACTGATCCTGCTGTCGCGACGGCCACGCTGCCAGACGCACAGGGCAATACGACAGGCGGGCTCTCGCTCGCTTCCATGCTGCTCGGTATCAGCAACGATTCCGAGGTAGCCACAGGAGATTCGCATGTGCATCTGTTGCGCTGGACCCAGGCCTACTACGCTCAGGATGACTTTAAGATTCTGCAAAACCTGACGCTAAATTTCGGATTACGCTACGAGGTAGCGCCATATTGGCATGATCTGAACGATGCCATGGTCAATGTGGATCTCCGTGGAGCAACGCCAGTGGTGGTGCGGCCAGGCTCCGGCGATCCCTACCAGGGCTTCCCCGCCGTGACTTTCGATACCGATCCGACTTCACCTACCTACCTGCCTTATGTCAGGGACAATCGCCTAGGGCACAATCTCGTTTTCACCGACAAGACCAACTTTTCCCCGCGTTTTGGCTTTGCTTGGACTCCCGGGTTCGGACACAACAAAACCGTAATCCGCGGCGGCGCAGGAATCTTTTACTCGCCCGTGAACGCGGACTCCTGGTTTGATTTTGCGCGCAACGCCCCACGCGCGGCCAAGTTCATCCGGAGAACTCCCTACTCCATCGTCGACCAAATCTTCGCCAACACTGCGCTGGTCATCATTCAGCCCTCCATGTTCATCGTCGATCCACATTTGAAAACGCCGCGCGTTCAGCAATGGAGCCTGGGCATCCAGCAGGAATTGGTACCCGATCTGGTCGTGGAACTGGCCTACGTGGGTTCGGCTTCAACGCATCTACCGCACTTGACCGACCAGAATCAGCCTTTTCCACTGATGCAGGGAGACAAGGTCATCAATCCGACGCCTCTGCCACCGAAATACGCCTCTCTCGGTTCGTTCTTTAACGTGTTCGATGGAGCCACTTCCGCCAATTACAACTCCCTGCAAGCCAAAGTGGAAAAGCGCTTCTCACAAGGGCTTTCGTTCTTGAGCTCGTTTACCTGGTCTAAGTCGCTGGACACGGCTTCAGCGTCCCGTGACGGTGGCAATTATGGCACCTCCACTCCGCATCTCTACGACCTCAAGCTGGATTACGGTCCTTCAGTTTTCGATGCAAGAATCAATTGGGTGAACAGCGCCCTTTACGAGCTTCCTTTTGGTAGAGGCAAGCGCTGGGGATCGAACTGGTCTGGTCCCCAAGAAAAAGTATTGGGCGGCTGGCAGATCGGCGGCATCAGCGTTGTCCGCACAGGCTTGCCCGTCTCCTGCCTCAATACCAGCGACGCCGCCGTGAACAACATACTTTTCGAGCAGGACAATTGTGACGTCAGCGGAGATCCAAACGACGGCCCCAAACAACTCCTGAACTGGTGGAACACCGCGGTTCTTAGTTTCCCCACTTCCCAGGAAGTTTTTGGCAATGGTGGACGCAGCGTGTTGCGCGGCCCAAAGTACGTCAGCTTTGACTTCAGCTCCATGAAGACCACGACAATCACCGAGCACATGAAACTTCAGTTCCGCTTCGAGGCCTTCAACCTCTTGAATCACCCGATCTTCTCCATGCCCAACCCGTTTATTGACCAACGTGGCACGACCTTCGGATCGTTCAACACGATCAACAGCACGGCAGCGAGCAACCGGCAGCTGCAGTTCGCGCTCAAGCTGATCTGGTGACCCTTGCAAGTGGCTTTCGGGGATTGCTCGAAATTGCGCAGCCCCGTCCTCTCAGGTAAGGAGATGTTACGATGACTCAGCGCTTATCACGACGAGAGTTTCTGGGCGGTGCTGGTGCTGCCGCAGTTCTACCTAGAATTCGGGCTTCTGCGCTAACGCGTTTGCCCGGTGCTGCATCTGACCAGCCGGCGCAGGCTTCTTCCAAAACTCGCATCGTGGACATGCATGTGCACTTCGACGACAAGAGAGCGAATTTCATCCCCGACCTCCTGAAGCTGTCGGACCGTTTGAATTTGACGGCGTGCTTGCTCACTCCCTTTGCCAACCGCAAAGTTGTTGCCGACGCAGCAAAAGAACATCTCCGGCAGATTGTCCCCTTCGGCTTCGTCGACCTGGACGCCAGGGACGTAGTCAAGCAGCTGGAGGAACTGCACGCGATGGGCTACCGGGGGCTTGGCGAACTGGAATTTGTGAAGAAGGCGTACAACGATCCGTCGTATTTTCCGGTGTATGAGCTCGCGAATCGCTACGGCTGGATTGTGTTGTTTCACACCGGCATTGTGCTGCGGGAAAAATTCGACGAGCCGGAGGATGTCGCTTCCGGACGAATGCGCCCGATCTATTTGGAGGAGATTGCGCGGCGTTTTCCGAAGATGACCGTGCTCGGGGCGCATTGTGGTAATCCTGAATACGAATGGGCGGCGGAAATCTCACGCTGGAACCCCAACGTTTTCTTCGATCTGAGCGGGTCGACGTTGACGAAGATGCATGGCCGGCTCGCAGAATTTCAGAAGATTTTCTGGTGGTCGGCCACGGAATGGCATAGCGCGGAATGGACGGTAAAAACCCCTAATAACGATCCGAGTGCGTTTATCAAGATTGTTTTTGGGTCCGACACGGACTTGAACGAAATCGAGTCGGTGGTGAATCAATACCAAGCGATGTTCGAAGCGTGTGACATTCCGGAGCGCACGCGCAACATGATTATGGGCGGGACACTGGTCAAGATGCTGGGGTTGCCTGATTAACGGCCATACCAAAATACCGCTCTGCGCCCTGCACAGATGGGCGAGATGGTCACACCAATCTAGGATGGGGGAAAAGCCAATGGAAAGCTCAGACAGCAAGATCAACCGAAGAGAATTTCTGCAGAAAGGCGCGGTGGTGGCAGCCGGGAGCGCGGCGTTGAGCAGCACGGCGCTGTCCTACTCACGCATTGCCGGGGCGAACGATCGCATCTCACTGGGGCACATCGGCGTAGGTGATCGCGGGAGTGAGCTCGACGGCATCGTGGCCCCTCTCAAGGATCAAAAGAACGTGGAGATGACGGCGATTTGTGATTTGTGGACGCACAATGTGGAGCGGGCCGTGGCCGCCAACCAAAAATATTATGGCAAAGCGCCGCGCGCATTCCGCAATCCGCAGGAGCTGCTGGCGTTGAAGGATGTGGACGCGGTCGTGATATCCACGCCCGAGCACTCGCATTCCCCGCTGTTGAAGCTGGCGGCCGAGGCCGAGAAAGACGGTTACGTTGAAAAGCCGATGGGCAATGTTCTCGAAGAGGCCAAGGCGGCACGCGACGCGGTTCTGGCGCGAAATCTCATCGTTCAGGTGGGGACACAGCATCGCAGTGAACCGTATCAGATGGCTACTCGCGACCTGATTCGTTCGAAAGTTCTGGGCGACGTGACCAAATACGAGATTGTTTGGAACTATCGCGGGCCGCGTTGGCGCGGGCGTCCCCAAGTGAAGATGATCCGCGAACAGGATACCGACTGGCGGGCGTGGTTGATGACCAAGAAGTCGCGGCCGTTCGACCCGCAGCTTTATTTTGAGTTTCGGCTGTATAAGGAATTTTCCAGCGGCATCCCCGACCAGTGGATGAGCCATGGCATGGATCTGGTTCACTATTTTCTGGACGAAACTTATCCGGAATCGGTGGTGGCGAATGGCGGTGTTTTCGCGTGGCACGATGGGCGGGAGAATGCGGACACGTTTCAGGCGTTGTACACGTATTCGCGAGGCTTGCTGGTGAGCTACGCAACGAGTTTCGGCAATGACGCGCCCAGCTTCACGCGGATCATGGGAAAGAAGGCTACATTGGTGAATCAGGGAGGAGAGGGCAGCCCGCGGTGGCAAATCGTGGAAGAAAAGGGAAATCATGAAGACGATCCCACAGTGGACAGTCGACGCGCGGTGAAGAACGTGCAGTTGAGCGGCGAGAACTCGCTTCCGCCGACTTTCATTGGCGACGAGGACCCCTCGCACATGATCAACTGGTTTGATTGTTTGCGGAGCCGCAAGCAACCGAACGCGACGGTGAAGCACGGGTTCGCGCACTCTGTCGCATGCATGATGGCGACGCAAGCGTATTGGTCGGGGAAGAAGATTTATTGGGATGCGAAAACGGAAACGATCCTGGACCACGCGCCCCGGGCATAGGCAATGCTGCGGCAAAGCATGGAATATTCGAGAGAGCCGCGAGGGGCACAGTGTTCACCATTGGACGCAGCCAGAGGACAGAGCTTGTTCGCCTTGATTCGGAGGATGGTATGAACAAACCGATCCTACGCCGCGAATTCCTGTAGCTGCCGCGACCGTGGTTAGTCAGCCAAACCAGGCGGGGCTCTTCGTGGGTTGCTGCGCCTATTCTTAGTTGAAATATTTCAAGGGCGGCTCAATGACGATGGAGGATTTCATCCACAAAGCCGTCGGACTGCGATCGCATAGTGTGGACATCACACCCTACTGGCTCAAGTCCACCGAGCCGGAATACCTGACGTCTTTACGGGCACTTGGCCTTCAAAAATGGCGTGACGCTCTCTCGGATAGCCATTCGCAAGGAAATGTGCCAGGCGGACGCTTGGCCCGCGGTGCATGTGGAGTCAGACTAGTGTTCGAAGCGGGGGTGATATTCGCTGCGTTTCGATTAGGCAGTGCCCGGTCAACAAAGCGAAGAGGTTGAAGGTGTTCGCTTTGCGTATGGCGACCTGAAAACTATGCTTGCGCGCGATGACCTGCGGAAACTCCGCCATGGCCACAACCGGATTGACGCGAAGAAATCTTCTTTATTGCAAATCCAGGGTTGGGGCTTTGAGCCTGCCGCGACAAAATATGCGTCGAGGTTGAACGTGGACAATAAGCATCTGAAGCTCGCCAAGTATTCCATCGGTATAGGAGACCGGTTCGCGCACCAAGCCAAAGCGCAGTTGCAGGCCTGTGTGCAGGCTTTGCAGAACGGCGTCCAAGTGATTCCGGTGTGGAACAAGTCGAACCGCGAGCACACGATCATCGGCTCCGAGCCCTTGTCCGTACGACGAGCCGCTGATGCAGCGGTGCAGGCGCTGCATTGGGAGGAGCCGTATTTTTGCGATGCCGACCACATCACGCTGCAGACCGTCGACCGCTTCCTGGAGTCGTGCGATTTCTACACCATCGACGTGGCCGACTCAATCGGCAAACCGGCGACGGCAGCCGACATGGAAAGCTTTGTTCGGCGGCACCCGGAGTTACTCGGACGCGTGCAACTGGAAGGGGTAGACGAACAGTTCGAGGTCACACGGGAGCATCTGACGCGGACTGCGGAGAAATTTCTCGTTGCCGTAAAGAAGGCGGGTGAAGTCTACCGCAAGATCGAGTACGCCAAAGGTGCCGGCAACTTCATACCCGAGATCTCCATGGATGAGGCCGACCGCACGCAAAGCACGATGGATTTACTGATTATCCTGGCAGCGATCGCCGATGAAGGTATCCCTGTTCAGACCATCGCTCCGAAGTTCAGTGGCCGTTTCAATAAAGGGGTGGATTACGTGGGCGATGTGGCACAGTTCGAGCCAGAGCTGGCGCTCGACGTCGCGGCCATTACATATGCGGTCCGGCAATATGGCCTGCCTGAGAATCTCAAGCTGAGTGTCCACTCCGGCAGCGATAAGTTTTCCATCTACCCCGCGATTCATGCGACGATAAAACGGTTCAATGCAGGCGTACACCTCAAAACCGCAGGAACCACATGGCTCGAAGAGCTCATCGGCCTGGCAGAAGCCGGCGGCGACGGTTTGGCTCGGGCGAAGGAGATCTACTCCGAAGCATTCGCTCGTCGCGACGAGCTTTGTTCGCCATACGCCACCGTGATCGATGTTGACCCGGCGAAGCTTCCTCCCCCGGATGAGGTTCGCGGCTGGTCTTCCGAGCAATACACTTCTGCCCTGCGCCACGTTTCCGGAACAGCGGCCTACAACAGCAGTTTTCGCCAACTGTTGCATGTCGGTTTCAAAATCGCAGCCAGGATGGGGCGCCGCTATTTGGACCTGCTCGAACTCAATGAAGCTGTGATTGCGAAGAACGTGACGGAAAATTTGTACGACCGCCACATCGGTCCGGTCTTTCTGGGGCGAGCAGGCACGGTACGAAACTCTACAGGACGCAATGCATGATCCTTGTTTTGATGGGTGTGAGTGGAAGGATGAGCAACTGCGCGCCGTTGGCCAGTGTCATGCGTGTACGGTGGACAGCCTTGTTGCCCAACTATGTGCAGTGAAACTCATGCGGATCAAGATAAAGAAGTCGCTGCTGACATTGACACGAAGCTACCATTACCAATGGACAGACAAGATGGTTTACATTCTGGCGGCAAACAAATATCTCAAGTACAACAATGGTGAATCACGAATCATTTACATAGGTACCACTAATCTAGCTGCTGAAACGATTGTCTGACAAGGAGGAACTTGATTGGTGTCGTTAGCACATGATATGTCCGGTCGAGTTAGCAAGTGATCTGTCCGCATTTCGGGTGGTGAGAGTGGGCGACCATGGAAGACATGGTTTCTTACTTGAAGGCCGCCATGGAGCGGGCAATGAAAATACAGGAAGTAATCTTGCGGGCGATGGCCAAGAAAATCACGTGGTGGCAAGCGGCGGAGATTGTGGGTATCAGTGACCGGAGCATGCGGCGCTGGCGGGAGCGCTACGAAGAATTTGGCTATGACGGATTGTTTGATCGACGGCGAGGGAAGCCCTCACCAAGGCGGGTCCCGGTAGGGCAGGTGGAGCAAGTGCTGGGACTGTATCGGGAGAAGTATTTCGATCTGAACGTGAGCCATTTTCACGAAAAGCTGCAGCAGGAGCATGGGATTGAGCTCAGCTACACGTGGGTGAAGATGGCTCTCCAGGGAGCGGGGCTGGTGGCCGCAGACAAGAAACGAGGGGTGCATCGCCAGCGGCGCGAACGGCGTCCGTTACCTGGAATGCTAATCCACATCGATGGGAGTGAGCATCGATGGTTTCAGGATGAACGCTGGTATGACCTGATCGTGATTCTGGACGACGCCAACAATGAGATTTACTACGCGCAACTGGTGGAGGAAGAATCGACGCTGACGGTGATGGCGGGGCTGAAAGAAGTGATCGAGCAGAAGGGGGTATTTTGCGCTTTGTACAGTGATCGGGGCAGTCATTTTTGGCTGACACCCAAGGCCGGAGGCAAGGTCGATCCCCACCGCTTGACCCAAGTCGGACGGGCTCTGAAGGAGCTGGGGATCCAAATGATTCCCGCCTACTCACCACAAGCCCGGGGGAGGAGCGAACGCAGCTTCGGGACCTGGCAAGGACGACTGCCGCAGGAGTTGCGACTGCGCGGAATCCAGACATTGGCGGCCGCCAATGATTTTCTGCGCCAGCACTACGTGGCCGAGTTTAACCGTCGCTTCCAAGTACCGGTCAAAGAACGAGGCCATGCCTTCGTACCCAGGAGCAGCAAGGATTTGGATTTGATTTTCTCCCTACAGTTCGAGCGAAGGGTGAATCAGGACAATACGGTGAGCGTACAGAAGCTCACTCTACAGATCGAAGCGGTCCGCTGGCGGGCCACGCTAGCCGGATGTACGGTGATCGTGCACCAGCACCTGGATGGAACTTTCACGATCACCTATGGGCCCCACCGGGTAGGACGATACCGTTCTGACGGTTTGGCGTTGCAGCAAAAAATCGCGCCGGCGCGAAGGGCTGTGGAAAAGACGCTCCGAGGAAAAGTCCAAAAGCCGACTTTCCCTCGGAGCTTGGAAATCCCGCAAAGAACGCGGGATTCCCACTTTCCCACAGCCCCGACTACTGCTGGCTTAACTTAAACCGGACAGATCGTGTGCTAAGAAAACCGGACATTTTAACTTGCTAACAACA